>Ga0182742_1002151_pt1 | contig 22633 bp, 21 predicted proteins | sample eDN5th37CBELigMG_FD_128880 | JGI IMG/M metagenome (GOLD analysis project Ga0182742, IMG submission 128880) | Enriched Miracle-Growth compost microbial communities from Emeryville, California, USA - eDNA 5th pass 37_C BE-Lig MG (version 2)... ... | reverse complement strand
CTGCATACGAGGGTTCGATTCCCTTCACCCGCTCCATTCCCAAGCAGTCCGCCAATGCCCGGAAAGACCGTAGACGATACGGCATCCTGCGCACGCATCTCCTCCCTTGCCAGGCACCCCGACTCGGGTACATGTCGCAGCACATGGGTCGCAAGACACTGAATATCCCCTTCGTGAATACCCCCTTCGGATCATCCGCACGCTTTGCGCGCATGCCGTGCGTTCCCATGCACCAAGACCAGGCATCCTTTGCCTGATTTTCCGCCGTTGCCCGGGCATGGGTTTTTGGCACAGGTCTTGCATTCGTATTTGTAGGAGCATTTCCATTTCAGCTCTCATCATGGAAGCCGCATGGATACTACCGAAGCAATGGCCGTGGACGCGACGGGGAAAACCGCGTTCTCGCTGCAGAACGTGAAGAAGGCCTTCGAGGACAGCGACGGAAACATAGTCGAGGTCATCAAGGACATTTCCCTGGATGTGCGGGAGGCAGAGTTCATAAGTATTGTCGGACCGAGTGGCTGCGGAAAGACCACGATGTTCAACATAATCGCAAGCCTTCTGCCACCGACCAGTGGCAGGATCGTGCTTCACAAAATGAACTACAAGCGGGTCGGCACCAACATCGGCTATATGCTGCAGAGAGACCTACTGTTTCCCTGGCGAACCATCATCGAGAATGTCGTCCTGGGCCTGGAAATCGAAGGCATCCCATCAGAGCCAAGGATGCAGAAGGCCAGGAAGTACCTGGCAAAGTATGGTCTTGCAGAGTTCGCAAACGCATACCCGCATACCCTGTCGGGCGGAATGCGGCAGCGCGTGGCGCTGATCCGGACTCTCATCACGGATCCGGACATCATCCTGCTTGATGAGCCCTTCTCGGCGCTCGACTATCAGACAAGACTCGTGCTGGAGGAGGAGATCCTGTCCATCCTGCACGAGTCGGGAAAGACTGTCGTGCTGATCACCCACGATATCGGTGAAGCGATAGCGATGTCGGATCGGGTTGCCGTCATGACGCAACGCCCTACATCCGTCAAGAAGATATATGACGTGGGTCTTGCAAGAAGGCATGGATCATGCCTGAAGGCGCGCAACGATCCCATGTACCAGACCTTCTTTGATGCGATCTGGGCGGACCTCGACATTCAGATTGGAGGAAAGCACTGATGGCAACGAACTTGCAGTCCCTGCCTGCCTCCAGGCTGGGCAGGAAGGAGTCCTTGCGGCGCAAGAGCAGGAAGTCGCGGCAGGACTTCCTGGCCATGAATCTTGTGCGGGCAGGCATCATCGCGTTGTTTCTCGTCCTCTGGCAGCTTGCGGCTGACAATGGATCCATCAATGCCTTCCTGATGGGATCCCCCGAAGGGATAGCCAAGGAAGCCTGGCGCCTGATGAGCAGCGGACAGCTATGGGACGATACGCTGGCGACGGTCTATGCGACGCTGATCGGTTTTCTGCTCGGAAGCGTCCTGGGTGCGCTGTCAGGCCTGCTCCTGTGGTGCTCGCCATTCATGGCACGCGTCCTGGATCCGTTCTTCGTTGCGCTGAACGGCCTGCCCAAGATTGCGCTGGCGCCCATGATCATCATCTGGTTCGGCTCGGGGATGCTGTCAAAGGTGGCTCTCGCATTTGTTGCTACATTTGTCGTTTCGCTGCTGTCCGCCTACCAGGGAACGCACCAGATCGACCCCAACTTGGTGAACCTGATGCGTTCGCTGGGAGCTACCAAGCGCCTGATTTTCCTGAAGCTCGTGGTCCCCGCGACTCTTCCGTGGGTCATTTCTGCATTCCGCCTGAATATCGGCTTCGCGCTGATTGCAGAAATCGGGGGCGAGTTCATCGCTTCCGACAAAGGGCTAGGCCGCATGATCTTCGTTTCGGGCAACCTCTTCAATCTGAACGCAGTGTGGGTAGGCATCATGATGCTGATGCTTGTTGCCGTCGCCCTCTACGCTGCGGTTTCCCGAATTGAGAAGAAGCTTCTTCCCTGGCACTCCAACTGACCCCCTCCGGGAGCTTAAAGCATGAGAATCCTGTCGAAGTTCGTACTTTCTTCTTTCATTGTGCTGGGCCTGGCGAGCCAACCGGCCATGGCGGCCGATTCGCAGAAAATGGACAAGGTGCTGGTGACGGAGGCCTTTCACAGCCTGCTTTACCTGCCGGTATATGTAGCCAGGCACGAGGGAATCTTCAACAGGCATGGTATCGATGTGCCGGTGGTCCGCTCTGCCGGGTCGGGACCGACGGCGCTGGCCTCTGTGCTGGCAGGAGAAGCGCAGTTTTCCGTTCATGGCCCGGAGCATGTCGGGTTCGCGCAGGAGCGAGGCGGCAACGCCAAAGCGGTGAGTGCCATTGCCAATAGCGCACCAGTCTGGATACTGGCCCGTCAGGACATGGCGTATTCGGTGCCCTCCGACCTCAAGGGAAAGAAAATCGTGGTCGGGCTTGCGCCAGGGACGTCGAACACCCTGCTCAAGCGGTTTCTTGCCGCCAACGGGTTGAAAGACAAGGGTGAAGTCAGTGTGACCGAAGTGCAGAATGGCTCCGAACTGGGGCCGGTCCTCGCTGGCCAGGCGGATGTTGCCGTCGCGTACCAGCCCCAGGTCGAGCAAGGACTGGCGCAGGGGCTGAAGCTGATCTACGCATTTACCGAGGATTATCCCGAGTACGCATTCTCGACGATCAACACCTCGCAAAGGATGATTGACCAGAACCCTGACCTGGTCGCCCGGTTCGTCGGCTCTATCCGAGACTCGCTGCAGGTCATGCACGCCGATCCCGAGATCGCGAAAGCCGTGGCGCGCAAGGAGTTCGCCTCGCTGGATGCGGTCGTCGTCGACGCGGCTGTCCAGCGCATGCTCGAAAACAAGGTCTACCCGCCCGGCGTCAAGGTGACGGAAGAGGCCTTCAAGACGGCGATCGACATGCAGAAGTACGTAGGAAACATCAAGACCGAGATGAAGTACGAGGACATCGTCATGTCGGTCTTCGCAGACAAGCTGGCCGCAGCCAAGTAGGACGGCAGGTCGGGCATGTCGAGTCATGCCCATTCTCACCACGCATCAGGAAAACAGATGAGCCCCCATACTCTATCGGACGCCAGAGCCCTTCTGTCTGCAGGAAAAATAAGCCCTTCAGAGCTGCTGGAAGAGTACATCCGGAACATCGAGGCTGCAGAGCCCATCGTCCAGGCCTGGACCTGCCTGCGATTGGAGGAGGCCCGGGAACATGCCCGGAAGCTGGACGGGAAGATGTCGTCCCATGACGAGCTGCCCGCCCTTTTCGGGATTCCCTATGGCGCGAAGGATATTTTCTGTACCAGGGGGATACCGACGGAAGCGGGTTCCAGGGTCCTGGCAGGATTTGTCCCGAGCGAAGACGCAACGGTCGTTGCCAGGCTGGCAGCACAGGACGCGATCCTGCTCGGCAAGACGACCACGACCGAATTCGCGAACCTGGGCAATCCCCCGCCGACGGCCAACCCCTGGAACGTCGCGCATACGCCCGGCGGTTCCAGCAGCGGATCGGCTGCCGCCATGGCGGCTCGCATGGCCCTTTTCACGCTGGGTACCCAGACAGCGGGGTCTCTTTCGCGGCCGGCGGCCTTCAACGGGTTGACCGTCCTGAAAGGCACTTTCGGACGCATCAGCAAAGCCGGCGTGTTTCCTGCCGCGCACTCGCTCGACCACATAGGGGCTCTCACGCACAGTGTCCAGGACAGTGTCATGTTCTTCAACGCTGTCTCCGGCCCTGATCCCAGGGACGAGACGACCCGCTATCTGCCCCACCAGCCACTCTCCATCCGTGCCGCAAAGGACTACGTCGTCGGACTCCTGGAGGACCCGTATTTCGACATCGCGGAAGAGGTGGCCATGTCGCTGCTCGATGATGCCATCAGGACCCTGGAACGGGAGGGCGTTCAGGTGAGGCGGGTCAGGGCACCGGATGGCTTCCAGGCAGCCGCCGCCGCGCAGCATGTGGTCATGCAGGCAGAAGTGGCTGCCTATCATGCGGATACCTTCAGGACGCGAGGCCATCTGTTTCATCCCTCGCTGCAGGAGTTCATCGAGAATGGCCTGAAGATCCCGGCCGAGCAGTATCTGAATGCGCAACGCACCCGTGATGCATATCGCAGCGCCTTCGACAAGCTCTTCGAGGATGTGGGCATCCTCGTCACACCGTCAGCGGTGGGCCCCGCGCCAGCGGGGTTGGGCGCGACAGGCTCGCCCGTGTTCAACCTGCCGTTCACGAGCCTCGGAGTGCCGACGCTTGCGCTGCCTATCGGCTTCAGCCCGGAGGGCCTTCCTGTCGGCATGCAGATGATTGCACCGCATCTGGAGGAGCAACGCCTGGTCGACCTCGGGCACTGCTACCAGACAATCACGGACTGGCATCTGCAGCGTCCCCCTATGCTGGCGGCATAACAATCGCTATGCCGCCGGCGCCGTTGCTCCAGCGCCATCCGTCACTTGCCCTGCTCGCGCGTCATCGAAATCGTTGGAAAGCAAGCATGCGCAGCCAAGCCACTTCTTGTGCATGAAACACCAAGACGCGCGGGGGGGCGGCACCTAGAATTTCCACATCGTCGAGCGTGGGTACATGGCCCAGCAGACAAGGGAAATGTGGAAACAGGAGGTGCTTTGATGACGAACTTTTACAGCGACACATTCTTTGAGAGCCTGAGCAGTTCGGCAGACGAGCTCGAGCATGCGAATACCTTGCCACCGTTGTGCTACACCGACGCCGAATTCTACGAGTTTGAGAAAGAGGCGCTGTTCAATCACGAATGGCTGTGCCTGGGGCGCGAGGACTGGATACCCAACACCGGCGACTACTTCACCACCAAGATCATCGGTGAGCCGCTCATCGTCGCACGCAACAGAGCGGGCGAGGTCAAGGCCGTGTCGGCAGTGTGCCAGCATCGTGCCATGCTGGTGGCCGAGGGCTCGGGCAACACGCGAGCCTTCTTGTGCCAGTACCACCACTGGGCCTATAGCCTCGATGGAGACCTCATTGCCGCGCCGGAGATGGACAAGACCTGCAACTTCGACAAGAAGGAGTATGGCCTGCCATCGTTGAAGGTGGAGATATGGCAAGGCTTCATCTTCGTGAATTTCGACGAGAACGCTCTTCCGCTTGGGCCGCGTCTGGCGGCAGTGGACAAGGTGCTGGAGAACTTCGACCTGGCCAATGCCGAAGGGCCCAGGCCGATGCCGGGCGTACGCTACGCCTGGAACTGGAAGGTCATGATGGAGAACAACAACGATGGCTACCACGCCAATCGCCTGCACCACGGCCCATTGCACGACTTCGTCCCCAGCGCGCTCGCCCGGTTCCCGACCGACCTGCCGCCGGATACCGCCGGTTATTACCGCACCAATGGGACCCTGCATCCGGACGCCAGCTTCAACCCCACGCAAAAGGCCGTACTACCGGTTTTCCCGAAGCTGACGCAAGAAGAGCGTGAGCGCTTCCTGTTCGTGAACGTGCCGCCCACCTTGTCGCTGGTGTTGACCAGCGACATGGTGATGTACCTGATCCTGCGCGCCGACGGGCCCGAGCACCACATCAATGACGTCGGCATCCTGTGCGCGCCGGGTGCGCAGAAGGACCCGGCCTTCCAGTACAAGCTGGACATGGTCATCCATGCCACCAACGATATCGTCGCCCAGGATCTGCACGTGGACGAACTGGTGCAGGAGGGTTTGCGCTCCCGCTATGCCGTGCGCGGCCGCTATTCGTGGCAGGAGCAGGCACAGGGCGATTTCAATCAGTGGGCGGTCAGGCGCTACCAGGAGACCTGGGAGCGCATGGCGGCGCAGTCGTCGCATCGCTGAATGGGGACATGTCGGGGTTATTGCGACAAAGGTGAAGCAATCATGAGCGAAAAGATGCCGGTTCTGTTCCTGGGCCACGGCAGCCCGATGAATGCACTGGAAGACAATGCGTTCACGCGCAGCTGGGCGACGTTGGCCCGCCAGTCGCCTGTGCCGCGTGCGATCGTGGTGATCTCGGCTCACTGGGTGACCCGCGGGCTTGCCGTGACGGCAATGTCCAGGCCGCAGACCATCCATGATTTCGGCGCGTTCCCGCGTGCCCTGTTCGAGATGCGGTATCCGGCTCCGGGCAGCCCCGAGGTGGCGCGCGAGATCGCCGAGTTCCTGCAACCCCTTCCTGTGCAGCTGAGCCAGGACTGGGGGCTGGATCACGGCACCTGGTCGGTGCTGGTGCATGCCTTTCCAAAGGCGGATATCCCGGTGTTGCAGCTCAGCCTGGACCGAACCCAGCCTCTGGAATACCACTATCAGCTGGGTCAGAGGCTGCGTGCGCTGCGTCAGCAAGGCATCCTTTTTGTGGGTACCGGCAATGTCGTGCACAACTTGGGCGTGATGGACTGGTCCGATCCCGAACGCGTGTATGACTGGGCGGGTCGCTTCCAGGAAGTGGTGAGGGCTGCCATTGTCGAGCGCCGCGAGGTGACCCTGGTGAACTTCCCGGCACTGGGCCAGGATGCCATGCGCTCCATTCCCAGTGCCGAGCACTATCTGCCGCTGCTCTATGTGCTGGGCCTGCGCGAGGACAGTGATGAGGTACGGTTCTCCACGCCTGTGTGCGTCCACGGCTCATTGAGCATGATGAGCCTGCTGGTGCATGAGCGTGCTGCGTCGCTGGACGAGGAGGCCCGCATGCTGCTCGCCTGCTGAGCTGCGCGGAAGACTCCGGGCCGGCGTGCATGCGCGGCTCGGGTTTTTCTATGCCGCCAGCTGTCGCGACTGGCGAAAGGCGCGTGGCGACAGGCCATATTGTCGGTGGAACGACCGGCTGAAGTGCGCGGCATCGTTGAAGCCCCAGCGATAACAGATGTCCGAGATGGAAAGGTGGCGGTACTCGCTGCTGAGCAGGTCGCTGCGGCAGTGATCCAGGCGGCGCTCGCGCACGAACTGGCTGAAGTTGGTGCCGACCATCTCGAACAGCTTCTGGATATAGCGGCGGGAGATGTTTTCCTGTTCGGCAATGGCGCCCAGGCTCAGGTCGGGATCCTTGATCTGGTTTTCTATCAGGTTGCAGATCCGGCGGTAGAGCGCAAGCTTGCTGTTGTTGCCAAACGCCTCGATCATCGTATGCGGCGCCAGACAGGACACCAGAAATTCCGTGATCGCCACCTCGATTGGGTACATGGACTGCTCGGAGACGTCGTCCAGGTTCAGGCAGACCGAGGTAAGGAAGTCGGCGAATACACGGTTGGCGGCCCGGTCACGCGAGAGAAACCCGATGCCCAGCAGGGACGGATTGAGCAAGCGGTGGTGCAGCAGAGTGGTTGGAACCTTGATGTAGAGCATCTCGAAATCGGACTCGATGCTCAGGCTTGCGTCGGTTCCGCTTGCGCCGAACAGAATGTCCCCACTATTGGCAGCGATGGGATGGCCTTCGGATTGCAGCAGGAAGGAGTCCGCCTGCAGCAGCGCGATCCATAGCGAGTAGGGCTGCGCGGGAAGCTTGCCCGACCAGATCTGCGGCGAGGCCTTTATGCGGCTGAACTCCAGGCCTTTGGTGGTCGTGGCGCTGATGACTTCTGCATCCACCATCGAGCCCCCAGTAGCAGGTGGAAGATGGATGCGTTGCAGGGTTTCATTCCACTTCTCGGTGCGTTCGGAGGCACCAAAATGGGCCGTAGATAGTTTCCAGGTCTGACTGTTTGACACGATGCGCTCCATTTTCAGCCGGCTGGACAATCTGGCGCCAGGCGCCGACGCCATTGCCAAGAATGAATCTTGCAAAATGTATGCCAGATTGAAAAAGCGCCTGCGCTCATCGGAGAACAGACGCTTCGGGAATACCACGGCGTGCGTGTCAGTCGCCGATGCGACGGAAACGAGCCTCTCGCGGCATCACGGCCTTTTCGCCAAACACACCTGCGTTGGAGCCAAACGGCATTTGTGCCCGCAGCTTCCAGCTGGCGGGAACTCCCCACTCCTTCTGGATGGCGGCGTCGGGCAGGGGATTGTAGTGCTGCAGGCTGGCGCCGATGCCGGCCTCGGCCAACGCCGTCCACACTGCCACCTGGGCCATGCCTGCGCTTTGCTCCGACCAGACGGGAAAGTTGTCGGCATACAGCGCGAAACTCTCCTGCAGGCCGGCAATGACGTCCTGGTCCTCGAAGAACAGGATGGTGCCTGCGCCTGCGGCAAAGCTGTCGAGCTTGCCCGCAGCCTCGTCGAATGCCCCTGCGGGAAGCATAGGGCGAAGGGCATCCTTGGTGAACTCCCAGACCTTCACGCTGGCGTCGCCGAACAGGATCATGACGCGCGAGCTTTGCGAATTGAAGGCCGAAGGGCTGGCTTCGACCGCCTCATAGACCAGCTCCGTGACGGCGTCGTTGCTGATGGGCAGGGCCTTTTCCAATGCGTACTGGGTGCGACGTTTCTTGAAGGCGGCGATGACGGTGTTGCTCATGGTGCTATGTCCTTGTGACGTTGTCGTCGTGAATCAGAGGTTGGGAAAGATATTGCGCGGAATGCGCAGGTGTGCGCCCTGGCGTGTGTCGACCACCTGGGTGATACCCAGGTCGCCGGCCACGCTCATCAGCGAATAGGCGTCGTTGCGGCTCAGGTGCAGGTGGTCGGTCAGCAGTTTCAGCGCATCCACGCTGGCGTTGCGCACGGCCTTGTTCATGTCTTCGTCAAAGCCGTGGACTATCCAGAACTGGGGCGTTTCCAGCAGCGGCGAGGGAAAGTGGAAGTCCTTGCGCAGGATGATCTGCATGGTGACGTTGAGCGAGGACTCGATGGCGGTTCCGCTGATTTCACCGTCACCCTGCGAGACGTGCGGGTCGCCGATGGAGAACAGCGCACCGTCGACGGCCACTGGGTAGTACATCGTGGCGCCGGCGCCGATGCGCCAGTTGTCGATGTTGCCGCCATGCAGGCCCGGGGGGATGGTGCTGGTGCGGCCATGGATGTCAGGCGCCACGCCGGCGGTCCCCAGGTGGGGGCGTACCGGTACGCGCACCCCGTTGAGTGCCACCTGGCGCTCGCATTCGGGACAGCGGGTAATGCGGCCGGGCGTGAGGTACTTTTCCTCGACGTCGTAGGCATAGAGCGCGCTGGCGGTATTGGAGTTGGCGTCCAGCTCGTAGATGGTGACGCGCTCCGTCTCGTCGAACTCCTTGTACAGCTGGCCCCAGTTGGCGGCCAGGTTCGAGCCATAGGGATTGCGTGGCGTCATTGACAGATAGCGCACTTCGAGCATGTCGCCAGGCTTGGCTCCCTCGACCCAGATGGGGCCGGTCATGATGTGGACGCCAGGGTTGCGGTCCTCTTCGGGGATCTCCTTGAAGATGCGCCACGACTTTTCGTCCAGCATCAGGTCGGGATCATCACCGGCATGATGGGTGAGCGCTTCGGCAAAGACTAGGTCGCCGCTCCGGATCTTGAGTACGGGTGCTTGTGCGGGATCGAAGTATCCCCAATGCACGGTCTCCGGGGTCGCCTCGAGTCGATGGAAGTTGCCGGGTACTGGGTGACTGCGGGTTGCTGGGGCTTTGGGATTCAATGCCATGGCAGAGTCCTTGTGTTGCAGGATGTTCAGAGGTCAAGCATCAGCACGGATGAGTGCGAGCGTGAGCAGCAGGGCGTGAACTCATCATTGCGGGCCTGCTCCTCGGGAGTGAAGAACAGGTCGCGATGGTCGGGTGTGCCGGCGAGGATGCGGGTGCGGCAGGAGCCACAGACACCTGCCGCGCAGGAGATCGGGATGGTGATGCCGGCATCGGCCAGTGCGTCGGCGACGGTTTGCTCGCGCTCGACGCGGATCTTCTGTTCGGTGGAGGCGATCAGGATCTCGAACGCGGTGTCGCCAGGCTGGGGAACGGGCGCATCAGCGCTGAACCGCTCGAAATGGATGTGCTCGTCGGGCCAGCCCAGCGCGAAGGCGGCATCCTGCAAGGCTTCGATCATGCGGTTGGGGCCACAGATGTAGACCTGGGTTCCGGCATCGAATGGTCCCAGGATGTCCGCAAGGTCGGGGCGACTGCCGCCCGGGTCCTTGCTGGCGTACAGGCGCGCGATGCTCTGTGGTTGCCCAGAGGCGAGAGATCGGATCTCCTCGGAAAAAACCATTTCGTCGGCATGGCGTGCGCTGTAGTGCAGCTCGAAGGGCTGCTTCTGGCGGTCGAGCGCATGCGCCATCGCCAGGATGGGCGTGATGCCGATCCCGCCCGCAATCAGCTTGACGCGCGCGGCCGCATGCAGCGCTCCGCTGTCGAAATGATTGAAGGGGCCGCGAACCCACAGCGGCTCATGCTGCCGTGCTCGCTCGAACACCTCGAGCGAGCCGCCACGTCCTTGTATCTCGCACCGGATGGCCAGGCGGTAATGCGCGGCATCATGGCTGCACAACGAATACTGCCGGGGACCTGCTTCCAGTTGAAGCTCGAGATGAGCGCCAGGCGGGTAGCCGCACGATTGCTGCGCATCGCGCGGCTTCAGTGTGAGCACCATGGTTTCCTGGCCCACGATCTGGTAGCTGACCACGTCGCACAGGAACGCATCGGGTGAAAGATTGGGTGGCGTAAACATGGTGGAAATTCTAGGCAAGGCGCCCGATCGGTTCTTGTCATTGGGCGTATCGACGCTTGTCTTTCAGATCGCCATGGCGACAAATTTCCGTGCGCACGGCAACAAGACGGCAAAGGTCCGGCAAATGACAATTCACGCAGCGATGCGGCAGACCGCCGGTCTTTGATGTCTTGACAAGGAGTGGGTGCGATGGAAGCAACAATTGCGTTGGAGCCTGTGAAGACCAGCGCCGCCTGGCGTGGCGATGAGTTGGCCAGGCAGTCCAGCTGGATCTATCTGTTCAGCGACGAGCAGGTGGCCGAACTGGAGCGCCTGGGTGCGAAGCTCGTGGATGAGGATCCCGACCTGCGCTTCGTGCAGCCGGATCACTACCCGCTCGTGGCCTGCAGGGATGCCGTTGCTTCATGGAAGTCATCGCTGGATACGGGTCATGGCTTCGTGCTGGCACGCGGGCTGAAGACCCATCTGTACTCGGACGCCCTTTCGGCGGCAATCTATTTCATTCTTGGCGTACACATGGGCGAGCCCATGCGCCAGAACGAGAAAGGCGACCTGATCGACCATGTGTATGCCACGTCGGACAAGACCATGGAGGATCCGAGCGCGCTGTCGGCCAAGATCCGCGACAAGCTGCCCTTTCACTCGGACAGCTCCGACGTGGTGGCATTGATGTGCCTGCGTCCCGCCAAGGAGGGAGGGGCATCCTGCCTGGTTTCCGGCGCCGAAATCTACAACGAGATCCTCAGGCGCCGGCCCGACCTGGCGCCCCTCCTGCTGGAACCTTTCCACTGGGACTGGCGCCGCCAGGACCACGACGCGCCGGCCAACACCTATGTGTCGCCAGTGGTGAGCATGGTCGACGGCGTTTTCAGCATCTATGCCGGTTCGGCGTATGTACTCTCGGCACAGAACTACCCCGAGGTGCCGCGCCTGACTCCCCAGCAGATCGAGGTTCTGCAGCTGTTCGACGACATCACCTATGAGCCGGGCATGGCCATCACCATGGACTTCCGCCCCGGCGACATCCAGTGGCTGTCGAACTATGCCGCCCTGCATTCCCGCACCTTGTTCAGCGACCATCCCGAGGCGCAGCGCCGCCGCCATCTGCTGCGTCTCTGGCTGCATATGCGCGAACCGCGCAGGCTGGTTCCGAACTTCGGCAAATCGTCGGTCGTACAGGGCCGCGAGTCGCATCGGGATACCGAGACGGCCGATACGCAGGGCAATTTCCATATCCGCGAGGCCGCCGTGCCGCGCCTGGTTGCCTGAGCACCATTCCCTTACCTCACTAGTCCAACATTCAAGAAAGAAGGCAGTCATGTTGAAAAAAGCGCTCGCTGGTACCCTGGCCTGCTTTGCCCCTGCGGTATTCGCACAGGAGTCTGATTCGTTGAAACTGTATGGTGTGCTCGATATCGGCGTCGCCTATATCAGCAACCAGTATGGCAAGAGCGCCGTGACCACCAATGAGGCCGGCCTGTGGGGGAGCCGCTTCGGCCTGACGGGCGTCGAAGACCTGGGGCGCGGCTACAACGTCTTCTTCGACCTGCAGAGCGGCTTCAACCTGTCTTCGGGCAAGTCGGCCCAGGGAGGACGCCTGTTCGGTCGCCGGTCTGTAGTCGGCCTGGGCACGCCCTTCGGCAAGGTCTCGATGGGCCGGGACTATGATTTCGTGAGGGACTATCTCAATCCCCTGAACATCGGCGGCTACGCTTCCGTCTACTCCGGTCACCACGGCGACTTCGACCATATCAGCGGCGTGCGATTCGACCGCACGGTCCGGTACACGAGTCCGAACTTCAACGGCTTCACCTTCGGCATGATGTACGCGTTCGGCGACGAGACGATCGGCCAGACCATCAGTGCCGGCGCGGGCTACAAGGGAGCTCGCCTGACTGCAGGGGTCTCCTATGTTCGCTCAAAGAACACGTCGCCGATCTATCCCTGGAACCAGGGAGGGGTCACCAACTTCCTGGGCGGCACCTACGGAGATTTCGATGCGGTGAGCCTGGACAAAAAGGAGATCGTGGGGGCGGGCGGCGGCTACGACTTCGGCCCCGTGAGGCTCGTGGCCAACCTCACGACCACGGAAATGGTCGAGGGGAATGCCCGGGAGCGCCAGCGGGTCTATGAGTTCGGCGCCCAGATCCCCGTCACGAAAAGCCTGACCGCGTTTGCGGCATGGCAGCACTCGCGCATGAGTGGCTACAGGTGGAACCAGCCCACTGTCGGCGCCTGGTATCACCTCTCCAAACGAACCTTCCTCTACACCTCGCTGGGGTATCTGAAGGCGTCGAAGGGAGTCAACGCGAACCAGGGCGCGGGTTTCTACTTCCAGCCTTCGGACAACAACAGGCAGGCCGCTTTCCGTTCCGGAATTGTTCATACATTTTAGGGGATAGCCATGCTCCGCAGAGACTTTCTCAAGACGACTGGCGCGCTGGCCGGTCTGCTGACAATGCCCGGGGTGAAGGTCGTTCAGGCAAAGGCTGCGCAATCCGTGTTGACGCTGGCGTTTCCGGTCGACGTGCCGAGCTGGGATCCCATCGCCTTCGTGCGTCCGCACAGCACATCCATATTCAAGTGCGTGTTCGACCAGCCCCTGGCATACGACGCCCGGTCCACGCTGTCGCCCGGCGTGGTCACCGCCTGGCGCTGGAAAGACGCCAGCGGCCTGACGATGGAGCTGGACTTCCGCGACGACGTGCGGTTCCACAACGGCGACCTGTTCACGTCCGAAGACTTCAAGTTCACGTTCTTCGACCGGCTCAAGGCGGATCCGAGCCTGCAGCTCGGCTTCCTGTGGGGCGCGGTGACGAGCATCGAGACGCCCTCGCCGACCAAGGCCATCGTGCACTTTGCTGCCCCTTTCGTCACCGCGCCGCAATACCTTGGTTTTGCCGGCTCTTTCATCATGCCGAAGAAGTATTTCGAAGCGGTGGGCAAGGAGGAGTTCCTGAAAAATCCGGTGGGCACCGGCCCGTACAGGCTTGTCGACTACCAGGCTGACAGCCGTATCGTGCTGGAAGCCTTCGACGACTACTGGGGCGGTGCGCCGGCATACAAGCGTGTCGTGATCAATGTCGTCAAGGATGGCACGGCTCGCGTGTCGGCAGTGCAGTCGGGGCAGGTGGCGCTCACTTATTCGCTGCCCATTCGCGAGGCCGTACGCCTGGGCAAGGTGGACGGGCTCGAGTCGGCATTGACCCCCACCGTGGATACCTACATTATCCACATGGTCAACAAGGGTGTGTTGCAGGACAGGAACGTGCGCCTGGCCATGCACCATGCGATAGACAAGGCTGCGCTTTCCAAGGCCTTGTTCAACGGCGTGAGCAAGCCGGTGCACACGCCGACTCCGCCGGGAAGCCCATCCCATGACGAAGCGTTCCAGTTCCCCCATGACCCGGAGAAGGCGAAAGGACTGCTGGCGCAGTCAGGCTACGGGCCAGACAAGCCCGCCAGGTTCACGTTCTACTCGACCAGCGGCGCGCAACCCTCCGATTTCGATATGGCGCGTGCGCTGGTGCAGATGTGGAAGAAGGTGGGCATCGATGCGCAGCTCGAGGTCATCGACATGCCGCAGTTCCACAAACGCTCGGCCGCTGGCGAGATGGATGGCCCGGTGCTGTGGTTCTGGACCAATTCCACCGCCGATCCGGAGCTGTACGCGGGCTCCTACCTGAACCCTGCCACGATGTTCTCGGTGTGGAAGAGCGATGATGTGAAAGCCAGGCTGGATCCCCTGCTCGTGCAGACCGACTACGCCAGGCGGGTGGAGGAGTACAAGGCCTTCAACCGCTGGGCGGTGGAGCAGGGTTATTCCCTGCCGCTGCTGCAAGGTGTGTCCACCGTGGTGCGTGCGGATTCGCTCAGCGGTTACGTGCCCTACGCCAATGGCTGGATACTGCCGGGGCAGTGGAAATCCTGAGGCCAGAGGCCTGAAAGTATGAAAGCCCTGCATCGGCAGGGCTTTTTTTATCGTGAATGACCAGGGCTGCGCTCAGTTCAGATGAGCGGTTTTTCTCCCTTGATGGTGACGCGATAGCCGGAGCGCACATTGGGGAAGTAGTCCCATACTGCGTGGTGCTCGGCATAGCGGTTGTCCCAGAACGCGACGGAATGCGGCTGCCAGCGGAACCGCACCTGGAACTCGGGGTTCTGGCAGTGTTCGGCCAGGAAGGCGAGTATGCCTTGGCTTTCCGTACGAGGCATGCCGACGATCTCGGTGGTGTACTGGGCATCGGCGAACAGGGCCTTGCGACCGGTGACGGGGTTGCGACGCACGACGGGGTGTACGCTGCAGGGGAAACGCTTGCTCGGGTCCTTGGTGTACTTGCGGTAGACATGCTCGCCGTCGTGCACGGCATAGAGGCCGTCCAGGTATGCCTTCATCCTGTCGGACAGCGCATCGTAGGCTGCATACATGCTGGAGAACAGCGTGTCGCCGCCAAACCGGGGTACGGTGTGCAGGTAGAGAATGCTGCCCAGGGGAGGCTCTTCGTTGCAGCTCAGATCGGAGTGCCAGGCCTCGCCCGCGACACCCTCCGAGTTCTCGTCCGCATGGATCTGTACCACATAGGGATAGCCGTCAACGCCGCCGACGCCTCCTGAGTGCGTGATGAGTTCGCCAAAGACACGTCCGAAACGCTGGTGGGATTCAAAGTCAAGTTGCTGGTCGCGAAAGAAGATCACCAGATGGTCCTGCAGGGCCTGCTTGAGCTCGGCGCATTGAAGATCGCTCAACGGCCGGGTGATATCGATGTTCGATATCTCGGCGCCGATATGGGGACCGTAGGGTTCGACACTGATGCTCTGGTAGTTGTACATGGCTCACTTATCCATAAATACGGGCTGCACAAGAAGGGGGGGTCAGATGGGCTGTTCTTCCAGCGGCCACGGCTGGCTGGAGTCCTGTGGCGGCACGGCGCGGATCAGGCTGCGGGTGTAGGAGTGCTGCGGATTGGCCAGCACCTCTTCGGTGTTGCCCTGCTCGACGACCTCACCGCGATGCATGACCATGATGCGGGAGCACAGGTAGCGGACCACCGGCAGGTCGTGTGAAATCAGCAGCAGGGAGATCTTGTGCTCCTGGCGAAGGGCCAGCAGCAGGTTGAGGATCTGTGCCTGCACGGAGACATCAAGCCCCGAGACGATCTCGTCTGCCACCAGCAGCTGTGGGAGCTCGCAGAGGGCACGCCCGATATTCACGCGCTGGCGCTGGCCGCCGGACATCTGCGGCGGATACGAATCGAGCATGTCCACAGCAAGGCCGACGTCACGAGCCAGCTCCTGCGCGCGCCTGGGCACTGCGCTGGCCAGGTCGGGGCGCGCCTCCATGATCTGCGTCAGTAGGCTGCGCACCTTGCGGCGCGGATTCAGCGCCGAGCGCGAATCCTGGAAAATCATCTGTATTGAAAGAATGCGGCGCTGGTTGTCCTGCCTGCTCGAGCCGAGCGGCTTGCCGTTGAGAAGGATTGCGCCGCCGTCGGGCGTCTCCAGGCCCATGATCAGTTTGGCAAGGGTCGATTTGCCGCTGCCGCTTTCGCCCACGATCCCGACGAACTCGCCCGGTGCGATGTCCAGGCTGATGCCCTTGACGGCATGCAGCCCGGGCGAGCGGCGATTGCGGCCGGGATATGTCTTGTGCAGACCCTGGATAGAGAGAAACGGTACGGGGTTCCCGGACAGCGCGCCTGTCAGCGGAGGCTGCAATGATTCACGGTCTTCGCCGGGGCTGCGCATGGGGTAGGGTGCGGAGGCGCCGTATATGCACCGCACGCGTCGACCCTCGTCCACGTCGACCATGGCCGGTACGCCGCGCTGGCAGCGTTCATCGGTAACGGCACAGCGCGACGCAAAGCGACATCCAGGCAGCGAAGGGAATTCAGACAGGCCAGGCATTTGCCCGGGCAGGGAGAACAGTCGGCGTCGCGGGCCGGTGAGCTCGGGGTTGGCGCGCTGCAAGGCCTGCGTGTAGGGATGCAGCGGCTGGTTGAGGATGTGCCTGGCGGGACCTGTCTCCATGGTTTCGCCGGCATACAGCACCACCAGCTTGTCGGCTACCTGAGCGGCCAGGCCCAGGTCGTGCGTGACGAAGATCACGCTGGTGCCGCAGCGTTGTTGCAGGCGGCGTATCAGGGTGACGACATGCGCCTGCGTACTGGCATCCAGGGCGGTGGTGGCTTCGTCGGAGATGACCAGGTCAGGGTCGGTCGCAAAGGCCATGGCGATCATCACGCGCTGGCACTGGCCGCCGGAAAGCTGAAACGCGTAGCGATCCATTATCGCCACAGGGTCCGGCAGCCTGACCTCCTCGAGCATCTGCAGCGCCCTGGTGCGGGCGGCCCTGGCGTCCAGGCCGTTGCGCTGCAGGTGCTCTATGAACTGCTGGCCGATGGTCAGCACCGGGTTGAGCGCGGTCATCGGCTCCTGCGGGATGAAGGCGAGGCGCCTGCCCAGCATGCGGCGGTGCTCGGCGGCATCGATGGCCAGCAGGTCGTGGTCGCCAAAGCGGATGCTGCCTTCGGATACCGCGAACCCTTGGGGCAACTGGCGCGCGAGGACCTTGCCGATCATGCTCTTGCCCGCGCCGGACTCGCCTACCAGCGCCAGCGTTGCGCTGCGCGGGACCTGGAACGATATCCTGCGCAGTACCTCCAGCGGCTGCCTGCTCGTGTCGTTGCCAGCCACCAGCGTGATGCCCCTCACGTCGAGCACGATGGGATCGGTATCGATGGCGTGCCGGGTGGGTTCGACTTGTGGCAGGTCGGGGAACGGCTGTTGAAGGGCGACGGCTGGCATGGCTGGTTTAACCTCGGACTCGTTCAAGCAGGCGGGGGTCGAGCGTCTGGCGCAGGCCATCACCCAACAGTGTGCAGGCCAGTACTGTGACGGTCATGCATATCACCGGGGCGATCAGGCCCCACGGGGCGCTGAAGACGCTCTTGAGGCCGTCGGCGATCATCATTCCCCAGGTCGGAATGCTGGGCTCCATGGACACGCCGACGAAGGAAAGAATGGCTTCGGCGATGATGGATACACCCATCTCGATGCTGAGCAGGGTCAGCAACTGGGGCATCAGGCCGGGGGCGATGTCACGCAGGATCACCTGCAGGTGCGTGGCGCCCGTAAGCTGTGCGGCGGCGATGTAGTTGCGCCGGCGCAATACCATGACCTCGCTGCGCAGGACACGGCAGAAGCGGGTCCAGTCCACCACGATGATGGCCAGGATGACGTTGGTCAGGCCCGGCGAGAGCGCGACCATCAGCACCAGGGCCAGCACCACGGCGGGAAAGGACATCCAGATGTCCACGGCGCGCATGATCAGCCAGTCGACCCTGCCGCCGATGTAGCCGGACAGAATGGCCATGGGGACACCCACCAGGGCCGCGCCCAGCGGGGCCAGCAGCCCTACCAGGGCTACGACCTGTGCACTGTAGATGAGGCGCGAGAGTATGCACTGGCCGAGGGAGTCCGTGCCGAGCGGATAGTCGCTGGTGCCCCCCTCGGCCCACATGGGCGGCAGCAATGTATGGAGCAGATCCTGGTCGTTGGGCCCGTGCGGCGCAAGCCACGGCGCGAAAGCCGCTGTGACGATGAGCGTCAGAATGCCGATGAGTCCCAGCCAGACGCGTGGCTCGCGCAGCACGCGACCCAGTGTGGAGGGTATGCCCCGCGGTCGCATGGCGCTGTCCAGGGCGGGATCCGGTGTAATGAGAGTCTGGCTGGTCATTGCAGTCTCAGGCGTGGATTGAGGGCGTAGAGGGCTGCGTCGGCCAGGGTGTTCATGATCTGCACCGTCACCGCGTAGGTCAGTGCCAGGCCCTGGATCATGAACAGGTCGTGCACGCCCAATGACTGGACCATCAGTGAGCCGATGCCGGGAAAGCCGAAGATGGTCTCGATCAGCAGCGTGCCGCCGATCAGGCTGCCGGCCTGCAGGCCCAGCATGGCCACAGTGGGCAGCGCTGCGTTCTTGAGCGCGTGACGCATCAGAATGCGGTTTTCTCCCAGGCCGCGCAGGCGTGCTGCCGCCACGTAGTCTTCGGCATAGGTGTCCACCAGACTGGCGTGGGCAATGCGCATGAGCGGAGGCGCGACGCCCAGCGACAGCGCCAGGACCGGCAGCGCAAGGTGCGCGCACACGGAAGCGAATGCAGCCCAGTCGCCGACGAGCAGGGTGTCGAGAAGCAGGAAGCCGGTGATGCGCTGCACCGAATACGCACCGTCTATCGGCCCGAGAAAGGGCAGCCATTGCAGACCTATGCCCACCCCCAGGATCAGCAGGATGGCCCAGAGAAACTCAGGGATCGAGATGGCCAGGCTATTGGCCACCTGCACGCCGCTCTCGATGGGAGTCTTGCGGAACCGAAAGGCGAGCAGTCCTGCGCCGACGCCCAGGATGGCGCCCCCGAGCAGGCCCAGGGCGACCAGTTGGAGAGTGGTGGGCAGCGCATGCAGGATGCGTTCCGTGACCGGCAGGCCGGATGCGATGGAGGTTCCCAGGTCGCCATGCAGGGCCTTGCCCAGCCAGATCGTGAATTGCACCAGCATGGGGCGATCCAGTCCCAGCGTGCGGTTTAGTTCGGCCCGGTCCGCTTCCGTGGCGCCGGGAGGCAGCATCATGCCGACAGGGTCGGCAGGCAGCAGACGCAGCACGACGAACACGACCAGGGCGATGAAGACCAGCAGGCCGATGCGCCAGAGGCTCTTGAAAAGCCCCAGAAGCATCGACCAGGCCGTGGCAAGGGGGGGCATTGAATTATGCATCGGTATGGCTTATGCGTTGGGGCGCCAGGCGTACGGAATGACCCAGCCGCTGGCGTACGGGGTGTAGCCGACGGGTTCGGCCGAGTGGACAATGCTGGCGACGCCCTGCATCAAGGGAAGGCTGTAGCCCTGTTCGACCGCCCAGATGTGAAACGCCTTGTAGCCTTTGATGCGCCGGGTGTAGTCGGCTTCGACAAGCAGGGGTGCAAGCTTCTCGTAGCAGTCGTCGCTGCGCCAGACCGAGAAAGGCTTCTTCGGATTGAGGGCATAGCCCGAGGTCAGTTCGGGGTCGCCCGTGGCGTTGCCGCCTAGCCACAGGATGCAGCCGTCCAGCTCGCCAGCGGCAGCCTTGGCCTGATAGACCGGCGGGTCGATAGGCTGCAGGTCGACCTCGAAGCCAACCCGGGTCCACATCTGCGTGATGGCACGTGCCATTTCGAAGTCGTTGGGGTTGATGCCCTTGGTGGTGTAGAACCTGATCTTGCAGGGCTTGTCGGGGCCGTACCCGGATGCCGCCAGCAGCGCTTTCGACCTTTCCGGATCGTAGGGGAACACATAGTCCGGATCGTAGGAGGGGGTTCCCGGAGGCGCGAGAGTGTGGGTGGCTTTGGGAATGCCGTTGAAAAGCGCCTTGACCAGGGCCTGCTTGTCGATGGCATGGTGCATTGCCAGGCGCACGTTTTTGTCGGCAAACGCGTCGCGGTTGACCAGGTTGATGAGGACGTTGTCGACGGTGGGTGTGACGGCTGCGACCAGGCCGGGTCTTTTTCTCAGGCGCTCGGCTTCCCTCAGCGGCAGGTTGACTGCCAGGTTTACCTGGCCGGCTTCCAGGGCAGCCACGCGCGCCGTGGGATCCTTGACGATCAGGATCACCACGCGCCTGATCTGGGCTGCGCCGCCAAAGTATTCGTCAAAGGCCTCGAGCACGATGCGCGAGTCCTGCTGGTACTCGACGAGCTTGTAGGGGCCTGCGCCGATGGGTTTCCTGACGAACTCGTCTCGCCCGACCTTCTGGAAATAGTTCTTGGGCACGACGAAGCCGCCCGTGAAGGCAAGGAACTCGGGAGCGGTCGGCATCGGGCTCTTGAAGTGCATCACCGCGCGGGTGGGCGAGGGCGTTTCGATGCGGTCGAGCGTGTTCCAGATGAACCTGAGCTGCACGTCCTGTTCGCTCTGGCGGTCCTGGAATGTGAACTTGAAGTCCTCCGAGGTGAATCGATCGCCGTTGTGGAACAGCACGTCATCGCGGAAGTCCAGCCCCAGCGTGGTTGCTGTGTCGTCCAGCCATTCATACCGGGTGACCAGGCTGGGTTGCAGCCTGCTCTGCGAGTCGTACTCGAGCGGCTGGGCAAAAACGCACTTGAGCAGTTCGATCTGGTTGGGGCGCACCCGGGCGTTGGGATCCCATGTCGCCACGTCCAGCTGATAGGCCAGGGTCAGCTGGTCTCTGCCCGCCTTCTGGGCAAAAGCACGTGGCGCCATGTTGCCAGCCAGCAGCAGTCCGAGTACTCCAGAAGCAGCAAACTTGCCGAACTCTCTCCGCTTCATTCAGGCATCTCACTCAAGTATGGGTTGAGGGCAGCGGTGGCCTACAGGTATCGAGGCCAGGGCTTTCTTTACCGGGGTGCCTGTATTGTGGATAAAAGAGAAATGGGGTTGTGGTGTGAGGCCGCCCGAAAACTTGCACAGGAATGCACAGCGGTCGGTGCCAAAAAGCAAAAACGCGCCGAAGCGCGTTTTAACTGGGGGGAGGGACGCGTCAGCGTTTGACTGTTTTGCTGAGCAGGATCGGCGCGCCGCCAAAGCGCTCCCTGGTGCGGTAATGCGCTACGGCGCCATCCATGAACCTGACATGTTCGGGCAGCCAGCGGCGCAGTTCGCGGCACAGGGCAAGAAGATTGCCGGCGACGTTGACGGGCTCGGCGCCTCCTGCAACGTAGGCGCGAACCTCATTTAGCGATGCCACCACGGCGCCATGTTCCTTGATGTGGCAGTGGGCGTCGTCGTCCTCGACCTTGCTTATCCTGCGCAGGTCGGCGTCTTCTGAGGCGAAGTGCTCGACGCAGTGCTCGATCAGCGCGTCCAGCGCCAGCACGACGTTGTCCGACCCGCAGGCGGTTTCGAGCTGATCGGTCAGGCGCAGAATCTCGGCATGCTCGGCATCCAGAAGGGGGTCGCCCAGCGCGATGTCGAGATGGTGTGGTGTCGTGTTCATGGGAATTTTTATAGCATGGGAGGATGCCTCGGAATCACTCTTTCCATGTACCCGATGTTGACCGAAGGCGGCCAGGCATGCCCGCCCTCATCCCACCAGGGATCCCAGCACCAGCACGGCCAGCACCGCCCAGATGATGGCTGCGAGAATGGCCCTGCCCATGAGGGCCCTGACGGCCGCGACCAGCAGGGAAAGCCCCACGAAAAGCCATACGTAGTTGAAGAATGATGGACTCATGCCGACGGATGCCGCGAGCCCATGCAGAAAATCCCTTATCGCATCGCCAAATCCGCCGAAAAAGCCGCGGAGGATGTCGATGATGAAGCGGATGACGCTGCCAAGGGCTGAACCCAGCCATCCGAAAATACCGTCTTCTGTTTGCATGTTCTGGGCTGCGCGCAGCGCCGCAGCGTAGTGGGTGGCGGGGCCCGGCGACATGCCCGGCCCCGACGGTTCGTACCGCAGTTCATGCGGTTCTCAAGGTTTATTTGCCGCTGACTTCCCACATGACATCCACGCCCTTGGCCTTGGCCTTGGCGAGCATGTCGAGCAGGGGATGGGCGCGCTGGCGCAGGCCGACATACTGCTGTGCGCGGGCGGCCTGCTCGGGGTCGTCTTCGTTGAAGTCCGGGTCCTTCGACACGTCGATGGCACGCTCGATACCGGCGATGGCGTCGGCAAGCTGAGCCGCCGTGAAGATGCCGCGAGGCTCGTTGAGGATTTCTTCCGACTTGCCGGCAGCCTGCATGAGCGGCTTGGCGTGTTGCCCCAGCATGATCAGTTCGCCGGCGGCCTTGGATCTGAAGGTGACAATCATGGCTGTACCCCTTTTTATCGTGTGCCGCCGGAATCAGGCGGCTTCACGCTAACTGTACCGCAACACGTAGGGGGTTCCGGCAGGACAAATCGCACGCACTGTAACGGCGCGTCACGGAAACAAGGGCATCATGAATCCCGGAAAAGGAGGGTCGTGATGGCTTTCACATCGGATGCGGGCATCCGGACAGCTGGCCGGTGGTTTGCACCCTGGCTGGCCGGGATGACACTGGGAGTGGCTGCCTTCGCG
>Ga0182742_1002150_pt1 | contig 22633 bp, 15 predicted proteins | sample eDN5th37CBELigMG_FD_128880 | JGI IMG/M metagenome (GOLD analysis project Ga0182742, IMG submission 128880) | Enriched Miracle-Growth compost microbial communities from Emeryville, California, USA - eDNA 5th pass 37_C BE-Lig MG (version 2)... ... | reverse complement strand
CGGGCGTCGTCGTCGCCGACGTTGACGCCCGAGATGCAAACATACGCCAGCGTCACCCGATCGCGCCGGGCCAGAGCGTATCGCCTCGCCGCGGCCATGACCTCGGCGACGGGCCAACGCGCGGCCACCGGGACAAGCGCCCTCCGTTTCTCGTCGGTCGCCGCGCCGAGGCTGATCGCCAGGCGGTAGCGCCGCTGTTCGCGCGTGAATCGGTCGATCTCGGGAACCAGGCCGACGGTGCTGATCGTGATCGCCTTCGCCGCGACCGAGCCGGCCCAAGAGCATCGCAGAAGCTCGGCGGTCGTCAGCACGTTGTCGTAGTTGAGAAACGGCTCTCCCATCCCCATGAACACCGCGCCGGTGACGCGCCTTCCCTGGCCTTTAACCAGCTCGCGGGCCTGGATGAACTGATCGACGATCTCCCAGGTCCGAAGATTTCGGCGATTCGCCATCCGCGCCGTGGCGCAGAAGACGCAGCCCATGGCGCAGCCGACCTGGGACGACAGGCAGAGGCTGACCGCCCCGGCCTTGTGCAGGGGGATCAAGACCGTCTCGATCGCCAGGTCGTCGTGGGTAAGAAACCGAAGCTTCTGGAAACCGTCGGTCGGAGACGTGACGGAGTGATCCAGCCGGAGCCGAGGGAGGGGGAGGGGGCCGAGAGTTTCGATCAAACGCTTGGGGACCCGCCCTTCGGCCGTCCAGCGGGCGGGATCGAGCACCTCGCGCTGAAAGATCATGGAGAGGAGGCGTCGGGCCGCCGACGGGTCAGCGCCGCGCCCCTTGGCCCACTCTTCGAGCTCGGCCGGCCCGCAATTGCGTGGGTCGATCTTCGCGAGCGTCACCTCGGCCTCCTCGATCAACGACCAAGGCCGCCCGGAGCGCTCCGGGCGGCCTTGGATTCAGAGCGACGGCGTCAAAGCGCGCCTCGGGCTCACTTCTTCGCCAGTTGTTCGGCCTGGACCTTCTTGACGACCTCTTCTTGGAGCCGGGCGGGGAGCTTCTGGTACTTGAGGAACTCCATGCTGAAGCCGCCCTTGCCCTGCGTCATGCTGCGCAGGTCGTTGGAGTAGCCGAACATCTCGCTCAAGGGAACCTCGGCCGAGATGACGGTGTAGCCGGAACGGGCGTCGGTGCCCAGGATCACCCCCCGCTTCGACGAGATGGCGCCGGTGACGGGGCCCTGGAACTCGCTCGGGACCTCAACCTCGACGATCATGATCGGCTCAAGCAAAACCGGGTCCGCCTTGCGGAAGGTCTCGCGGAAGCAGTCGCGGGCGGCGATCTCGAAGGCCATGGTCGACGAGTCGACGTCGTGGTACGAGCCGTCCTCCAGGATCATCTCGACGCCCATGACCTCGTAGCCGGCCACCGGGCCCTTGCGCAGGGAGTCTCGGAAACCCTTTTCGACCGACGGGATGTACTCCGTCGGGATGCGGCCGCCGGTCACCTTGTTCTGGAAGACGAAGGGCTCGGGCGACTCGGGGTCCAGCGGGACCAGCTTGCCGACGACGTGCGCGTACTGGCCGGAGCCGCCGGTCTGCTTCCTGTGCTTGTAGTTGAACGCGGTCTCGCGGGTCGGCGCCTCGCGGTAGCTGACCTTGGGGGCGCCCACGGTGCAGTCGACCTTGTACTCGCGGCGGATCCGCTCGACGTAGATCTCGAGGTGCAGCTCGCCCATGCCCGAGATGATCGTCTCGCTGGTCTCCGGATCGACGTGGACCCGGAAGGTGGGGTCCTCGCGCATGAACCGATTGAGGGCCTTCGACAGCTTGTCGTAGTCGGCCCGCTTGTTGGGCAGGATCGACAGGTCGATGACCGGCTCGGCGGCGTAGATGCTCTCAAGCGAGAGGTTGGTTCCCTCGGCGCAGTAGGTGTCGCCGGTGGCGCAATCGATCCCCATGACCGCGACGATGTCGCCGGCGCCGGCGGAGTCGATGTCCTCCTTCTCGTCGGAGTGGACGCGAAGGATTCGGCTGATGCGGGACCGCTTCTTCTGCCGCGTGTTGTAGTAGAACGTCCCCTTCTTCAGCGTCCCTTGATAGATCCGCATGTAGGTGATCTGGCCGAACGACTCTTCGACCAGCTTGAACGCCATGGCGACCAGGGGGGCGTCGTCGTCGGTCGTCAGCGGGACGTCGGCCATGCCGGCGTCGTTGTCCTTGGCGCTGACCTCGCGGTCCAAGGGGCTGGGAAGATACAGGCCGACGGCGTCGAGCAAGGGCTGAATCCCCTTGTTCCGATAGGCCGAGCCCATCATGACCGGACAGATCTGCTGGGCGATCGTGCCCGCCCGGATCGTCTCGTGGATCAGGTCGATGGGGACCTCCTGCTCCTCCAGCAAAAGCTCCATGATCCGGTCGGAGATCATCGACAGCGCTTCGAGCATCCCTTGGCGGGCCCGTTCGACGGCGTCGACCATGTCCTCGGGAACCGGCTCGTAGCGCACGTGCTCGCCGTTGTCGCCGTCGAAGTAGATCGCCCGGCGCTCGATCAGGTCGACGACGCCCTTGAAGTTCGACTCGGCCCCGATCGGCAGCTCCAGGGGGAGCGTCGAAAGCCCCAGCTTCTCTTCGAGCTGCGAGATGACGTTGGCGGGATTGGCGCCGGTTCGGTCCATCTTGTTGATGAACGCGATGCGGGGCACCCGGTAGCGCTTCATTTGACGGTCGACGGTGATCGACTGCGACTGCACGCCGGCCACCGAGCAGAGAACCAAAACCGCGCCGTCGAGAACGCGGAGCGACCGCTCGACCTCGACCGTGAAGTCCACGTGTCCCGGCGTGTCAATGATGTTGAAGGCGTAATCGCCCCAGCGGACGGTGGTGGCCGCCGAGCTGATGGTGATCCCGCGCTCCTTCTCCAACTCCATGGAGTCCATGACCGCGCCTTCACCCTTGACTTCCTTGAGAACGTGGGTGCGCCCGGTGTAGAAGAGCATCCGCTCGGTCAGTGTGGTTTTGCCCGAATCGATGTGGGCCGAAATTCCGATGTTCCGAAGCTTGCTCAGGTTTTCCATGGTCCAATCAGATCTCACCCGGCGCTGGAGAGGGTGGAACGCCCTCCCACGACCAGAAACCACACGAGGCGTTCGTCGAGACGTGGCCGCTCGGCCCGTTGTTCCAAAGGCGGACGGGCGGCATGCCGAGGGAAGTCGCGAAGGCGCATCAAGGGCAAGACCGAGGGGCTGGTGCGTCGAAGCAACCTCGATGCGAAGCGCGGGATGCGCCCGGGAAGGTCTAGACGATCCTTAAAGATGAATCATCTTAGCGATCGATTAATCGCAGTCAAGCGCCTCGCGTCGCGACTTGCGGAATATATTTGGTGGACGCCCTAATATTTGCTGGTCCCTTTCGTGGTGTGTCGCGTCTCGACGCCGGCGAAACCGGCCAAAATTTCGTGGGGACGCCACAAAAGCGATGGGATTTTTCCGCGCTTCACATATTATGTATTAGCGGGCGCGGACCGATTGATTCGTGATTGCTCGATCGCGGCTCGGTTTTGACTCGCCCGCGCCCGCCGCTTGCTCCATACCAACCTAAGTTCCATCGCGCGCCTTGCCTGGGCGACTCGTATGACCTCCACACGTTTTGAATCCACGTCACCCCAAGATCCGTCCTCCTCGGCCTGGGCCTCCTCGCCGTCGATGGTCTGGCTCGCGCTTCTCCTCCCCGGTTGCGTCCAATGGTCGCGGGGAAGGAGGGGCCGTGGTCTGGCCTTCGCCTGGTGCTACGGGGCTTCGCTGGCGCTGGCCTTGGTGTTCTGGGGCGGCCCGCTGACGGCGGTCTGTTTGGCCGTCGCGATCGCCAGCCAGACGCTGGGGTGGGTCGACGCGCTGAAGGGGAGCCCATTTTTGGGTTTCACGCCCACCGCCGTGCTGATCGTCACGGGAGGCGGGCTCAGCCTGGCCGCGCACCTGCCGATGATGGGCCTCCTCTGTTTTTTCGCGTGGCCCGGCCACGACGCGTATCCGGCCGAGGGCTCGTATTTGGTCAACCGTCTCGCCTATCGGGATCGACCTCCCGCCCCGGGGCACTGGGTCTGGCTCGATGAGGCCGTCCCCGGGACGCGACGGGCGTCGCGGGTGGTGGCCGTCGGCGGTCAGGAGGTTGAGTGGACCGGAAGCCGATGGACCGTGGACGGCCAAAGCATCGACGTGGACTCGTCGCGCGTCTTCGCCGGGTATCCAAGGCGCTGGAGGTTTCGCGTTCCAGACCACCATGTCCTCATCGACTCGGTGGTCCCGGTCGCCCCGGGGAAACCGGGAGCCCCCTGGGTCATGATTGAGGATCGTCGGATCGTTGGACGAGTTTGGGCTTTTTCCCGAGGCTTTTGGGATCGCCGGTTGCTCTAATCGCGGACCAATCCCAACTGGTTGGCCGCGGAACCCCTTGGCCCGCGAGGTCGTGGCCCGGGCGTCGCCCGCCGGGGAATGGCCGCCGGATTCGAACCGGCCGTTTACCAGGGCGGGACGTCTCCCCCCGTGAAGAAAGCCGCTTGACGGTTCGATTCTCAGGGGGCCGCCGCTTCCAAGTCCAAGGAAAAGTTCAGGGTTCGGCCACTCCCGGCGAGACAATCGCCATTGACGGATGTTATGATGGCGGGGCGGGCCAACCAAACGACGGCCGCGTTCGGTTCTCGCGCGAACGCTTGACTCGTCGCTTCCCGTGTTGTTCCAGGATCGACCGTGGGTCGCGCCGCCGACTTGGAGGCCGCCGCCGGCGATCGGACGGAGTATCCCACCGTGCTCGATCGAATCTGGGCCCCTTGGCGCGCGCAGTACGTGGCCGGAGCGGCGCGCGACGCCGAGTCGGCGCCCTCGTGCTTCCTCTGCGCGGCCTTGGCCAAGAACGACGACCACGACCCAGAGAGCTTGGTCGTTTGGCGCGGCGCGGATTCGGTCGTGATGCTCAACCGCTACCCTTACAGCAACGGCCACCTTTTGGTCGCCCCAAAAATCCATCAAGGCGCGTTGGCCGATCTCCAAGGCGCTTCGCTCCTCGAACCGATCCAGGTGATTCGCTGGATGACCCTCATCCTTGACCGCCTCTTGCGGCCCCAGGGCTACAATATCGGTCTGAACCAGGGAGGAGCCGCCGGGGCGGGGCTGCCTGGGCATCTCCACTGGCACATCGTTCCCCGCTGGGACGGCGACGTCAACTTTATGCCGATTTTGGCCGGCGCCAAGGTCGTCACCGAGAGCCTGGGCGCGTTCCACGATCGACTTGGCCGCGAGATCGCGGCCGACCTGGAGGCCGGTCGAGGGGTTTAGCCGAGCAATTTGGGCTGGCTTTTTAAAGCAGCCTTTTCCATTCTGGTTCGTCGGTCGAGTTGGCGCGGCGAGTCCGGGACTTCGAGGTTTTCCGCAATGCTTCTGGTTCTGATCCGAGCCACGTTCATCCTGGTCGTCGCCAGTTTGGGGGGCCGCCTGGCCCAGATCGTCGGCGAGAACCAGATCGGCTTGCCCGCGCTGGTCTTCGCCAGCGTTCTGGGCGCCGCGCTGGTCATCGTCGCGGCGGACTGGCTGACCCCGCGCAAGCGGATTCAAACCATCTCCGCCATTTATTTTGGCGTGATCGTGGGCATCTTCCTGAGCAATCTCATCAACGACGCGGTTCAGCCGGCCGTGCAGCTCTACGCCCATCCCAAGGCCCACACGACGATCGCCAGCGTCATCATGATGTTCATGTGCTACGTCTGCGTGTCGACGCTGTTGCAGACGAAGGACGACTTTCGGTTCATCATCCCCTACGTCGAATTCTCCAAGGAGGTTAAGGGGGCTCGTCCGTTGGTGCTCGACACGTCGGTGGTCATTGATGGACGGATCGCCGACGTCGCCGAGACCAAGGTGCTCGATCAGCCGATGGTGGTCCCTCAGTTCGTGCTTCAGGAACTCCAGGGAATCGCCGACAGTTCCGACAAACTGAGGCGCAACCGCGGCCGACGGGGACTCGACATCCTCAATCGGCTTCAGAAGTCGCCGGGGGTCGAGATTCGGATCGACGACGCGGACATCCCGGAACTGGCCGGAGTGCGCGAGGTCGATCAGCGTCTGGTCATCCTGGCCAAGCATCTGGGAGGGAAGGTCGTCACCAACGACTACAACCTCAACAAGATCGCCCGGCTCCAAGGGGTCGACGTCATCAATCTCAACGATCTGGCCAACGCCATGAAGCCGATCGTCCTGCCGGGAGAGAACCTCACGGTGAAGCTCATCAAGCGGGGCGAGGAGCAGGGCCAGGGGATCGGCTATCTGGACGACGGCACGATGGTCGTGGCCGAGCATGGGGCGCATCACCTGGGCGAGATTGTCCGGCTGACCGTCACCAGCGTCCTGCAGACCAGCGCCGGGCGAATGATCTTCGGCCGCCTGGACGCGCCTTCTCCCTCTCGAACCAACAGCCCGGCGGGGCAGCAGGCGCACTACGATCGGCCGCCCTCGCACCCGTCCGCGTCGCATGGACGGCCGGGCGCCTCATAGAAAACCCGCTCGAAACCGACGCCAATTCCCTTTGGTCGGACGGAAATCGGCGCTTGTAGGGGCGGCCCCCCGCGGCCGCCCTCGCGGGACGGAGCGCTCGCCCACGGGAAGGCGCTCGTGCCTGGCGAGCCCTCCCTCGCCGATCACCGGAGGGCGGCCACGAGGGACCGCCCCTACGGCGGGTGTTCGTTGTCGCCGCGACGACGCGACAAATCCGTCGACGTCTCGGCGCGGGAAAACGCCCGGTCAACCGTCTTGGTTTCGAATCAGCCGGCCTCCGGTTGGTCCGATCGCAGGCAGCGGCCGATTTGGCGGATCGCCTGCCGGAGCCGCTGACCATTTTCGACCAGGGCGAGCCGGAGCCAGCCTTCGCCGGCCTCGCCGAAGCCCCGTCCGGGACTCACGGCGACGTTGGCCTCCTCCAGCAGCTTCATGGCGAAATCGATCGAGCCCATCCGGCTCCGCCAGGGTTCGGGCATCGCCGTCCAGACGAACATCCCGGCGCGGGGGGATTCGACCTCCCAGCCGAGCCGGCGAAGGCCCCGGACCATGATGTCGCGACGCTCCTGGTACTCGGCGACTTGGGCGAGCCGTCCCTCCTCGCCATGGCGCAGGGCGACGATCGAGGCGACTTGGACGGCCTGGAACAAGCCGTAGTCGTAGTAGCCCTTGATCGCCTTGAGCGCGCCCAGCATCTCGCGGTTGCCGGCGGCGAAGCCGACCCGCCAGCCCGCCATGTTGTACCCCTTCGACATCGTCGTGAACTCGCAGCCAACCTGCTTGGCGCCCTTGACCGACAGGAAGCTCGGGGGCTGGTAGCCGTCGAAGCCGATGTCGCCATAGGCGAAATCGTGGATGACGAAGAAGTGGTGCTTCTTCGCCAGCGCGACGATCTCCTCGAAGAACGCCTGATCCACCACCGTCGACGACGGATTGTGGGGATAATTCAAGACCAGGATCTTCGGGCGGGGGATCAGGCTTTCGCAGACTCGGGCGATGTTGGCGAGGAACGCCCGCGAGTCCCGCACGTCGAGGGAGATCACGTTCGCCGACGCCAACGCGATCGCGTGAACGTGGATGGGAAAGCTCGGCGCGGGCACCAAGGCGGTGTCGCCCGGACCCAAAAGGGCCAGGCACATGTGGCTGAAGCCCTCCTTGGAGCCGATGGTCGCCACCACCTCGTGGTCCGGGTCGAGCGAAACGCCGAACCGCTTCTCGTACCGGACGGCGACCTCCCGGCGCAGGTTGTAGATTCCGTTGGAGACGCTGTAGCGGTGGTTCTTGGAGTCGAGGACCGCCTCGCGGAGCTTGTCGACGATCCACTCCTCGGGTGGATCGGTGGGGTTGCCCATCCCCAAATCGATGACGTCAATGCCCGCGCGGCGCTTGCGGTACTTCAATTCGTTGATCTTGCCGAACAGGTACGGCGGAAGGTTGCGCACCCGGGGCGCGGCCTCAAGATCGTAGCGTTCGGTCGACTCGTGTTCTTCTGATCCGGGATTGGTTGTCGGATCGATCATCGGGGCCCTCGTCCTCGGCTCGCTGGATAATGGCGGAGGCCCACCGTCGGTCGGACGATCCAACGGGCCCCATGCGTGTTGACGACCTCGCGGCCGGGGCTCCGTTCCCTCGCCCGCCGGCGCTTTGGCCGCTGAATCGCTCATGATACCGAACGCTCCCCCAACTCCGCACGGGATTCCGCGGCGCTTTTCCACGGGGCCTTCGGTGGCGAGCGTCTCCGCGGGGGCGATTCCACCGGGCGATCTCCTCCCAATCCCCCCATCCAGCGCGACCGGCGGCTCGTAGGCGTCGCGGCGCGGCCGTCTCGAATTTTTCCGCAACTCGGATGGGCTTTCGAGTCGATGCTTGTGTTGCCACCAGGTCGACCCAGCCGACATCGAAAGCCCACTCCGATTGATTGACCCCGCGGAATCAGGTCACGCTGGATTATCATAAAAAAAGGGACGACCCGGCTCGCGCTGGGTCGTCCCTTTTCCTTGTTCATGGCCCGCGGTCGATCGACCAACCGGGAGCCGTTACTTGGCGGATTCGCCCTTGGAGAGCGAGACGAACCTTCCGCCCGCCTTGCCCGACTGGACGTAGAAGGAGAGTTCGTCGCTGTTGGACGCCAGCTCGACGAAGTCCTTCACCTCGGTGACGGGCTGGATCTTCTGGTCTCGGACAACCTTGGTGATCACGTCGCCGGGCTGGACGCCTTGGGCCTCGGCCGGGCTGTTCGCCTTGACGTCGGAGACCACGAGTCCCTTGATGTCCTCGTTCAGACCAAGCGACTTGATCAGTTCGGGGGTAAGGGGCTGGACCTCCAAGCCGAAGTCGCTCACCGCGGTCGAGGCCGGCTCGGATTCTCCGCCTCCTGCGCCCGCTCTCCCCTGTCGCTCGAGATCGAAAACGACTTCCTCGTACGGGGCCGGAGTGATGGTGGTCGTATGAGGCTGGCCGCCGCGGTAGTATTCGATCTCGAACGGCTTGCCAACTTCGCGCGTGGAAACGTCGAGACGGAACGCGGGGAGACTTTCGATCTTGTTGCCGGCGTAGCCGACGATCACGTCGCCTTGCTTGAGGCCGGCCTTGTCGGCGGGGCTGTCCTTAAGGACCTCGGCGATCAGGATCCCCTTGGTTTCGGCGTCGAGCCCGAGCTGTTTGGCCAGCACCGGCGTCAACACGTCCATCTTGATGCCGATTCGGGCGCGACGGACCTTGCCGTGCTCGATGAGTTGATCGGCGACGGTTGCGGCCATGTCGATGGGGATCGCGAAGCCGATGCCGTCGTTGCCCCGGCTGCCGGTGACGATCGCCGAGTTGACGCCGACGACCTCGCCCGACATGTTGACCAGCGGTCCCCCGGAGTTGCCCGGATTGATCGCCGCGTCGGTCTGGAGGAACGACTCGAACTCGTTGATGCCCACGGCGTTGCGGTTCGTGGCCGAGATGATCCCCACGGTGATGCTCTGGCTCAGCTCAAACGGAGAGCCGACCGCCATGACCAACTCGCCCACTTTCAGATTCTTGCTGTCGCCGCGGGGAAGGGCCGGGTAGTCGGTGTGGTCCACCTTGATGACGGCCACGTCGGATTGCTCGTCCCGGCCGACGACCGTCGCGGCGACCTCGACGCCGTCGTGAAAGGCGACGGTGATCTTCTCGGCGCCCGCCACCACGTGGTTGTTGGTCAGGATGTGACCCTTGTCGTCGTAGACGAAGCCCGAGCCGACGCCGCTTCCCCGACCGCCGAACTGCTGGTTCTCAAGCTGGCCGTCGGGGCCGAAGAACCGCTTGAGCATGTCTTCAAGTTCCTTCAGGTCGCGCGGATTCTGGGGAATCCGCTCGTTGCCCCGGGGGCCGGGGAACGGGAACTGAAAGTTTCGGACGTTGGGCCCCACCGCCTTCTTTTCAACGCTGATCTGCACCGCCGAGGGGCGGACGAACTCGGCGACCGCCTCGTACGCCTCGGAGAGCGCGATGGCCGTCTTCTGACTTTCCGGAGCGACCTTCGGGGCCGCCGGCATCGGTCTGAGAACTCCGGTGGAGCTTAGCAGGGCGGCGGTTGAGACCACCAGGGCCGCCCAAGCCACGGGATTTCGCTTCATTTTCGAGTCTCTCCTTCTCAAACACACTGGATTCGCAACCCCGAATTCCCAGATCCCGGCGGCCGAAATTCCGGAGAATTCGGCGCGCGCCAATCTTGCCAGTCTAAACGATGATAGCGAAGGAGTCTCCGCGTTCGCTCCCTGGTTCTCTCGGCTCTGGTGGGAAAACGGGTGGAAATCGAGGGCGACGCCGATGGCGTCGTCTCTTTTCATCGATCCCCGGGCCGTCCTGATTCCTACGTTATGGGCTGGTCAAAGGTTTGCGGTGAAAATTCCGCGCCGCCGATCCGAAGCGCGCCGCGCCGGGCCGCCGAGTCCGCGGAGGGCGACCCCGAATCGGCCTGGCTCGGCGCGATGAGGCGCCAAGGAGGGACGCCCCAACGACGGGAGGGCGGCGGGGCCTTGACGACAAAGTGTTCAACCGTTAAGTTGAAACATCACTAGAGAGATAAGAGAGGCGTTGCGCCGTTGGCTCCGTCGGGGATATGGACTTCGGCGGCGATGACGGCCGCCGTTGGTTTTTGACTGGCCAAGTCCAGGAGCATTCGAGCTCGATGTCCACGACCCCCAAGTACGTCTACTCCTTCGGCGGCGGCAAGGCCGAGGGGCGCTCCGACATGAAGGAACTTCTCGGCGGCAAGGGCGCCAACCTCGCCGAGATGAGCTCCATTGGAATCCCCGTCCCACCCGGCTTCACAATCACCACCGACGTCTGCCACGAATATTACGAGGCCGACCGCAAGCTCCCCGAGGCGGTTAAGCCTCAGGTCGAGGACGCGCTGAAGCAGATCGAAGCCCTGACGGGCAAGAAGTTCGGCGACTCCAAGGACCCCCTCCTTCTGAGCGTTCGCTCTGGAGCGGCCTTGTCGATGCCGGGGATGATGAACACGATCCTGAACCTGGGCCTCACCGACGTCGCCGTCGAGGGCCTGGCGGCGAAGACCGGCAACCCCCGGTTCGCCTATGACGGATATCGCCGCCTGATCGACATGTTCGGCTCGACGGCCATGGGGGTCGATCACGATCACTTCGAGCACGAGCTGACCGAGCTGAAGAAGGAGCGGAAGGTCGAACTCGACACCGACCTGACCGCCGACGACCTGAAGGAATTGGTCAAGCGGTACAAGGCCGTCTACACCAAGTACGTTGGCGAGGAGTTCCCCCAGGATCCCATCGACCAGCTTTGGAAGGCCATTATGGCGGTCTTCAACAGCTGGATGGGGAACAAGGCCGTCCAGTACCGGCGGATCGAGCGGATCACCGGGCTGAAGGGCACGGCCGTCAACGTGCAGGTGATGGTCTTCGGCAACACCGGAACCAACTCGGGCACCGGCGTCGCCTTCACCCGCGACCCGAACACCGGCGCCAACGAGTTCTTCGGCGACTACCTCATCAACGCCCAGGGCGAGGACGTGGTGGCCGGGATCCGAACCCCGGAGCCGATCAGTCAGCTCCATGAGGAGATGCCCAAGGTCTACGACGAGCTGATGGAGATTCGCAAGAAGCTCGAACAGCACTACAAGGAGATGCAGGACGTCGAGTTCACCGTCGAGGAGGGCACCCTCTACATGCTCCAGACCCGGACGGGCAAGCGAACCGGCTCGGCCGCCGTTCGCATCGCCGTCGAGATGGTCAAGGAGGGGCTGATCGACGAGAAGACGGCGCTGAAGCGGGTGGCCCCGGACAGCCTCAACCACCTGCTCCTGCCGCAGCTCGACCCCAAGGCGAAGGCGGAGCCCGTCGCCCGCGGCATCGCCGCCAGCCCCGGCGCGGCCTCCGGCAAGCTGATCCTCTCGGCCGAGGCGGCCGTCGCCCATCACGAGGCGCATCCCGACGAGCCGATCCTTCTGGTCCGCAAGGAGACCAGCCCCGAGGACGTCGCCGGCATGCACCTGGCCAAGGGCATCCTCACCGCCACCGGCGGCAAGTCCAGCCACGCGGCGGTCGTCGCCCGAGGCTGGGGCAAGCCCTGCGTCGTCGGCTGCGGCGCCATCGCCATCGACGAGAAGAACCAGCAAATCAAGATCGGCGACAAGGTCGTCAAGGTCGGCGAATTCCTGACCATCAACGGCACCAACGGCGACGTGATGCTCGGCAAGGTGCCGACCGTTGATCCGGAGATGTCGGGCCACTTCGCCGAGTTGATGACGTGGGCCGACAAGGTTCGGACGCTGAAGATCCGAACCAACGCCGACGCCCCGGAAGACGCCGCCAAGGCCCGCGAGTACGGCGCCGAGGGGATCGGCCTCTGCCGCACCGAGCACATGTTCTTCGAAGGCCAGCGGATCGTCGACATGCGGAAGATGATCCTGGCCGACGACGCCGAAGGGCGCTCCAAGGCCCTCGCGGCGCTCGAGCCGCACCAGCGCCAGGACTTCATCGGCCTCTTCGAGGCGATGGAGGGCCTGCCGGTCACGATCCGCCTGCTCGACCCGCCGCTGCACGAGTTCCTGCCCCACGACGAGGCCGGCGTGGCCGAGGTCGCCAAGCAGCTCGGCGTCCCGGTCGAGAAGGTCCGGCGCCGGCTCGAGGAGCTTCACGAGTCCAACCCGATGCTCGGCCTCCGCGGCTGCCGGCTGTCGATCAAGTTCCCCGAGATCGGCGACATGCAGGTTCGGGCGATCCTTGACGCCGCCGTCACGCTCAAGAAGCGGGGCAAGAAGGTCCTCCCCGAGATCATGATCCCGTTGATCGGCACCGTCGAGGAGCTCAGCTTCCTGAAGAAGCGGGCCCTGGCCGTCGCCGAGGAGGTCTTCGCCAAGGCCGGTGAGCGGGTCGAGTTCCTCATCGGCACGATGATCGAGATCCCCCGCGCCGCCTTGACGGCCGACCAGATCGCCGAGGAGGCCGAGTTCTTCTCCTTCGGCACCAACGATCTGACGCAGATGGCCTTCGGCTTCAGCCGCGACGACATCGGCTCGTTCGTGTCGACCTACGTCGACCACAAGATCCTGCCGATCGACCCGTTCCAGACGATCGACCAGGAGGGCGTCGGCCAGCTCATCGTCACGGGCGTCGAGAAGGGCCGCAAGGCGCGATCCGAGAAGCACAACGAGCATCTGAAGATCGGCATCTGCGGCGAGCACGGCGGCGATCCCGACAGCGTGGTCTTCTGTCACAACGTCGGCATGGACTACGTCTCCTGCTCCCCCTACCGCGTGCCCATCGCCCGGCTCGCCGCCGCCCAGGCGGCCCTCGGCTCGGCCACCCAGCGCGACAAGTAATCCTCGCGTTCAATCGCGACCTGGATTGACGAAAGGCCGCCGGACGATCGTCCGGCGGCCTTTTTTTGCGCGCCGGTTCGTCTCTCCGTCCTTGAAACGGGGAGCGAAGACGGCTCGACCGCGTTAAACTTATGGGTGACCAGGGCCAGACGCCGCTTCTTCAATACCGGGATTCCGACGCGATGAATCGATTTGGACGCTCCGCGCCGCTGATCGCGGCGAGCCTCTTGTTTTGGACGACGACGGATGGCTCCCAACCCGCCCGCGCGGCCGACGACGCGCCTCGGAGCGGTTCGACGCTCACCGGCAAGGACGCGCTCGGCGATTGGACGACCGACGCCCCCGGCGTGCGCCGCAAGATCACGCTCGACGAGTTGGCGATTCCCTACGACACCCCCTCGGTCGCCAACCACCCCCGCGTGGTTCCGCGCCCCGAAGACGCCTGGCCGAAAGTCCCCGAAGGGTTCGAGGTGACCGAGTTCGCCACCGGACTGGTCCAGCCCCGGGTGATCGTCCGCGCGCCCAACGGCGATTTGTTCTTGTCCGAGAGCCGCGCCAACCGCGTTCGGGTCCTCCGCGACGCCGACGGCGACGGCAAGCCCGAAGTCAACGAGGTCTTCGCCACCGGCCTCTCTCGACCCTTCGGCATCGCCTTTTACCCCCCCGGTCCCGATCCGAAATACGTCTACGTCGGCAACACCGGTTCGGTGGTTCGTTTTCCCTACGAGAGCGGCGACGTCAAGGCCCGAGACGAGGCCGAGATGGTCGTCGACAACATTCCCTCGGGCGATGAGCAGGTCGGCGGAGGAGGGCACTGGACGCGCGACCTCGAGTTCTCCAAGGACGGGAAAACCCTGTTCGTCTCGGTGGGATCGCGCTCCAACGTCTCCGACGATGAACGCGAGGAGCGTCGGGCCACCATCCTGGCCTTTGATCCCGACGGCCGGAACGAGCGAACGTATGTCTCGGGGATCCGCAACGCCGTGGGGCTCGCCAAGCACCCCGAAACGGGCGATCTCTGGGCCTCGGTCAATGAGCGCGACGGGCTCGGCGACAACTTGGTTCCCGACTACATCACCAAGGTCGAGGAGGGACAATTCTACGGCTGGCCCTGGTATTACATGGGCGGCCATCAAGACCCTCGGCACGAGGGGAAGCATCCCGAGTTGAAGGACAAAACGGTCACTCCCGACGTGTTGATCCAGTCGCACTCGGCCTCGCTCGACCTAACCTTCTACGACGGGAAGTCGTTTCCCGACGAGTACCAGAACCACATCTTCGCCGCCGAGCATGGTTCCTGGAACCGGGCCCATCGCACGGGGTACAAGGTGATCCGGGTCCCGGTTGAGGATGGCGAGGCCACCGGCGAGTACGAGGACTTCCTGGTTGGCTTCGTGACGCCCGAGGGGAACGTCTGGGGTCGGCCGGTTGGCGTCGCGGTGGCCGCCGACGGCTCGCTCATGGTCACCGACGACGGGTCGGGGACGGTTTGGAGAGTCGCGCATGTTGGGAAGAAGTAAGCCCCATCCCGAAGGGCGTTTGGCGGTCTCGCGGGGCGGGTTCACGTTGATTGAACTCCTCGTCGTGATCGCCATCATCGCCATCTTGATCGCGCTGCTCTTGCCGGCCGTGCAAGCGGCCCGCGAGGCGGCGCGGCGCGCCCAGTGCGTCAACAACCTCAAGCAGCTCGGGATCGCCCTGCACAACTACCACGGCGCGTTGGGAAGCTTCCCGGTCGGCTTCCTGCATCCCTCGGGGCCGGTGCCGTCGACCACCTCGCCCCTGCAATACCGATGGTCGGCGCTGGCTCAGCTCACCCCCTACCTGGAGCAGGCGGCGCTGCATGACGCATTGAACTTCGATTTCGCGCTGGCCTACAAGCCGACGGACGGCTCGACCTTTTGGCCGTTTCATCCGGCGAACACGACGGCGATGGCGACTCATGTCGCGTCGTTCGTCTGCCCGAGCGACGGCGCGCCGCCGCCTTCGGAGGATTCCGGCCCCGTCAATTACGTCTTTTGCACCGGCGACGGCTCGGGAGGCGGCGAGGCCGACGGGGCGAACGGCATGTTCGTCCTGGGCCCCGCGCGGTCGCTGCGCGACGCCCTCGACGGCTCCAGTTCGACCACGGCGTGCTCGGAGCAGCTCTTGGGGATCGCCGGCTCGTACACTCAGACGACTCCGACGCCGATCCCCTCGGACCCGCGCCGAGCTTTCGCTCGGATGTCCGCCGGCCCGCTCGACGACGCCACCTGCGCGACGGCCCCGGCCGGTTGGCTGATGAACAAGGGGGCCGGCTGGTGGGACGGCAATTACCTCAACACGCTCTACAATCACCACGCCGCGCCGAACGCCGATCAATACGACTGCATCGTCTACCACAACCCCGGCTGGAAGGCCGCGCGGAGCCTCCACCCCGGAGGCGTCAACACGCTCTATTGCGACGGCCACGTCGCCTTCGCCCCCAACGGCGTCAACCTCGCGGTCTGGCGGGCTCTCGCCACCCGCGCGGGAGGAGAGATCGTCGGCGAGGGATTGTAGCGGACGGCCCACTCGAATCCGACGGCGACTCTCCGGCGGGCAATGCTCGTCGGGCCAAGGGGTTTGGGATGAGCGCGGCGGCGGAGGCGCCGCCCAACGAACCCTTGGCGAGGCGTCGGGGACTTGCTCGACCCCGTAAACTGATTGAGTTGTGAGAGAATCTTTCCGGGGGCCGAAGGGCGGGGTGGAGGGTGGAAGAGTTGACCGAGGGGGAGCGGTTGGTTGACGAGGTCGATGGGTGGGCGGCGATCCGGCGCGAGCGGCTTTTGATTTTGATGCTGGCGTCGGTGCAACTCACCAGCATCGTCGACTTCATGATCATCATGCCGTTGGGGCCGCAATTGATGCGCGCCCTGAAGATCGATCCGCCTCAGTTCGGGCTGATTGTCTCCTCGTACACGATCGCCGCGGGGGTCGTGGGCCTGTTGGCTTCGTCGGTCCTGGATCGGTTTGGACGCAAGACGGCGTTCCTGACCCTGTATTCGGGCTTCCTTCTGGGGACGCTCTTTTGCGGCCTCTCCACAACCTACCCAGCGCTTCTTGCCGCCCGGATTGTCACGGGGGCGTTTGGCGGGATCATGGGGGGGATGGCGCTGGCGATCATCGGAGACGTCGTGCCCGAGCACCGGCGGGGGAGGGCGACGGGCGTCTTGATGTCGGCCTTCGCCTGCGCTTCGGTCGTCGGCGTGCCGGTCGGGTTGACTCTGGGGACGGCCTACGGTTGGGAGACGCCGTTTCTGATCCTCGCCGGCCTGGGCGCGCCCATTCTCCTGATCGCGGCCAAGGTGATGCCGCCGTTGCGCGATCACCTCCAAGACGCGGCGCGGGTTTCGCCCCTGAAGAAGCTCGGCGAGACCTTCAGCCGCCCCAATCACCTGCGCGCCTTCGCGCTGACGGCCACGATGATGCTGGGCGGGTTCGCGGTGATCCCGTACATCAGCGTCTATTTCGTGGCCAACGTGGGGGTGACGGAACAGGAGTTGCCCTGGGTCTACGTCGTGGGCGGGCTGTTGACGCTTTTCGGAGCGCCGAATATCGGGAAGCTCGCCGATCGCTTCGGCAAGCTCCGGGTGTTTCGGATCGTGGCGAGCATTTCGGCCCTGTTCATGATCGTCATCACGAACTTGCCGGCGTCGCCGCTTTGGGTCGCGACCTTGGTCTCGGGACTGTTGATGCTGAGCAACTCCGGGCGCATGGTCGCCGCGATGGCGATGATCACCGGGAGCGTCGAGCCGGCGCGGCGGGGCGGGTTCATGAGCGCGAACTCGGCCGTTCAGCACATGGCGACCGGGTCGGGGGCGTACATCGGGGGACTGCTTCTTTTGGAGACCGCCGATCATCGTCTCTTGCACTTCGACCGCGTCGGCCTCATCGCGGTCGCCAGCACGGCGCTGAGCATTTGGTTCGCCGGCCGGGTGCGCTCGGCGACGAGCCGACCGCCGGCGCGCGAGGCGCGGGCGGCCGAAACGCCGACGGCCGTTGAGGAGGCTCAGGAACCGGCGCGGCGGTAATGTCCGCAAGTCGTCTCGACGGCGCGCCGCCAGCGCTCCAGGGCCTTGGCCCGCCACTCGTACCCTCGAACCGGCTCGAAGGTCTTGCCCCCCGCTTGAAGCAGGGCCGCGGCGGACTCGCGGTCCGGGAGCAGACCGACGCCGATCCCGGCCAGAAGCGCCGCGCCCAGGGCCGTCGATTCGGCCTGGGGGCTGCGCTGGATTGGCTTGCCCAGCACGTCGGCCTGGAATTCGAGGAAGGCGTCGGAGAGCGACATGCCGCCGTCGGCTCGAAGCCCGGCCAGCTCGTCGCCGAGGTCGTCCTCGATCGCCTCGATCAGGTCGCCGATCTGGAAGGCGACCCCTTCAAGCACCGCCCGGGCGATGTCGGCGACGCTGGTGGCGCGGGTCAGGCCGAAGATCGTCCCGCGGGCCGAGGGCTCCCAGTGCGGCGCGCCCAGGCCGGTCAGGGCCGGGACGAAGATCACCTCGCCGTTGGGATCGCCCTTCAGGGCCAGTTCGCCAATCTCGGGGGCCGAGCCGATCGCCTTGAGGCCGTCGCGGAACCACTGGACGGCCGCGCCGGCGATGAAGACGCTGCCCTCCAGCGCGTACTGGGGAGGCTCGTCGCCGATGGACGCCGCCCGGGTCGTGACCAACCCTCGCTTCGAGGGGACGATCCGAGTTCCGGTGTGGGCCAGCAGGAACGCGCCGGTCCCGTAGGTGCATTTGGCTTGTCCCGCCCTCATGCAGCCTTGGCCGACGAGCGACGCCTGTTGGTCGCCGGCGACGCCGGTGATCGGGATGCCGTCCGGAAGATAGTCGAGCCCCTTCGTCGCGCCGAAATCTCCCGAGCTGGGACGGATCTCGGGTAATATTCCCTTGGGAACGCCGAATACGTCACAGAGCTCGTCGGACCAGTCGTTGGTTTCGAGGTCCATCAACAGGGTCCGGGAGGCGTTGGTGGCGTCGGTGTAAAGCCGGCCGCCGGTTAAATGGTGAATCACCAAGGTGTCCACGGTTCCCGCGACCAGGTCGCCGGCCTGGGCTCGCTCTCGGGCGCCGGAAACGTGGTCGAGAATCCAGGCGATCTTCGTGGCGGAGAAGTAGGGGTCGATCACCAGGCCGGTTCGCTTGGCGATCCAGTCTTGCTTGTCGCGCAGCCGATCGCAGGCGTCGGCGGTGCGCCGGTCTTGCCAGACGATGGCGGGGGCGATCGCCCGGCCCGTCTCGCGCTCCCAGACCACGGTCGTCTCGCGCTGGTTGGTGATGCCGATGGCGGCGATCTGGTCGGCGCGGACTCGGGCGTTCAGAAGGGCGGTGGTGACCTGCGAACCGACCGACGAGACCAACGCCTCGGGATCATGCTCGACCCACCCGGAATGGGGATAGGTCGGCAAGACCTCGATCTGGCCCTGGCCCACGGGGTGAAGCTGCTTATTGTAGACGATGACGCGCGTGCTCGTGGTGCCCTGGTCGATGACCAGGAGGTGGTCGCGGGCCATGAGGCGTCCCTCTTTGCCGGTGTGTTCCGGGATGATGACGACCGCCGCGCCGAGGTCTCTCTCCGCGCGTGGTGTTTTCCGATTGCGCTCCACCATAACATGAGGGAATCGTCGAGTCGCCTTGGCCGTCGATTCCTTCGCGTTGAAATGGTCGGATTGAAAAGTTTGGCGAAGCCTTCGCAGCGCGGCCCGGCCGCGAAGAGGAAAGGACGATGAAGATGCTCATAGCTTGGCCGGCCCTGGCGGGAATCGCGCTTCCCTTGTTCCTGGTTCCCACCATTATCTTGCTGAGGCATTCCCGATTGAAACGCCAGTGGGCGCATCAGGAGCGGATGGAGGCGATCAAGAGGGGCATCCCCTCGCCGCCCGCTCAGTTGACTCCGGGACCCGGAAGCATCGTCGCCATCGGCGCGGGGGTGCCGGTCGTCGCGGTCTTCTGCGCGTTGCTGATGACGATGCGGGTTTCCTTGGGTCGTGAGGATGAGAACGGAATGCTGGAGTTCCTCGCGATCATCTGGTGCTGCACGGTCCTCATCTGCGGCCTCGCGATGGCGACGAGTCTCGTGCTGGGCGTTCTCCAACACCGGGCCCGCGCTCGGGAGGCCGAATGGGGCGCTCGCGTTTCAGCCAAGCCGGCCTACGACCCCGACGCCTTCGACGTGACGGGCCGCCACGCCTACTGATCGGGACTCGCCGATTCGGGCCGGCCATCGCGCGCGCAATCCCGCGACCCCCGCGCCGGCCCAGATCGCCATCAAGGGCTCGATCGGAATGTGAAACCGCGCCGAGACGATCGTCAGGCTATGGAACGTGGCGAGAGCCAGCGACGTAATCACCAGCGGCGCGAGCCGCCGCCGCGTCCCGGGAACCGCCAGCGCCAGGCCGAGCCCGGCCATGAGCGTCAGTCCAAGGTGGCTGGCGCGATAAAGCGGGTCGCGCGTTCGGGGGTTGCTTTCGTCGAACAGCCAGAAATATTGCATCCGGCGAACGCAGAGCCGAACGTAGCGCCCCGGATCGGCCCGAATCTCGCCGAGGACCGACCGCAGCAAAACGCGCGAGCGCTCGGGTTCCGGCAGCGTTCCCAGGTAAGCCTTGAACTCGTCGGTGAACGCGATGTCGTCGATGTAGCCCGCCTCGTGCCGCGCCTTCCAAAGGGTCTGGTTGTACGTCGCCAGATTGCTCGCCGCGCCGGGGGCTTCGAGAATGCGGTCAACCGAAGGGCGGACGACCTTGTCGGTTCCCTCGGTGATCGAGCAGTTCCCCTGCCAGAACGCATAGCCGAAGGTGCTTTTGATCGGGACGAACTCGCCGTGAACGATCGCGTTGCGGATCACCCAGGGCGTGATCCCCGCGACGGCGACGCCGAACATCGCGGCGGTGAGAACCGAAGCCCGGCGTCGGCTTGGCCCCTCGCTCGGCTTGCCGATGGCGATCGCCGCCGCCGCGCCCAGTCCAACGAGGCCGAGGATCGGGTCGGTCAGCGCGGTTAGGGCCAAGATCGCGCCGGCCGCCGAGGCGTCTCGATACGACCCCGAAGCCCCGGCGCGCGCGGCCCAGACGAGCACCCACACCAGGAGCGTCGCGGCTGGGAGGGCCACCTGAACCATGGTCGCCGCGTAGATGAGCGTTGGGTGAAACGCCGCGATCGCCGCGGCGGTCAGAATCGCCGCCGGATAATCGGGAATCACCCACGACGCCAATCGGATGACCCCCAGGACCAGAAGACCGCCCAAAAAGGCCTGGCCGATTTGCAAGAGCAGCAGCGCCGAGGGTTGCCCGACGCCTCCCACGGCGTAGGCCAAGGCCACGATGTACGGATACGCCGGCGCCTGTTGCGAGGTCGGCCCCTCGGCCCCCAGGAATCGCATCGAGAAGCCTCGGCCCTCGACGATCGACGCGGCGATCTCGCCGTGCTCGTAGGTCGAGTGGGGAACGTGATGGCTCTGGAGAACCAAAATCGCGGCAATCCGAACCGCGACGGCCCCGACGATGATCCCAACGCCGACCCAGCGGCTCCGTCCGCTCATGAGTGAGGCTCCCTCAAAATCGATGTCCGACCTGGTGAACCAACCGCGTGAACCCCCACGCGCGGCGATCATGATCGAGAACGGCGGGATGGTCAACCCGGAGCGGGGCGGGCGCGGTCGGCCCCGGGCGCTCCAGCGCCTTCGTCTCCGGCCGCGCGGAATCGGTCCTCGGTCGGTTGAGCTTGCCTCGATGAACGGTCCCGCTACAATCCCGGCCGTTCGCGGGCCGATAGCGCGTGGGGTTTTTTCGGATTAAGCGTCGCGCCAGCCCGATGCCTCTCAATAAAAGGAGAGTCGATGTGGCCCGTCGCCGTTCGATCCGCATGTGGCTCGGTTTGTCCGTCCTGGCGATCGCCGGAGTGGTCGCCGCCGCGATCGCCTTCCGCGACGACGTGTTCGAGAAGCGGGTCCACGTGATCCGTCCGGGGGGACTCGTTCGAGGCGCCTGGCAACGTCCCTCTCCGATGCGGCGGATTGTCGACCGCGAGGGGATCAACACGATCGTCACCCTCACCGCGATCAATCAGACCGACGAGAAATTCATCAACCAAAAACGGGTTGTCGAGGAAACGGGGATCGACTGGGTCATTATCCCGATGCGGGGCTCGCGGGCCACGATGGAGCAAATGGCGATCGCGGCCGACCTCTTGGCCGACCCCCAGCGTCAGCCCGTCTATTTTCATTGCGTCGCCGGCCATCACCGCACGAGCCTCGCGCACGCGGCCTATTTGATCCGCCACGAGGGATTCACGGCCGAGCGCGCGTGGGAGGTTGTTTCGAGTTTTGAGTGGGCCCGGCCCGACGCCCCGCCCGATCAAAACGATCGGTTCTTGATCGAGGAATTCGCGCGGGTTCAGGCGTCGCTGAAGTCGCCGGGCGAGAACGGATACTGGGAGGTCGGCCGTGGCAAGCACGCGAAGGCGGTTCATCAGAAGGATTCTGGCGACGGTCGCGATCCCCTTGACGCTTCTGGGGAGCTGGATCGGCTGGAACCGGGCGAACGGCAACTTCGGAACGGTGCGGCCGAATCAGGTCTACCGGTCGGGGCAAATGTCGGAGTCGATGCTCGCCCGGACCCTTCGTGAGCGCGAGATCAAAACGGTTCTGAATTTGAGGGGCGCCAACGGCCACGAGAAATGGTATCGAGCCGAGCGCGACGCGACCCTCGCCGCGGGCGCGACTCAGGTTGACGTGTCGCTCTCTTCGTGCGTCTGGATGTCGAGGGCGCAGCTGCTCACCTTGATTGATCTCCTGGATTCGATCGAATATCCGGTGATCATCCATTGCGAGTGGGGCGCGGAGCGAACCGGGGTCGTCTCGGCGTTCGTCGAGCTGCTCCGCGAGGGCTCGACGATCGACGACGCCCGGAACCAGTTCGCGCTGAAGTTTATGTATCTCCCGGTCGGCGACGGCAAGATCATGGGGGAGATGATCGACCAGTACGATAACTGGCTTCGGAAGCGGGAGCTTGAACACCGTCCCGAACTCTTCCGGCGATGGGCCGCCAGCGGCTATCAGCCCGTTTCGCCCAGCCGCGAGGAATGGCCCTGGGATCCGTACCCCCTGGTGGTGACCACGCGGCCGGAGGTTGAACGGACGGCCCAAAGCGCGGATGAGTCCACCCGACGTTGACCCTTCAAGGAGCGCTCCACCCCGATGAGTCAGGCTGATTCTTGCGACATTGAGATTCGCGTTCGCTACGCGGAAACCGACCGCATGGGGTTGTTGCACCACGCGACGTACTTCGTCTATTTCGAGATGGG
>Ga0182742_1002147_pt1 | contig 22658 bp, 21 predicted proteins | sample eDN5th37CBELigMG_FD_128880 | JGI IMG/M metagenome (GOLD analysis project Ga0182742, IMG submission 128880) | Enriched Miracle-Growth compost microbial communities from Emeryville, California, USA - eDNA 5th pass 37_C BE-Lig MG (version 2)... ... | reverse complement strand
GCTTTTATTGTTGAAAAGAACTTTCCAGGTTTGTCTCTTGGTCCTGAAGAAAAGAAAATGGGAATAAAGGGATCATCAACTAGGTCCGTGATTATGGAGGACTGCCTAGTCCCTGTTGAAAATGTACTCGGGGATATTGGGAAAGGTCATGTGATTGCCTTGAATGTATTAAACCTAGGACGATTTAATTTAGGAGCGGCATGCATGGGCGGAGCAAAAGAAGCCTTAAAATTGGCCGTTGAATATACGAATGAGCGGGAGCAATTTGGCAAAACTCTCGCAACCTTTGGAGCAAGCAAAGAAAAGATTGCAAGAATGGCAGCGCGAATCTATGCGGCAGAATCGTTACAATATCGGACAGCCTCTCTACTTGAAGATGCATTAGGCGATATCTATGATTGCGAAGATAGAAAATTGGTAGGGTCAAGATTAATGGAGTATGCGTTAGAATGCGCCATCTGCAAGGTTTACGGATCGGAAACCCTTGATCAAGTCGTGGACGATTCCCTACAGCTTCATGGTGGTTCTGGTTTTATTCAGGAATATCCAATAGAACAAGCTTACCGTGATTCACGAATCAATCGTATTTTTGAAGGTACGAATGAAATCAATCGCTTGCTTGTAACTGGCAACTTCTTTAAAAAAGTTGCCAAGGGAGAGCTTCCAGGGAAGGAAGCGATTTGGAATGCGGTTCGGGAGCTACATGATGGAAACACCGAACAGTATAGTGGTCCTTTAGCGAAGGAAAAAGCAGCTGTTGCTTCCATTCGAAGAGTGTTCCTAGCATCTGCTGGTATTGTTTATGAGCTATTTGGGACAGAAATTAGTGAAGAACAAGAAACAGTGATGAAGCTTTCCGAAATTGCCATCGAATTGTTTGCTGCCGAATCTGCTGTATTACGTTCTGAAAAACAAATCATGAAAAATGGCCTTGAAAAAGAACGAGTAAAGAAGCTTCTGGCAGAAATGGTTGTCGAGCAGAGTATATTAAAGGTACAGGTACTTGCTCAAGAAATCATCGGTGGTCTCGAAACTGACAAAGAAAGTATCTTAAAGATTGCTCCGTTGATTAAACAAGAATTAGCCTATTTTCATGTGGAAAATAGAATAAGCAGAATCCGAGAGTTAGCAACTGTAATTAATGATGCAAAGCAGTATACTTGTTAATCGTATTGAGGATTTAAAAAACCTACTTATTGATTAGTAGGTTTTTTAAATGACTTCTTCCAGAGTTTGGATATAAAAAGAAAATTTGGGAACCCTAAACATAAGAAGATGAAGTTTTTATGAAAGGGGGTTTCCTGATGGAACTAGGTAAAAACATGCAGTTTGAAATAAAAAGTGGCTTTATGCCAAATCTCAGTATGTCTGATTCATTAACCATCCTTGAAGTGTCACAAAACAGTGTCGTCATTCAGATGAATAAGTCCAATGGAAGAGGCGTTTTCCCATCTGAAAATCTTCAGTATTGGATCAAGAAAGGCTTACTAGTAAAAATGGATGACCAGCACAAGAAAACTTCTTAAATAACCTATCCAAGTTAATAAACGTAAACGCCCGACTTTTCAACAGGAAGTCGGCCTTTTTTGGTTCTTTTAGATTGAGAAAATACTTTTCATAACTAGCGGTTTTTTATGCTAGTAATCAGCTTATGCATTAGGATTAGCAACAATCCTTAGGAAACCAGCCTATTATGATAAAAAGGTTTCCGAAAATAGGCTTGTAAAGATGGAGAATTTTTCCTGTTGGTTACGTACTCTGTAACAACGGGGGTGTTTAATATAAAAAAGATAAAAAGGAAGATTCAAGTAGTTCTTAGTTCAATGTTTTTGATGGGTGCCTTTACCTTTGGAATGGGATTTACTCATACCTCTAAGGTTCAGGCAGAAGAGGATGTTATTGTGATTCAAAAGGGTGATACTCTTTATAGCATTGCCAAACGGTACGGCACAACTGTTCAAAAGTTAAAAGAAGACAATAATCTAGCAAGTGATTTAATTTATGCTGGGCAGAAACTTCAAGTGCCAGGTCAACCACAAGTTGAAACGTTGTATGTGGTCATGGCTGGGTCGTTTAGTAAAAAAAGCAATGCAGATAAGCGAGTGGCCCTATTAAAACAACATAAGGTTGACGCAGTTGTTGTTTCGAAAATTATTGATAATAAGACCTATTATCGAATCCAAGCAGGAGCTTTTTCGAAAAAAGAGAATGCAGAAAAACAGTTAAAGATGTTGAACACTGCGGGGATAGGAGATGCCTATATTTTAACTTCAAAACCACTGCAGTTAAATGGGATCACTGTTGGGAGCAGCTATAACCAAATCGTTGAAAAATATGGAGTCCCTAACTTCTCAGAAGAACAACAGAATACCCTCTCTCATTTTTATGTGGATGAAGGGGCAGGGCTACGGATGCAACTAAATAACGAAAATGTCGGTGTGAAACAATTGCAAGTTTACCCGGAGTACCTGCCACTACTGAATATCCCACGGGTAAAAGCGCAAGTGATTGAAAACTATGATCATCCCAATATAGTAGAAAAAGTGTCGTGCTATGAATCAGCGGTATGTGAAAAAATGACTTACCAGCTCAACGGTCTTCAATTAAATGTGCAAATTGATCGCGATGGGAAAACAGTCCAATATTTAGAATTGAAAGAAATACGTTGATTTTAAGGTTATGGTGTAGTTAGCAAAAGCACAAAGCTTTTGCTAACTACCACTTTTTTAATCAGTTACATAAAAATTACTTCTCGGTAAAGGATGGGGGTTTCCTTGTACGCATTAGTTAAACCATGTCTTTCAATCGTAGCTTTTTGAACTTCCTTATAGGGGAGCGTGACCTGAAGTTGTCCGTTCAAGGGAGAGGTTGAAAGGTTTATATACTCTTTAACGCTCCAGTCTGCTGTGATTGGTTGATTGTGAGCAAAAGGGAATATCTGAGGGAATCCGTTTCGAAAAAATGGATATTCCTGTTTTTTCGTTGTCCCGGGTTTATTAAGGCACAAATATAGCGAGAGATTATCACAAAATTTCAAAATGTCTAAGTGAAACATCAAATTTTTTTCTTTTTCGCTATCCTTATCGATGCCGAACTGGTTGACTAGTTGCTTTTGTCTGGTTTTTTCTTTAATCACAAATTGTTTACAAACTTGATCCGTTGAAGCTTCTAAAAAAGAAGTGTAGTGTAAACTGCATAATAAGGAAGCATATTTGTTAAGGATAAATACCTCATCAATGCCTTTTTGATAAAAATGTATTTTAGGTTCCGTGGGATAATCCATGAAAGAGTACGGTTGTTCTTTGGTAGGGGAGCCTTTAGGGGCTATATCAAGTTCAATCCAACCACGGTCGTGCTCTTAGCATGCTAGGACAACATCCTTTTTTCGGTCAGGACCTAGAAAATATTCCTCTTTCCAGCTTTCCGCAATGTGCCCAGAAACCCTGGCATGGTCATGTTGAGTAAACATAAGATAACTTTGTTCTTGCTCGAGTATGATCATGTCGAAGAAACCCTTTCTCTTAACTCAAAACTCCTTCAAAAGAGTAGGAAGTTGAAAGTAATAAATTTTATTAATATATACTCTTAATGTAGTTTTACCATTCAATGAATCTGATGGTTATTATTTTAACGAAAGATTATGGTGAGGACAAAATAATGTTGTGATTGTTTGTGTATTTTCTCATACTATAAACGTTTGAGTTAATCTTGTGGATTTCTTGTTAAACGAAAACGCTAGAAGAAGTGAAAGGGGATAAGAAGTGGCTGGTAAAATTAAATATGAAATCACTGAAACCATTGGTGTCATTTCAGAAGGTGCAAAAGGTTGGAGAAAAGAATTAAATCTTATTAGTTGGAATGACCGTGAGCCAAAATATGATATCAGGGATTGGGATTCCGTACACGATAAAATGGGCAAAGGGATCACCCTTTCTAGAGAGGAGGTAAAGGAGCTTAAACAATTGCTAGGGGGACTCGACCTATAGGAATTCACATTGTTTTGATTGTTGGTAAAAAGCCTTTAAACCTTAAGACAAGGGGGAAAGGCTTTTTAAACACAAATAATGATTGACACACTTTCTAAGGACAATACATAATGTATATATGAGCATATATTCATATTTATAATTAGGGGGAAACAAAGTATGGGACACGGTCATTCTAATGGCCATCACCATGGTCACGGAGATCATCACGGTCACCATCACCACCACTCAAACAATAAAAAAGCGCTATTATGGGCGTTTATCTTAATCACCACTTATATGGTTGTTGAGGTAATCGGTGGGATTATGACCAATAGCTTGGCCTTGTTATCAGATGCAGGGCATATGTTAAGTGATGCAGCTGCGCTTGGGCTGAGCTTATTTGCCATTAAATTAGGCGAACGGTTGGCAACAAAGAAAAAGACATTTGGATTTAAGCGATTTGAAATTATTGCGGCAGCCATAAACGGAGCAACTTTGATTATTATTTCCATTTTTATTTTCTATGAGGCGATTGAGCGCTTCATCCATCCACCAGAAGTTCAAAGTCTAGGGATGTTGAGTATTGCGGTCATTGGACTCTTAGTAAATATTTTGGCAGCATGGATTTTAATGAGGGGAGACAAGGACGATAACCTCAATGTTCGGAGTGCTTTCCTCCATGTCTTGGGTGATATGCTAGGCTCTGTTGGGGCCATCGCTGCAGCTCTTGTTATTTATTTTTTCGGATGGGGAATTGCCGATCCGATTGCGAGTGTCATTGTTGCAGCACTAATTTTATTCAGTGGTTGGAGAGTAACCAAGGATTCTCTTCATGTATTGATGGAAGGCTCACCAGAACATCTAAACATTGATGAGCTTAAAGAAGCACTACTTGGCGTAACGACCGTTCAATCTGTACATGACCTCCACGTTTGGTCGATTACCTCTGGAGTTCCGATGTTGAGTTGTCATTTAGCCATCTCTGAAGAAGGTCGGCATGATCAAGTGTTGAATCAGGCACAAACCCTTCTTCATGATCAGTTCGGAATTGACCATAGTACTATTCAAGTAGAATCTGAAGATGCTGGCTGTCCTAGTAAACATGGTCCGTGTAATTAATGGTGATTAGCATGATCAATGGTTTGTTTAAGAATGCTGTTTACATGTTCGTCATCACAGCTATAATAAACCGTCGTTCCTTCTTTTCTGAATTTTACCAGTCTAAGATTTTTTAAAAAACGTAACTGATGTGAGACTGTAGATTGAAGGAGGGATAAACGCTCAGCGATATCGTTAACGGAGTGCTCTCCTTGAAACAATAGATGTAAAATTCGTAAACGAGTCGGGTCAGATAAAGCTTTGAATGTTTGAGAGACGATAAATAACGTTTCTTCATCCAATAACTGAAAGTCTTTCTTATCCAAAAAATCAGCCTCCTTTATAAAAGATTATACTTCTCTTATGACAAAATAAAAATCGTGGGAATCTCTTATCCCACGATTTTTTATTATCTTTCTGGATGGAGACTGGTTTGATCCATATTCACCTAGTCCCTTCCTTCGGATTTTTATGTTGTAAATAGCGTTTATCATGCATAAACAAACTCCAAAAATAGATGAAACCCGGAAAGAGAATCGCAAACCCAACGATGTAGGTAATAAACACCGCCCGGAAGGAATTAGGGTCAGTAAAAGCTGCTTCAATGGTAACACTGGGATATACAATATAGGGCAAATGTGATTTACCGTAAACATAGCTAGCAATTAAGTACTGAGCTGTCACAGCAACCATAGAAATTCTGGGCATGCCTCTTATCCCTTTTTCGAAAAAAGAGGGTAAAAATAGCCCAGCCCCCCCAATCAAAAAGAAGAGAAGTGAAACCAGCAAGAGTGAAAGGTCTTCCATCATTCGATCATATAACCATGCCACTTCAATTTTGAGGGTATACATAATCAAGAAGGCCATGATTAATGATACTGGACCAAAAATCATTGCATCCCGAAGATAGACTCTATAAGCCTCCATTTCTTTTGATACCTTTGAATAATCAGCTAAAAGCAAAGAAGAAAGGAAAAGGGTGCTAGTAATACCAAATCCGATAAAGGCATACACATTTGGGCTTGCAAATAACTTCTGTAAATCCAACTGTGCAAACCCAGTACTATAATCAATAAATTGACCATGAGTAATGGGGAGGACACTAATTAATAAGCCTGGAATAAGAATTCCTGTAATCCCTGATATGTATGTAAGGGGCTTTCGATACTCTGCCGCAATATTCGAAAATACAAGAAAGGCACTCCGTAAGGCTAACAATAATAAAATGATGCTTCCAGGAATCAATAAAATGGTTCCTAAAGTATAGGCTGCCGTAGGAAATAAGCTGTAAACGGCAACGACCAAAGCAACAATAAATGTATTCGTTACTTCCCATGTCGGGGATAGATAACGATTAGCAATATTGGTCGCCTTCGTTTTTTCACGATTAAAATAGACCATTGACCAAAAACCAGCACCAAAATCCATTGTTGCCATCACTGCATAAATAAACACAAATCCCCATAGTACGGTAATTGCAATAAGTGCATCAGTCATCTGGTGGGCCCCCTAAGAATTCGAACTAAATAACGGGACACTTTTCTCTTCCGCCCGTTGAAGATCGTCTAATACAGTATTCTTTCTAAAATAGTATAAAAGGACAAATACAACTGAGATGGCTAAAATGATATATACTCCTACAAATAGAATAAAAAGAATCCCCAAATCAGTAGCGGTAGTTGCTGCTTGTGCAGTCGATAGAATCCGATAAATGACCCATGGTTGACGACCCGTGCAAGCGAATATCCAGCCAAATTCAATCGCTGCAACTGCTAATGGACCAGAAGCTACTAATAGCCAAAGGAAAGCTTTCGGAAAGCGATCTTTTTTTAATAATCGTTTCCATAGGATACCAAAGATAGCAATAAGAATGAGCAGAGAACCAATCCCGACCATGGCATTGAATAATGTATGGACAAATAACGGTGGCCAGAATTCTTCAGGAAAATCGTTAAGCCCTACAACGACCGTGTCAAAGCTGTTCCCAGCCAGGAAGCTAAGGGCCCAAGGAATTTCAATTGCCCATTTCACAGATTCCGTCTCGCGGTCTGTAAAACCCCCAATTGCTAATGGTGCATGGGATTGTGTTTCAAATAAACCCTCGGCAGCAGCTAGTTTCTCGGGTTGATATTCATGCAAATATTGAGCCGCTGCATGGCCGTTTATCGCAGTCAAAAAGGAGGCAATGCCACCAACAATAAGACTAATCATTAGTGCTTTTTGGTGAAAATGATACAGTTTAGAGCCATACTTATTTTTAAGCATTTTAAAAGCAGCAACTGATGCTACCACAAAGGCCCCAACTACATATGCGGATAATGCTACATGCATAGCAGTGACAAAAAAGCTGGGGTTAAAAAAGGCTGCCCAAGGATCAATATCGACAAATTTTCCATCCTCGTAGCGGAACCCCGCGGGTGTTCCCTGAAAAGCATGGACATTCGTGATTAACACTGCTGAAGCAAGAGCCCCTAGAGCAACTAAAATTAGGCTTGCAATTCTCATCCACGGTGCAATTCTCTCTGCAGCATATACGTATATGGACATGAAAAGAGCCTCAATAAAAAAAGCATAAATCTCAATTTGAAAAGGTAAGGGCATAACCCGTCCAATAACCTCCATAAACCCAGGCCATAGAAGGGATAATTGCACACCGGCAATTGTGCCGGTGGGAATTCCAACACCAAGTAAAACCGCAAAGGCCTTGGTCCACCGTTTTGCCATTACCACATATTCTAGATTCTTCGTTTTCTGGTAAGTAAGCTCAGCGGTTAAAATCATTAAAGGGAGCCCAACTCCAATCGTGGCAAAAATGATATGAAAGGCCATTGTCGTCCCAAAAAGAGAGCGAGCTATAAATATATCGTTCATAATCGTAACGTCCTTTCAGGAAACTTTTTCCTTTGTATAATTTCCAATTTTGGTTGGAGTATGTGCAAATTTCATTTTTTAGGATAGCTTCATGACAATATTTTTGGTCGAGCAAAATGATGAAATGCTAATCACTCAACATAGAAGCCTATTTTTAGTGATAGATTTTCTTTAAATTGTTGTACAAAAGAGTTATCTTATATAAGTTAACGATAAATCTTGAACATTAAGAGGAGTTAGGATAGAAATGGATATTAAGGCAATCTTTTTTGATTTAGACGATACACTACACGACCATCACGCTCCCTTTGCAAGGGCGATTTCCCCTTTATTACCCGGTCCAAAAAATCAACTTGATACCGTAGATATATACAAAAGTTTCCGATTTTACAGTGATGTTCTATGGAAAGAGTATGATTGTGGAAAAATTCCACTCGACCAATTGAGAGTGGAACGGATTGTCCGGACCTTAAAAGAATGTAGCATAGAGGTAACGGAAGAAAAGGCAATTCAATTTCAGGAAAGCTACGAACAGGAATTACAGTTGTTAACTTTGTTTCCAGAAGTACCATTGCTTCTAAAAGAATTAAAAGAGCTAGGGGTTGAGATTGGCCTGATCACGAATGGTCCGACAGAGCATCAGTGGATGAAAATACGGCAATTAGGCTTGGGGGTTCATTTTTCGGAAAACCACATTTTTATCTCAGACCGAGTTGGAAGGGCTAAACCTAATCCGTATATATTTGAGGTAGCGGCTCGAGAGATAAACCTTCCATCAGAAAACCTTCTCTATGTTGGTGACTCCTGGGAAAATGATGTTGTGGGACCAATAAAGGCAGGGTGGAATGCAGTATGGTTCAACCATCGAGGAAAACAACCATTAACAGACCACAAGCCGATTGCGAAAATTAATACGTTATCTGATTTATTATCACTTGTAAAATAGACAACTTATCGTCTCTTAGAAGGGTTTTTTACGGAGAATATAGAATGAAATGGAGAAAAGTGTAAAAAGGAGTGACTCCGGGGTGTATGAATTAAAAACAAAAGAAACAGATAATAGTGTCATACAGTTTATTAAAAATGTGGACAGCCCCAAAAAACGTGAGGATTCATTCAAATTATTAGATCTCTTTACTGAAACCTCCGGTTATGAAGCAAAAATGTGGGGGCCGAGTATCATCGGTTTTGGATCGTATCATTATAAATACGCTTCCGGCCATGAAGGAGATGCGCCGCTAGTCGGGTTTTCTCCTCGGAAAGCGAAAATTAGTTTGTATTTTGCCCCAGGAGATACAGAGCGAGAAGAACTGTTAAAGGATTTTGGAAAACATACCACCGGAAAAGCCTGTGTGTATATCAATAAAATTGCGGACATTGATGTTGAGGTCTTGAAAAAAATAATTAAGCAATCGATAAAATTCCTGAGGGAAACCTATCCTGAGGAATGAGGATGAGGAAGGGAGTAGGCGTAGTTCAGTTCGCTTACTCCCTTTTTCGTATGCACGAAACGAATAATTTTATGATGAATAATAAAACTTAACTTCCACCTTAGCATCAATTTCGATGTTTCCTGGTTGCACTGGAGTTGACTGTGCCTGTGAAATTTCTGTTCCTGAGAATGTGTGAAAAGGCATTACAGGAGGTGGCAGAGTTTGTTCGGTAATTTGAGCAGGAATAGGATCTAGCGTTAGCCTCATGGTCTGCGCGATAACATGAGCTTTTGTTAGCGCATTTTCTAATGCCTTTTTTAAAGAATGCTGATAGTAGGCTTCGATGTGTTTAACAGAAAACTGGATATTCAAAATCCTGTTCGCTCCATTTCGAACAGCACTTTCAAGGACTATACCTATTTGTTCAATGTTTTCAACGGTAAGTGAGAGCATATGTGTAACCTGATATCCTTTAAACTGTTGAGTACCGTCAACATAATCGTATAATGGTAGGATTGTATAGTCGGAAGTTTGAATAGTTGAAGATGAAAAACCAAGTCTGAACAGAGCTTGAGTAACCATTTGGATGACCCTCGAACTTTCCTGTTGCGCTAGGCTGAGGTCGAGATTTCGCACCTCTACTCCTAATTGTAATGTTGCACTATCAGGTTTTATGGTGAGGGTGCTTTCTCCGTACACCTTCATAAACCTTCTCTTGGGAGCATTCGCTTGCCTAAAAGGAGGTAAAGACATACTCATCAAAACTTCCTCCATTCATATTAAAAAAATGATGTACGTTATAGTTCATGAGCATTGCTTTCCTTTTATGTTACTCTTTTACAGATTGCCCTATCTCATTTAATGGAGAGTTTTGTCGTCTTATGAAAACTACCCAGAGGATTCTCTAGTTATCGATAGGAATTGTAAGGATACGAAGACTGAGGTAGTCTCATAGGTTTATTTGATAGAATACTCTGAATATATAAGAAATACCGAAGTTTAACAATCGTGTAAACTTTGTAATAATTAAGTGCGAAGGGGGAGAGACATATGAAAAAAGGATACTTATACTTTGTGATGCTCATACTTACCACGCTTATCATAACAGCATGTGGGAGCAGCGAAGAATCTTCGGGTGAACAATCGGATAATTCAACAAGAGACTCAAAAGAAGGGACCGTTTATACAGTTGCAACTGATAGCAATTTTGTTCCTTTTGAGTTTCAGAATCCTGATACAGGAGAAATGGAAGGGTTCGATATCGAGTTAATCCAGGCGCTTGCTGACGAGTCAGGCGTTGAAATTGAATTTGAAACACTGGAGTTCAGTGGGTTAATCGCCGGAATGGAAACGGGCCGTTTTGAAATCGGGATTGCCGGAATTACCATTACGGACGAACGAAAAGAAAAAATTGACTTCTCTGATCCATATTACGATGCAGGGCTCATCACGGTCGTTGAGGCAGAGAATGAAGAGATTGCCTCAATGGATGACCTATCAGGGAAGAAGGTTGCAACAAGAACAGGGTCAACTAGCTATGATTATTTAACAGAGAATTATCCGGATGCAGAAGTCGTTCCATTTGAAGGAATCGTAGAAGCGTATATGGAGCTACGCAGTGGTCGAATTGATGCGGTCGTCTATGACTCGCCGAATGCACTTTATTACGTAAATGAAAAAGCGGAAGACAGTCTGAAAGTAGTAGGAGACATTGCCGAAGCTCAGCAATATGGCATCGCCTTTAAACAAGGATCAGAGCTCGTTTCTCCATTTAACGAAGCACTTGCAAAGTTTAAAGAAGATGGAACATATGATGATATTTACGAAAAATGGTTCGGAGAACGCCCATTTGGCACGGAGAACTAAACAACGCTGATTAAAAAAAGTGTAGCAAGTTCAGCTTGTTACACTTTTTTTAGACTGAGATTACTATATTACGATAAAAGAAGGTGAGAATATGGAAGCTTTTTTAAACTCAGATTATATAAAACCAATGCCATATCTACTAGAAGGACTTCTTTATACATTGCTCATTACTTTTGTTGGGTTGTTCTTTGGGTTTATCATCGGAGCAATTATGGGATTTGGGCGATTATCTAAAAACAAACTGATCTATGGTCTTTCATCAATTTATGTAGAAATCATAAGGGGAACTCCTTTACTAGCCCAAATTCTCTTTATTTATTTTGGACTATCACAGCTATTAGATATTAATATGCACAAACTCGTTGCGGCCATTTTAGCGATTGCTCTTAATGCCGGTGCCTATATTGCAGAAATCGTTCGAGGTGCCGTGCACTCAGTGGATAAAGGGCAAATGGAAGCGGGAAGATCCATTGGCTTAACGAAAGTACAAACGATGCGCTATATTATTTGGCCACAGGCCTTTAAACGAATGATTCCACCTCTTGGCAATCAATTTGTGATTAGTTTAAAAGATACCTCACTATTTTCAGCTATCGCAGTAGGGGAGATGGTGTATCAAGCAAAAACCTATTATGCGACAACCTTTACACCTTTTGAGACCCTAACCATGGTTTGTTTGCTTTATCTAGTAATCACAATTCCAACATCTATCTATTTACGACGGATTGAAAGGAGGTTGGATGTCTAGTGATACAAGTAAAAGATCTGCATAAATCTTTTGGAAAATTAGAAGTATTAAAAGGGATTAACGCTAACATTAAGGAGAAAGAAGTAGTTTGTGTCATTGGTCCTTCCGGATCAGGGAAAAGTACGTTCTTACGCTGTTTGAATTTATTAGAGGAAGTGACAGGTGGCGAAGTGATCATTGATGGTGAAAATTTAACTGATCCCACCATTGATATCAACTCCATTCGATCACGAGTGGGCATGGTTTTTCAGCATTTTAACCTTTTTCCACATATGACCGTTTTGGATAATATCACGCTAGGGCCTCGTAAAATAAAAAAAATGAGCAAAAGTGAAGCAGATGCGGCTGCGTTGCCCTTATTAGAAAAGGTGGGTTTATCAGACAAAGCATCTGTATACCCTGATAGTTTATCAGGTGGACAAAAGCAAAGAGTTGCTATTGCAAGAGCACTTGCGATGGAGCCAAAAGTCATGTTATTTGATGAACCAACATCCGCACTTGACCCCGAATTGGTTGGTGATGTTCTACAAGTTATGCAAGACCTAGCTAAAGAGGGCATGACAATGGTCGTCGTGACCCATGAAATGGGCTTTGCAAAGGAAGTTGGCAACCGAGTTTTATTTATGGATGAAGGCATCGTCATGGAGGAAGGTTCACCCGAGCAAATTTTTGATTATCCACAGAATAGCCGAACACAATCTTTTTTAAGTAAGGTCTTGTAAATTCTTATAGAAGCAATTCAAAAGCATTTCTGGAGAAGGAGAGCCCAGGAATGCTTTTTTGGATTAATAAAAGATACATTCATCAATCTTTACGAAAACAGCCTTTTAATAAAATCCATTAACACCCAATTGTTTATCCACTAGATAAATACTTTCTTCCAAGGGGGAAAAGCTATATAGAGGGAAAATATTCTATCATTCCTTATTTGAGGGATTTGCTATTACTGACCTTGGGGTGCATCGTTATCATGGAGGATCTTACTGTTCATGGTCACTATAATCTATTATTAGTGATCTTTTCAATTATCACATCAATCTTCACATCTTATACAGCGCTAATATTGTTATCCAGAGTATCTGGATTAAAAGGTAAGACAAGGTTGATCTGGCATTTTAACAGTGCATTTGTTTTAGGGCTAGGGATATGGTCGATGCACTATATTGGGATGTTAGCCATGAACCTGTCCCATAATGGTGAATTCAAGCTTTTTCACGTTCTTTTAACATTGTCAATTTCTGTCTTTTTCTCCTTTGTTTCCTTATTTATTGTTGTTGTGAATGAATCGATTTCGAAACGATGGGTACTAAGTTCCTTTTTACTGGGCATTGGTATTGCAATTACCCATTATATTGGCATGACTTCAATCAGTGCACATTATACGGTGTCCTATTCACCATTTATTTATGGATGTGCAACTCTGTTCGCCTGTGTGGTTTCCTTCCTATCCTTTAGGCTCTTTGACCCAAGAGAGAATACAACCTTATCAACAACACTGAAAAGTGCCATTTACTTAGGTCTTGCAATAAGTGGGTTTCATTATCTTGCCATGATTGCAGCGACCACGGTTTATGATCAAACCGGAGACAATCATGTTTATCATCCAGTAATTAGTTCAACAATGTTAGGGATTGGCTTAGAAATCGCGATTGTTTTCATTGTCTTCATTTTAATGTTTATGGTTAAAGTCGACCAAAAAATTTCTGACCAAGAAGAATTAATTCATCTGAATGAACAATATTACAAGTCCTTATATGAACAAAATCCGGACACGATTTTAACCTTTGATTTAAATGGGAATTTTCTCACAGCCAACCAAGCATTAACTTCCTTGTTTGGTTATTCGATAAAAGAGTTGGTGAATAAGCCTTTTACACCTTTAATTATCCCGGAGGATGTTGATAGAACGGTTCATCACTTTTTTAAAGCGGCTGATGGGATTCCATCTAATTTAGATTGTTCGATCATCGATGCGACAGGGAACCAACGTAAGATAAATATCACGAACATCCCCATAACTGTTAAACATACGGTTACTGGGGTCTATTGCATAGTAAAAGATATTACTGAGTTTATTAAGGCGCAACAGGATTTGGTTGAGGCGGAGTCCAAATACAGAACTCTTGTGGAAAATTCTCTTGTCGGGGTTTACATCATGCAAGAGGAAAGAATTGTTTATATTAATCCCTACTTATGCGAGATGCTTGGATATAGTTGTGAGGAACTCTTTGGCATGAATCTTTCAGAATATATTTATTCAGAAGACTTGGCCTTCGTACGAGCAAATATCAGAAAGAGAATTTTAAATGAACAAGCCAATCTTACCTATACATATAGAGTTGTTCGAAAAGATCAAAAAATCCTTACGGTACAAGTATATGGCTCGAGAATTGTTTTTGAAGGGGAAACTGCTGTTATCGGAGTTGTAATTGATGTTACAAATAGGGAAAAGAATGAACAAATGATTAAACATATGGCCTATCATGACCAATTAACGAATCTGCCAAATCGAAATCGATTTTATGAAAAACTCAATGAGCTCATTGAGACATCTAAGAATCAAAATAGTGAATTTTCCTTACTCTTTATTGACCTAGACCGATTTAAAGAAGTCAATGACACGATGGGACATGAGATTGGGGATCAGTTGTTAATAAAAATTGCCGAAAACATGAACAGATGTGTCCAAGGTGACGAAATGATCTTTAGACATGGTGGGGATGAATTTACCATTCTTCTTCCTCACTCGAGTATCAGTAAAGCAAAAGCCATTTCGAAAAAAGTAGTCGATGAATTGTCAGTGCCCATATTGATTGATCAGTACGAACTTATCATCTCACCAAGTATTGGGATTGTTGTTTACCCTCAGCATGGAAACAGTCCTATGGAGCTTATAAAAAATGCTGATTTAGCGATGTACTTTGCCAAAAATACAGGAGCAAATAACTATAAACTTTTTACGAAAGAGTTATTGGTTCATTCCCAAAATAAAGTGGAGTTGGAAATGGATCTTCGTAAGGCATTAGAGCGAGGCGAATTTGTGTTACACTACCAACCTCAATATCATTTGAAAACACAAGAAATGGTTGGGGTAGAAGCCTTGATTCGCTGGAACCATCCTCAAAAGGGAATAATTTCTCCACTTGATTTTATTCCCTTCGCCGAGGAATCAGGGCTCATCATTCCAATTGGAGAATGGGCAATCCGTGAAGCTTGCTCACAAAATAAAATCTGGCAGCAAAGCGGTTATCCAGCAATTACCGTTTCGGTTAATTTATCGCCAAGACAGTTTCAATCAAATATCGTAGAAACCATTCAGAGTGTTTTATTGGACACAGAGCTCGACGCAAAGTATTTAGAGCTAGAAATTACCGAAAGTATGGTGATGGAAGTGAATAAAGCGATTTCGACGCTTAAAGAATTGAAGATGCTAGGGGTAAAAGTTAGTATAGATGACTTTGGTACAGGGTATAGCTCACTTTATTATTTAAAGAAATTTCCAATTGATAAGTTGAAAATCGATCAATCCTTTATTCGCGATATTTTCCATTCCAATGATGAAACGCTAGTAAAGACGATAATTATCATGGCACATACTTTAAACCTCCAGGTCATCGCTGAAGGGGTGGAAACCAAAAAACATGTGGACTTATTAACAAAGCTCAATTGTAACGAAGCACAAGGATTTTACTATGGGAAGCCAGTGCCAGCTACAGAGCTAGAGAAGACCTGGTGCCAAATTTAAACAAGTCTAGAATACAAAAGTCCCCTACTCAAGATGAGATAGGGGACTTTTGTATTTATTTAGCCTTTATTTATTAATTGTGCCACATCTGCTGCTTTTACGTTTCTGAAAACATTGATGACAAACAGCAACACACTTAGAACCAAAATATTAGGGAAAACCATTAATAGAAACATTAAGGATGTATTACCTAAAAGAACAAAACATAATCCAAGCATAAATAAAGGAAGTGAAATGTTATAAAGCCAAAAGTGTAGCTTCGCTAACACAGACTCTCCTGCCTTTGGGAAAAGGACATAAATGATCCCGAACAAACCCATGGAAGCCCAACCAACTAGGTTAATGTGGGCATGAGCGCCGCCTAGTCTATGGTCTCCAATGATCTCCATCGTAAGACCCATCCCTACACCTACTAAGAAATACAAGGCAGCCATTTTTAGAAAAAGGACCCCAACCCTCAATGATAACACCTCCTATAAAGTTAAAGCCTTTACAATTTTATTGGGTAAAGTAGGTAAATATAACCAAATTAGCTAGATTTTGTTATGTTGAAAGGACTATGAAAATGTGATGGTAGTACAATTAGGATAGCTTAAGAGATAAAAGGACGTGTGGAAAGTGAAGCGAGGTAAAGAGTCGGTTTCAAAACATCCTTCAATTGAAGATATAAATCACTATTTATCGTTCTATAAAATCTATACTGAAGGAATCGAACACCATTTTGAATTTTTCCAGTATGGCGAGGAGAAGATCTTTATTCAATCCTTCACGCCTTCAAACCCAATCGGATGTGTTCTCGTGGTCCATGGGTACTTAGATCACAGTGGCTCCATGCGAAATTTAATAAACAGTTTGCTCCATAAGCAGTACCTCGTGATTACATATGATTTGCAGGGACATGGCTTGTCTGGTGGAGCCCGAGCAGAAATTAATGACTTTCATGATTATGTAGCGGTTTTTTATGAAGTAAACCAGTGGGTAAGGAGGAAAACGAACTTACCACTTCATGTGGTGGCTCACAGTACAGGCGGAGCGATAATCCTAGACTATTTATTAAGGAAACAAGGAACCTTTAAAAAGGTGATTCTTGTTTCTCCACTAGTTCGCTCTTATAAATGGCATCTTTCCAAACTAGGAATTAGGCTGATATTCCCTCTTGTAAAACAATTGACCCGTGTGTTTAAAAGAAATTCTTCCGACGCGGCCTATTTGAAGTTTATTAAACAAGATCCTCTTCAACATCATAAAATACCACTTGTTTGGTTCGTGGCTTTAAGGGAATGGAATAAGAAATTACAAAACTACAAAAAGTCTGATGAGAAGATTCTCGTCCTACAAGGTGATGGAGACCGAACCGTAGACTGGAACTACAACCTGACTTTCATCCAAGAGAAATTTCCTAATTGCCAAGTTCGCCTTGTTCATGGAGGAGACCATCAACTTCTAAACGAGAATCCAAGCCTGCTTGATAAAACATTATTTTATATTCATGAGTGCTTGAAAGAATAATTGGCCGGACCTGTTATTAAGGCAGATTGGATGCTTCTGTTCGAAATGGGATCAGAAAGTATACTATAATGTTGATAAAGAAAAATAAATGTTGTGAGGTATAAAAAGATGAGTAGCACCATTTCAGATATAGCCAAACTTGCTGGGGTTGCAAAGAGCACCGTTTCTCGTTTTTTAAATGGGGGTTCCGTTGGGGAAGCAACCCGAAGGAAAATTGAAAAGGCGATTAAGGAAACCGGGTATACACCTAACCCGTTTGCCCAAAGTCTTAAAGCGAAGAAAACAAATATTATTGGCACGATTGTTCCACGGCTTGACTCCTACGCTGCTTCACAAACATTAATTGGGATTGATGAGCAATTAAAAGAAATGAATTATCAGATGCTCATCTCCAATACAAGCCAAAGTTTGGAACGCGAGATTGAGAGTATTTATAGCTTTGCTAACCAAAAGCTGGCGGGCATTATTTTATTGGCCACCGAAATTACGGACAAACATATCCAAGCATTTGAGGCGGTTAACATACCAGTCCTCCTAATCGGACAGGAGCATAAAGAATATCATAGTCTTATCCATGATGATTACCATGCTGGTTATGAAATGGGGCAGTATGTTCTAGATAAAGGCTATCGAAACATTGCTTATTTGGGAGTAACCGAAAAGGATATTGCGGTAGGGGTAAAACGAAAACAAGGATTTAAACAGGCAATCTCAGAAGGACCTGAATGTCAAGTCCACTACTACGAGACTGAGTTCAATATCCCCGCTGCCCAAGCAAGTGCATATAAGATCATAAAAGAATCAAAACCTTCCATTTTCGTATGTGCTACAGATAATATTGCCCTAGGTGTTTTAAAGGCAACCTATTCAGAAGGATTGATAATCCCCAAGGATCTAGCAATTACGGGTTTTGGAGGGTATGAGGTCACAGAAATCATCCATCCTAGCTTAACGACCGCTAAGTTTTTTTACAAAGAAGCAGGTCAAACGGCCGCTAAGCATATGGTTGACCTTGTCAATGAACGGCCAGTAGAAAAATTAACCATCTCAAAATATGAAATTATCGAGAGAGAAAGCGTTGACACTAACTCAAAACATATTTTATAATACAGACAAAGGAACCGGTTCCAACCAACAGTTATACCGATTAGGTATAGCCAATGAAATCGGTTTTTCTTTCGAATTATATTTTTTTAGATAGAAATGGAACCGGTTCCTATAATGAGATGTTATTTTTTTTGAACAAAAACGGAACCGGTTCCGCACCAACACAATAGGAGGGGATAAAATGGATCATAAAAAAATCGCACAAGAAGTATTAGACGCAATTGGTGGGCAAGAGAACCTATCAGCAGCGGCCCATTGTGCAACACGATTACGTTTAGTATTAAATGACGATTCAATCGTTGATCAGTCAAAGCTTGATCAAATGGATGAAGTAAAAGGGACCTTTTCAACTGGAGGTCAATATCAAATTATTCTAGGATCAGGAACGGTAAATGAGGTATATAAGCACTTAGCGAAGTTATCTGGTCAAAACGAAATGTCGACGAGTGATGTAAAAGAGGCGGCAACGAAGAAACTGAATCCAATTCAACAATTTGTAAAAATGCTCTCTGACATTTTTGTTCCAATTATTCCGGCCATTGTGGCTGGTGGATTGCTAATGGGAATCAATAATATCCTAACAGCTCCGGACTTATTTATCGAAGGAAAATCATTAGTGGATGCAAATCCTGAAATGGCGGATTTAGCAGCACTCATTAATACATTTGCAAATGCAGCCTTTGTCTTTTTACCGATTTTAATCGGATTTTCGGCAACAAAGCGATTTGGAGGGAATCCATTCCTTGGTGCGACTCTTGGAATGTTAATGGTTCACCCAGATCTTTTAAATGGTTACAACTATGGAGCAGCTTTACTTGAAAACGATGTTCCTGTGTGGAATCTTTTTGGTTTGGAAATTGAAAAAGTTGGCTACCAGGGAACGGTATTACCTGTTCTTGCCTCCTCTTATATTCTAGCGAAGACCGAAACACTTTTACGTAAGTTTGTTCCTTCAGCTTTAGACAATTTGTTAACGCCTTTATTCTCCATTTTTATTACAGGGATTTTGACATTTACATTGGTAGGTCCATTTACCCGTTCTGCCGGGAATTTACTTACAGATGGAATTGTCTGGATGTATGACACAACAGGGGCAATTGGTGGTATTATTTTCGGTCTGTTTTATGCACCGATCGTCATTACCGGAATGCACCATAGTTTTATTGCCGTAGAAACACAATTATTAGCAGATGTTGTAAAAACAGGTGGTTCATTTATTTTCGTTATCGCAGCAATGTCTAATATCGCGCAAGGTGGAGCAACACTTGCTGTGTTAAAGACAACGAAAAATGCGAAAATCAAAGGAACAGCCTCCGCTGCTGGAATCTCTGCGTTGTTAGGCATTACCGAGCCAGCTTTGTTTGGGGTTAATTTGAAATTACGCTACCCATTCATCGGTGCGCTTATCGGTGCCGGCGTCTCATCAGGATTTGTTACTTTTTTCCAGGTAAAAGCAACAGCATTAGGGGCAGCTGGCCTTCCAGGAATCATCTCGATTCGTCCGGATACAATCATTTCTTACATCATCGGTATGGCCATTTCGTTCGCGGTATCCTTTGTGGTCACCATTATTTTGGCTAAAAGAGATGCAAAGAAAACAGCAAATCAGGCTTCTGATCAAGCAGCATAATGACAAAAGAATGACTAGGAGAATCCCCGAGATTCTCCTTCATTTATTTAAAACCAGTAAGTTTTGATTTATAGAATTGTCTAGCTACAGCGCTACCCCTCGAGAGATTTGCCCCTGTCAAGAAGGTTAAATAACAACCTTTTTGACGGTGCGCTTATGCTTATCGGGGCTGACCAGGCGCTTCCGCTTTTCAAAATAGGAGTGAACAAACAGCATGGAATGGACAAAAGAACAGCGATACAGAAAAATGGAGGATGTGCCGGAGGAAGAAATCCAAGCGCTAGCACAGCTAGTCAATCAATGTCCATGGCGACAGTCTTTTCATATTCAACCAGTAACAGGACTCTTAAACGACCCAAATGGATTTGCTTATTATAATGGAGAATATCATTTATTCTATCAATGGTTTCCGCTTGGTCCTGTACACGGATTGAAGCATTGGTACCATACGAAATCAAATGATCTTGTTCATTGGGAAAACGTTGGAATGGCGATTGAGCCATCAAATGACTATGACAGTCATGGGGCTTACTCAGGAAGTGCCCTTGAACATGAAGGAAAGCTTTTCCTTCTATATACAGGCAACACTCGTGATGAAAACTGGAATCGACATCCATATCAATGTTTGGCAGTGATGAATGAAAACGGTGCTATCACAAAAAGTGATAACCCGGTAATTGGTGATGTTCCAAAAGGATACACCGATCATTTTCGTGATCCAAAAGTGTGGCAACAAGGCGAACTGTTTTACACAGTAATTGGTGCGCAAAGAGAAAATGAAACAGGATGTGTGGTTTTATACCAATCTCCTAATTTACAAGACTGGCAGTTTGTTGGCGAAGTGAAAACCGACCTAGAATATTTTGGTTATATGTGGGAGTGCCCAGACTATTTTGAGATAGATGATCAAGGAGTTCTAATCTTTTCACCACAAGGTCTAGAGGCAGAAGGGGATGCTTATCAGAATATTTATCAGTCTGGTTATGTGATTGGCCAACAGCTAGATTTAGAGAAAAACGAACTTACTCATGGTCGTTTTCAAGAGCTTGATCGAGGATTTGACTTTTATGCTCCGCAAACAACATTAGATGCTAATGGACGTCGAATTTTAGCAGGGTGGATGGGTTTACCAGAAATCGATTATCCGACTGATAAAAATGGCTGGGCTCACTGTTTGACTCTTCCAAGGGAATTATCCATGAAAGACGGGAAGTTGATTCAACAACCAGTCGACGAATTAACATTGCTTCGTGGTAAAAGCATGGAAGCAGAAAAAATCGTGAATCATGAAACGATCACTCTTGAGGGCTTTGAGAGTGAGGCATACGAACTTATTGCAGAATTTTCCGCTAACACTGCAGCTGAATTCGGTTTTGAACTTCGCGTTGGGGAAAACGAAAAGACTATTATCAAGTATGATGCTGCTGAGAAAAAAGTGGTCTTTGACCGGACCTATTCAGGGCAACCGTTCGCTGAAAATTTCGGTACAGTTCGAAAATGTAAGTTGGATGCTGAAATCATTTCATTCCGCATCTTTGTTGACAGCTCTTCTGTAGAAGTGTTTGTCAATGATGGAGAAGAAGTATTCACAGGGAGAATTTTTCCTAATAAAAATAGCCGAGGAATTCGCTTATTTGCCCATGGAGGGAAAACGAGTGTGAAGGCCGTTAAATGGGATATAAGTAGTGATAATGAAAAGTGATGAGGTGACAAGATGGGAAAACTTTTTTCGATAGGTGAGGTATTAATTGATTTCATTCCCCTTCAAAAAGGGGTTGCTTTAAAGGAAGTTACCGCTTTTGAAAGAGCTCCTGGTGGAGCACCCGCTAATGTGGCAGCAGCTGTTGCTAAGTACGGTCAAGAAGCTGGAATGATCTCTAAGTTAGGAACTGATGCCTTTGGAGATTTTCTAATAGAGCAACTAACAAAGGTAGGAGTACAAACGAATAAAATACTTCGGACGAGTGAAGCGAATACAGCTTTAGCCTTTGTCTCTCTACAAAATAATGGGGAACGTGACTTTTCCTTTTATCGAAATCCATCTGCTGATATGCTCTTGTGCGAAGAGGAAATTGATCCACAATGGTTTCAAGCGGGTGATATCCTCCATTTTTGTTCGGTAGATTTAGTGGAGAGCCCAATGAAACATGCGCATAAGAAAGCCATCAAAGCTGTGTCAAACGTGGGTGGAATTGTCAGCTTTGATCCAAATGTCAGACTCCCACTTTGGAAAAACAAAGCAGACTGTCGTAAGGCAATTCTTGAGTTTATACCATTCGCTGATATTGTGAAGGTTTCTGATGAAGAACTTGAGTTCATAACTGGCATTGAAAATGAGGAAAAGGCATTACAATCTTTGTTCATTGGAAATGTGAAAGCAGTCGTTTTCACGAAGGGTGCCTCAGGAGCTTCTCTGATTTTACCTGGAAACCATTATACATCAAGCGGCTATTCAGTTGAGGTAAAAGACACAACTGGTGCTGGGGATGCTTTTATTGGGGGATTTTTATACAAACTACTTGAATTACAAGCAACCCCCGAAAAAGTTGAGGGAATATTACAACACCATCAGGCAGAGATCCTTTCCTTTGCAAATGCTAGTGGAGCTTTGACCACAACCGAAAAGGGTGCCATATCGGCTCTCCCAACAAAAGAAGAGATTGAATTGTTGATTGCTCAGAAT
>Ga0182742_1002146_pt1 | contig 22666 bp, 15 predicted proteins | sample eDN5th37CBELigMG_FD_128880 | JGI IMG/M metagenome (GOLD analysis project Ga0182742, IMG submission 128880) | Enriched Miracle-Growth compost microbial communities from Emeryville, California, USA - eDNA 5th pass 37_C BE-Lig MG (version 2)... ... | reverse complement strand
CCGAACATCGACGCCATGGTCGCCGACGTTCGTACGCGCCTGTCTGAAGGCAAGCTGATCGATCCGGCCGGCGACAGTGCCCGCGACGCGCTCGCGAATCTGCGCGCCGCCGCTCCGAATCGTCCGGAAGTGGACGATCTGGCTCGCCAGCTCTCGACGCGCCTGCTCGACTCCGGTCGCCAGGCCATGAACGCCAAGGCCTACGATCGTTCCTCGCAGCTGATCGCCGCCGCGAAGGATGTGGGTCAGCGCTTCAACGGTCCGGCCATTGCGCAGGCGGAAGCCGATCTGGTCTCGGCTCGCGAGCAGAACTCGCAGCTGACGAACGTCGTGTCCGCCGCTTCGTTGAAGCGCGTGCGCATGGTGTCGCCAACGTATCCGGATGCTGCACGCAAGCGCGGCGTCGAAGGCTGGGTGGAGCTGGCCTTCACGGTGCAGACCAACGGCACAGTCGACCAGGTGGAAGTGCGCAACGCTAGCCCTGCCGATGTGTTCGACGACGCCGCGATTCGCGCCGTGCGTCAGTGGCGCTTCGAGCCGGTCGAGAAGAACGGCGAGAGAGTGGAACAGCGCGCGATGGTGCGTCTGAAGTTCTCGCAGCAAGCCGGCAACTGACGATCCACACCAGGTAGATGCAATCAAGGCGGCCCACACGGGCCGCCTTTTTTGTTTCTGCCGGCGCAGAGTGTCATGTTGAGGGCAGATGACGGCGGCATGGGGACTGGGCGCGCTCGGCGGCTGGCTGGCGGCGCTCATCTACGTGTTCCTGATCTCGATGGTGCTGTTCCTGCGCTGGCGCTCCGGCGCATGGGAGCGGATCCGGCTTCGCTGACAGCGCCGTCAGCTCAGCGTCACTCGACGCGGCATCCTTTCATGCGATGCTATGAGGCTTCCGTTCGAGGACTCATGGGTACACGTGGTGAACACTTCTAACGATACGTCGGCGGCCATCCACGTCTGGGACTGGCCGGTGCGGCTCACACACTGGTTGTTTGTTTTCTGTATCGCCTTGTCTTGGTGGACTGCCGAAGAGAACGTCATGGACTGGCATCGCTACAGCGGCTACACGCTGCTGGGCCTGTTGGTGTTTCGTATCTACTGGGGCTTTGCCGGCAGCTCGACGGCGCGCTTCTCACAATTCCTGCGCGGCCCGAGCGGCATCCTTGCTTACCTGCGTGAAGCGCGGGAAACACATCGCGATGCCGGCCACAATCCGCTCGGCGGATGGAGCGTCGCAGTGATGCTCGCGTTGATGCTGGCGCAAGTCGTGATCGGCTTGTTCGTGAGCGACGTGGACGGCATCGAATCCGGCCCGCTGTCGCATCTGGTGAGCTTCGGCGCCAGCCGCACGCTGGCGGATATTCACGAGGTTCTGTTCAACGTCATCCTCACATTCATCGGCCTGCACATCGCCGCGATCCTGTTTTATCTGCTGGTGAGAAAAGACAACTTGATCGTGGCCATGCTCACAGGCCGCCGCCGCGACGCGAGCGTCAAGCCGATGCTGCCCGTCCCGGCGTGGCGCATCCTGCCCGGCATCGTGCTCGCAAGCGGTGTCGTATGGTGGGTCGCCACCTGAAATGAAAAGGGCGATCGACCCCGTAGATCGATCGCCCTGTCTTGTACCAATAGGCGGGTTGTGAGTCTGTTACTTCACCAGCCGCAGCGCCGGCCTCTCGGTCTTCCCCTGCAGTCGGTCGCGATGGAACCCCGTCTCTGGCCGATACTGGAGCGCATCGATGCGGCGCTGCAGTTCGGCGGCTCGCTCTGGATCCGGAGTGACTCGCGGACGCACCGGCAAAGAATCGGACTTACTCATTCTAAACATCGCACTTCCTCCCATGCGGTGATCCTCGCTCGGGCGGTGTAACGCACCACACGGCGAAATGGATCCACCGACAACAGCAAACTTTTGCATCCCCTAGTACGGATTGACGTGCAATCGCACTATTTCCACCGATTCGCGGTGGCCGCGAAGTTTTTGTTTTGTGGCCGGACTATACAGAATCGCTGGCCTGTAGGTGCTTCCATGACGATCCAGGTATGCACCTTCTCGATGCGTCGGGCACCGAGCGCTTCCAACCGCTGGGCTTCTGCCTCGATGTCATCGCTCTCGATGTCCAGGTGAACCCGGCTTTCGTGTTTAACAGTTTGAACTTCGACGTGCAGACCCAGCTGGTCGGTGAGCATGCAGCGATACAGCGGACTGGTCTCTTCGTTCTTGGGTCGCAGCTCGTAGCCGAGCGCGGCGGACCAGAATTGCGCGGCCTGTTCCAGATTGTCGGTCTTGCAGTCGATGATGAATCCGGCGAGGCGGCTGCGATGCATGTGTCTATCCCCACTTCGAAGGGTCGCTCAGCGCCCTTCGATTTCGGGCGCGCACGATATCAGGAAGCACAACGCATTCAGGCGTTCGGGTTCACACCTTTGCGAGCTGCGTCCAGGGCCGCGAGAATATCTCTGGTCTCGGCGCTGGAGAATATGTCAGCCAGTGACGCGGATACCTTGCGTTGCCAGTTGGCATGCTCGGTATCCGTGCCCGGCACATTGACCGGATCGGTCATGCCGATCAGATCTTCGATCTGTACCAGCGCGATGTTCGAACTGGACAAGCCGATGAAGGCATGCACCGCGCGCGACAACGCCGCCGAGTAAGTTGGGAGCGGCTCGCCATCCCGCCAGTGCCACAAACCCGCAGCAACCAACGCGCGCAGCAGACTGGCTCGATCCCGCACTCGTGCATCGTGCGCCTGCTGACGCAGTTCGTCCGACGGATACAGATCCAGTTGCGCACGCAACGTCACGTCGCTGCCTTCCCACCAGCCACGCAGCGTCGGTAGATCGTGGGTCGTGACGACTGCCATTGCCTGTGGAACGTATTGCTCGGGCCGCTTGAACGTGCCGTCGTCGAACTGTTCGAACATCAGTACTTTGTAGTGGTACGCGCGATAGTGCTCCATCGCTTCGGTCATCGCTTCAGGCACGGTGCCCAGGTCCTCGCCGATCACGATGCAATGATTGCGCTGGCTTTCCAACGCAAGGATGGCGATCAGATCGGCCAACGGATAGTGGACATAGGTTCCGTCTTTCGACAGCAGACCGCGGGGCACCCACCACAATCGATACAGCGTCATGACGTGATCGAAGCGCAGCGCCGCCACGTAACGCATCATGTTACGAACCAGCCCGATGAATGGCTCGTACTGTTGTGTGCGCAGCTCGACCGGATCCTGCGGCGGAATGCCCCAGTCCTGGCCCTTCAATGCCAACGCATCCGGAGGCGCGCCGACCGAGGCGCCTTGCAGATACAAATGCCGGTTGGACCAGGTCTCCGAACCCGCCGGGTTCGCACCGACGGCGACGTCGCCGTAGATGCCGATCGCCATGCCGAGCTCACGCGCGGTGCTCTGCGCAGCGGCGAGCTGCTCGGCAGCCAGCCATTGCAGATATTGAAAGTATTCGACGTCTTCGGCGCGCTCGCGGGCAAAGCGCTCCACCGCCGACGACGTGGGATCGCGATATTCCTCAGGCCAGCTCGGCCAACCCCAGTATTGGGGGCCCTGCAGACGCAGATGGCCATCGAGGGCGTCGTAGACGGCGTGCAGGCGCAGGGGCTCGCCCTGCAGCTGTTGAAACTGCCGGAATGCCTGTCCCCGCGGTGTGTTCTCGGCGAGATGGCGCGAACGAAAACTCTTGAACAGCAAAGAGAGGATTTCAAACTTCGCCGCCGCGACTCTCACGTAATCGACGTTCCTGGTCGCACGCACTTCCTTCAGCATCGCCTGGAATTTCGGATCGGCGACGCGTTGGCGCGCCGGCTCCGATTCGGCGAAATCGGGCACGTCTTCCACGCTGACATACAGCACATTCAAGAACTGTCGGTTCGACGGGCTGTAAGGACTGATGTGCGCGGGATTGGCCGGCATCAACGCATGGAGCGGATTCAGCCCGATGATGCCGCAGCCCAGTGGAGCGCATAACCGAATCAAATGACGCAGATCGCGAAAATCACCGACGCCCCAGTTGTCGTCCGCCCGCAGCGAGTACAGCTGCACGGCGATGCCCCACAGTTTCTTGCCCTCGGCGATCGCATGCGCTTCGAAACATTGGCGCGGCGTTACGACGACTCGCAATGTGCCTTGCAGACCGGTATCGAGAGCAAAGGACGCCTGGTGATAACCCAGGGGTAGATCCGGCAGCTGCAAGGACACGCGCCGGTACGAGACATTGTCGACCTTCGCTTCCTCGATCGTCTTCAGCTTGGCAAGCGCGGCGCTGCCCGAGCGCGGCTCGCCGTTCTCGAGCGTGACGCTCCAATCCACCTTCTTCGCGGCCAGCTCCACGGGCACGGCAATCGGCACCGAGATCGGCTGTCCTTCGGAGACGACGACGACTGGCGGCAGGAACCCCGTCCACCGTCGTGTGTGATATTCGTTGATGGCTTTCTGGGCGGCTGTCTCGTCGGATGCGTCCACACCCAACGCCGCCAGAATGGCGACCTGCGATTCCAGCGAGACCTGCTTTGGCTGGGCGCGAAAGTCCAGATAGGAATCCGCGATTCCGTACAACTGAGCGAGCTGGCGGATCGGGCTGTCCATTACGTCTTCAGCGAGAACCCACTACGGACGGTGACTGGAGCCGCGCCATCGGCGAGCAGTACACAGGAGTGGGGGGCGACCACGCAATTCCCGCCGGCATGCAGACGATCGCCGAGATCGTTTGCGCGCCAGCGCGCCGTGTCGAACACGGTCTGCCACTCCACACCGGTCGTCGGCGCCGGCAAGCGGAAGTCACATGGTTGGTCCCCAGCATTGCACAGAAACAGCAGATGTCCGTTCGGTGTTCCATAGGGATCGGTGAAAGCGTGGCCGATCAGTACACCGATGGCGCGTGCGTTGGCATCGTGCCAGTCGGCGGCGTTCAGTTCGTGCCCGAGCGGGTGTCGCCAGCTGATGTCCTTGTGCTCGCGATCCACCTGGCGTGCGCCTTTCAAGAAGGTATCGCGCCTGAGGCCTGCTGCATACCGGCGCAACGTGAGCAGTTGCCTCACGAATGCAATCAACCAGCCGCGTTGCTCGGACAGCGACCAGTCCACCCAACTGATTTCGTTGTCCTGGCAGTAGGCATTGTTGTTACCTCGCTGGGTACGGCCGAACTCATCGCCCGCGAGCAGCATGGGCACGCCCTGCGACAGCAGCAAGGTCGCCAGCAGGTTGCGGATCTGACGTTCGCGCAGCTCGACCACTGCCGGATCGTCGCTCGGCCCTTCGACGCCGCCGTTCCAGCTCAGGTTGTGATTGTGGCCGTCGCGGTTGTCTTCGAGATTGGCTTCGTTGTGCTTGTGTTCGTACGCCGTCGCGTCATACGCGGTGAAGCCGTCGTGACAGGCAATGTAATTGATGCTCGCGGTCGGCCGCCGACCCGAAGCTCGAAACAAATCGCTGGAGCCCGCGAAACGCTCGGCGAAGTTGCCGAGAATGCCGGGATTGCCACGCCAGAAGCCGCGCATGGTGTCCCGATACAAATCGTTCCATTCCGACCAGCCGGCCGGAAAGTGGCCGAGCTGATAACCGTCCGGCCCCACATCCCAGGGCTCGGCGATCAGCTTCACGTAGCGCAGCGACGGCTCGTTGGCGACCGCTTTGAAAAATGCCGCGTCGGTGCGGAACGGTGCGTTGTCACGACCCAGCACGGCCGCCAGATCGAAACGGAAGCCGTCGACGTGCATTTCTTCGACCCAATAGCGCATACAGTCGATGATCAGGTTGCGGGCCGCGGCATTGCCGATGGCAATGGTATTGCCCGTGCCGGAGCGATCGACGTAGCGACTCAGATTGGAGTTGTCGAGCCGGTAATACGCGGCATTGTCGAGACCGCGCCAGCTCAGCGTCGGTCCCTTCTCGTTGCCTTCGACGGTGTGATTGAACACCACATCGAGAATCACCTCGATCCCGGCAGCGTGCAACGCTTTCACCATGGTCCGGAATTCCGCGACCGGATCTTCGATGCAGTAATCCGGATGCGGCGCGAACCACGCCAGCGAGCTGTAGCCCCAGTAATTCACCAGGCCGCGGCGGGCCAGGAATTCTTCGGGAACGAACGCCTGCACGGGCAGCAGCTGAACCGCGGTGACACCCAGCTGCTTGAGATAGTTGATGACCGCCGGGTGCGCGAGACCGAGAAACTTCCCACGCTCGCGCTCGGGTACGCTCGGATGCAGTTTGGTGAATCCCTTGACGTGCAATTCATAGATGACGGTGTCACGCCACGGCACCGCCGGCGGAGAATCTTCGCTCCAGGCGAATTCGGATTGCACTACCCGCGCCTTGTACATGTAGGGCGCGCTATCCGTAGCGTTCATCTGCTCGGTCGGTTGGTCCGGAACATGGCCGAACAACGCCGGGTTCCACTCGAACTTACCCGCCAGCTCGCGTGCATATGGATCGAGCAGCAGCTTGTTCGGGTTGTGCCGCAAACCGTACGAGGGATCGTACGGACCGTGCACACGATAGCCATACACCATGCCGGGCGCGCCGTGCGGCGCAGGCAGAAAGCCGTGCCAAACATTTTCCGTGCGCTCGGGCAACGCGAGACGGACCAGCTCATGCTCGCCTTTGTCGTCGAACAGGCAGAGTTCGACACGCGCGGCGCCGCTGGCATGGACGGCGAAATTCACGCCATCGCCGGTCCAGGTCGCGCCCAGGGGTGCAGGGGATCCGGCTTGCAGGCTGGCGTGGGAGTAATCTGCTGGTACGGCGTTCATCGGTGGAATGGTGACCGATCCAGGGCCCGCATGAAAAGTAGCGAATCGCGAAGATGCCTGATTGACTTTCAAATAAGTGACTAATCGCGCGCCCAGATCACCACACTCAACGGCGGCAGGTTCAATGTAATGCGCGCCGGCAGGTCTCGCCATGGCTCGTCATACGCCTGCATCTCACCTTGTGGTGCATAGCCCGAGCCGCCGTATCCGACGTCATCGCTGTCGAGCAGCTTGCGATAACGCCCGCCGGCCGGCGCACCGAAAGTGTAATTGTCACGCGGCACCGGCGTGGCATTGAACAGAACGAGCAGCTGCGTGCCGCCTTCGCCCGGCAGACGCTGGCGCATGAACGCGAACACGCTCTCGCTGGCGTTGTCCACTTCCAGCCAGCGAAAGCCTTCCCCGTTGTTGTCGCTGCCGTGGAGCTCGGGATAGTCGCGATACAAACGATTCAACGCGCGACACCAGGCTTGCAGCTGACGGTGATGCGGATGCTGGAGCGAGGCCCAGGCGAGGTCTTCATAGTCGCGCCATTCGTGCCATTGCCCGAACTCTCCGCCCATGAACAGCAGCTTCTTGCCTGGATGGGTCATCATGTAGCCCATCAGGAAGCGATGATTGGCGAGCTTGCGCCACTCATCGCCCGGCATCTTGTCCAGCAGCGAGCGCTTGCCGTGCACGACTTCATCGTGCGACAGCGGCAGGATGAAATGCTCCGAGAACGCATACACGAACGAGAACGTGATCAGATTGTGATTGTGCCGGCGGTACAGCGGATCGAACGCCATGTAGCGCAACGTGTCGTTCATCCAGCCCATGTTCCACTTGAAGTGGAAGCCGAGTCCGCCCAGATGCACCGGACGCGTGACACCCGCAAACGACGTCGATTCCTCCGCCATGGTAACGACACCCTGGTGATAGTGCCCGACGGTCCAGTTCAGCTGCTTCAGGAAGTCGATCGCCTCCAGGTTCTCGCGACCACCGTATTGATTGGGCGTCCACTCGCCGTGCTTGCGTGCATAGTCGAGATAGATCATCGACGCCACGGCATCCACACGCAGCCCGTCGATGTGATATTGCTCGATCCAGAACAGTGCATTCGCAATCAGATAATTGCGCACTTCGTGGCGGCCGTAATTGAAGATCTTCGTGCCCCACTCCATGTGCTCGCCGCGTTGTGGATCGGAATGTTCGTACAACGCAGTGCCGTCGAAGTCGGCCAGGCCGTGGCCGTCGCGAGGAAAATGCGCCGGCACCCAATCCATGAACACGCCGATGCCGGCCTGATGCAGTCGATCGACGAAGCGCATGAAGTCCTGCGGCGAACCATGCCTCGCTGTGGGCGCGAAATGACCGAGGACCTGGTAGCCCCACGAGCCGTCGAAAGGATGCTCGGCGACGCCGACCAGCTCGACGTGCGTGTAGCCCATGTCGACCACATAAGGAATGAGCTGATCGGCCAGCTCGTCCCAGGTCAGGAAGGCAGGCTTGCGATGCCACGAACGACGCCACGAGCCGGGGTGCAACTCGTAGATGGAGATCGGCGCACGCAGCGGATCCCAGTTGCGCCGACGCTCGATCCACTCGGCATCGGCCCAGCTGTATCCGTCGATGTCGGTGACGATCGAGGCGCTATCCGGACGCAACTGCATCTGAAATGCATACGGGTCCGCTTTCATCAACAGCTGACCGTGCGCGCCAACTATTTCGAACTTGTAGAGCGAGCCCTGCGTCGCGCCCGGAACGAAGGTTTCCCACACACCGGACTGGCCGCGCACCTGCATGACATTGCGATTGCCGTCCCATTGATTGAAGTCACCTACCACGCTCACGCGCCGCGCATTCGGCGCCCACACGGCAAAGCGCGTTCCGGCAACGCCGTCGTGCGTTTCCAGGTGCGCACCGAGCTTGCGGTGAATGTGGTGATGATTGCCCTCGCCGAACAGGTGCAGATCGAGGTCGGAAAGCGCAGACGACATAGTGTTGGCGGCTGAGAGTTAGGGGTGGGTCGAACAAGAAGAGCGAGACGTCGGCCAATGTTCCATGTCCAACCCCTCCCAAGCCGGCCATCAAATCACGGGTTTGATGGCCCAGATATTGTCCGCGTACTCGCGGATACTGCGATCGCTCGAGAAAGGCCCCATGCTGAGCGCGTTGATCACCGACTTGCGCGTCCATTCTTCCGTATTCAGGAACAACTCGTCCACGCGCGCCTGCGCCGCCATATATTCATCGAAGTCCGCCAGCACCAGGAAATGTTCGCCGTGACTGAGCAGGCGGTCGCTGACCACCTTTGAATCGAAGATGTTGTCCGGCGTGAAATAACCGGAGTCGATCAATTCGATGGCGCTCTTCAGCGCCGGGTTCTTGGCCACTTCGTCCGCTGGCGAGTATCCCTGCGCGCGCCGCGCGACCACTTCTTCGGCGGTCATGCCGAAGATGAAGATATTCTCCTCGCCGACCGCATCCTTGATCTCGATGTTGGCGCCGTCGAGCGTGCCGATGGTGAGCGCCCCGTTCAGCGACAGTTTCATATTGCCGGTGCCCGACGCTTCCATGCCGGCGGTGGAAATCTGTTCCGACAGATCGGCTGCCGGCATGATCTCCTGAGCCAGAGACACGTCGTAGTCCGGCAGGAAACATACCTTCAGCTTGTCGCCGATGCGCGCGTCGTTGTTGATGACATGCGCGATGTTGTTGATCAGTTTGATGATGGCTTTCGCCATGTGGTATCCGGGCGCCGCCTTGCCGGCAAACATCACGACGCGCTTGGGCATCGGATCGTTCGGATCCTCGAGCAGGCGCTGATAGCGCGCAACGACGTGCAGCAGATTCAACAGCTGCCGCTTGTACTCGTGAATGCGCTTGACCTGCACATCGAACATGGCGTCGACGCCGACCGTCACGCCAAGCAGCTGATGAATGGTCTTGGCCAACCGCTCCTTGTTCGCACGCTTGATTTCGCGGAAGCGATGGCGAAAGTCGGCGTCCTCTGCCGCCCACTTCAAACGCTCCAGGTCCTCCAGATCGTTCTCCCACGCCGAGCCGAGTTTCTCGGTCAGCAGCGCCGACAACAACGGGTTGGCCTGCTTCAACCAGCGGCGCACCGCGATGCCGTTGGTTACGTTGGTGAAACGTTCCGGCCAGAGCTGGGCGAAGTCGGCGAAGATGGTTTCACGCATGAGCCGCGAATGCAGCTTGGCGACGCCATTCACCCGATGACTGCCGACGACCGACAGATAAGCCATGCGCACGCGTCGATCGCCGTCCTCGTTGATGAGCGACATGCGACGGCGAAGATCCAGATCCTGGGGAAACTTGGCGCTGACCTCTTCGAGGAAGTCGCGGTTGATCTGGTAGACGATCTGCAGGTGACGCGGCAGCAGCCGCTCGAAGAACGAGACCGGCCAGGTCTCGAGCGCCTCTGGAAGCAAAGTATGGTTGGTATAGCCGCACACCTCGCGCGTCAGCTTCCAGGCGGGCGCCCATTCCATGTCGTACGTATCGACCAGCAACCGCATGAGCTCCACGACGGTCAACGCCGGATGCGTGTCGTTGAGCTGGACCGCGATGGCATTCGACAGGTCCTTCAGCGGCCGGCGCTCTGCGAGGTGTTGGCCGAGCAGATCCTGCAATGAAGCGCTGACAAAGAAGTACTGCTGTTTGAAACGCAGCTCCTTGCCTTGCGGAGTCGAGTCGTCCGGATACAGCACGCGAGTCAGATTCTTGGCGTCGACCTGTTCGGCGACCGCGGCCGCATAGTTGCCGTGATTGAAAGCCTCGATGCGAAATGGCGTGATGGCGCGACCCGACCACAACCGCAGATGATTGACCGTGGGACTGCGGTTGCCCGGAATCAGCAGGTCGTAACCGACGGCCCAGACATCCTGCGTATCCACCCACTCGTAACGCACGCGACCGTGATCGTCGCGAGTGGCGCGACATTGACCACCGAAGCGCACACGATGGCGTACGGCGCCCTGCCCGCTCTCCCAGAAGTTGTGAAAGCCGAGCCAGGAGCTAGCGACTTCGCGCTGCGCACCGTCTTTCTCGATGACCTGGGTGAAAATGCCGTAGTCATAGCGGATGCCGTAACCGGTGGCGGCATAGCCGAGCGTGGCAAGCGAATCCAGAAAGCAGGCGGCGAGACGACCCAGACCGCCGTTGCCCAGGCCGGGATCTTCTTCCTCGGCAGCGATGTGATCGAGATCGTGACCGAGCGACTGCACGGTCTCGCGCACTTCGGTGAGCAACTCGTCCTCGAACGAGGACAGCGCATTGATCAGGCTGCGACCGAGCAGAAACTCCATCGACAGGTAGCAGACGCGCTTGACGCGCGCACGCGCGACGCGCTGACCCGTGGCGATCCAACGTTCGGTAAGTTTTTCACGAACGGCAATGGACAGGGCGTCGTAGATATCACGGCGGGTCGCGTTCTCCGTCGACTTGCCGATCACACGCTCGAGGCGATCGACGATCGCCTCACGAACGGCGCCGAGGCGCAGCGGCACCGCCGAACGAATCGCAGAAGTCTGCGCCATGAATATCCTCTCTTATTTAACCTCGGCCACCTTCTCGGCGACGATGCGCCACGACGCTCCCTCGCGCACCAGGGTCAACTCCTTGCGCAACGAATTGGTGCCGAACTTCTGCACGAATCGCACGATGCGTCGGTCGGCGCCATCGGGCTCGACGCGCAAGCCCTCCACGACTGAATCGGGCACCGGGCCGGTGGCCACCTGCTCACGACGCTGCTCCAGCCAGGCTGAACTCCCCGCCGAGTCCGTCGGCGCGGTGAAGTTGCCAGAATAAAGCGCCACGACCGCATCCGCCTCACGGTTTGCCCAAGCCTGAGCCCAACTCGCCACCACTTCTTCAGGCGTACGCGCGGTCGTGCCGGCGGAGCGGAAGTAAGACGGCGGCTCGTCCAGGCAACCGGCGCCCGTGTGCCGGCCGGCCGTGGGCTCGGGAATGGCCAGCGCCTCGGTCCGGTTCGGCTGGGTCATGCCATCGGGCACTTTCAGCTGGGGATTGTTACGAGACGCCATATAAGGCTGATCCTTTTGCGTGCATACGGCCCGCTCGCCGCCGCCGCAGGCGGCCAGCAACGGTATCAGCAGGGCGCAGCCGACGATCAGCCGGGCAGGCAAAAGCGCGCGAATCTTGTTCATGCAGGCGAAACCCAGGATTTTATGGTCGAAGTGGCCGCAGCCAGGACGACGGGCAAGCGGCGAATGCTACGCGGCGGACGGATTTACGCAACCGGCTCGCAACGCACGTCCGTTTTGACCGACTGGGCGATAAAACATTCATCGTGCGAGCGATGATGCAGTTCGGAGAGTTGCTCGGCGCTCGGCTGCCGGCCGGCGAACACCGCCTTCGGGCGCAGGGTAACGACCGTCATCGCCATCTTCCCCGCCTCGTTCCTGCCCATCACGCCAGTCGCCTGGTCCTCGTAGCTGTCGACCACGAATCCCTGGGCCGCCGCGAACGACAGGAAAAACAGCATGTGGCAGCTGGATAAGGAAGCGATGAATGCCTCTTCGGGGTCGACTGCGCTGGGGTCGGACAACGGCACTCGCACCACATGGGGTGAGCTCGAACCGGGCACGGTGACGCCGCCATCGAAACGCCATTCGTGCGCACGGGAATATTTCTGGTCGATGAACGTGGCGCCGAGGCGCTGCCAATAGACCGTCGCGGTGTACTCGCTCATTGATTCCATCCGAGTGGTTGCCGGCTGAGGCCGACGGGGAGGCATTGTCCCGCGACGGCCGCGGCTTTGCCACATCTGTGTCTGAATTCAGGTCCGACCTTCGTCTAACGTGCTCGGTAATGTTTCGATCTGGCCGAATTTGGACGGAGTCTGTCTCGCGCTACCCTTGTCGACCCGCGCTGAATTGGCGAACGGCTCCTGAGCACCCAACCCTCGCGTGGCAATTCTCCGGCGGGACGAGGTTCAACAATCGACGCGTCGAACGGAGCGGTTACTATTGTCCGCCCCGCGGGCGCCGGCGCGCTCGCGATCACTCGATCGTCAGGTAACTCCTAGCGCATGCATCATCAATCCGAGCTGATTGCCCTGATCGCCATGGGCTTCGTGCTTGCCATGGGCTTCGGCTTCCTTGCCTCCAGGCTGCGCATGCCGCCGCTGGTCGGTTACCTGATCGCCGGAATCGCCATCGGACCGTTCACGCCGGGCTTCGTCGCCGACGCCGGCCTCGCCGGACAGCTGGCCGAGATTGGCGTGATCCTGCTGATGTTCGGTGTCGGCCTGCACTTTTCGATCGGAACCTTGCTCAAGGTGCGCAACATCGCGCTGCCGGGCGCGATCGTGCAGATCGCGGTGGCCACCATCATCGGTCTCGGCCTGGCGCGTCTGTGGGGCTGGAGTACGGCGGCAGGCATCGTGTTCGGTCTCGCGCTCTCGGTTGCCAGCACGGTCGTGTTGTTGCGAGCGCTGGAGCAACGCAACGAGCTGGATACTGAACAGGGTCGGATCGCGGTCGGCTGGCTGATCGTCGAAGACCTGGCGATGGTGCTGGCGCTGGTGTTCTTGCCGGCACTCGCGCAAACCGGCGATGAGGCCGGCGCGAACACTTTGCTCACGAGCCTCGGTTTGACGACCGTGAAGGTCGCGATGTTCGTCGCCCTGATGATGGTCGGCGGCCGGCGCATCGTGCCTTGGCTGTTAGGGCAGATTGCGCGCACCGGGTCTCGCGAGTTGTTCACGCTGGCGGTGCTGGCCATTGCGTTGGGCATCGCTTACGGCTCGGCCGTGTTGTTCGATGTTTCTTTCGCGCTCGGTGCGTTCTTCGCCGGCGTGATGCTGGCCGAGTCGGACCTGAGCCATCAGGCGGCGGAGAATTCGCTGCCTTTGCAGGATGCGTTCGCGGTGATGTTCTTTGTTTCGGTCGGCATGTTGTTCGACCCTTCGGTGATCGTGACTCAGCCGCTGGCGCTGCTCGGGGTGATGTTCGTCATCCTGATCGGCAAATCGCTGGCCGCGTTCGCCATCGTGCTGGCGTTCGGCTACGCCGTGCGTACCGCGCTGACGATTTCGGCGAGCCTGGCGCAGATCGGCGAGTTCTCTTTCATTCTCGTCGGGCTGGGCGTCGGGCTCGGCCTGCTGCCCCCTGAAGGTCGCGACCTGGTGCTTGCCGGCGCGCTGTTGTCCATCACCCTGAACCCGTTCGCCTTTGCGACCATCGAGCCGATCGCGCGCTGGGTGAACGAGCGGCCCAAGCTGCTCGCGTTGTTCACCCACAAAGGCGGCAGGGTCGCCACACTGGCGCCCGATCAGCGGGTTTCACATCTGCGCAATCACGCCGTGATCGTCGGTTACGGCCGCGTCGGCAGCGTCGTCGGTCATGGCCTGCAGGCGCAGGGCCTGGAGTTCGTCGTCGTCGAGATGAGCCGTCGTGTCGTCGATCAGTTGCGTGAAGACCGGATCACTGCGGTCTATGGCGACGCCACCGCCCACGGCGTTCTCGAGCTCGCACAGATCCAGCACGCGCGCCTTCTGGTCATCGCCTCCCCCGACGGCTTCCACGCTCGCCGCATCCTCGAACTCGCTCGCCTGAAGAACCCGAATATCGCCATTGTGGTGCGCACCCACAGCTCATCCGAACTGAAATACCTCATCCGCCAGGGCGTCGACCGCGCCGTCATGGGCGAACTCGAACTCGCACTCGAAATGACGGACTACGCGCTCCGCAGCCTCGGCGTATCGGAAGATCGCTGCAAGATGCTCACGCAGTGGCTGAGAAATGAAGGCGTCGCCGGAACGCCCAAGGATCCGGGGGCGTGAGCGAACCAGATTCGCGCAACTCAGCGCAGGATGGCGTGCAGGATCATCGTCGGTAGTAGCGTGAACAGGCCGGAGAAGGCGAGCGAGATCATCACTAGCAGATAGGTCGCGACGACCAGCAGTAAGACGATCAGTACGCCGGCGGTGGCGATGAGGGGCTTCATCCATGCAGGCATGCCGGGTGGCGGGGAAAGATCGACGCTGGCGCCCATGCGGGCGAGTGCTTTGAGGCGTTTGTCGTGGGGCGGGTACATGGGCGTGCTCGAGCCGCTGAGCAGTCCGCCGGGATGGGCGCCGCCGGCGACGAGCATGTGAGAGCACCAGGCGGGAAAGCCAGCGCCGTTGGAGAGTTCGTCGAGTGCGCTGCTGAGGGCTTGGGGGTCGCGAGTCAGCTGAACGGCGATGGCGTCAGCGAGATATTTGCGTCGGCGCCAGATCACGGCGAGCAACGGCTCGAGAAACACGCTGCTGACCAGGCCGCCGAAGAAGCCGCTGAAGACGATCGGACCGTACAGCGGCATGCGAATCCATTCCCGCCAGGTGAGTTCGTTCGAAGTCTTGCTAGACGGCCTTGATCTGTGCGCGTTGCCGAAAGGATTGGTGAGTTCCAGGATCAATCTGGAATCGGCACTCGACGCGCCCTTCTTCAACGCTTCCCGCAGCGTCTGCCACAGTCGCGACCAGGCTGGCGGGTCGACGATGCCGTCGCTGAGTCGGGCGACGAAACCAAACAAACTCAGCGCTTGAGCGACGCGCATCCCTTGCACGATATCGCCGTTCGCAATCAGGCCGATGAGATGGCCGGCTATCGCTTGCGTCTGCGCGCGATTGAGTTTCTCCAGCAGCCCCGTGGAAACGAGCACGGTGACAGATTCATCGTCCGGTCCGTATACGGCGGCATTGACGGCGGGCGTATCGAGGATGGCCACCTTCGGTGCTTTGATGTTCGCGGCGATGGCCATCTCACCGACCACGTTCGCGAGCTGCTGCTCCGAAAGCACGCCTGGATTCGGCGAACGCAATGCCAGATCCTGCGCGCCGCTGGCTTCGGCTTCGCGCACGATCCGTCGCAACGTTAGCAAGACGAACAGCACCGCAAGCAGCCCGGGCACCGCGGCAAGCAGAGCGAGCTTCAGCCAACTGGCAGCGGACTGGGTTTCGAAGTGATCGCTGGCAGCGCCCAATGTTTCCATCATCGAGTCGAGCAGATCGGGCATCGGCACGATCAGGTTGATGATATCGAGCAACAGCCCGATCAGCGCATAGAACAGCGGAGCAGTCAGCGTCGCGACTGCGAGGGCAAGGATCGCGATGCCCACTGCGGCGACCAGACTCACCTGCCGGGCCGCGCGACGATGACGTGCGATGGCGGCGAAGAAACTTTCGCGTTCTGCCGCCGTCCAGACGGGAGCCCCGACCGCAGCCATGTCATTCAACCCAGTTGAACGAGCGTGTGACCGCCTTTTGCCAGGAAGAATACAACTGCCCGCGATCTTCCTTGCTCATGCGCGGCTGCCACGTGTGCGACACGCCCCAGTTACGACGCAGATCGGCGGTGCTCTGCCAATAGCCGGTCGCCAGGCCGGCGGCATAGGCGGCGCCGAGAGCCGTGGTTTCAGTGACTTTTGGCCGCACCACACTCACATCCAGAATGTCCGATTGGAACTGCATCAACAGCTCGTTCACCACCATGCCGCCATCGACCCGCAGTTCCTGCAATCGAATGCGCGAGTCCTGCTCCATCGCCGCGACCACGTCGCGCGTTTGGTAAGCCGTAGCCTCCAGTGCCGCCCGAGCGATGTGTGCGCGATTCGCGTAGCGGGTCAGGCCCGTAATCACACCGCGAGCATGATCTTTCCAATGGGGCGCATACAACCCGGAGAACGCTGGCACGATATAAACATCGCCATTGTCCTTCACGCTCGCCGCGAGCGCTTCGACCTCGCCGCTGTTGCGAATCAAACCCAAGTTGTCGCGGAGCCACTGCACGAGCGCGCCGGAGATCGCGATCGAGCCTTCCAAGGCATAGCAGGCGGGCTGCTCGCCAAACCGATAGGCGACCGTCGTGACCAGACCGGCCGCTGAAGACACGGGCTTGTGCCCGGTGTTCATGAGCAGGAAACAGCCGGTGCCATAAGTGTTCTTGGCCTCGCCCGGCTCGAAGCAGGTCTGCCCGACCAGCGCCGCCTGCTGATCGCCCAGAATGCCGGCGATGGGCACGCCCTTGAGCGGCCCGTCGGCGACCTGACCATAGACTTCGCTGGATGAAGCAATCCTAGGCAGCACACTGCGCGGAATCGCGAACGTTTGCAGCAGCTCGTCTTCCCATTGCAATGAATCGAGCCCCATCAACTGCGTGCGGCTCGCGTTGGTCACATCGGTGAGATGCAGACCACCCTGCGCGCCGCCCGTCAGATTCCACAAGACCCAGGTATCCATCGTGCCGAAGAGAAGATGCCCGGCCTCGGCAAGCTCCCGCGCTTTGGGCACATTGTTGAGCAGCCACTTCAATTTGAGACCGCTGAAATAACTTGCAAGCGGCAATCCGGTGAGCGCTCGGAAACGATCCTTGCCGCCCTGCCCGGAGAAATAGGCGACCAGCGGATCGACGCGCGTGTCCTGCCACACCAATGCGTTGTACAACGGCTCGCCGGTGCGGCGATCCCAGATCATCGTCGTCTCGCGCTGATTGGTGATTCCGATCGCAACGAGATTCCTGGCGGTGAGCTTTGCGGAGCGCAGCGCTTCGGCGATCACCGCGTTTGTGTTGCGAGCGATGTCGAGCGGCGAGTGCTCGACCCAGCCGGGCTGAGGAAAGATCTGCGGATGTTCCTGTTGAGCGAGAGCGACGACGTTACCGGCCTGATCGAAGACCATGAAGCGCGTGCTGGTCGTGCCTTGATCGATGGCGCCAACGAAAGAGGTCATGGCGTGTCTTTCCCACGGGTTGGGCGGCGGTGCGATCCTACCGCGCAGGCGGGAGCAGATCTATTTCGAGGCGGGTGCAAAAGGCAGCCCGGGCGGCCGCCACAGCCGATCAGGTCAGGAACGCGCGCATGAACTCGTCGCCGGGCAGCGGACGGCCGAAGTAATAGCCTTGCAGCTCGTCGCACTGATTGGCGCGGAGGAACTCGATCTGCTGCTCGGTCTCCACGCCCTCGGCGACCACTTTCAGTCCGAGATTGTGACCGAGCGCGATGATGGTACGAACGATGGTCGCGTCGTCGTGATCATGGTCGATGTCCTGCACGAACGAGCGGTCCACTTTCAGGCGGTCGACCGGGAATCGCTTCAAATAGCTCAGGCTGGAATAGCCGGTGCCGAAGTCATCGAGCGCGATCTGGACGCCGAGCTCGTTGAGCTGGCCGAGCATGGCGATGAATTGATCGGCGTCGTGCATGACGGCGCTTTCGGTGAGCTCCACTTCGAGATAGCGCGCCTCGAGGCCCGTCTCTCGCAGCACTTCGGCGATGGTTTGCACCAGGTTGTCCTGTCGAAACTGCCGGACCGACACGTTCACTGAAACGACGAACGGCGGCAGCCCCGCATCCTGCCACGCCTTGTTCTGAGCACAGGCGGCGCGCAGCACCCACTTGCCGATCGGCACGATCAGGCCGGTCTCTTCCGCGACCGGAATGAAGCGCGATGGCGGCGTCGCTTCCTGATCCGAGGTGTGCCAGCGAATCAGCGCTTCCGCACCGGTGATCCGACGCGTCCGCATGTCTACGCGCGGCTGATAGTGCAGCGAGAACTGCTGACGCTCGAGCGCGCGACGCAGGTTGTTCTCAAGCTCCACGCGTTCGGTGATCAATGCGTTCAGCTCGGCCGTGAAGAACTGGAAGTTGTTCCGGCCTTTCTCCTTGGCGCGATACATCGCCTGGTCGGCGTGCTTCAACAGGGTCTCGGCGTTCGTGCCATCGTCCGGGTACAAAGCCACGCCCATACTGCAAGTGACATTGAAGTCGCCCTGCGGGCTGGCCCACGGCTGCGAGATGGCCTCGAGCATTCGCTCCAACACCAGCGCGACCGCATCCGGATCGCGCTGACCGTTGATGAGCAGCACGAACTCGTCGCCACCCAAACGTGCCACCGTGTCGCCTTCGCGCACGCTCGAGCGCAGCCGTTCGGCCATCGCGCGCAACAGTTCATCGCCGACGTGATGACCCAATCCGTCGTTGATGAACTTGAACCGATCCAGATCGACGAACACCACGGCGAGCCGGGTGCCAAAGGCGGCCGCGGAGCGGATGCCTTGTTGCAATCGATCCTGGAGCAGCGAGCGGTTGGCCAGACCGGTGAGCGTGTCGAAGTTGGCCTGCTGCTCGATGCGCGCCTGATAGAGCTTGCGTTCGGTGATGTCTTCGACGGTGCCTTCATAGCAGGCCACGTGACCGGCTTCGTCGAACACGGCGCGCGCGTTCTCGGAGATCCAGATGACTTCGCCGCTTTTGCGATACACCTGCGATTCGAAGCCGCTCACCGAGCCGCGCGCTTTCGCCAGCGCCATGAACTCATCGCGACGCGATGGCTCGACGTACAGCTGGTTGCCGATGTCCTTGAGCTGAGCGATGAGTTCGGCGGGGCTGTCGAAGCCGTAGATCTTGGCCAGCGCCGGGTTGGCGTCCAGATACTGCCCGTCGATGGTGGTGCGAAAAATGCCTTCGATCGCGTTCTCGAACAAGTTGTAGTAGCGCCGCTCCACCTCGCGCAGCGCCTGGTTCGATTCCTTGCGAGCCGTGATGTCCTGGCTCAGGCCCTCGATGGCCTGCAACCTGCCATGGAGATCGTAGATGCCGGTACCCCGCTCCCACACCCAGCGGATCGCGCCGGTCGCGTGCACGATGCGGTACTCGCAATCGAAGCGGCCTTGCATACGCAAGCCCGCGTATTTCTCTTTGCGAACCCGCTCGCGATCGTCGTGATGAGTGATCTGCTCGTAGGAAACACGTCGGTTGAACAGCAGGTCGGAGGCATCGTAGCCGGTCAGTCGTCGCACGCCTTCGCTGACGAACTCCATGGTCCATTCAGCATCGTCACGGCAACGGTACACCATACCGTCCAGGTTGCCGATCAACGTACGGAGCATGCGTGCGGTTTCGCTGCTCCCTGCGGTGTCGTAACTGACAGTCGTTGGTTCGTGCGGGACCAGTGACGTGACGATGGGCTGCATGCCTCTTGGTTTTTACGATTGGACGGGCTCAATATCAGCTGCGCGAACACAGCCGCGCGGGGCTTTGTCACAGAAATGATGCGAAGCGTCAATGGTTGCGCCGGCCAATCTGAAGTTGTGATGGCCGTCAAAAATGCCTGCCCCGATGAAGTGCAGCGGCTCGCCCCAACAACGAGCCGCGGCGCCGGCAGGGCCTACCAGGCGATGCCGTAGTCCTCGCCGTAGTACGCGGCCGCACCCCAGAAAGTGCCGTGTTTGGCGTCGATCTGAATGGCCGTGACCGGGCCGGAGTTGTTCGGCAGAAATTCCAGCTTGTAACCTTTCTTGATGAGCTCGTTGCGCACCCAGGACGGTATCGATTCAGCCAGCGTCAGCCGGCCCGGCACCGACTCGTGCGAGCCGAAGGAATCGCGCAGCTGATAGGTGGTGATGTTGGCGCCTTCGGCGGCTTCCTGCGGCGTCATGCCGAACTCGACCACGTTCAGGAAGAACTGCAACAGGTTCTGTTCCTGGGTATCGCCGCCTTGCACGGCAAAGGCGAGGTACGGCTTGCCATCCTTCAACGCCAGCGAAGGCGTCAAGGTCGCACGCGGGCGCTTGCCAGGCGCGACGACGTTGAAAGGGTTGTCGGCAGGATCGAGCACGAAGCTTTGCATGCGCTGACTCATGCCGATGCCGGTCTTGCCTGCGATAGTCGCCGGCAGCCAGCCGCCGCTGGGCGTGACGGAGACCACCCACCCTTCCTTATCGACCGCCTCGACGCTGGTCGTGCCGAGCCGGAACGTGCGATCGAATTCGGCGAGCGCCGTCGGGCTCCATTGGTTCGGCTTGGCGCCGTCCTTACCAGGCTTCACCGTGCGCCACGCATCGAGCTGAGTCTTGAATGGATTGGTCGCGCCCTGGAAGGGATACGGATCGCCAGGACGAATATCCGGATCGTTGCGATCTTCCTTGATCAACTTGGCGCGCTCGCGTGCATAGTCCTTGGAAAGCAGGCCTTTGATCGGTTCTTCCGGCGGAAAGCGCGGGTCGCCGTAATAGAAATCGCGATCGGCGAACGCGAGGCTCATGGTCTGATACAGCGTGTGGATGTAGCGGGTGCTGTTGTAACCCATCGACTGCAGATCGAAGTTCTCGAGGATGTTCAGAGCCTGCAACATCGAGGGCCCCTGCACCCAATGCGTCAGCTTGTAGACCTCGATGCCCTTGTAGTTGGTGCTGACCGGCTCTTCCAGATAAACCTGCCAGTTGGCGAGATCCTCCGGGGTGTGCAGACCGCCGAGCTCTTGCGAACCGCGCGAGAATTCTTTCGCGATATCCCCTTTATAGAAGCGATCGTAGGCCGCCATGATGGCCTGCTTGCGGTTCTTGCCGGCCTTGCGGGCCTGCGCTTCGGTGTCGACCAACTTGCGCAAGGTGGCCGCGAGATCGGGTTGGCGGAAGATCTCCCCCGCTTCGGGGCCGACGCGCGAATAGCCGGGCAGCGGCTTGCCATCCTTGCCTTCGTGAATCAGGAACGTGCGACGCGACTCGGGCCACTTGCGCAGTTCGTCCTGCCACTTCTCGATCAGATTGGCCGTCTGCGCTTCGATGGGATAACCGTCGGCCATTTCGATGGCAGGCGCGAGCACCTCCGCGAGGCTGAGTTTTCCATATTCGGCGAGCATCACCATGATGCCGCCCGGCGTACCCGGCGTTACCGCTGCAAGCGGACCGAACTCCGGCGGATAGTCATAACCTTTGGAACGATAGAACTCCGGCGTCGCCCCGGTTGGCGCCACACCGAGCGCATTCACGCCGATGACTTTACGAGTGTGCGGGTTATAGATCAGCGCCTGCGTCTCCCCGCCCCAACCCAGCGTGTCCCACATCGTGGAAGTGGCCGCGATCATTGCGCACGCCGCGTCGACAGCATTGCCTCCCTGCATGAAGATCCGCGCGCCCGCCGTTGCAGCGAGTGGCTTGCCAGTGACGGCGACCCAATGCTGGCCGTGCAGAGGCGGCTTGACTGTTTTGGCCTGTACCGGCGCGGCGATGGTGGCGACGAGCGCGGCTAGCGCAACCGCCAGTCGTGAGCTCATCCGTGTGAAATTGCGTTGCATGACCCTACCTGTCTCGTAGCGGCCGCCAGGCGGCGGCGCGAAGAGCAGGATCTTAACGCGACGAGATCGTAGAAGGGTCGCCTGTGACGCGGGCGATGCGCGCATTTGCCCGTGATCGAGGGCCCGCCGATGTTTCCATCGACGGGCCCGTTCATTTCGCGACGAACGTTCTATTCGGCCTTGGTGCCGAGCTGCGCCTGCGCCGCCTTGCGCGCCGCTTCGAACTCATCTCCCGGCAGCCACTTCGGCAGATCCGCTTCCGCAGCGTTCGCGATGTTGTCACCCACGTAGAACAGCAGCTGCGCGTCTTCGATCATGCCGTCGTAGTTCCAGTCCGGCGAGATCTGGTCCGACTGCTGGTGATAATGCTTCTCTTCGAACTCCGCGTGCCGCTCCTTACCCCAGCCCGGCGGCTTGCCGATGAAGTCGGTACCGGTGTCCAGATACAAGGCCGGCACGCCGATCTTGGCGAAATTGAACTGATCGGAACGGTAGAAGAAGCCGCGATCGGGGAACTGATCGGGCGTCACGACGCGCTCCTGCATCTTGGCGATGGCACTCACGTAATCGTCGATGGTCGATTTGCCCTTGCCGACGAACACGATGTCCTTGGCGCGACCGAAGATGTTGCCGCCGTCGATGTTGATGTTTGCAGCGATCTTGCCCGGCGGCACGCTCGGATGCTCGGCGAAGTACTGCGAGCCCAACAAGCCCTGCTCTTCGGCGGCGACCAGCAACAGCATGATGGAACGCTTCGGCGGCTGCGGCAGCGCCTTGAACGCCTTGCCGATCGCGAGGACCTGCGCCACACCCGATGCGTT
>Ga0182742_1002145_pt1 | contig 22670 bp, 17 predicted proteins | sample eDN5th37CBELigMG_FD_128880 | JGI IMG/M metagenome (GOLD analysis project Ga0182742, IMG submission 128880) | Enriched Miracle-Growth compost microbial communities from Emeryville, California, USA - eDNA 5th pass 37_C BE-Lig MG (version 2)... ... | reverse complement strand
GCGCTGTTTGCTCAGCCGGAAGGCGCCGACGATCCACTCGACCCGCGCTCGGAGCGCAGCGGGCGTCAGTCTTTTTTTCGCAGGACCTCCTGCAGCACATGCTTGTCGAGGGTGAGCTCGGCGGCCATGCAAGCTCGTCGGGATGGCTCGCTCGTCGTTCTACTGGCGCAGTCGGGCAAAGGACCAGACGCCACTGCGGCGGCGGCTGCGGGAGCTGGCAGCGGCGCGCCCGAGGTTTGGATATCCCCGTCTGCACGTGCTCCTTCGCCGCGAGGGCTGGCGCGTGAACATCACGCGCGTCTACCGCCTCTACGAGCTCGAAGGGCTCGGCGTCGAGCGCAGGAAACGGAAGAAGCGGGGCAGCGTCCTGCGGGTGGTTCCCGAGGCGCCTACGGCGCCGAACCAGCGGTGGAGCATGGACTTAGTGCAGGACAGCCTGTGGAGCGTCTGAACTATTGACCCCCTCGCGTCAGAACTTCTGACCCCCTCGCCCGGCCTCACAAGAGGAGGCTCAAGTGGAGAGGGAAGCAGGAGTCGTGGCACCCCCGCAGGTCGCGGAGGTGCCGATGATCGAAGCGGAGGTCGTCCAGCAGATGCGAGTCCTTGCTGGGCTCGGCTGGGGCGCGAAGCGGATAGCCACCGAGCTGGGCGTCGCCCGGAATACGGTGAAGCGGTACATCCGCGACAAAGCTATCCCCGGCGTCCAGGTGCATCTCAAGCAGCGCAAGCTGGACGAGGGGGCGAAGGCCAAGGCGGTGGCCCTTTTCGATGGCGCTGTCGAGGGCAATGCGGTGGTCGTGCACGACCTGCTCCAGGCCGATGGCATCAAGGCGGGCGTGCGAACCGTGCAACGTGCGGTCGAGGAACACCGGCGCGCTCAGCGTGCGGCCGAAGTTGCCACGGTGCGCTTCGAGACCGCGCCCGGCGAACAGATGCAGATCGACTTCGGCGAGAAGCGGGTCCAGATTGGCGATCAGGTGGTAGCCGTCCATCTGTTCGTCGCGGTGCTCAGCTACTCGCGGCGCATCTTCGTGAAGGCGTTCCTTCGAGAGCGCCAGGACGACTGGTTCGAGGGCATCACCGCCGCCTTCAAGCATTTCGGCGGCGTCCCGAGAACGTTGCTCAACGACAACCCCAAGTCTCTCGTGCACGGGATGCGCACGCTCCTGGGCGTCACGATCGGTGCGGAGAATCCGAGGAGTCGTGGGCAGAGCACCAGCGGCGCTGCCGGTGGCGGTTGAAGAGCTGGGCGAGGGCCCAGACGAAGGCGAAAGCACGCCGGCGGACCTCGACCTCGTCGGTGTAGCGGGTGCCGCCGTTCGGGGCGGGTTCCCGAACATCGTCTGGTCCCACCGCTTCGCGAGCTGGCCGCTGCCGTCGTCGCGGAACACGTACGTGCGGTCGTCGAAGGAGCGGGTGATCCGGATGAACTGCCTGCCGCCGGGCAGCCAGCCGAGGATACGCATCCGCACCTCGTAGGAGCGATCGTCCCAGGTCGCCGGCAGTGCGGGCGGATCCAGAGGCAGGCTGGAAGCGGACGAGAGGCGCGGCCACGTGCTCGAGGAGGCGTGGGTGCTGCATCTCCTCCCAGACGCGCTCTGGCGGTGCGACGAAATGCGTGGTCAGGGAGAGGCGCATTCGCTTCAGCCGCCGGCCTGGAGCTCCTGCAGCTCCTGCCACCGCGTCCAGAGCCGGTCGACCTCGGCGCTCACCTGCTCCAGCTCCGCCTGCAGCGCGGCGACCTTCGTGGCGTTGGAGAAGACCGCGGGGTCGGCGAGCTGCGCCTCGAGGGCGGCCTTGCGCGACTCCGCCTCGTCGACGGCCGCCTCCATGCCGTCCAGCTCCCGCTGCTCCTTGTAGCTGAGCTTGCGCGGCTTCTCCCCCGCCTGCTCGCTCTTCCCCTTCGCCGGCAGGGCGGTGGCGACGGGCTGCGCCGCCGGCGTGGGGGCGGCGGCCTTCTCCGCCTGCGCCTTGAGGGTCTTGTAGGTCTCGAAGTTGCCCTCGTAGCGAACCACCCTGCCGTTCCCCTCGAACGCCAGGATGGCGGTGGCCACCTTGTCGAGGAAGTAGCGGTCGTGGGTGACCAGCAGCGTGCTTCCTCCGAACTGGAGGATGAGCCGCTCGAGCACGTTCAAGGTGACGATGTCCAGGTCGTTGGTGGGCTCGTCGAGGACCAGCACGTTGGCGCCCTCGAGGAAGAGCCGCGCGAGGAGCAGCCGGTTGCGCTCGCCGCCGGAGAGCGCCTTGACCTGCATCCGCTGCATCGGCACCGGGAAGAGGAGGTCGTCGAGGTAGTCGCGCAGCGGCACCCGCTGCCCGCCCAGCTCCACCCAGTCGTCGTCCCACGCCGACTCGTAGACCGTCTTCTCCGGATCGAGCTGGTCCCGCTGCTGATCGTAGTAGGCGATCTTCGTGTTCTTCCCGATGGTCACCGTGCCGGCGCGGGGCGGGAGCTCGCCGAGGATGGTGCGCAGGAAGGTGGTCTTGCCCACGCCGTTGGGGCCGACGATCCCGACGCGCTCGCCCTTGAGCAGCTTGAAGTTCACGTCGCGCAGGATGGAGACGTCGCCGTAGCCCTGCTCGACCCCTTCGGCCTCGATCACGATCCCGCCGAGCCGCGGCGCCGCCGCCACCTGCAGGTCGGCCACCTTCGGGCGCTGGAAGCCCTTCTCCGCCATCAGCTTCTGCGCCCGCTCGATGCGCGCCTTGCTCTTGGTGCGCCGCGCCTCCACGCCCTTGCGGAGCCAGGCCACCTCCTGGGCGATCCACCGCTCGCGCTTGTGCTGCGCCACCTCCGCCTGCTCGAGCGCCACCATCTTCTGCTCGAGGTAGGCGGCGTAGTTGCCGGGATAGGAGGTGACGCCCTTGCCCGGATCGATCTCCACGATCCTGTCGACGAGGTCGTCGAGGAAGTAGCGGTCGTGGGTCACCAGGAGCAGCGCGCCCGGCAGCGCGTCGAGGGCGTCCTCGAGCCAGTCGACCGTGTCCGCGTCGAGGTGGTTGGTGGGCTCGTCGAGGAGCAGCAGGTCGGGCTTCGACAGGAGCGCCCTGGCGATCGCCACGCGCTTGCGCAGGCCGCCGGAGAGCTCCGCCACGGGCCGGTCCCACTCCTTGACGCCGAGCTTGTCGAGGAGCGTCTTCGCCTCGTGCGCCGTGTCCCAGCCGCCGAGGTGCTCGATGCGGTCGGCGAGCGCCGCCAGCCGCGCCAGCAGCTTCTCCTGCTCCGCCGGCGGCGCGGCGGCCACGCGGTGGGAGAGCTCCTCGTGCTCCGCGATCGCCTCCCGCAGCCCCTCGCGCGCCACCGAGAGCTCGGAGGCCACCGTCGCCCCCTCGGGGAAGACCGGCTCCTGGGGCAGGTAGATCACCCGGGCGCCGCGCTGGAGCTGCAGCTCGCCCGCGTCCGGCGCCTGGACGCCGGCGAGGATCTTCATGAGCGACGACTTGCCCGATCCGTTGACGCCGACGAGGCCGACGCGCTCACCCTCCTCGATGGTGAGGGTGAGGCCGTCGAAGACGGTGCGGCTGCCGAAGGTGAGGCGGAGATCTGCTGCGCGGAGGAGCGTCACGGACCGCAAGATCCGCAAAGCGTCCTCCGCGCGCAAGCCATACGTGCCGTTCCCGGTCCCGCGCGCGGGACCGGGGGACGAGGGGGTGGATCAGAGCGACGGCGGCGGCGCGTCGGGGATGTCCGGCAGCTCGGGTTCGGGGCCGATCCCGGGGACGACCGGGCCGTGGCGCCCGCGCCGCGAGAGCGGCCGATCGGCGCCGGGCGGGATGTTCACGTCGAGCTCGCGATCGGGCCCCTCCATGACGTCAATGCGGATCTCGTCGCCCTGCACGTTGGGCAGAACGGCGTCGTCGGGGCCGATCCCCTCCACCCGCAGCACCCGCGGGCCGATGGGCACGTCGAGGACCACCGTGGTCTCGGGGCCACGCCGGACGAGGACGTCGTCCACGAAGAAGCCCAGGTCGAAGTCGGGCGAGCCGCCCCGCGCCGCCGCGTCGCCGGTGATCGCCACCTCGATCTCGGGGCGGGTGGTGACGCGCTCCCCGTGGCCGGGAGAGGTGATCGTGAGGGTCCAGTCGGCGCCGTCGATCGGCCGGGACGACTGCCCGTCGTCGGAACCGCCGCACGCCGCCAGCGCCGCCATGGCGCCAATCGCGAAGAGGGCCGAGCCAAGTCTTGCCATGTCCACCTCCGCCCCCGGCGCTCTCGTCCGGGGGTTACGTGGGAAGGTTCTGCACGGTGCGAGGGAGGGACGAGCGGCCGGGGACCCGGTGGGCCGACCTTGCGGGGAGTGGCAGAAGAACGGAGGTGGCCCTGCCCGCTCGCTATTGCCCTGCAAAAGGGGGCGGGAGTACCGTGGCGCGGCACTCCGCCCGCCCCGTCGAGGCGGCGCGGATCACGAAAGCCAGCAAGGACGTCGCATGAGCCTCGATCCAGCCCGGGTCCCGCAGGACCAGCACCAGCCGTCAGTGGAGGATCCGCACCTCTCGGTCGCCCCCCTCGACGAGTCGCCGGAGGACCGCGACGCCAGGGAGTGGCTCGAGAAGGTCTACCAGGGCGACAAGGTCCGGCAGCTCTCTCCCCGCTCGATCATCACCGGCATGCTGATCGGCGCGGTGATGTCGATCTCCAACCTCTACGTCGGCCTCAAGACCGGCTGGGGCCTCGGCGTCACCATCACCGCCTGCATCATCGCCTATGCGGTCTTCAAGGCCCTCGAGGCGGTCGTCCCCCGCTACCGGAACGACCACTTCACCATCCTCGAGAACAACACCATGGCCTCCGCCGCGAGCGCCGCGGGCTACATGGCCTCGGCGGGCCTGGTCTCCGCCTTCCCGGCGCTGATGATCACCACCGGGCGCAACCTGCTCTGGTGGGAGATGATGCTCTGGCTGGGCGCCGTTTCCACCCTCGGCGTCTTCATGGCGGTGCCCCTCAAGCGGCAGCTCATCAACATCGACAAGCTCGCCTTCCCCACCGGCACCGCCACCGCCGAGACCCTGCGCTCGATGCACACCGCGGGCGCCGAGGCGCTGGCCAAGGCCAAGTCGCTCCTGTGGGCGGCGGTAGGCGGGGCGGTGGTGGCGCTGTGGCGCGACGCGCCCTTCATGGGCAGCTTCGCCCTCCCCGGTTCCTTCCCGCTCTTCCCCGGCGCGAAGGGCAAGGAGCTGGAGGAGCGCCTCACCTTCGGCATCGAGGGCTCGCTGATCATGATTGCCGCCGGCGCGATCATGGGCATCCGCGTGGGCGTCTCGCTGCTGATTGGCGCGGTGATCTATTACGGCGTCCTGGGGCCGATCCTCATCGAGCAGCAGATCGTGCAGCCGGGCTACCGCGGCCTCGTCTCCTGGGTGCTGTGGCCCGCCACCTCGATGATGGTGACCGGCGGCCTGCTCGCCTTCGCGCTGCGCTGGAAGACGGTGGTCCGCGCCTTCTCCGGCCTCGCCGGCGTGGTGGGCAGGAAGAGCGACCGCAGCGATCCCCTCGCCCACGTGGAGGTGCCCGGCACCTGGTTCGTGTGGGGGACGTTGATCTCCGGCACCGCCACGGTGCTGATGGGCCACTACCTCTTCGACGTGAGCTGGTGGATGGGCATCCTCGCGGTGCTCGCCACCTTCCTCCTCTCGGTGGTGGCGGCCCGCGCCACCGGCGAGACCGACGTCACGCCGATCGGCGCGATGGGCAAGATCACCCAGCTCGTCTACGGCGTGATCGCTCCGTCCAACATCACCACCAACCTGATGACCGCCTCGGTGACCGCCGGCGCCGCCTCCCACTCCGCCGACCTGCTCACCGACCTCAAGTCGGGCTACCTGCTCGGCGCCAACCCGCGGAAGCAGACCATCGCCCAGCTCTTCGGCGTCCTCGCCGGCACGCTGCTCTGCGTCCCCGTCTACACGATCATCGCCAAGCCCGAGAAGCTCGGCTCCGCCGAGCTGCCCGCCCCCGCGGCGCAGGTCTGGGCGTCGGTGGCGAAGATGCTCGCCGACGGTCTCGACGCCCTGCCCCAGGGCGCGCTCCTCGGCATCGTGGTCGGCGGCGTGGTCGGCATCGTCCTCACCCTCCTCGAGGAGTTCTTCCCGAAGCACCGGAAGTGGATTCCCTCCACCACCGGCCTGGGCATCGCCGGCGTCATTCCCGCCTTCAACTCGATCTCGATGTTTCTCGGCGCGCTGATCGCCTGGCTGCTGATGCGCTCGAAGCCCGAGCCGGCGGAGAAGTACACGGTCGCCGTCTCGTCCGGCCTGATCGCCGGCGAATCGCTGATGGGCGTGGCGATCATCCTGGCGCTCCAGGGGCCGGGGATGATCAAGGAGATCCTCGCCAGCCTCGGCTTCTGATCGGGCGGCAGCGAGGGCGCCCGGCCTCCGTGCCGCGGCGCCCTTCCCGTTCCTGGCGCCTGCCCGCCCGCACCCATTCCGCTCCGCACACCGGGCCCACCCTCCCTGCGGCGTGCACCGACCGCGTCCACCTTGTGGGGGAGAGGTGACGATGTTCCAGCGAGGCGCGCTGACGATCCTGCGGGTGCGCGGAGTGCCCATCCGGCTCCATTTCTCGGTGCTGCTCCTCGTCCCGTTCCTGGCGTACGCGCTGGCGGCGCAGACCGCGCTGGTGGCGGAGGCGGCGGAGCTGCCCGCGGATCGGCTCGGAATGCCGGGCTGGGCGTGGGGACTGCTCGCGGCGGCGGGCCTCCTCGTCTGCATCACCGTCCACGAGCTGGCCCACTCCCTGGTAGCGATCCACTACGGCGGGCGCGTCGACTCGATCGTGCTCATGGCGCTGGGCGGCGTCTCCCAGGTGAGCCAGATGCCGCGGGCCCCCAGGCACGAGCTGGTGATGGCGGCGGCGGGTCCGGCGACCTCGCTGCTCCTCGCCTTCTTCTGCGCCCTCGGCTACGCGGCGACCCGGGCGAGCCCCGGCGTCGCCTTCGGCTTCTTCATCCTCGCCTACCTCAACCTCGTCCTCGGCATCTTCAACCTGCTCCCCGCCTTCCCCATGGACGGCGGCAGGGTGCTGCGCGCGGCGCTTGCCTGGCGCTGGGGCAAGGCGCGCGCCACGCGGATCGCCGCCACGGTGGGCAAGGCGATGGCGCTCCTCTTCGGCCTCTTCGGCCTGCTCGGCGGCGGGATCTGGCTGGTGCTCATCGGCTTCTTCGTCTGGGCGGGCGCCTCCCAGGAGAAGCTCCACGCGGAAGTGCAGAGCGCCCTCGCGAACACGCGGGTGGGCGAGGTGAACAACACCGTCCCCGCCGTCTCCGCCGAGGCGAGCGTGGAGGAAGCGCGGCTGGCGATGCGCGACGCGGGCGCCACGTCGGCGGTGGTGGTGGAGGACGGCGCCACCATCGGCGTGATCCGCAGCTCGGAGGTGCTCGCGGTGCCGGTCTTCGAGCGGGAGCGCGAGCGGGTGCGGGATCACATGCTCCGCACCGTGGCGGTGCAGCAGAACGAGGAGCTGGGCGACTCCTTCGACCGCGTGCTGCGCGACGGCGAGGTGCCGGTGGTGGACGAGGCGGGCCACGCCCTCGGCGTGGTCCGCGCGGCGGACGTGATCCGCAAGCTGCGGGAGCGGGGGTTCCACCTCCCCGGCGAGGAGCGGCCGCCGGGAGCGTGACCGCTCGCTCCCGGCGCGTGCGATCAGCCGTAGACCTGGTCGCGCACCGCTGCGATCAGCTCGCTCGTCTCGGCGAGGCCGATGCCGAAGACCTCGGCCATCCTGTCGAGGAAGGCCATCTCCGCGGTGGTGGCGCGGTGGTCGGCGAGGGCCACCACCGTGGCGAGGATGAAGACGCTCCGCCGCGCCGACTCCGGCAGCCAGGCGGCGAGCGCCTCGAGGCGGCGCTCCGCCCCCTCGCGCGCGATCCTGCCCGCGGCGTCGGCGACGAAACGCTCCAGCTCGTGGCCGTCGATCCCTCCCAGCACCGGGAGGCGCTCCGCCAGCTCGTGGATCTGATCGGCCTCGGTCGCGCTCAGCGCGCCGTCCGCCGCGGCGGCGAGGAGCATCGCCTCGATGCAGGCGCCCGCGTAGGGGGCGAGCGGCGTGGGGTCGAGCGCTTCGGCGGCGAAGAGCGCCGCCTTCATCTGCACCTCCGGAGTGGAGAGGCGCCAGGTGACGCCGTCCTCCTCGAAGACCTCGCGGGCGCCGACGCCCTCGCGGATCGTCGCCTCCACGTCGGCTGCCTCCATGTCGGAGAGGCCGAGGGCGTCGCGCACGTCGAGGAGGAGATCGACCTCCTCGTCGGTGGCGGCGCCGTCCGCGAGCGCGGCGAGGCACGCGAGGGAGTAGGCGGCGCGCCGCTGCTCGTCGGTGGCGCCCGCCGCCAGCTCGCGCAGTACCTCGCGCATGTCGCCGCCTTCCACCGAGGCGACCACCCGATCGTAGAGGGCGCGGAGCTGCTCCGGCGGCATCTCGTCGAAGCCGGGGAGCCGCGCCGCCGTCTCGAGCACGTAGCGCCGCTCCGCAGCGTCGATGCCGTCGCCGGAGGCGCCCGCCACCATCGCCGCGAGGCAGAGCTCGCTCGCCGCTCCGGTCACGTCGCCGCGCAGGTGGGCGCGCGCCCAGGAGATCGCCTTGTTCGCCTCTTCCATGGTGCATTCCTTTCCGCCGCAGCTTCATAGCATGGAGCCGCCGCCGGCACCCCCGAACACGGCCGGTCGCCCACCTTGTGGCCGCCCGGCCGCCGCCCTACCCTGCGGAGGCCGTGGACCTCCGCCCCGCCACCCCCGCAGACGAAGCCTTCATCCGCGAGCTCTCCGCGGAGGCCTTCGCCCCGTTCGGCGACTACCGGGAGCTCCTTCCCCGCTGGACCGCCGTGCCCGGGATCGGCACGTGGCTGGCGGTGGAGGGCGAGGAGCGGCTGGGCTTCGTGATGGTGGGCTTCTACTTCGGCGACCCCGGTCGAACCTGGGTCTACGCGGACGTGCTGGCAATCGCGGTGGTCGCGGCGCGCCGGGGCATGGGGGTGGGCAGGCGCCTCCTCCGCAAGGCGGCGGAGATCGCCCGGGAGGCGCGGCCCGCCCTGCCCGTGCGGGAGCTGCGCCTCACCGTCGCCGACACCAACGACGGGGCGCAGCGCCTCTTCGCCTCGGAGGGCTTCCGCGTCAGCGACGAGACCCACGGCCGCTACGACGGCGGTCAACTCGCCCTGCGGATGCGCCGCCCGCTCTAGCTGCGCAGCTTCCAGCCCTTGCGCAGGACGTAGAGGCAGAGGGCCACCGCCGCCGCGTCGAAGATCACGAGGAAGCCCAGCCCGGTCCACGGGTTGACCGCCGACGAGCCGATCAGCGCGTAGCGCATCCCCTCCACCACGTAGAGGATCGGGTTGAGCTGCGAGAGCGTGGCGAAGATCCCCGGCAGCCGGTTCACGTCGTAGAAGACGCCGCCGAGGAAGGTGAGCGGCGTGATCACGAAGGTCGGCACGAAGTTCACGTGCTCGAACTTCTCCGCCCAGATCGCGGTGAAGAGGCCCAGGGCCGCGAAGCCCACCGAGGTGAGGAGCGGGAAGGCGATCGCGAACGAGGGATGGGGCACCGAGCCCCCGCCCTGGAAGACGAGCGCTGCCAGCCAGGTGAGGACGCCCACCAGGATCGCGCGCACCGTCGCCGCCGCCACCATCGCCCCCACGATCTGCGCGTAGGTGAGGGGGGAGACGAGGATGTCCACGATCGTCTCCTGCATCTTCATCATGAAGAAGGAGGAGGAGGTGTTGAGGAAGGAGTTGGAGATCACCCCGAGCATGATCAGGCCGGGGACGATGAAGGTGACGTAGGGGACGCCGTGGACCTCGCGCATCGCTCCGCCGAGGGCGAAGCCGAAGACCACCAGGTAGAGGACCGTGGTGATCAGCGGCGAGAGCAGGGTCTGGCCGGGCACGCGCAGGAAGCGGCGCACCTCCTTGACGAAGAGCGTCCTGGGGCCGAGGGCGATCACCGGGTCCTCCCATGGTCGGCGAGGAGCTGTACGTAGATGTCCTCCAGCGCGGTGCGCCGGGTCTCGATGTCGCGGACGTGCAGGCCCGCGTCGATCACCGCCTGGAGCACCGGCCCGAGCTCCGCGTCCGCGGGCTCGGTCAGCTCGACGACGGCTCCCTCCTCGAGGAGCCGCGCCCCCCGCTCCGCCAGCGCCGGGGGCAGCGACCGGGCGGGGTTGCTCAGGGAGAGGCGCAGGGTCTTCCGGCCCATCCGCTGGAGCAGCTCGCGCTTCTCCTCCACCAGGAGGATGCGGCCCCGGTCGATCATCGCGATCCGGTCGGCCAGCTCCTCCGCCTCCTCCAGGTAGTGGGTGGTGAGGACGATGGTGGTCCCCCGGGCCCGGAGCTCCCGGACGTAGCTCCAGAGGTCCCGGCGCAGCTCCACGTCGACGCCCGCCGTCGGCTCGTCGAGGAAGAGGACCTTCGGGTCGTGGACCAGGGCCTTGGCGATCAGGAGCCGGCGCTTCATCCCGCCCGAGAGCTCCCGGGTGCCCGCGTGGCGCTTCCGGGTCAGGTCCATCGCCCGGAGGATCTCCTCGAGCTTCTCGTCCGCGAGCCGGACCCCGAAATACCCCGCCTGGAACCGCAGGATTTCCTCGACGGTGAAGAACGGATCGTAGTTGATCTCCTGCGGGACCAGGCCTACGGCACGGCGGGTCAGGTGGTAGTCGCGCTGGACGTCGTGGCCCAGCACCCTGGCCGTGCCCTTCGTCGGAACCACGAGCCCGGCGACGCATCCGATCATCGTCGTCTTCCCGGCCCCGTTGGGGCCGAGGAGGGCGAAGATCTCCCCCTGGCGGATCGCCAGGGAGGCGTCGTCCAGGGCGGTGAGCTGGCCGTATCTCTTCGTGAGGTGGTCGATCTCGACCACGGGCTGGTTGGCTTCCACGGGGGCGCACTCTAACCGCCGGGCTCCCGGTCCGCCCGGCTATTTTCTGACGTTCGCTTCGTCGTTTCGCGGCCGGTCGGCTGTGGTACAAGGCGGACCCCAAGGTCGGCTTGATGCCCCCCAGGCCTGGTCGGAGGATGCAAATGGAAAACAACACCGAGCCCAAGATCCCGTATGTGCCCGGCCTCGCCGGCGTCCCCGCTGCAGAGTCCGCTGTCTGCGACATCGATGGCCAGCGAGGCATCCTGTTCTACCGGGGCTACGCGATCGAGGAGCTGGCGGAGAAGAGCACCTTCGAAGAGACGAGCTACATGCTTCTCAACGGGCAGCTCCCCAACAAGGAGCAGCTCGAGAGCTTCAGCCACGACCTCGTCCACCACCGCCGGCTGAAGTACAAGCTCATCGATCTGATGAAGACCCTGCCGGAGACCGGCCACCCGATGGACGCCCTGATGGCCGCCGTCGGCGCCCTCGGCATGTTCTACCCGCACATCAACATCATGAACGCCGACGAGCGGTACGGCGCCACGGTGCGGCTGATCGCCAAGCTCCCGACCATCGTCGCCGCTTGGGCGCGCATGCGCCGCGGCGATCGCGACGTGCTCCCCAACGACAAGCTGGGCCACGCCGCCAACTTCCTCTACATGCTCAACGAGCAGGAGCCGGATCCGGTCCACGCCCGCATCTTCGACCAGTGCCTGATCCTCCACGCCGAGCACCAGATGAACGCGTCGACCTTCTCGGCGCGCGTCACCGGCTCCTCGCTGGCGGACAGCTACGCGGTGGTCGCCTCGGCGGTGGGCACCCTCTCCGGTCCGCTCCACGGCGGTGCCAACGAGGACGTGCTCGACATGCTGGCGGAGATCGGCTCGGTCGAGAACGTGGTGCCCTGGCTCGACAAGGCGATGGCCGCCAAGCGGAAGATCCCCGGCTTCGGCCACCGCGAGTACAAGGTCAAGGATCCCCGCGCGAAGATCCTCCAGCGCCTCGCGGAGCACCTCTTCGCCCGCTACGGCTCCACGCCGCTCTACGACATCGCGGTCAAGCTCGAGGCGGTGATGGAGGAGCGCGTCGGCTCCAAGGGCATCTACCCCAACGTCGACTTCTACTCCGGCCTCGTCTACCAGAAGCTCGGCATCCCCACCGACCTCTTCACGCCGATCTTCGCGATGGCGCGCGTCTCGGGCTGGCTGGCCCACTGGCTCGAGCAGCTCCAGAACAACCGCATCTTCCGGCCGAACCAGATCTACGTCGGCTCGCCGCCGCGCGCGTACGCGCCGCTCGATCGCCGCGGCTGATCGCGTCCGCGCGGATGCTGCCCGGGACGGGCGGGAGGGCTTCGGCTCCCCGCCCGTTTTCCGTTCCTCGGGTCACGTCGGGGCAGGAACGCACGTGCCGCGGATCGCATCGACGAACCGCGGCACGGGATGGTTCGCGAGGCGAACCCGGCAACCAGCGCTTCAGATCGTGATGCAGGCGAGCGCATCGGGGCAGCTCGCCTGCATGCAATCGTAGACGTCGATCGCCTCCTCGCTGCAGCAGAGCTCGTCATCGGGCGAGCAGTTGGCGTCGCATGCGTCGAAGATCTCGTACGCCTCGGCGCAGGCGCCCTCCATGCAGCCGGCGAGCTCCGTGATGCAGGCCATGCACGCCTCGCCGAAGGGGTCGATCATGCAGGGGTTCTCGCTGGCAGGGTCGCCGCCCGAGCCGCCGCTGCCGTTGATCCCGCCGCTGCCGCCGCCGTTGCCATCGTCGCCGTCGTCGCCACCGCAGGCGGCCGCGCCGATCGCCAGCACGGCCACCACTGCCATCGTCCACTTGCGCATCGCCACTCCTCCGCGCGGCTTTTGCCGCTTCGGCCGAGCCGTGTAGCGATCCCTGCAACGGGCAGATGGTGCGGGCTTCCGCACTCCCTCGCCCGCGGGGCAGCGGGCGCCCTACCGGGCCCCGTCCAGGCGCAGCACCTCGCCCGAGGCGAAGTCGGCCAGGTAGATCTCCCCGGCGGCGTCCCTGCCGAAGGTGGCCACCACCCTGCCGGTCCTGCCGAGGCGCTCCGCGTCCACCCGCCGGCGCCTGTCGGGGAGCTGCAGCGCCCAGAGGTTGCCCGAGACGTAGTCGGTGAAGAGGTACTTCCCCTTCAGCTCCGGTAGCCGCTCCCCCAGGTAGACGTAGCCGCCGGTGATCGACTGCCCCTGATCCCTGCCGTAGACGAAGATCGGTTCGACCATCCCCTTCCGATCGCAACCCTGCGCGGGCTCATGGCAGGCGAAGCCCTCGAGCACGTCCCAGCCCAGGTTGTCCCCCGCCTCGACGAGATCGACCTCCTCCCATGCGTTCTGCCCCACGTCCGCCACCACCAGCCGCCCGCGGGGATCGAACGAGTAGCGCCAGGGGTTGCGCAGGCCGAGCGCCCAGATCTCCGGCAGAAAGCCTTCGCGGCCGACGAAGGGGTTGTCCTTCGGCACCGCGTATTCCTTGCCGGGATCGCGGCGATCGACGTCGATGCGCAGCATCTTGCCGAGGAAGGTGCCGGGGTTCTGGGCGTACCCCCGGGGATCGCCCGCGCTCCCGCCGTCGCCGAAGCCGACGTAGAGGAAGCCGTCCGGGCCGAACTGGAGCTGGCCCGCGTTGTGGTTCGCGAACGGCTGCTCCTGGCGGAGGAGGATCCGCTCGTCCCGCGCCACCCCGAGGGGATCGCCCGCGGGGAGCACGAGCTCCGCGATCCGGCTCTCCCAGCCGCCGTCGGTGGCCACCGTGTAATCGACGTAGATCCGCCGGTTGTTCTCGAAGCCGGGATGGAAGGCGAGGCCGAGCAGGCCCATCTCGGAGCGGGTGCTCACCTCCAGCTCGAGGAAGGTGCCGCTCCTGCCGCTGGCGAGATCGACCCACCGCCCCCGCCCCTCCTTCTCGAGGACGAGGAGCAGCGACGGCTGGCCGGGCACGAACTGGAGATCGGTGGGCTGGGAGAAGCCGCCGGCGACGCGGGTGAGGGCGATCGTTCCGCGCGGCTCCGCTGCGCCGCCCGATCTGCAGGCGGCGAGGAGAAGCAGGGCGGCGAGGGCGTGGCGCATGCGAGCCTCCGGGTCTCACCCGCCCCGGCGCGCGGGGCGGGGGCAGCCCGCATGGTATGCAGCTTTCAGCGGCTGCGCGCGGCGCCCGGGCGCCTTCCCGCCCCGCGTGCAGCGGAACGGCGCCCGCGGGGCGGCTGCTGGCCGGCACCGGCGCCGGGCCGCCCGCCCCGGTGGGGGGCAGCGCCGCGGGGCGCCGCCTTCTGCTGCGCCGGCGCCTGCGCCCGCTCCCGCTGCACCTCGAGCTGGGCGCGGGTGCGTCCGCCGTGGATGCCGGGATCCCGCTCCTGCGCCTTGCGCCGCTCCATCTCCGCCACGAAGACGGGATCCTCCCGCGGCACCGCCTCCCGCGGGAGCTGCCAGCCGATCAGCTTCTCGATGGCGAGGAGCTCGTCGCGATCGTCCGGCTCGGCGAACGAGGTGGCCCTGCCGCTGGCGGCGTTGCGCGCGGTGCGGCCGATGCGGTGGACGTAGTCCTCCGGCTCGCCGGGCAGGTCGAAGTTGATCACGTGGCCGATCTCCTCCACGTCGATGCCGCGGGCGGCGACGTCGGTGGCCACCAGCACCCGGTACTTCCCGCTCTTGAAGCCGTCGAGCGAATGGCGGCGCTGCGACTGCGAGCGATCGCCGTGGAGACGCGTGGCGGAGATCCCCGCGTTCTCGAGGAAGCGGAAGATCTTGTCGGCGCGGTGCTTGGTGCGGACGAAGACCAGCGTCGTCTCCTCGTCGCGATGGAGGAGCGCGAGGAGGAGGGGCGCCTTCTCGTGGCGCTCCACCTTGAACACCCGCTGCTCCGCGCGCTCGGCGGTGGTGCCGCTCCGGTGGATCTCCACCTGGACCGGATCGGGCACGTAGCGCCTGGCGAACTGCGCCACCTCGCCCGCCATGGTGGCGGAGAAGAGGAGCGTCTGCCTGCGCCGCGGGAGCCGGGAGAGGATCCGCTCGAGCTGGGGCCGGAAGCCCATGTCGAGCATCCGGTCGGCCTCGTCGAGGACGAGGGTCTCGATGCTGGAGAGATCGACGTTCTTCTGGTCGAGGTGGTCGATGAGCCGGCCCGGCGTGGCGACGATCAGGTGGCGCTTTTCGCGCAGCGCCGCCGCCTGCGGCCCCATGCCGAGGCCGCCCACCACCACCGCGCCGCGCACGCCGTGGGCGGGGCCGAAGGTGTCGACGTATTCGGCGATCTGCTGGGCGAGCTCGCGGGTGGGGGCGAGCACGAGGGCCGAGGTGCCCTTTCGCCCCGCCGCCCGCTCGATGAGCGGGAGCATGAAGGCCGCGGTCTTGCCCGTGCCGGTGGCGGCGCAGCCGATGACGTTGCGCCCCGCAAGCGCCGGCGGGATCGCCTGGCTCTGGATCGGCGTGGGCTGCTGGTAGCCGGCGCGCTCAAGGCTGCGCAGGAGTTCGGACGAGAGCCCGAGGGATGCGAAGTTGGTCATTGTCGTGCCGAACCCCCCGGGGTCCGCTCCTATTCGCCGGCGGGAGGACCGGCGGGCCGTGCGGGCCCTCGCGACCCGGCGTTCCGGGCGAAGGCCCGGCCGCGCGCCCTCTCGCGCAGTTCGGGCGGGAATGCAAGGGCCGCCTTCCGGATCTGCCGGGAGCGGCGCGGTCGGGTGCCCGCGCCGCGATCCGTCTGCATCTTTGGCCCGAGGAGGCACCGACCCGATGTCGAAGGACAGGCGGAAGCACAACAAGGACTACTACAACGTCGCCGGCACCGATCCCGGCGCGACGATCGAGGAGGCCAAGGCCGCCCTGGCGAAGGAGCGGGCGGTGCTCCGGCGCGGCGAGGAACACCGGCTCCCCGGGGAGGCGCCGCCCGCGGCGCCACAGCGGGAGGAGGCGGCGCACAGGGAGCGCGGCCCGTCGGTGCTCGACCGGCTCCCGTGCCCGGTGGGACCGGCGGGGATCCCCGCGTCGCAGAAGCCGGCGGACGCCGGGGAGGGGTGAAGAAGCGGCGCGCGTCGTGGTAACCGTGCGCCATGGCGAAGGTTCCACCACCTGGCATGCGCACCGTCCTGCTCGCCGCGCTCCTCGCCGCCTGTGGCGCGGAGGAGGAGGCGCTCCCCGATCGCGCGGCGCCCAACTGGATCGCCAACCCCTCGGTCGAATCGGGCGACGGTACACCCGCCGGCTGGACCTTCCTCGCCGACGACGGCGTCGACGCCCATGCGGTCTGGACCACCGGCGACGCGGCGGATGGCGCCCGATCCCTCCGGGTGGAGGTCGCCGCGGGATCCGGCCCGGGCCACGCGCGCTGGTGGTTCGATCCGGTGGAGCTCCCCGGCGGGCGCTTCTACGAGTACGCGGATCTCCACCGTTCGTATGGCCGGGGCCGGCTGGTCTGGTCGTGCGAGCGCGAAGGCGCGCGGCGCTTCCAGGCTGCGTGGCAGTCCCATCCCGCGCCGTCGTGGGAGCGGACCTCCTTCCGCTTCTACGTGCCGGAGAGCTGCGCGGTCACGGTGATGCACCTGCTCGACGAGCCCGGCTGGCTCGAGACCGACGCCCACGAGCTGCGCGAGGCGGCCCCCGCGCCGCTGGCCCGCCCCCTGATCTCGTTCGCCTTCGACGACGGCTACGCCAGCGCCGCCTCGATCGTCGCGCCGGCGCTGGAGGCGCGGGGCATGCGCGGAAGCTTCTACGTGCCGAGCGAGTGGATCGGCGCGGAGGGCAGGCTCGCCGCGGCGGATCTCCACGCGCTGGTGGCTGCCGGCCACGAAATCGCCTCCCACGGCGCGAGCCACCGCCCGCTCCCGGAGGTGCCCGCCCGGGAGCTCCGCGACGAGATCGACGGGAGCCTCCGCCAGCTCGCGCCGTTCGGGGCATCCGGCGGCCTGGCCTATCCCTTCGGCGAGTTCGACGAGGTGGTGGAGAGCTACGCGCGCTCGCGGGCGCGCTACCTGCGCACCAGCCTGCAGGGACCCAACGACGCCACCGCCGACCGCGCGCGCATCCGCATCCATCCGGTCACCGCCGAATCGACCACCGGCTCGCTGCTCGCGGCGGTCGACGACGCGGAGCGCACGTCGACCTGGCTGGTCCTCCTCTTCCACGACCTGGGGGAGCCTTCCGGCGGCGATCCCTACTCCACCGATCGCGGCCAGTTCGAGACGGTGCTCGATCACGTCGCGTCGCGGGGTATCACCGTCCTCCCCGTCGTCGAGGCCCTCGACGAGGCGGTTCCCTGATCCCGCCGAACCCTCCCCACCCGGGGGATGGCCGCCGCGGGGCATGATTTTCACCAACAGCTTACAAAAAATCCACCTCCCGTCGCCGCCAACCGGACGGACAGGGGCTCCCCAAACCCCTCTACACGGGGTTCTCGGGCCCATTTTCGCCGAAAGTGGCCGGCTGTTCACCTGCCGACTTTCCATCAAGTCGAGTTTGGGGCAAGGTGCGAGCGGGCCAGACCTTCGGTACCCCCTTCTCGCCCTTCACGCCCGCGGCGACCCCCAAACGCGGCTCCCCGACCGAAGGAACGTCGCCCTAGGAAGTAGATGTAGATGGGAAGAAGCAGAGGCATTCCAAAAATGAATTGGCGTTATCTCGTGGGCGTTTTCGCGCTCATGACGGGCCTCGCTGCGTGCGGCGAGGGAGAGGCGCAGGACGGCAAGCCGGCCTGCGAAGCCGGCGACACCCTTTGCGGCACCTCGTGTGTCGACACCAACACCGACGAGCGCCACTGCGGGGCCTGCGGCGTCGCCTGCGACGCTGGTGAGACCTGCGTCGACGGCGCGTGTACCGTCAGCTGCCCCGCGGGCCAGGAGCTCTGCGACGGCGGCTGCTACGATCTCGACACCGACGTCCAGCACTGCGGGAGCTGCGGCACCGCCTGCACCGACGGCCAGGTCTGCGCCGAGGGCGCCTGCGTGGAGGCCTGCCCCCCCGGCCAGGAGCTCTGCGACGGCGGCTGCTTCGATCTCGCCTCCTCCGCGCAGAACTGCGGGGCCTGCGGCACCGCGTGCGGCGCTGGCGAGGTCTGCGTGGACGGCGGCTGCGCCACCTCCTGCCCCGCGGGCCAGGAGGTCTGCGACGGCGCCTGCTTCAACCTCGGCACCGCCAACGATCACTGCGGCGCGTGCGGCAACGCGTGTGGCGACGGGCAGGTCTGCGTCGACGGCACGTGCGAGCTCTCCTGCGTCGAGGGCCTGACCAACTGCGACGGCGCCTGCACCGACCTGGAGCGCGACCGCGCCAACTGCGGCGCCTGCGACACCACCTGCGGCGCCAGCGAGCTCTGCGTCGACGGCTCGTGCCAGCTCACCTGCGGCGCCGGCGCCACCGCGTGCGACGGCGCCTGCGTCGACACCAACAGCGATCGCGCCAACTGCGGCGGCTGCGGCATCACCTGCGACGCGGGGGAGATCTGCTCCGCCGGCGCCTGCGTCCCCTTCTGCGGCGGGTACGCCACCGACGTCTGCGACGGCGCCTGCACCAACCTCCAGAACGATCCCCTCAACTGCGGCACCTGCGGCAACGCCTGCCCCGACGGACAGGTCTGCAGCGCGGGCGTGTGCGCGGAGACCTGCGCGCCCGGCACCGACGTCTGCGAGACCGGGTGCACCGACTTCGATCACGACCCCGCCAACTGCGGCGGCTGCGGCAACGCCTGCACCGCGGCGGGCAACGCCATCCCCGTGTGCGGCGCCGGCGCCTGCGAGAACCTGTGCATGCCGGGCTACGGCGACTGCAACGGCGACCTGCTGATGACCGGCACCGACGGGTGCGAGACGCCGCTCGAGATGGATCCCGCCAACTGCGGCGGCTGCGGCATCGCCTGCCCCGCCCCCGCGCACGGCATCGCCGCCTGCTTCGACGGCACCTGCGGCATCGGCCAGTGCGAGTCGGGCTGGGACGATTGCGACGGCGACGCGAGCAACGGCTGCGAGGTCAACGTCATCGACGACGACGCCAACTGCGGCGGTTGCGGCATCGTCTGTTCCGCGGAGCTGGGAGAGGCGTGCGTCGCCGGGATCTGCGAGTCGCCGGGCGCCGGCGACATCTGCGCGACCGCCCTGGAGCTCGCCGGCGGCGACAACTCCATCTTCTGGAGCGCCCGCGGGCAGGAGTACCTGACCTCGCCGGTGAGCTGCAACAACGCCGTCCCGGCGGGCGCGGACCTCGTGCTCTCCTACACCGCGACGCAGACGGGCGGCGTCCGGATCTCCATCCCCAAGGCGAGCTCCAACCTGATCCACATGGTGGTCTCCGACGCGCCGTGCGGCACCGTCGAGGAGCTCCGCTGCAGGTCCGACTACACCAACGCCGGGCTCGAGGTGAGCTTCCCGGTGATCGCGCAGCAGACCTACTACGTCTACCTGGTGCGCGGCACGAAGGCGGACTACGTGATCCCGAACCCGCTCGAGGTGACCGTGGAGGAGTTCCCGACCTCCGGCCTCGCGGGCGCCGGCGAGAACTGCGCCAACCCGATCGCCCTCGCCGACAACTCCACGGCGCTGGCGTGGAACGCGACGCTCAACGACTACTTCGACGCCGCCCCGTCCTGCGGCAGCCTGAGCTACCAGCCCGCCGGGCCGGACGTGGTGCTCAAGTACACGGCCACGCACAACGGCGCCGTGGAGTTCTTCCTCGAGCGGAACGGCGGCAGGGACGCCTACGTGGTGGTGCAGGAAGACACCTGCGGCACCATCGAGTCGCCGCTCGCCTGCACCGCGAGCGCCATCACCGGCGCCACCGAGCTGCGCACCGTCTTCCCGGTCACCGCAGGCCACGACTACTACATCCACGTGATCGCCCAGATGAGCGGCTACCTCTCCACCAACCAGCCGCTCCTCAATCCGTTCAACGTCCGCGTCAACCCGATCGACTGCGAGAACCTCGCCGCCACGATCACGCCGCAGGAGCCGGTGGACGGCACGCTGCTGCCCCGCCCCGATCCCGAGTTCAAGGCGACGCTGAGCCACGCGGCCCGCACCAACGCGGGCACCGTGACCCTCACCGGCGACCTGGGGACCGAGGTGGTCATCCCCCTGCCCTCGCCGCTGGTGACCTTCTCCACCGACGCGAAGACGGTCACCATCAAGCCCGGGACGTTCTTCCGTTCGCAGGAGCGGGTGACCGTGCGCCTCGACCTGGTCACCGCCGACTGCGGCATGCCCTACGTTCCGGTGCAGTGGGTCGTCACCGCACCCGCGACGCCCTGCACGCCGGGCGTGGACGGCATGGTCGGCAACACGCTGACCCGTCACCCGATGCCCGTGGTCGGCAGCTCGCCCACGGAGTACTACGTCACCGCGGACGATGCCCCGAACGGCTGGGTCTACGTCGGCGGGACCAGCATGCTCTTCCGCGTCTCGAAGGATGCGGCGCGGTTCGAGAACGTCTACACCGCGGCGAAGCTCGGCAGCGACCACCTGGGCTACGTGCTGCTCGTCGACGGCCAGAACATCTACTCCGTCAACGAGAGCACCGCCGCCGACGGCAAGAAGCGCCTGTGGCGCCTCTCGGCGAACGGCGGCACCACCTGGGAACCGCTGGACCTCGCGGTCTTCATCGACACGGCCACCAACGCCGCGCCCGGCGACGACTTCCGCGGCGCGGCGATCGACGGCAACAAGGTCTACCTGGTCACCCAGGAGGGAACGACCTCGGTCGACACCGAGATCTGGTCGGTCGACCTGAGCCAGCCGGTGCCGATCCAGGCGGTGAAGGAGACCAGCTTCGGCGCGAACGTCTACAGCTACTGCCACGGCCTCGCGGTGGACGCGAGCTCCTGGTTCACCGTCTGCCGCGACGACACCGAGACGGGCAAGCCGTACGCGGTGGTCCGCATCCCGCGCAACGGCGGCCCGGTCGCAGAGGTGATCACCGGCCTGCCCGGCAACACCACGGCGATGGCGCTCCATGGGAAGGATTGGGACGGCGATGGCAGCATCGACTACCTCTACTTCCAGGAGAGCAAGGAAGAGGGCCACTTCGTCTGCGCGCCCTACACCGCGCCCTGGGCCTACGAGCACTTCGACTTCGGTGGGGCCACCGACAGCTACGGCATGGGCTTCGACCCGGTCGAGAACGCGCTGTGGGCGTACGACGACGACACGATGGAGATCGTGAAGGTCAAGTAACGGATCGCTTCTCCGGGCGGCCGCTGCGAGAGCGCGGCCGCCCGCCGGTCCCCCGGTCATCGGCGGGACCCGAGGTAGTACGAATGAATTGGCGTTTGATTCTGGGCGCTGCGGCGCTCGTGCTCGGACTCGCCGCCTGCGGCGACTCGGGCGAGGGCGATGGGACGCCCACCTGCAAGGGAGACGAGGTCCTCTGTGGCGGCGCGTGCGCCGACACGAGCACCGATCCCCGCAACTGCGGTGACTGCGGCACCATCTGTGGCGACGGCGAGATCTGCGCCGACGGCGCGTGCACCCTGGTCTGCCCCGTGGGCCAGGAGGCCTGCGACGGCGCCTGCTACGATCTCGGGACCAGCCGCGAGAACTGCGGCGCCTGCGGCAACGTCTGCGGCGAAGGCGAGGTCTGCTCCGGCGGTGCCTGCGTGACCAGCTGCCCCGCGGGCCAGACGGCCTGCGACGGCGGCTGCTTCGACACCGGCACGGCGATCGACCACTGCGGCGCCTGCAACGTCGCCTGCGGCGACGGCGAGACCTGCGACGCCGGCACCTGCGTCCCCGCCTGCCCCGCGGGCCAGGAGCTGTGCGACGGCGGCTGCTACGATCTCCAGGCCAGCCGCGAGAACTGCGGCGCCTGCGGCACCGCGTGTGGCGCGGGCGAGGTCTGCGCCGCGGGCGTGTGCGCGCCCACCTGCGCCGCGGGCCAGACCGAGTGCGGCGGCACCTGCACCAACCTGGAGACCGACGCGGCCAACTGCGGCGCCTGCGGCACCGCCTGCGCCACCGGCGAGATCTGCGTCGACGGCGCCTGCCGGCTCTTCTGCGCCCCGGGCCTCGAGGCCTGCGGCGGGAGCTGCGTCGACACCGACAACGACCGCAACCACTGCGGCGGCTGCGGCGTCACCTGCGGCGACGCCGAGGTCTGCACCGACGGGGTCTGCGTCACCTCCTGCACCGGCTTCACCGACGATCTGTGCGACGGCGCCTGCACCAACACCGACGTCGATCCGGGTAACTGCGGCGCGTGCGGCAACGCCTGCGCGGCGGGCGAGGTGTGCAGCGCCGGCGTCTGCACCGGCGTCTGCGCTCCCTCGCTCACCGAGTGCCAGGACGGCGCCTGCACCTCGCTCCAGGACGACCCGGCCAACTGCGGCACCTGCGGCTCCACCTGCGACGCAGCCGCCAACGGCGCCGCCGTCTGCACGGCGGGCACCTGCGACGTGGTCTGCCTGCCGGGCTATGGCGACTGCAACCGCGACCTGCGCACCGCGGGCGGCGACGGCTGCGAGGTGAGCTTCGCCACCGATCCGGCCAACTGCGGCATGTGCGGCAACGCCTGCAACGTGGCCAACGCCGCCCCCGCCTGCGTCGACGGCGCGTGCGCCATCGCCGCGTGCAACACGGGCTTCGCCGACTGCGATCAGAGCGCGTTCAACGGCTGCGAGGTCCGCCTCACCGACGACTTCTTCAAGTGCGGCGCATGCGGCGTCGTCTGCGGCTCCGATCAGTATTGCAGCGGCGGTACCTGCAGCGATCGCACCCCGGCGGACACCTGCGCTGCGCCGGCGATCCTTCACGGCGGCCAGCAGACCATCTACTGGGCTGCCCCGGGCGCCGAGTACCTCACCGAGGCCCCGTCGTGCAATTCGACCCGGCCGGC
>Ga0182742_1002144_pt1 | contig 22679 bp, 23 predicted proteins | sample eDN5th37CBELigMG_FD_128880 | JGI IMG/M metagenome (GOLD analysis project Ga0182742, IMG submission 128880) | Enriched Miracle-Growth compost microbial communities from Emeryville, California, USA - eDNA 5th pass 37_C BE-Lig MG (version 2)... ... | reverse complement strand
GGCGCTCGAAAAGCGCCCCGCCAGGTGGTCCCCAACTGAGGAAATCGGGTGGTCCCGAACTCAGGAAATCAGGTGGTCCCCAACCCAGGAAACTGGGTGGGTCTCAACGGAGGAAATCGTGCACCGTCGGCGCGTAGCAGTTGGGTCGGATCCGGCCCGAGACTCCCCGACGTTCGAACAGCCTCCGTGTCCTTCATCAACGCCCTCTTTAATCGGACGCTATGGGTGAACGGGTTCTCATCTCAGCAAGTGCTGCGCCTTTGCCCTCTCACGTCGCCCGAGACTCGCGGTCAAACCAATCGCACGGCACCTGGGTACTGAGCAAGCGTTGGATCGGCGGTGATGAGCGTGATCCCTTCTACCTGCGACTGTGCGAGTAGAATCCTATCGAAGGGATCTTTGTGAATAGGAGGCAGGCCATCGACGGCACCGACGTGTTCGCTTGCGATCGGTAGCTCATCGTAGCCATTGTCGAGCAATCCTCTGCGTAGAAGCCGTGCATCGACCTTGAAGTCTTCTCGACCCAAGGCGCGCTTGTTCACAATTTCGCAGAGGCTTGCGACACTGAAGACAAGCTCATTCTGTGAGCCTTCCATGAGCAAGCGCGCTTGAGCGGAAAGTCGATCAGATTGTCCGGCCGCCCAAAGCAGCAGATGTGTATCGAGCAGCAACTTCACGGTGAGCCAAAAAGCCGCTCGATTTCAGCCTGACCCATCCGGTCGAAATCATCCGGAACACTGATCTCACCCTCGAGAAATCCGATGCGCTTCACCTGAGACGCCTCCGGTGAATTGATAGCAACGACTTTGACGAGCGGCTTGCCAGCCTTCGCGATAATGAACGATTCGCCCCGCGCGGCTTGTTCAACCAGTCGAGACAGATGCGTCTTTGCCTCGTGAATATTGATGGTCTGCATGCCTATCGTGAGCGGACTAAGTTTAGTTAGTACTAGTCCACCCAGTCCGAGCGAGCAAGCCCGATGGGGACAGACGACTATTCAGCATCGCAGCGTTCATAAGCCTTTGAGTCTTCACGGATAATCGCACCTATAATCTCTGCCAACCACCTCACGATCGCGGGCAAGCAAGCGGGCAGAGTCCTGCCTCGTCCCCTCCGCTCGAAATGGTCACTCATATATATGCCTTGCTAAGCCGTACCTGGGCCAGGAGCTGCGGGCCACGCACCGCGGGGACCATTTCCGCGGATGCCTCACAACTGTGGTCAGAAGAGGTTCGGGTTGGACCTCACAACTTCGCGCCACGAATCCGCAGGCTTCACGACTGGCATCCCTGCAGGGCATACATCCGCGAAAATCGGAAACCTGGTGATCGCGCCTTCGCGTCACCTTGCGTGGCATCGCCTGTGCCCCGACAGCTCGTGGGCAGCACGGCCAACTTCAAAACAGAATCTTCGGAGCCTGCCCCCTTGATGAGGATAGAAACAGAAAGCGTCACATAGATTGGAGGCCGGTCGCCAGTGGCACGCAAGCCGCGACTATGTCGAGCGCTTGCGTCCACGCGACACGCAGACTGCGTCTGCTTCATCACCAACACCGTGCGCACGCAGCCGAAGCGCCCTTCCATATCCACCTCACTCCTCCACTCGACCGCTTCAACAACATGGATATCAATCGTGCGCATTGCGGCCCTGCGGATATCAGATTCTGTCGTCATCACGCGTCCGTGACTTTCCCCTCAGAGGCAAGGCAAGCAAGACGACGGTGCTGCTAACCAAATGTGGCGCATCGAGCACGCCGCATCAAGGGTGCGCGCGCCGGCCCATGACGGACACGATTCCGGAGTGATGGCGGACAGCATTCCGGAGGCATGGCGGACAGTGTTCCGACGCCAAGCCGGACAGTTTTGATCCTCGAGCGGAATGGTGTCCGGCATGCGCCCGGAACGCTGTCCGCCTTGATCCCGGAACGGAGCGTCTCGACGCAAGCCCATTGACCCGCCACCGTTCGCCCCTTTTGCCCGAGGAGCGAAGCGGTGGCCCAACCGAGGCTTGCGATGCGAAAGATCAAAGACATCCTGCGACTCCACCTGGTCGGTGGGGTCAGCAGCTGCCGGCAATTGGCCCCGCGCCGCCGGCTGCGGCAAGAGCGCCGTTGCAGACTGCCTGCGTCGAGCCACCGTGGCCGGCCTGGATCGGTGGGAGACGATTGCGGCACTGGATGAGAGCGACTTGGAGCAGCGGCTCTATCCGCCATCGACGGCGCCCGTCCTTCGCAAACAGCGGCCGCTGCCCGACTGGAGCAAGATCCGCGAGGAGCTGGCTCGACGCGATCATCACGTGACCTTGGCGTTGCTGTGGACCGAGTACAAAGCCGAGCATCCGGACGGATATCAATACTCGCAGTTCGTCGACCTGTATCGACGCTTTGAGAAGAAGCTCTCCGTCGTCCTGCGCCAACACCATCGAGCCGGTGAGAAGGTGTTCGTCGACTTCTGCGACGGCATCCCGATGATCGATCCGGACTCGGGCGAGCTAGTTAAGACCCAGTTGTTCGTGGGAGCCTTGGGCGCGAGCTCGTATACCTTCGCGATCGCCACGTTGTCACAAGCGCTACCGGTGTGGCTCGACTGTCACGTTCGAATGTATGAATACATGGGCGGCGTTGCCGCTCTCACGATCCCCGACAACTTACATAGCGCAGTCACGCGCCCCGATCGCTACGAAGCCGAACTCAATCCGTCCTACCGTGACCTCGCTCAACATTACTCGACCTGCGTGATCCCGGCGCGGATCAGAAAGCCGCGTGATAAAGCGAAGGTCGAAGCGGCTTGTTTGGTCGCACAGCGCTGGATCCTGGCGGCCTTGCGACACCGAACGTTCTATCACTTGAACGAACTGAACGCTGCCATCGGTGAGCTCCTCGATCGACTCAACGAGCGTGTGATGCGTCACGTGAAGCAATCACGGCGCCAGTTGTTCGAGCGCCTGGACCGCCCTGCGTTGAAGCCGCTGCCAGCGCAGCGCTACGAGTATGCCGACTGGGGACAGGTGGGCGTGAACATCGACTACCACGTGAGTGTCGAGGACCACTACTACAGCGCCCCCTACACGCTGACGCACGAAACGTTGTGCTACCGCGCCAGCCACCGCACGGTGGAGCTGTTCCATCAAGGCAAGCGGGTAGCGAGCCACGTGCGCAGCTTCAAGAAGTACGGCTATACCACCGATCCATCACATCGACCGGCCTCTCATCGCGCCCATCTGGAATGGACGCCCTCGCGACTGATCCAATGGGGACAATCGGTCGGTGCAAACACGGCGGCAGTCGTCGAGTATGTGATCCGAAGCAGGCCGCACCCCGAGCAAGGCTATCGCTCTGCGCTGGGCTTGCTTCGGCTGGGAGAGAAGTTTACGGCGAGCCGACTCGAGCGCGCCTGTGAGAGAGCGCTGTTGATCCAGGCGCCGAGCTACCGATCCGTCAAGACGCTGCTGGAGCAGCGGATGGAGGCTGCGCCGCTGCGTGATGATGAAGCGAGCCCGGACGATGCGGCGTCACAGTTAGGCGCTGCCAACGTTCGCGGCCGGAAATACTACAACTGACGCCCGGTCACTTCCGATAGAGAACCACGGAAAAGCAAGTGGAGGTGACTCGCCGCTGAGATCAGACGTTACGTTCCTTCCATATCAGTAATCGCTAGGAAACAATCAATGTTGTTAGAACAGACACATCAGAAACTCATCTCCATGAAGCTCTTCGGCATGGCCGACCGACTCAAGGAGCGGCTCGACCGCGTGGATCATCAGGAGCTCAGCAAAGCGGAGCTCATCGGGCTGCTGGTCGATGACGAATGGTTGCATCGCGAGAATCGCAAGCTCACCGCGCGCCTCAAAGTCGCCCGGTTCAAAGAGCGCAGCGCATGCTTGGAGAACATCGAGTACAGCGCCGCACGATCGCTGCGTAAGGATCAGGTGCTCGAGCTGGCGCAGAATCGCTGGCTCAGCGCACATCAGGGTGTGCTGATCACCGGTCCCAGTGGATGCGGCAAGAGCTTCTTGGCACAAGCGCTCGCTCAGCACGCCTGCCGCAGTGGCTTTAGCGCCCAGTATCTGCGGCTGCCGACGTTACTGGCCCAGTTCGCACAGGCTCGCGCGCAAGGGACTTACGAGCGGTTGCTGAAACGGCTGGCCAAGCAGGCGCTCATCGTGATCGACGACTTCGGCCTGGCAAAGATGACCGAGTTGGAGAAACAAGATCTGTTGGAGGCGATCGAGGAGCGCTATGGATCCGGGGCTTCGATCGTGACATCGCAGCTGCCCGTGGGCGACTGGCACGAGTACCTCGGCGGCGGGCGCATCGCCGACGCCATCCTCGATCGACTCATCCACTCCGCTCATCGCATCGAGCTGTCGTCCCGCGAATCGATGCGCCGGGAGCGTTCATCCTTGAAGCAAGCCGGACAGTCTGCTACATAGCCGACCCACTCGCGTCGCTTCGCTCCGACGCTGTCCGCCATCACCGGCCCGAGTGTCCGTCATGGCCGGAATGCGCAAAGGGGCCTCAACGAATTTGTCTACTATGGTGTACATGCCCGCAGCAGATGCCCCTGGGTAGCGCACCAAGGAGGCCTTCGAAGAAACATGACGCCACGACGCTTGCACACGTGCGCCCCTACACGTTCCGCCCACGCTCACAAGCCCGCCATCGGATCCTGAGTGGCTCGCCAAGCAATTCCTGGATCAGCTCGATAGCGTGCGATAGCGGTAAGGCGCGCAAGCGACACCTCGCAAGCCGCAGCGTCGCGGATCATGGAGCTCATCTAGAACGCCGCGCCCCTACCCCCTGCTCGCGCGCTTGCCAGGCTCGTTCGGCACGCAGCACTGTCCTGCCCAAGCATCTTGCAGCCCTTTGCGGATGCAGCGCTGAAGGCCTTACGCCACTACCAACGCCACTTCCGCCTGCTACGTGCGGCTGAGGAGGATTGGGATTCAAAGGCTGGACAATGACTTGCCGGCAGGCAGCACACGAGTTTAAGACCCGTATGCAGAAAGACCTCTTCCCGAACGGCGGAGTTATCTCTTTGTTCGTCGCAAGCGCAGGCATGAGGCCCGCAGTGGCCGGACCCCAAGGCCGCCAGCGATCAGCGCGAGTTCAAGCAAGTGATCGACGGCTTCGATGAGTTTCCCGTCATCTTTGAGCAGCGGGGTGATCACGCTGAGCACCGAGCGCATACTCGTGCTGCTGCTCGCTGGCGAGAAGAATCGGTTTGAGTGCCGCCGTCCAGATTGCATAGCCGGCAGCGCTCATGTGAACGCCGTCCGCGACGAACAATCCCGGCTTCAATTGCCCGTTCTGAGCCAGCATGGGCGACGCCACATCAATGAAATGCAGTTGTGGTTTTTGCTCACAGAGTGAAGAAAGCAGCTGATTGGCTCGCTCCATCTCGGGCCACAGGTTCCGGCGCAACACGCTCGGCTTGATAGCGAGGACGTAAATGCGCGCCGCAGGGAAGCGGTGCTGAATGCGAGCAACCAGCGTTTTGAACCCGGCGGCGACCTGTTCCGCGGTTGCTTGCTCGGCTCCGATATCATTATCCCCCTCGTAAAGAACGAAGGCCCGTGGCTTGGCCTGCGGAATCAGCGTATCCAGCCAGTAGATCGCATCTTGCAGCGTGCTGCCGCCGAAGCCTCGATTGATGGTCGTCAGCGGCGCCATGTCATCCGCGAGCGTGGTCCAACGCACGATGCTAGAGCTACCGATGAACACGATTGCATTCGAGGGAAGCTCTGCTTCCTGCGCAAGGAACGTTTGCATCGCATCCGCCCATCGACTCGGATCCGACCGGGCGGCGGCCACATCCCAACTACGAGCGCCCCACCGCCCAGACCAGGGCCCCGACAACGATCCAGAAGCGCAGTTGATATTTCATACTGTTAGCGCCAGGGATGCCCTGTACTCTAAAGACGTCCCGCCCGCCAAAAGTCAGAGCGACGAAATCTGACAGATGACCTTTACTATGAATCGATTCCCGTAAGTAGAGGCAATAAGTAGCCGACTACATTTCTCGTAGACCGGTTTGAGTCTCGATGCATCCTCCCGTGCTGCAGCGTGGCCAGGCACTATTCCATAACTCGGGTGACATACACCCATCGCTCAAGTAGGTAAATCCAGGCGCTCTGCACCGCCCGCCGCTGCCACAGATGAAAATATCGTCTGCTCCGAGATTTGGATCTCAACCAGATTGAACGCCGGGCAGCCGGATCAGAAATGCGCGGCCCCCCATCGATGTGGTCTTCGCGGTCACCTCAGCACCACCGTCTTGCTGCCGTTGGTGAACACGCGGCGCTCGGCGTGCCACTTCACGGCGCGATTCAATACGACGCTCTCCAGTTCCGAGCCGATGCTGACCAGCTCTTCCGGTGCCATGGTGTGATCCACGCGCGCCGTCTCCTGTTCGATGATCGGACCTTCGTCCAGATCCGTCGTCACGTAATGCGCCGTCGCGCCGATGAGCTTCACGCCGCGCGCGTGCGCCTGGTGATACGCCTTCGCACCCTTGAAGCCCGGCAGGAACGAATGATGGATATTGATGGCCCGGCCGGCGAAATATTCGCAGGCTCGCGGGCTCAGGATCTGCATATAGCGCGCCAGTACCAGCAACTCGCCGTCGACCTTTTCGAACAGCTCGATGATGCGCTCTTCCTGTTCGGCCTTGCGTCCGTCGATCACCGGCAGATAGTGATACGGCACGCCATGCCACTCGCTCAGGCTGCGCATCTCCTGGTGATTGGAGACGACCGCGACGACTTCAATGGGCAGCGTGCCGGTGCTCCACCGATGCAACATGCTGTTGAGACAGTGGCCGTGCTTGGACACGGCCAGCACAGTGCGACACTTGCGCTGCGCTTCGTGAAATTTCCAGCGCATGCCGAAGCGCTGCGCGACTGAATTCGAAAACAGCGCGTCCAGCTCGCGCAGCGAGGGCGCACCGTGGCCATTGTCATGAAACACGGTGCGCATGAACGACGTGTCCGAAATCAGATCGTCGTAATGCTGGGCCTCGGTGATGAGGCAATTGTTGCCAGCGAGGAAACTGGCCACGGCCGCCACGACACCGGTGGTGTCGGGGCAGGCCGTTATCAGGACCAGGCTCGGTGACTTCACTACCCCGGGACGTGGACCTGAATCACTCGCGGATGCCACAGCTTGCGATCGGGCGTTCGGGTTGGCAGGACTGGAGCCGTCGCACATGATCATCTCCTCACATTCTTCGTCGTGCCAATGACGGGTTGATACGGTCCGACACAGCGATGTACTTCTTCGTGCTCGAAAACAGCTCGATCCAGGCTAGCGGCTGATTGAGATAGGAAAGGCCGTCACCTATGGCCGATGAGCGGTTGCGCGGCTTACGTGCACCTGTGCGCATCGGCCAGCTGGAGGTGCGCACCATCAGAGGCTCGGCTACCCGCAACGGTTCGTCCTTCTCCTTGCGGTGACTTGGCCTTCAGCGCCCCACGATTTCTCGTTCCGGGCTGCCACGACACTCGGGCACGCTCGGGTTGGAAACGTCGAGGACAGTGGGTCCGATGGACGCCACTCGTCCGACCCCAAATTCCGCAGCTGCGCTCGACAAGGCGGTCCAGAAGCTGCCCGCGAGGCTGCGGTAGACCGCCATCTCGAAGACCGCATCCCCATTCTGCTCATCTTGCAGTCGCCAGAGCGTCACGCCGATATGAGAGGCCACGGTCACCGCGACGTCATTCACCGCGAAAGCGCGAGGATGCAAGTCGATGGGCACGAGTTTACAGAGCGCTTCACGTACCTTCGGTCCCGATAGGCGCAGGACCGCCTGACCGTCGCTCTGATCCGAAATGGCGGCGCACTCGCCAAACACCTGGGCCAGCTCATCAGCCAAAACGTTGGCAGCATCTTCGCAAGTCGCCCACCAGGCGCCGGGACCGGTCGCGATGAACGCGATGCCTCCGCCGCACGACCGGCGAGGCCGGGACGCCAGCTCGACACCAAAGCGTTGCCGACATCTGGCAGCGATCTCCTTGTACTGACCGCGCCTTGCGAGCACCGAGGCGATCCCCATGCCATCGCGATCGCGCACCATCACCCCGGCGCCCGATGATGGCGCGAGCGGCATATCCTCAAACGGCCCCCGTGGCCTCCACTGGTCATGCGACTGTTTCATTTGATTCATGCCTTCAACCTTCCACCTTCGGGATCGAAGAACACGGGCGAGACGATTTCCACTTCAGTGTCCCCACCGCGCAGCGGATCGTAAGCTCGCACGTGTTCGCCCAATCGACTCGGGCCGCGCGCCAAGAGACCCAAGCCGATCCAATGATTCAACATTGGAGAGAAGGCGACGGAGGTGACATAGCCTTGATCGTTGGCGAGCGCAGCTTTGGCGCCGATAGACAAGAAGTGGGCGCCCGCGTGCAGCCGTTCGTTTCGATCGACGGGTTTGATGCCCACCAACGTCGGGCGGTCGGCATCCACCAGGCCCGGTCGCCTCGCGAGCACCCGGCCGATGAAATCCTTCTTGGTGGACATCATGCGAGCGAACCCGAGATCGGCGGCTGTGGTCATACCGTTCAACTCGTTGCCGGCAACATGACCTTTTTCGATTCGCATGACGCCGAGCGCCTCGGTGCCATAGGGGACGACGTTCCATGCCTCGCCTGCGGCCATGATCGCGCGAACGGTCGCGTCGCCGTATCGAGCGGGCACCGCCAACTCGAACGCGAGCTCGCCAGAGAACGAGACACGAAAGAGTCGCGCCGGAATACCGCGCCAGGAAAATTCCGCGCAGGCGAGATACGGGAACGCCGCGTTTGAAATGTCGATCGCGTCGTCAAGCAATCGCTCGAGCAATCGCCGCGCGTTGGGCCCCGCAATGGCATATTGCGCCCATTGCTCGGTGATCGACACGATTCGCACGTCCAACTCCGGCCAAATCACTTGCCGCGCATGCTCCAGGTGCTGCATGACCTTGCCGGCGTTCACCGTCGTCGTCGACATCACGTAGTGGCCCGGGGAGATGTGGGCCGTGGTGCCATCGTCCATCACGAAGCCGTCTTCTCGGAGCATGACGCCGTACCGCGTCTTGCCCACCGGTAGCGTCGAGAAGGTGTTGATGTACACGCGATCGAGGAACGTCGCCGCGTCCGCACCCTGAATATCGATCTTCCCTAGCGTCGATACGTCGCATACGCCGACGCTCTGACGCACCGCCTTCGCTTCGCGAACGACAGTCTGGAGCCAATGATCCTCGCCGCCCTGGGCGAAATACTGCGCGCGCAGCCATTGACCCACTTCGACGAAGGTGGCCCCATTTTCAGCTGCCCAAGCGTGGCTCGCGGTCAGACGCGTCGGTCTAAATTCTTTTCCGCGAAGGAGTCCCGCGAGCGCTCCGAACGAGACGGGCGTGTACGGCGGCCGAAACACCGTCGTTCCAACTTCCGGAATCGAACGGTTCGTGACGGACGCAAGGATGGCGAGACCATTGATGTTCGAGGTGCGCCCTTGATCGGTGCCCATCCCTAAGGTCGTATAGCGCTTCAAATGCTCCACTGAGCTGAAGCCCTCGCGCGCCGCGAGCGCGACATCCTCGCGCGTCACGTCGTGTTGAAAATCCACGAACGCCTTGCTTTTTGAGCCCCCGACCTCCCAACAGGGGGTGGCGCCCGTCAACTCATCGTCGACTTCGGGCACCGATTCAGCGAAGGTTCGATGTCCCGTGGATCGCGCCGCCTCGGCGCCCGCCTCCGCGCCTTCCCTCAGCGCCGCCGCGAGCGTGAACGAGCCGCGCGCCGCGCCGACGACGACCGCGGCGGGAAGCTCGTCCGGAAAAAACGCCGACAGCGCCTCACTCCAGCGTGGTCGACCACCCAGATGCGTGGTCAAGGCGATGGTGGGATTCCATCCACCCGACACGCACAGCACGTCCGCGCGGATATCCTCGATGCCGCCGTCTCGCCGTCGAACCCTGACACGATTCAACGCATGCGCGCCGGAGGTTGCGATGACGCGCGCGTCCAGCAGCATGGGAATCCGCGCTTGTTTCGCGGCGCTCGACAACATGGGTGAGATCTCGCGTCGCGTGTCAACGATGGCGCGCACATCCATTCCGGCCCGCGACAAATCAAGGACGGTCTTCCAACCGTCGTCCGACGCGGTGAACAGCACGGGACGTTCGCCCACAGCCACGCCATGTCGATGCAGGTAGGCGCGAGCCGCCGAGGCCATCATGACGCCCGGCCGGTCGTTGCCGCCAAACACGATGGGACGCTCGATCGCGCCCGCGGCGATCACGACCCGCTTGGCGACGATCTTCCAACAGCGCTGCCGGGGTTGATGGGGTGGTGGCGTGGGCAAGTGATCCGAGACGCGCTCCACCGCGCCGAACGTGTTGCCGTCATAGGCACCAAACACCGTCGTTCGCCGCATGACCCGCGCGTTGGGCAATGACTCCAACTCCGCCACGACTTGCCGAGCCCACTTTGAGCCCGGTAGATCGCCGACGCGGCGTCGATCGCCGTTGAGACTTCCGCCCAACAGGAAATCCTCGTCCGCGAGGATCACGCGGGCACCGGATCGCCCCGCCGCGAGCGAGGCCGCGAGTCCCGCGGGTCCCGCGCCCACAACGAGCACGTCGCAAAACGCATGCGCCTTCTCGTAGTGATCCGGATCCACTTTTCCGCTCGCGCGCCCGAGCCCCGCCGCTCGGCGAATGAGCGGCTCGTAGAGCTTCTCCCACAACGCCGCTGGCCACATGAATGTCTTGTAGTAGAAGCCCGCCACGAAGAGCGGAGAGAACATCGAGTTGATCGATCCCACATCGAGCGTGAGCGAAGGCCATCGATTCTGGCTGCGCGCCTCGAGCCCATCGAACAACTCGACGACGGTCGCGCGCGTGTTTGGCTCGCGACGCGCGCCGGCGCGTAATTCGACGAGCGCGTTTGGTTCCTCGGAACCCGCGGTGAGTATGCCCCGGGGGCGGTGATACTTGAACGAGCGCCCGACGAGCTTTACTCCGTTGGCCAAGAGCGCCGACGCCAACGTGTCGCCGACATAACCGTGATAACGCTTGCCATCGAACGAAAAAGATAGCGGCCGTCCACGGTCGACCAAGCCACCTTGCTTTAGCCTGCGCGGTTGCCCCGACAGGAACGTACTCATGAAGCCGCTACCTCGCCACACATGTCGACGGCGAATATTTCGTGCGTGCGGGTGTCGCGCGCGACGCGTAGCCAACCGCGGCAACCGAACGCGTGGTACCAGAGTTCCTCATGCGGACCAGCAGGGTTGCCGCGCAGGTACACCGCGTCGAAGAAATCCGCGGCGGGAGCGTCACCATCAGGCCGGCGCGCGTTCGCGTCACCGAGGCTTGAGAACTCGCTCCAGTCGCGCAGACCACAAAACGGACACTGGATACGCATCAGTGCAGATTGGGCTGTGCGCCCTGCCCCTTTTCATCGATGAGATGCCCGGTCGCGAAACGATCGAGGCGATACGCTCGCGCGACCTCGTGAGCTTCGTCGCGAGCCAGCAGATGAGCGAAGCACCACCCGGATGCGGGCGTCGCCTTGAAGCCGCCATAACACCAGCCGGCGTTCAGATAGAGTCCGGCGCGCGGCGTGAAATCGATGATGGGCGAGCCATCCATGGACATATCCATCAAGCCGCCCCACGAGCGCAGCACGCGGATGCGTCCCAGCGAGGGCATCAGTGCCATCGCGCTCTCACACACGTCCTCGAACATCGGCAGGTTGCCGCGCTGCGCATAGGAGTTGTAACCGTCGACGTCGCCGCCGAAGACCAAGCCGCCCTTGTCGGACTGACTGATATAGAAATGACCCGCGCCAAAGGTGACGACGCCTGGGATGCGTGGCTTGATCGCCTCGGAAACGAACGCCTGCAGGACGTGGCTCTCGATGGGCATTCGCAGGCCCGCCAGATTTGCGAGCCGTGAGGTGTTGCCCGCCACGGCCAAGCCAATCTTCGTCGCCTTGATCTCGCCGCGTGTCGTCGAGACGCCGACGATCCGCCCAGCCTCCTCGATGAAACCCGTGACTTCGCAGTTTTGGATGATGTCGACGCCTCGCAGGCTCGCGGCGCGCGCGTAGCCCCACACCACGGCGTCGTGACGCGCGGTGCCACCGCGACGTTGCAACAGGCCGCCTCGGATTGGAAAACGCGCGTTGTCGAAATCCAAGAACGGGACCATGCGCTTGACCGCGGCGACATCGAGCAGCTCCGCGTCGACGCCATGCATGCGCATGGCGTTACCCCGTCGCGCGTACGCGTCGCGCTGGGCGTCCGAGTGATACAGATTCAAGACCCCGCGCTGACTCACCATCGCGTTGTAGTTCAGGTCCTGCTCGAGCCCCTCCCAAAGCTTCATGGACAATTCGTAGAACGGCAAATTGCCGGGAAGCAAATAGTTTGAACGAATGATCGTGGTATTGCGCCCGGTGTTGCCCGAACCAATCCATCCCTTCTCCAAGACCGCGACGTTCGAGATACCGTGTACCTTCGCAAGGTAGTGGGCCGTCGCCAGGCCATGGCCGCCACCACCGACGACGATCACCTCATATTGTTTCTTCGGCGCGGCGTCGCGCCATGCCGGTGTCCAATCGCGATGGCCGCGCAGCGCCTGTCGCATGAGGCCAAATATTGAATAACGCATGCGGTTTCAGTACCTGTGTGTCGCGGGTGCCATTTTAGGTACATGCCCTGGAGGCGATTGCCCGTACGCGACATGCTCTATACAGTTGACGCCATATCGAAAGTCGAGCTCGCATGCTGCGGTTAGAAGAATTGCCGGGGGCCATCAAGCCGGTCGAGTCGGTCGGTTTCTTGTTAATTCCCGGCTTCGCGCTCATGAGCTACGCGGGCGCGGTGGAGCCACTTCGGGCGGCTAATCAGCTCACGGGCAAGTTACTATACAAGTGGTGGAACGCCGCGCCCGGGGACGAGCCAGCCCTCGCCTCCAGTGGGGCGGCCGTGATGCCGGACTTCAAATTCGGGGCCGATGTCGGTTCCCTCGATTTGCTATTGGTGTGTGCGGGCGGCAATCCATCCACGTTCAACGATCGCCGCACGTTCACTTGGCTGAAAAAACTTGCGAGACATGGCGTCACGCTCGGTGGGGTTTCAGGAGGCCCCTTCGTCCTCGCCAAGGCGGGACTGCTGTCCGGGCGGTGCTGCACCGTTCATTGGGAGCACTTGCCCGCGCTGCAGGAGGCGTTTCCCGACGTGCGACTCACCCGCTCGTTGTTTGAATTCGATGGGAATCGCATCACCTGCTCGGGCGGTGTCGCCGGACTCGACATGATGATCGCCCTCATCTCGCGCGATCACGGTTACGAATTGGCCAGCGCCGTGAGCGACTGGTTGCTTCATACCCATGTTAGAGAAGGGGGTATGTCGCAACGAATGGACATGCGGTTTCGCTGGGGTGTGAGCAACGCTAAGCTTCTCAAAGCCTTGAAGACGATGGAAGCGAACATTGAGTCGCCGCTGACGCGAACGGCACTCGCCGATCTTGCAGGTGTCTCGCTACGTCAATTGGAGCGCATGTTCGAAAGCGAGCTGGGGCGGGGCGTGCACGAGCATTATCTCGCTCTGCGGCTCAGCAGATCGCGACAGCTATTGCGCGAGACGACGTTATCCGTTTTAGAAGTCTCATTGGCAACAGGATTTGCCTCAGCGAGCCAGTTCTCGCGAGCCTTCCGACGTAGGTTCGCGCTGACGCCGCGCGACATGCGGCTGCGAACTCCTCATGCCATCGATCAGCATCGTTGAGGCAGGCCCAGGTGATCCGTCCGGGCCTTGGCGAGAGTTCCTTTTTACGGATCGCTTGTTCTGCCTGGAGATGGCTAAGACGCACGGATCCTACGGTTGTGCAACGACTCTTTCGATTATTTTCTTCGATGCGGTGATACCTCGATCTGTGTTAGACAACTGCCTCTTCCTTTGCGGTATTGAGCAGCCGATCCATCACGAGGTAACATCGCTTGCCGCATTTGGTCGATGCGATGTCCTGAGTCTCACTGCGACCAGCATCAGTGCTGACTTGCCGTCTGGGAAGGCGCCGACCACGTGCGTTCTCCGCCCAATCTCTCAAATGATCCGTTCCAGGGGATTGTTCGTGCGAATCTGCCGCCTGTGCGTCGATGGATACGCAAAGTACGTGAACGTCTCCGCGACTTTTTGCTCGATCAGCTCCGCGGCTCGCGGCAGCTTAATGAGTCGTAAAACGATCTCTTGCTCTTCGCCACTGCCGCCTTGCGATCTTCTTGGGCGTGAATCCCTTTGGGCATGCGAGCGCCAGGCTTCGGAATCTTCAGCCGGACTTCCCCGGCCTTGGCTCGAGCTTTCCTCATAGTGCCCGCCTCGCGTGTCTACCAGATCCGCCGAACGCTCGTAGCGCTGTGCCCGACAAATCTCATCGGCTTCGCATCCAGCAGTGCGTTCAGCGTCTGCTCAACGCTCGATCGCACCACCTGATCGACATGCCTCTTGAGCTTGCCCTCATCAACTCGCAGCGCACCAAGCGGGTTGTGGTCGTGTGGTAACTGCCATTCAACCAGATCAAGGCCACCGCCTCGAATGTGCGAAACAAACGTTACGTCATCGATCCTGTTAATTCACCACGCAGCCGTACTTGAGGCAGGTCTTCTGGGGACGAGTTCTACTTCATCACGGTTGTCTTGACAACATGCTCGACGATCGAAGGGCTTCGGAGAGCGGAGTGCTCGCCGAGCAACTGATGGTTGTCGGGGAATTTAGCCCACCTTCGTCCTGCTGCGCCTGGCGCTGCAACTAGCAGATCGACGAAGCTGCGAAGGCGCTTGAGCGCTTGTTACTCGCCTCCCCTCCTAGTCCAGGCATGCATGCAGTGCATCGTGCGATACCGAACAAGTGGCAGGTGCTTGTTAGTTGCATCCACGGGCTATCGGCTGTGCCTTTTCGGCGTGTAGCTACATGGCACGCACACACGAACGGCCGGCTCGCGGCATCGACGAGTTTGCGAGCGGTCGCTGTACGGACGTCTGCTGCGCTGAACGATAGTCGGAACTTCGTCAGATCGATACGTCAAAACGCTGAGTGTTGAAGGAGTAGTACGGCATATGTTTTCGCATTAGCACCCAATTGCGGAAGATATCAGCTTCGGTGATTTCGTTTGCGCTGGCTTTCCGCCCATACTCCTCCCAGAACTCCCGCATCGCGGGGCGATCTGCGCCTTGAAAATCCGTCCATACGAGCCAAAATGACCTCCCATCAGCGGCTAGCCATTTAGGAGCGATCTGTGGCTGATACGCTCGGGCATTCTCGTCCCCGCCTGGTCGCCAAGCGGTGTCCTCATAAATCTGGGTCCATGGCCCCCATGGAGTCCCGGCGATCCAGATCCCGAGATAGCTAGCCCTTCGAAACCACACTCCCTCCTCAGTGCCCATACCCCAATTCGCCATCATGTACACGCCCAAGGGAGCGTTATATACCACGCTAGGCTGCCATGCGTATGGATGCGCGCGCTCATTCACCCAACCGTGCGGAAACGTATGCACGGGGTATCGCTCGTTGATATTCGCTACCCAATTTGCATTCCCATTTGGACGCATGCCGGAGAAAAACTCGTAGCTCTGGCGGTCGAGAAGTCTTTGCTTCGGCACCCTAAACATCACGAGCTCATTCATCGTGCCGTCGATATATCCATTAGGAGCGTATACATAGACATATCCGTCGCGACCATGTTCATTGTTCCTTCCCATCTGCAGCACAGTGAGCAACGAGAAGGCTCCCTGATCTTCCTCATAGAAGACCATCGTACGGCGTGATCTAAGTTCCCATGGCTCCCAGACGACCGGCGTGGATCCATCCTGGTTTCGCCAAGTGCGACCGCTGTCAGTCGAATAGATCAGCTTGACACCATTGAATCTCACGACACCATCGAACTTCGGATCTCTCCGCAAAGGATGATTGAGAGTGCTCATGAACTGATACAGACACCCATCCAGCGCGAGTGTGCCGTAGCAGTAGTACCTAGGATCCCCCGATCGTTGCCGAGGGCTGGCAAGTATCGGATAGTTAGGCAGATCTCCAAAGCGTGCGTTATGAGGGCCGCCGGTCAACACCAACATCCGACTATTATAGGACACCTTCGGCTCGCGTAATTGAGCTACCCCATCGCAGAGGCTAACATACTGTCGGTCATCTTGGCCCCAACTCATATGCCAATTATCGCCATGAACGGCATATCGCACCAATGTGTCGTCGCGGCGAGTCACGGATTTGATTCGCGTATCGCGAGAGCGTCTTATCTGCGATGACAGATTCGCCGCTCGGGGCTCGGGGCTACTTCCTTCAGAAGAACGCGACGGCTCTATTGGTCCACTTGCAGCGCAGACAGCTGCGACTGCCCCAGAAATGAACTTTCGTCGGGTTGACATGAGAGGCTTAGTGCTAGGAGTTTCTTCGATCACCGGCTTCTCGGAGCACGAGCCTCGCTGGACCAAAGTGACCAAACAATGAGAGGTTCGACCACAACGGATGACAACTCATATACGACTAGCCTCCATCGTTCGAAGTGGCTGGATAAACCAATCTCCGAGCAGCGTCGCAACTTGGTTCGCGGACGCGAGCCGCGTCAGTGAGTGAATCTCAAGCCCCTTTCGCCTATGTATGTGCGACGAACCGCGCCTCGGAGCCTGGGAGTCGCTAAGCACGGGCTGGTTGGTCGTATCTGACAGCCGCCTAACGATGAGTTAGACCGTCTCAAACCACTCGGCGGCCCGCCCGAATTGGAGCGCCCCCACCGGTTGGACCTCGCAGCGGTGGAGCAGCCCGCATCTAAACCCATCTAGGGCCTGAGGTTGAGATATTGAGTGTTCAGCGACGCCGGCTGTTTACAGCGGAGGAGGAGCGCCAGTTCAGCCAAGCACGAACATCTACTTGGTCGCTCGCCGACATGTGGATTTCGCCGAGTCTATCGTTTCGCTGGCGGAAGCTTGCCGAAGAAGGTTCGCTCAGCGCTGTACATGCCGATGAGTCGGTCCCTATTTCGCAGGTTCAATCGCTCGAGCAGCAGGTCCAGCAGCTGCTGGAAAAGAAGACGGCAGAGTGCGAGATCCTGCGTGAGGCCGTCGAGGTCGGCCGAGCAAAAAAGTTGCTATTGCGCGCGCCATGATCGCTGGCGGCGCCATCGTGATCGAGGCACTGAATGGTAAGCGCGAATTCTTCCCCGTTATGGCGCTGGGAGATCAAATGTGCTGAACGGCAGCAAAGCCTCAAAGTCCTCGACCGTCTTGGCATGTGGCAGCCGCTCGAAGAGCCGGCAGAGGTAAGCATAGGGTTCAAGTCCATTCGCCTTGGCGGTCTCGACCAGGCTGTACCACGCAGCACTGGCCTTCGCGCCCTTGAGGCTGTCCGCGAATAACCAGTTGCGACGACCGAGCGCAATAGGACGAATCGCGTTCTCTGCCAGGTTCGTGTCTATCGCCACGCGGCCATCCTCGACGTAGCGAGTCAACTTCGGCCACTGATTAGCGAGATACGTCAACGCTTCACCGAGCTTGCCCGAGTTCAATGTCTCGTGCTGCAGTGACTGTACGAATGTATGTAACGCGTCCAGCAGCGGCACCGCACGTACCTGTCGCGCCTGGCGCCGTTCCTCGTCCGAGAGTTGTTTGATCTCGCGCTCTATCGCATACAACGCGTCTATTCGTCGCACAATGTCGTGCGCCACTGTGTTCTTCTTTTGCTCCGATTTTGGCAGCGCCTTGATCGCCTCGAAGAAGCGCCTTCTCGCGTGCGCGAAGCATCCCACATGCGTCAGCTGCAACGATGCCGCAGCGGTATCGTAGGCCGCATAGCCATCGCTTTGGACATAGCCGCGCGCGCCGTCCAGCAACCGTATTGCCACTTGTGAGCTGCGACTGGGATCATGATCGAACAGGATCAGGCGTTGCCCCGGCGGGCCGGCAACGCGGACCCACATCTGGTGATGGGTGCTGTCCGCTTCGCTCTTGAGCACCTGCATCGATGTCTCATCGATGCGAATGTAATCGGACGCTCGAAGCCGCTCGTCCATCAGGTTCATGAGCGGAATGACCGGGACATGCGCGCGAATCACCGCGGCGGCCTGCGTGCCCCGGGGCAACGCAATGTCGTGACGTGCCAGCACCGTCTGGGTTCGATAGAACGGCATGCCATCGACAAACTTCGATGTGATCAAATGGGCGAGCAACCGGGATGACACGTTACTCCGGGGCAGAATCTGCGCCGGTGCCGGCGCAATCTTCACGCCGACGTGACAATGGCCACACGCGTACTTCGGTCGGCACGTGACGAATCACCTGAACCTTCGGGGGAATGTAATCCAGTTGCTCGGAGGTCTCTTCCCCGATCTGCGTGAGCGCGGTACCGCAGCCACAGACGCGCTCTAGCGCCGGTAGCTCGTGACGTACTTCGATGCGTGGCAGGTGCGCTGGCAGGGCGGTACGGCCGGGAGACTTCGCTGGTGCTTTATCTTCACGCAGCGGCGTGGCTTCTAGCGGGGCGTCGAAACCGACGGCTTCCAACACCTCAACGGCGGCCTCGGCTTCATTGAAGAGACCGCGTTGACCGGGCGCCTCGCCGAGCTTCTCGCGGCTTGCGCCGTACTTCTCGACGCGCATCAGGCGCAGCGCCTCTTCTAACAATCGAATGTAGCGCTCGCGCTCCTTGATCTCAGCCTCACGAGCTTTGATCTCAGTCTCGCGCGTGCGTATTCCGGACCAAGTTGACCGCTGATTCCGTTTGAACGTGACCGGCCATTCCGGCCCAACGTGACCGACGATTCCGATTGAAGGTGACCGATTTCCGGCCGTGGCCGGAATCGCCGGTCACGATCCCGGAATCGGCGGTCACGTTGGGCCGGAACGAGGCCGAGTTTGCGTTGGAACTTACATTTTCCTGGCTATGCTGCCCGATTTTTTGGTCGGGGGAAGCCGATGCCAGCCAAACGGAGTGCCATGCGCAAGATCAAAGACGTTCTGCGCCTCAAGTTCGAGGCGCGCCTCAGCCACGAGAAGATCGCAGCGGCGACCGGCCTGTCGAAAGGCGCGGTGACGAACACCGTGCAGCGAGCGGCGCAGAAGGGCCTGAGCTGGCCATTACCGGCGGAACTGGACGACAGTCGCCTGGAGGCGATGCTGTATCGACAGGCAGCGCCACGCCGCGAGTACGCGCAGCCCGACTATGCGCTGATGCACCAGGAGCTCAAGCGCAAGGGCGTGAGCTGCAGCTGCTGTGGGAGGAGTACGAGGCCGCGCACGGCGAGCAGGCCTACCGGTACAGCCAGTTCTGCGCGCACTACCACGAATACCGCCGAACGCTGGCGCGCTCGATGCGCCAGGTCCACCGGGCCGGCGAGAAGGTGTTCATCGACTACAGCGGCGACACCGTCGCGGTGATCGACCCAAAGAACGGCGAGATCCTTACCGCCGAGATCTTCGTCGCCACACTGGGCGCCTCGAAGTACGCGTACGCTGAAGCCACGTGGACGCAGACGCTGCCGGACTGGATCGGCTCGACGATCCGGATGCTGGAGTTCTTCGGGGCCGTGCCGAGTCTGTGGATCCCAGACAATCTGAAGGCGGCGATCAAGAAAGCCTGCCGCTATGAGCCGGAAGCGACGGCCACTTACGAGGATTGTGCTCGATGTTGTTGGCTGTTAAGAACCGCCTATTTCTGGCGATGACGGGCGTTTCAACATTCGGGATCGTTCCCGCCTGATTACATCGAGGCGGAAGCACGTCAACGTGCGTTCAAAAAACTGCCCGGCTGTCGCGCTGAGGCGTTCGAATCGATCGACCGGCCCGCGATGAAGTCCCTGCCCGCGACGCGCTACGAGTACGCCGAGTGGCTCAAAGCAAAAGTCGGCATCGACTACCACATCGAAGCAGATCGTCACTACTACAGCGTACCGCACGCGCTGGTAGGCGAGCACGTCAGGGTGCGTGTGACCGACTCGACCGTCGAGTGCTTCTTCAAAGGCACACGCGTCGCGGCGCACGTGCGCAGTTACCTGAAAGGCAAGCACACGACGTTGCCGGAGCACATGCCGAGCGCGCATCGCAAGCACATGAAGTGGACGCCGGGACGGCTGCTCAACTGGGGGCAGAACATCGGCTCTGGCACGCGCGCCGTCGTGCAATGGCAACTCGAAAACCGGCCGCATCCCGAGCAGGGATACCGCGCGTGCTTGGGCCTGCTCAATCTCGCGAAAACCTACGGCGAGTTGCGCCTGGAGGCGGCGTGCCGCCGGGCGCTCGCGATTGGCTCGCCGACTCGCAAACGCATCATCGCGATCCTCCAGGCCAAGCTGGACCAGCATCCGGACCTCTTCCCCGCGGCCGACACGGCGGCTGCGACGGCTTCGCGTACGCACGGCAACGTGCGTGGCGCCGATTACTTCCGTGTGCCATCGACGACAACTGAAGCTGAAAACACAGCCACTGACGAAGGAGACGACGACTCATGCTCATCCAACCCACGCTCGATACACTGAATCGCCTGAAGCTGCACGGCATGGCGCTGGCTTTATCCGAACAGATGACGCACAACGCCGCGAACGGGCTCGCGTTCGAGGAGCGACTAGCGTTATTGCTCGACCGAGAAGAACTTCATCGAGAGAACCGCCGCATGACGCGGTTGATGCAACTCGCACAACTGAGGTATCGAGATGCGGCGATCGAGGATCTTGATTACCGCTCTCGCAGCGGGCTCGACCGATCGCAGCTCGCGAGCCTGGCCTCGTGCGACTGGATCCGGGCCAACCAAAGCGTCCTGATCCACGGTGCAACCGGCTCCGGCAAGACGTATCTGGCCTGCGCTCTGGCGCATCAGGCCTGTCGCCAGGGCTTGAGCGCACTGTATGTGCGTGCCCCACGTCTGTTCGAGGAACTCAATCTCTGTCACGCCGATGGCAGCTTCCGCAAGCGTCTTGCCGCCATCGCCAAGATCAACGTCCTGCTGATCGACGACTTCGCCATCGCGCCCATCGGACCGCGGGAGCGAACTGATCTGCTCGAGTTGCTCGACGACCGAGTCGGCAATCGTGCTTGCATCGTCACGAGCCAACTGCCCATCAGCGAGTGGCATGACTACATCGGCGATCCCACGCTGGCCGACGCCATCCTCGACCGCCTCGTTCATCGCTCGCATCGAATCCATCTGGAAGCGAAGGAATCGATGCGCAAGCGAGCGGCCGCCAAGGAAAGCGCCAAAGCCAAGGACCGAGGCGAGGAGTAAGCAGTGTCGGTCACGGCCCATCGAAGTCCCAAAATCTTGACCGAACGTGACCGGCGAGAGTAGAAAACCCCGCCAGCGCACGCTCGGCGGAATCCCCGGTCACGTTCCGGCGGAACAGTCGGTCATCTTCAGCGGAATACGCAGCGCGCAAGCACCAGCGCCTGGAGCTGCGCGATCTGCGCTTGTTCGTCGGTGCTTGGGGAAGGCTCCAGCATGCGTTGAAGTATCGCATGCTGGAGTGGTCAACGGAACAAATGAAAGGATAGAAACAAATGAAAATCGTCGATGCCGATCTACTAACCGACTCGGCGAATCGCAAGCTCGCGGTGACCCTGACTGAAGACGTCGAACCCATCCAGCAATGCGTTCAAGAGGCGACCGTTCATCGGCACGGTGTCACCGCTCACATGACGCGGCCATACGAACTGTTGCTCCTCCAGGCGCTTGGTCCACAAGCACAGACCATTGCGTTCCCAATAGAGGATCCGGATGCGATCACGCCGCCTGTTGGTAAACACGTACAGCGCTGGCTCGAACACATTGCGCCCCAGGCCTTGCTCAACGAGCAGCGCCAGGCTCGCAGCCTGCTTGCGTCCGTCCACCGGCGCCACGCACAGGTAGACCGTGACCTCCCCGCTTGGACGCATCATGGCTGGCTCTCCAACGCACCGATCAGGTGGCTCAATGGGTCGATGTGTGCCATCTCGATCTCGGCGCGGCGACCATTACCTAACTGCAGGCGCACGACATACGCCGGCGCCGGCGATGTCACCGCAACCCGAGCGAAGCGAACCGGAACCATCTCGCTTGGCGATTTAAGCGCGTCTGCCCGCATCGTTGCTGGCCACTGGCCGTCGCGGACCAGTCGACTGCGCCACTGATACAGCTTCCACTCGGCAATGCCGTGCTGCCTCGCGTACGCGGCCAGGGAGCCACCGGCAGCCTCGCAGCAGCGCAAATGCCCCAGCCACTCGTTGATCTTCTGTTCGCGAACCTCTTGCTTCGACATGTCGATCTCCTTCGGTTGAGAAACAACATGCACACCAGCAGATGTCGATCACTGGTTATAGGCTGGGGTAGAACTCGCGCTTACACTGAATGAGGTCGTTGCCAAACGAACGCGTTGGGGCTTCTGGAAGTGCTTTGACAGGCTATTGCGCATTCCGGCCATGACGGACACCTGAACCGGTCATGGCGGACAGCGTCGGAGCGTAGCGACGCAAGTGGGCCGGTTATCTAGCAGACTGTCCGGCATGCTTCAAGGAAGAGCGCTCTTTTTGGAGTTCCCAGACTTTCGTGGACACTCCCACTAGCGGAGACGTGCTGCAGCTTCAAAAGCTTCCGGGCTCACGCCGCCGATATGAGCATGGCGACGCGTCGTATTGTAGAACGAATCGATGTACTCGGAGATATC
>Ga0182742_1002143_pt1 | contig 22684 bp, 18 predicted proteins | sample eDN5th37CBELigMG_FD_128880 | JGI IMG/M metagenome (GOLD analysis project Ga0182742, IMG submission 128880) | Enriched Miracle-Growth compost microbial communities from Emeryville, California, USA - eDNA 5th pass 37_C BE-Lig MG (version 2)... ... | reverse complement strand
TGAGATACACGCCTTGCGGAATCACGACCAGCGCCGCCAGCAGCGGCAGAATGACCAGCCAGTTCAGCAGCAGATTGCGCACGAAGATGGCGGCGGCAGTCCACGTGTCCGCGGAGAAAAGACCGAGGCGCGGCGTGAGGTAGTTGCTGAACTGGCGCAAATGATCGACCGGCTTCGGCTCGGGCGCGAGCGGGCTCACCGGCTGTTCGGGCTGGCCGCCCAGGTCCTGGAAGACGCTCCTGGCGGTGCCGGCATCCTGCTGTTGCCGATGGATCCAGGCCTGCAGCCAGCTGGCGATGTAACCGCCGCCGGACACGCTGGAGAGATAATCGAACTCCGGCAATAACTTGTTCTTGGCCAGGGCCTGCAGTACGCCGAGATTGAACGTGGCGCTGCGAATACCGCCGCCCGACAGGCACAGCGCGGACAACGGCGGTTGCGCTTTGTTGTCGGTGTCCGCATCGAGCGTGCCGATCATCTGAAACAACTCGCGCAGATTCTCCTGGTAGTGCGCGTCGGTGCCCGCCTCGTCCGGTTGTCCGGCGTCGAATTTTGCCGGTTCGAACGATTTGGTTGCGCAGTACTCGGGGCGCAACGCCTGCAGCTCTCGCCACAGGACTTCGTTGAATGTAGCGCGGCTGGTATTCGGCCTGGAGTCGGACATGGCGGATTCCTTCGCTTGAATATTTGTTATGGCCTGCTGTGCAGACTGTATCACGCGCAGCTGTTTCTGCCCGCGCTCCGCATTTGCGCCGGTGCATGACGGAGATCTACTTTATGCAAACGCGATGGACGACGGCCCTGATTGGAAAGAAGGGGAAAGTCATGAGCGAACGCGGTCCCCGGCGGCGCCTCAGCAATGCTGGTCTGTTTCTTCTCACCCTGCTGATTACGGTTGCGATGTGCGCTCTTTGGGTGGCCGTGTTGGCCCAGGCGGCGGAACATCCGATTCACGCCGCCGGCGACAGTCAATAGTCAGAGCTTTGCTTCGCGCTCGAGCAATTCATCGATGGTGATGCCGACTTCGGGCACGCCGCCAAACACCGTGCCCAGCCGGTTCTCGTTGAAGTGCCGAAGCGCTGTCTTCGCCGCATGTTCGGGCATTTCCACGAAGCCCACCTCAGCCGCGAGCGCCGGGCCTTCGGTCAGGTAGTACTCGATGAATCTGCGCACTTCGGGGCGCTGCGCCGATTTGTCGCTGACATAGATGAACAGCGGGCGCGACAGCGGTTGATAGGTGCCGTCGATTACGGTGGCATTGCTCGGTGCGACTTGCGTGCCGTCGTTGCTTTCGATGGGAATCACACGCATCCGTTCCTTGTGGCCGATGTAGTAGGCGAAACCGAAGTAGCCGAGCGCGTTCTTGTTGTTCTCCACGCCTTGCACCAGCACGTTGTCGTCCTCACTGGCGGTGTAGTCGCCCCGGCTGGACTTCGCTTCACCGGTGACGGCTTCGGTGAAGTAGTCGAACGTCCCCGAATCGGCGCCGGGGCCGAACAGCATGAGCGGCACATCGGGCCATTCCGGGCGTACCTGGTTCCACCTGAGCACCTGGCCTTGGGCGGCGGGCTCCCACATCTTCTTCAAGTCGGCGACGTTGAGCGTCTGCACCCAATCGTTCTTGGGATTGACGACGACGGTGATGGCGTCGAACGCGACCGGCAGCTCGATGTAGTTGATGCCAGCGGCACGGCACATCTCCATCTCTTCCTTGAGGATCGGGCGCGACGCATTCGAGACGTCGATATCGCCGCGACACAGTTTCTTGAAGCCGCCACCCGTGCCCGACAGACCCACGGTCACACGCACCGCGCCTCGCTCACTGAGCTGGAACTCTTCGGCGACCGCTTCGGCGATGGGGAATACGGTGCTCGAGCCGTCCATGCGGACGACGGGCGCATTGCGGCCGCCGGCGGCTGAGCCGTCCTGCTTGCCACACCCGGTGACTGCCACGGTGAGCTGAGTGGCGAGGGTCAGTATCGCCAGGCGCCGTGCATTCATGAAAGGGATCCTCGTCAGTTAAAACCGCAATACTGCGGGAAATCACGGTCAAAGTCTCGTGGCCGCGAAACCGAGCCGGCGCTGCAAGCGTTGCTTCCCAGCCGGCGGGTATCACCGGTCCTGCGAACAACTTACAGGAGAGCGGCGACGGCCGACCTGGCGTCGGAGCCGCTGCGCAGCGCGTATGAGACGTCGTGACAAATGGTTGATAGCAATTGCCCTCATCGCAATCGTCGGCGTGGCGATCCGGGCAGCGTTGCCGACCCTCATTCGTGACTCGGTCAACAACAAGCTCCAAGCGCTCGAGGGCTATGATGGGCATGTTACCGACGTCGACCTCTCCTTGATCCGCGGCGCATATCGCATCGACAACATCGAGATCGTGAAGACCGGCGCCGGCCAGCCGGTACCTTTCTTCAGCAGCGACCGCATCGACTTCTCGGTGGAGTGGCGCAGCCTGCTGCGCGGCTCGCTCGTCGCCGAGGGCGAATTCATCAATCCCAATCTGAACTTCGTACAGGCTGAGAGCAAAGAGAAATCCCAGACCGGTGCGGGCGTGAACTGGGCCGAGCGGCTCGAAGAGTTGTTTCCATTCAAGTTCAACACCGTGCGGGTCCGTAACGGCACAGTGACTTTCACCGCGCCGGGAATCAGCACGCGCGACGCGATCAAGGCAACCCGGCTCGAAGCGGAGGTGTCGAATCTCACCAACGTGGTCGAGACCGGCAAGGAAACATTCGCCGGCTTTCGAGCGGATGCTCAGGTTCTCGATGGCGGCGCCGCCAGGGTGAACGGCAGCGTCGATCCGCTTGCAGAAAAGCCGGCGTTCGATGTGAACCTGCAGCTGCGCAACGTGAAGCTGCCCCAGGTGAATCCCTGGCTGCGTCAGTACATCAAAGCCGACGCGGAGGCCGGCGACTTCGAGTTGTATCTGGAGCTGGCTGCTGCCGATGGCAAGTTCAAAGGCTACGCCAAGCCCATTCTCGAGAACGTCGATATCTACAGCAGCGAAGAGCCGGAGGACAACTTCCTGAAGCGGATCTGGGAAGGTCTGGTGGACTTCGCCGCCAATGTGCTCGAGAACGAGGAAAAGGACCAGGTCGCGGCGCGCATTCCATTTACCGGCACCATCGAGAATCCGAAGACCAGCATCCTGGAGACCATCGTCAGCGTGTTACACAACGCATTCGTCAGCGCCTTTGCGCGATCGCTCGAAGGCAGCATCTCGGTGCGCTCCGTGCGGGAGAACCTGGAGGGTATCGGTGAGCCCGCACAGAAAGACCAGGACAAAGACCGGAAGAAGCAGAAGGGCGCCGAGAAGAAAGATGAAAAGAAACAGCGAGCCAGCAAGCAGGATCAGAAGCGCACCGAGGAGCCGAGTTTCGGTCCCAAGCGCAACAGCTCCAGTCGTCAGCCTGGCGCCCGCTTCCGCCAAGCCTCCCGATAAGCAGGCAACGCCTTGACCAGCGACGGGCTCGCTGGCGTCGAGGGCGTCATCGCCGGAGCGGGGGCCTCGTGAAAGCCTGCGAGATAACAGGCGGCTCGTGTGTTGCCTCCGACACCGGTGCACAGCTCGATGGATCGCTCCGGCATCAATGCACCCAGAATCGTGCCGAACAACGGATTCGTTGCGAGCGGGCCGTCGATCAGTACGGCGCCTTCCGCGCCGAGCATCTCGATCAGCAATTCGCTCATCAGCGCAACGTACAAAGTCGCGACGCTGGCTCGCTCGGATCCCGACATGTGATCGGCGCCGACTAGTTGGCCCTCGCGCCCTGCAAACGGCCCGCCACTGGCGAACGAAGGTAACGCCATCGCCTGCCGTTCGATCACATTGAGCAGCGCCGGAGCATTCGGCCGCGCGTCTGTGCCGGCAATTGCTTCGTACTCTCGCCCGCCCATGAATCTCGCGGTCGCCACGGGCGATCCGAAGGCATCGACGCTTGCGAGCATGTCCTTGTCTTCGCGAAGCCTTGTCAGGTCCGCGCGATTCGCCATGACGACGGTCCAGGTGCCGCTCGAAACGACCGTGAAGGGTTCGCCACGATCGCGAGCAATCGAAAATTTCAGATACGAAGCGTTCGAGTCGTGGATGCCGGTGGTCACCAGGCACCGCGGATCCAAACCCGTCGTTGCCGCAATCTCAGCCGAGATCGGGCCGAGCACTTCGCTGGCCAGCCGCTTCGGCGGGAAGAACTTGTCCCATTCGCGTGCCTGCGCCAGCTTCGAGAAACTCTGCTCGCGCGGCAGCCACAGATCGGAATGACAGCCCAGCGACGTAACCTCGCTGGCCATCACGCCGCTCAGTCGCCACGCCCAGAACTGCGGATACAACAGCGCATGTGCGACTGTCGAAAACAGTTGCGATTGAGTTTCCTGCAGGAAGAACCACTGGCGTCCGAGATTCAATCCCAGAGGAAGATCCGGCGAGTAGGTGTTCCGATACGGATCGCGCTGCCGCCGATACTCGCCGTTGACCTGCTCGAAACGAACATCCTCATAGTCGGGCGCGGCTAGCACTCGGTGGTCGCGGTCGAGCAGAACCGCTGCTGCTCCGTGGGCCACGGGCACGATGGTTCGAATGCGATCTCGATGCGGGGCATCTCGTAGCGCGTGCAATAACCACTGGCCGATCGAGTCGACGTCGAGCTCACGCATCGCGGGCCCTTGAATCACAGCGTTCGCTCGCCGGCTGCCGCGAATCTCCGTGCCCGTCGCCGGGTCGATGACGGAGACCTTGGCGTTGGTCTTGCCGATGTCGAGGAGGGCGATGAGCGGATGCGTCATGCCTTACGGCCCACTGTAGCGGGGCGCCCCCACCATCGCTCGGCGATTACCGGGATCGCAACGACCGTGATGAGCAACGCGCCGACAATGATGGACATCACGATGCCCGGCACATTCAACAGACCCAGCCCGAAGTTCACCAAGCCGAGCACCACGGCCGCGAGCAGCACGCCGGGGATCGTCCCTTTGCCTCCCCACACCGAGACACCGCCGAGAATCACCATGCTGATGATCTCCAGTTCCCAGCCCTGCGCGATCGACGGACGTGTCGAGCCCAGTCGGGACGTGAGCAGCACCGCTGCGAGTCCACTGCAAAGCCCGGTCACTGCAAACAATGCGAAGCGATAGCGATCGACCGGCACGCCCGACCATTTCGCCGCGATGGGATTCGCGCCCAACGCGTAGATGCTGCGACCCCAGCGGGTCACATGCAGGAACAACCCGAACACCACCGCGAGCACCATGAGAACGGTCAGCTCGATCGACAACGCGCCGACTGCATAGCCTTGACCGAAGACCGAGAACGCTTGCGGATATTCCTTCAGCACACGATCGCCGAGTACGGCGTAGGCGACGCCGCGAAACAGCGTCATCGTGCCGATGGTTGCGACGATCGACGGCACGCGACCAAGCGTCACGAGCGCGCCGTTAACCATGCCGGCCGCCAGCCCGGTGCTCAACCCGATCGCCACCAGTCCTGACGTTTGAACACCCATCGCCGCGGCCAGCCCCATCGCGACGGACGACAGCGCGATGATGGCTGCGACCGAAATGTCGATCTCGCCCGCAATGATCAACAAGGCGAGCGGCAGAGCGATCACGGCGCGCTCGGTGAAGTTGAACGTTGCATCCGAGAGCGTCCACACATCGAGGAAGTACGGCGAGAGGCTGGCGAAACTCACGAACTCGATCACCAGCACCAGCGCGAGCATCGACTCCCAGCGCAGCAGCCCTTTGAACTTCCGGGTGCTCATGCCGTTTGAGCCTCCAGGATGGCGCGCTTGTCTTCACGCCGCCGCACGCTCAGCACCGCGGCCACGACGATGACCAAACCGTTGATGCCCATCTGCCAGAACGGCGAGATGCCGATCAGGGGCAAGGCATTTCTTATGACGCCGATGAACAGGCAACCGAGCACCACACCTGCGACCGTGCCGATGCCGCCGGCGATCGCGACGCCGCCGATCAGGCACGCTGCGATCACTTGCAACTCGAAGCCGAGGGCGATGTCGGTGTACGCGACTGCGAAGCGCGCCACCCACAGGTAGCCGCATAGCCCAGCGATGGCGCCACAGATCGTGAACGCGATGCATTGCATGCGCCCCGGATCGATGCCTGTGTAGGCAGCTGCGGACGGGTTGCCACCGGCGGTGTAAAGATTCCGGCCCAGCACGGTGTAACGCATCAGCACTGCAAAGGCGGCCACGGCAAAGATCGCGAGCCAGGACAGGATGGTGAGACCCAGCAGCTCGTAGCGGATGAAACCGAGAAACTGCGGCGACATCTGGTTGTCATTCACCCAGGTGCCGCCGGACAGCAGATAAATCAGGCCGCGATACACCGACATCGTGCCGAGCGTGACCACTATAGGCGGCAGCTTCAATCGCCACACGAGCAAGCCGTTGATCGCGCCGAGCAGTGTGCCGGCGGCTACGGCGATCAACAGCACGGGGACCATGCCCAGGCCGGGATGATGTTTGTTCAACAATGCGACCAGCATTCCCGACAGCGCCAGATTGGCCGCGATCGACAGATCGATGCCGCGGGTGAGGATCACCAGCATCTGTCCGAGCGCCAGCAGGATCAGGATCGCGCTGTCGTCGAGAATCTCGGCAAGGTTGCCGGGGCGCGCGAACTGCGGGAACGCAGCTGTGACCGAAGCCAGCAGCAGCACGACGATGACACCGAGTGCGAGATCGCGCCGTGCGGCGGAGTTTTGCATCATTCGAGTCACGCGTCGGTCGCCGCCTGGACGACGTTCTCCGCTGTCGCTTCACTTTTATCCAGCAATGCACGCACGCGGCCACGGCGCATGACCAGAATGCGATCGGACATGCCGAGAATTTCGGGCAGCTCCGATGAGATCATCACGACCGCATTGCCTCGCTGAGCGAACGCACTTGTCACGGCATGCACGGCCGATTTCGCGCCCACATCGATTCCCTTGGTCGGCTCGTCCAGAATCAGAACGCGAGGCGCCCGGGCGAGCCATTTCGAGATCACGACCTTCTGCTGATTGCCGCCGGACAAGTCGCCGACATGCTGCTCGGGGCCGGTCGCTTTGATGCCGAGAGCGGCGATCCACTGATTCGCCAGTTCCAGCTCGCGCCGTCGACTGCAAAGGCCGCGGGGTGCCAGCGAATGCAGATTCGTGAGCGACACGTTCGCTGCGATGGAGAAGGGCAGGATCGCGCCTTGCTGCTGACGATCCTCGGGAACATAAGCGAGCCCATGACGGACTGCGTCGGCCGGGTCGGCGATCGAGACCGCCTTGCCGCCCACGCGAATCGAACCGGAATCCGGCGCGGTCAAGCCGAACAAACACTGCGCCAGTTCGGTACGGCCCGCGCCGACCAGGCCGTAGATGCCGAGCGTTTCACCTTCTCGAACCGAGAAAGAAATGTCTTCGAACTCCTGCGCGCGGGAGAGATTCTCCACACGCAGCAGTTCACCACCGAGCGTCGTCTCGAGCTTGGGAAACAACTGCTCGACCGAGCGTCCCACCATCATGCGGATCAGTTGCTCGCTGCCGGTGCCGGCAATCATGCCGTTGCCCACCGACGTTCCATCGCGAAAGACGACGTAACGGTCGGCGAGTGCGAAGATCTCTTCGAACTTGTGGCTGATGAAGAGCAGGGCGCAGCCGGCATCTCGCAGTCGTCGCGAGATGCGAAACAGATCCTCCGCCTCCCGATGAGACAACGCTGCAGTGGGCTCATCGAGGATCAGCACGCGCGCCTCGCTCGTCAACGCTCGCGCGATCTGCACGATGTGCTTTTGGGCGACGCTGAGCTGGCCCGCCGGCATGTCCGGGGAGAATGAAACATCCAGCTGGCGCAGGATCTCCGCTGCGCGCGTTCGCATTTCTCTCCATGCGATGAACCGACCTTTCTTCGGCCGGTTGCCGACGAAGAGGTTCTCGGCGACCGTCAGGTTGTCGAAGACCACACACTCTTGATGGACGACGTTGATGCCAAGCTGTCGCGCGTGCTCGGGATCGCGCACGCGGATCGAGCGGCCGTCGAGCGTCAGCTCACCGCCGTCAGGCTGATGAATGCCGCAAAGAATCTTCACCAGGGTCGACTTGCCCGCGCCGTTCTCTCCGATCAGCGCGGTTACCTGGCCAGGATACAAATCGAGGTTGGCATCGCGCAGCGCATGCGCGCCACCGAAGGATTTCTTGATCTGCGTCAGCGTCAGAATGGGCTGCGCCGGCGCCTGCTGGATCGCCGCCGCCATCAGAATATCGCCGCGAACTGCTCGACATTGCTCGCATCGTAGATGAACGGTTTTGCCATGGCGCCGACCCCATCGGCATCGAAGCTCACCGCACCTATGCGGCCCAACGGGATCTCCCGACCGCCTTCGATACTTGCGTCGCGTGCGAGTTGAGCGGCGACCTGCGTCGCTGCATAGCCCAGATCGATGGGATTCCAGATCGCAAATCTTGGCACGACGCCTTTGCGCACATAACCGGCCAGCTCCGAGGGCAGCCCGAGGCCGGTAACTTTCACTTTGCCGGTGAGGCCTTGATCTTCGATGGCCTTGGCTGCGGCAACGATGCCAACCGAGCTCAACGAAATCACCACCGACAGATCCGGATGCTGCTTCACCAGCGCCACGGTTTCGCGATAGGACTTGTCCGCGACGTCATCGCCATAAACCACGCCGACGAATTCCAGGCCCGGATACTGAGGCAGCGCCTGCTTCATCTGGGCGAGCCAGGAGTTTTGATTGGTCGACGTCGGCGTCGCCGAGACGACGGCGATCTTGCCTTTGCCCTCCGGAGCGAGTTCCGCGGCGAGTTGCGCCACGGTCTGGCCGATCAGCTCGTCCGAGGAGGGAGCAAGGTGAACGGCGCGGCCTGCCTTCGCGACGGCGGAATCATAGGAAATGACTTTGATGCCTCGCTGCATCGCTCGCTGCAGCGTGGGCACGACTGCATCGGGGTCGTTGGCGGAAATCGCGATGGCGTCGACGCGCTGAGCGATCAGCGCATTCAATGTTTCTATCTGGCCCTCCGCGGTCGGCGTGGTCGGGCCGGTGAAAATGATCTCTGCGCCGAGCGCTGCCGCAGCTTCATCTGCGCCCTTGTGGACTGCGTCGAAGAAGCCGCTGCCCAGGTTCTTCGCAACGATGCCGATGCGGAGTTTGTCGCCAGCTTTCTCGCCCGCGCCCTGCGGCCGCTCGCCGCAGCCTGCCAGCACGACGGCAGCCAGCGAGATCGCACCCACGAGCATTGCTCTTCTACGCATTCTCATCCCCCCGCATTCGAACGGCCGGCCGTTATTGGCCGTGCCGGGCGTCGCTAACTCATGCCAGTTGCTGCAACTCGTCGTCCTGATTCACCGAGGCGACGATCACTTTGATGCCCGCCGCCTTGAACGCTTCGAGCTCTTCGGGTTTCGCACCGTCGTCGGTGATGATGGTGGAGATCCGCTCGAGTCCCGTGACGATCATCGCCGACTTCTGCCGCAGCTTGCTGCTGTCGGCCATCACGATCACATCCTCGGTGCGCTTCAACAGCTTGGTCTGCGCCTGCACGATCAACGGGTCGGCTTCCATGATGCCGAAGCGGTTCAGGCCATAGCAGCCGGTGAACAGCTTGTTGCCCCAGAAGTTCTCGATGGTGTCGTTGTCGAACGGACTGAGCACGATGTTCTGCTCACGGAAGATCGTGCCGCCCGGCAGCGTGATCCGATTGCGGCTGGTCGCCAGCAGTTTGGCCGCGATCGGAAATGAATTCGTCAGGATGTCCAGATCGTGGTCGGCGAGAAATTCCACCAGCGCGAACGTGGTGGTGCCGCCATTGATGATGATGCTCTCGCCCGGCGTGATGAGCTCCGCTGCCGCGCGAGCGATGGCGCGTTTCTGCGGGACGCTGATGTCCTGACTCAGCGAGAAAGGCATGCCCACCAGGTGCGGTTGATGCCGGGGCCGCACCGCTTCGGCGCCGCCGCGAATGCGTTTGACTTCGCCTCGCTCGGCGAGCGTGTTGATGTCTCTACGGATGGTCGCTTCGGATGCGCCGAGCAAATCCAACAGGTCGCCGACGCTCACGATCGAGCGTTCTTCGACGAGCTTCAGAATCAGGCTATGGCGCTCACGTTCCAACATGGAACCTCCTAGAAGCACTTTCGATCATCGTCCCGGCGCGGCTGATCGATTATGCTCGCATCTGATTGTATATGATCGATTCGTATGGTAAACAGTCGTTTAATGGCGCATGGGCGATTTTTTATGCCCGAACGCGATCAAACTGCCCGTGGGGGAGATTAGATGAGTGTGGTTCAGCCGGTGCAAGCCGGGTCGTCTTCGTTGCTGGTCGAAAACCGCTGGAACGATGCGCTCGCCGGCGGGATGACTCCGGCCCAGCTGCTGCTGTACCGCTCCAACCTGCTCGGTTCCGACAAGCGGATCACCAATTTCGGCGGCGGCAATACCTCCGCCAAGGTCATCGAAAAGGACCCGCTCACCGGCCAGGACGTGAAGGTGCTGTGGGTGAAGGGCTCCGGCGGCGACCTGGGCACCATGAAGCTCGACGGCTTCGCCACCTTATATATGGACAAGTTCCTGTCGCTCGAACCCTTCTATCGGGGCAAGGATAGCGACAGCGTGCTGGTGCCGCTGTACTCCCACTGCACATTCAACCTGAACCCGCGGGCCGCGAGCATCGATACGCCGCTTCACGGCCTGGTCGATCGGGCCCATGTCGATCACATGCATCCGGATGCGCTGATCGCGATCGCCGCGTCCGCCGACAGCAAGGCGCTCACCCAAGAAATCTATGGCGATGAAATCGGCTGGCTGCCATGGATCCGGCCCGGATACGAACTGGGCCTGGCGCTGCGCAAGTTCACGCGTGAGAACCCCAAGGCGCGCGGTGTGGTGCTCGAAGCGCATGGGGTTTTCACGTGGGCCGAGACTGCGAAGGAGTGCTACGAGAACACGCTCGACGTGATCAATCGCGCGACCACCTGGCTGGCCGAGAGGAGCCGCGGCAAGTTGCCGTTCGGTGCACTCAAGGCTCAACCCTTGCCGGTGGAGAAGCGTCGCGAAGTCGCGGCCGCCATCATGCCGCGCATCCGAGGCTTGATTTCGGGCACGACGCGCAAAGTCGGGCATTTCGATGACAGCGCTGCCGTGCTGGAATTCGTCGGCAGCGAGAAGCTGCAGGCGCTCGCCGATCTCGGTACGTCCTGCCCCGATCACTTCCTGCGCACGAAGATCTGGCCGCTGGTGCTGCCGTTCGACGCCGCCAGCGAGTCGGTCGAGCAGTTCGCCCGTCGCGTACAGCCGGCGATCGAACAGTATCGCGAGCGTTACGCTGCGTATTACGACCGTTGCAAGCGGCCTGGCTCGCCGAAGATGCGCGACCCGAACGCGGTCGTCTATCTCGTGCCCGGCGTCGGCATGATCACGTTCGCAGCCGATAAGGCCACGGCGCGCATTGCGGGTGAGTTCTATATCAACGCGATCAATGTCATGCGCGGCGCGGCCGCGGTGTCGACCTATCGCGGCCTGCCCGAACAGGAAGCGTTCGACATCGAATATTGGGATCTCGAAGAAGCCAAGCTGCAGCGCATGCCGAAGCCGAAACCTCTGGCCGGCCGGGTCGCGCTCATCACCGGCGGTGCCGGAGGCATCGGGCTTGCGACCGCGCGGCGATTGATGGACGAAGGCGCGTGTGTCGTGCTCTGTGACATCGACCACGACGCGCTCGGCGATGCCGAGGCGGAGCTGAAGAAACAGTATGGCAACGACGTCGTCGCCAGTTGCTGGGTCGACGTGACGCGTGAAGATGCCGTCGTTTCGGGCTTTCGCGATTGCTCGTGGAAGTTCGGCGGCGTGGACATCTGTATCTCCAACGCCGGTATCGCTTCCGCCTCGCCGGTCGACCAGACCAGTCTTGCGACCTGGCAGAAGAACATGGATATCCTGTCCACGGGCTACTTCCTGGTTTCACGTCAGGCGTTCCAGTTGATGAAGACGCAGAACATCGGCGGTTCCATCGTGTTCATCGGATCCAAGAACGCATTGGCTGCCTCGCCGGGCGCTGCTGCCTACTGCACAGCCAAGGCGGCCGAGCTGCACCTGGCTCGCTGCCTGGCCCTGGAAGGCGCGCCGGTCGGCATTCGTGTGAACGTGGTGAATCCCGACGCCGTCCTGCGCGGCTCGCGCATCTGGCAGGGCGAGTGGGCCCAGCAGCGCGCCGAACAGTACAAGACCAGCACCGACGAGCTCGAAACGATCTATCGTGAGCGCAGCCTGCTCAAGCGCAGTGTCTTTCCGGAAGACGTGGCCGAGGCGGTCGCGTTCTTCGCGTCCGAGCGAGCCTCGAAGTCGACTGGGAATATCATCAACGTCGACGCCGGTAACGCCGCCGCGTTCACGCGATAGTCGACGAGCGTTCCAGAGCGAGGAGGTCGGCGCCGCGCGCTCGATCTCCTGCGAGTTGAGGGGGACACATGGCTGGCACTTATATCGATCCGCGCGATCGTGCGTTCATCGGCGATGGCAATGCGAAGCTGACCCGGGATCTCGATGCCGACTATGCGGCGCTCGGTTCGATCCTGAGCCGTCGCGGCGTCGATATCGATGCTGTCACCGCGGCCGTCGCCGACTTTGGCGTTGCCATTCCCTCCTGGGGCGTGGGCACCGGCGGCACTCGGTTCGCCCGTTTCCCAGGTCAGGGCGAACCTCGCAACGTGTTCGAGAAGCTAGAGGACTGCGCAGTCATTCACAGCCTGACTGGCGCCACGCCGACGGTTTCTCTGCACTTGCCTTGGGATCACACCGATGACATGCCGGCGCTACGCCAGCGCGCGATTGCGCTCGGGCTCGGCTTCGATGCGGTCAACTCGAACACGTTTCAGGATCGCCCCGGGCAGAAGCTTTCGTATAAGTTCGGCAGCCTCACGCACACGGACGCGGCCGTGCGCGCACAAGCGGTCGAGCACAACATCGATTGCATTCGTGTCGGCCAGTTGCTCGGCTCGAAGGCGTTGACCGTCTGGATCGGCGACGGCGCGAACTTCCCCGGTCAGCAGCATCTGGGGCGTGCGTTCGAGCGTTATCTCGAGTCGACCGCGCAGATCTACGCAGCCTTGCCCGCAGACTGGCGCATGCTCATCGAGCACAAGATGTATGAGCCGGCCTTCTACGCAACGGTGATTCAGGATTGGGGCAGCTCGCTGCTCGCTGCGCAGACGCTCGGCCCGAAGGCGTTCTGCCTGGTCGATCTCGGCCACCATGCGCCCAACGTGAATATCGAGATGATCGTTGCGCGCCTGGTGCATGCCCGTCGGCTCGGCGGCTTCCACTTCAACGATTCCAAGTACGGCGACGACGATCTGGACGCGGGGTCGATCGAGCCATATCGGTTGTTCCTCGTGTTCAACGAGCTGGTCGACGCGCAGTGGCGAGAGGTGCCGGACTTCCAGCCGGCGCACATGCTGGATCAATCCCACAATGTCACCGATCCCATCGAGAGCCTCATGACCAGCGCCATCGAGCTGCAGCGGGCTCATGCGCAAGCGCTGCTGATCGATCGTCAGGCGCTTGCCGAATATCAACAACAGAACGATGCGTTGATGGCGTCGCAGACGCTGAAGCGCGCTTTCACCACCGACGTGCAGCCCATCCTGGCTCGCGCACGGCTGCAGAAGGGCGCAGCGATCGACCCCATCGCGGCTTATCGCCGTAGCAACTATCGGCTCGAATGCGCCAGCCGGCGTCCTGCGTCTCAGAGTTTTGGCGGCGGTATCGTCTGATCATCAGGCGGTCCGCTACAGACTCATTCTAATAAGCAGCGCTTGCCAGACACACTTCGTCGCATCAACCGCTCCCAGCAGGCTGAATCTCGGTTGTATACTGCCGCGCCCAAGCAGTTTGGATTCTCAACGCTTGCGAACCGTTGTCGTCACTCGCTATGTCACGCCGCTGCGCGAAGGTGGCTCCGTTCCAGCCATCGTCGAAGCCGACGATGAAGGCATGTATGTCATCAAGTGGCGCGGCGCCGGCCAAGGCCCGAAGGCTCTGATCGCGGAGCTGGTGGCTGGCGAGATCGGCCGTGCCGCCGGCCTGCCGGTGCCGGAGGTCGTGCTGATCGAGCTCGATCCGGATCTGGCGCGCACCGAGCCCGATGTCGAGATTCAGGACTTGATCCGCGCCAGCGCCGGCTTGAACGTGGCGCTCGACTATCTGCCCGGTGCGATCACCTTCGATCCGGTGGTGTTTCAGCCGGACGCGCTGCTCGCCTCGAAGATCGTCTGGTTCGATGCGTTCGTAACCAATGTCGATCGCACGGCTCGCAACACCAACATGCTGATCTGGCACCGCCAGCTGCGGCTCATCGATCACGGCGCCGCTTTGTACTTCCATCACTCGTGGGCGCACTATCTGGAACGAAGTAAAGATGCGTTTCCCATGATCCGCGATCACGTGTTGCTGCCGTTTGCGAATGCGCTCGACGAGGCGCACGAAGTCATGCTCGCGAGCATCACGCCGGAAATCGTTCGAAACATCGTCGCGTTGATTCCGGATGCGCTGTTGCGCGGCGATGCGACTTTCTCCAGTGCGGCCGAATATCGAAGTGCGTACGCGGAATATCTGTTGCGACGGTTGGAGTCGCCGCATCTGTTTTTCACGGAGGTGAAGCGTGCGCGCTCCGTGCTCGTATGACTACGCCATCATTCGCGTCGTCCCTCGGGTCGAGCGCGAAGAGTTCATGAATGTCGGCGTGATCGTGTCCTGTCCGGCGCTGGATTACCTGGCTGCGCGCATCGAGCTGGACGAGCAGCGCTTGCTCAGGTTCGCGCCGGGCATCGACATCGAGCTGGTGCGCGAGAATCTCGCCAGCATTCCGGCCATCTGCGCCGGCACCGGCCCGATCGGTCGGCTGACGTTGCGCGAACGCTTCCACTGGCTGGTCGCACCCCGGAGCACGATGATCCAGACGTCCTCGGTGCACACCGGGCGCAGCGACGATCCTTCGTGTCTGGTGGAGCGGTTGCTGCAGAAAATGGTGCGCACGGGCGGCGCCCCCGGCGGGAACTGACTGAAGTACGGATTGGTCATAACCGTCCCGACAGGCATAAAATCCCTGTAAATTCATTGTTTCCTGCGGTTTTACCGCTGGATGTGTAAACTCGCGCGCCTTGCCGTAGTCCGCGCCCGCGAAGTCCGAGGTTCTCCTTGCCCGCTCCTGCCGATCAGACCCCGGGCGAAAGCCCGACTTTCAGTGAACTCGCCCTCAGCGAGGCCGTGCTCAAATCCTTGCAGGACGTGGGTTACGAGTCGCCTTCGCCCATCCAGGCCGCGACCATTCCTCACCTGCTCGCCGGCCGCGACGTCGTGGGCCAGGCCCAGACCGGCACCGGCAAGACCGCCGCGTTCGCCCTGCCCATCCTCACCAAAATCGATGTTCGCGAGACCGTGCCCCAGGCGCTGGTGCTCGTGCCGACGCGAGAGCTGGCCATCCAGGTGGCCGAGGCGTTCCAGAAGTACGCCACCTACATGAAGGGGTTTCACGTACTTCCCGTGTACGGTGGCCAGAGCTACACGCCTCAGCTGCAGAGCCTTCGCCGAGGTGTGCAGGTCGTCGTCGCGACCCCGGGCCGCGCGATGGATCACATCAAGCGTGGCACGCTCGATCTGTCGTCCTTGAAGCACCTGGTGCTCGACGAAGCGGATGAAATGCTGCGGATGGGATTCATCGACGATGTCGAATGGATCCTGGAGCAGATCCCCGCCGAGCGGCAGATCGCATTGTTCTCCGCGACCATGCCGGCGCAGGTTCGTCGGATTGCGCAACAGCACCTGCGTGAGCCTGCCGAAGTCACCATCAAGAGCAAGACGACGACGGCGAGTCAGATCCGGCAGCGCTACTGGATCGTCAGTGGCATGCACAAGCTCGATGCGTTGACGCGCATCCTCGAGGCCGAGTCGTTCGATGCGATGATCGTGTTCACGCGGACGAAGATTGCGACGGAAGAGCTGGCCGCGAAGTTGTCGGCCCGTGGCTTCGCGGTCGAAGCGCTGAATGGCGATATCGCTCAACAGCAGCGCGAGCGGACCATTGCGCGCTTGAAGTCGTCGCAGATCGATATCGTCGTCGCGACCGATGTGGCCGCACGTGGCTTGGACGTCGAGCGCGTCAGCCACGTCGTCAACTACGATGTTCCTTACGATCCGGAATCGTACGTGCACCGGATCGGTCGCACCGGGCGTGCCGGGCGCAGTGGCGAAGCGATCCTGTTCATCGCGCCTCGCGAAAGAAACATGCTGCGCGTTATCGAGCGCGCTACCCGTCAGAGCGTGCAGCAGATGCAGCTGCCGACGGTCGAAGACGTGAACGAGCGTCGCGTCGCGAAGTTCAACGAGAAGCTGACGGCGGCGATCGCCGCCAATGCAGGTCAGGCGTTCCTGCCGCTGATCGAGAACTACGAGCGCGACAACAATGTGTCTGCGATGGATATCGCGGCGGCATTGGCCAGCATCGCCCAAGGCGCTACACCGCTGTTGCTCGAGCCCCAACCTCGTTTTTCTCGCGAGCCTTGGACTGGAGAGTCCTCTGAATCCGGCGATCGCGCGCCTCGTCGTGAACGTGCGCCCCGGCCGGATCGAGCAGCTCGGAACGAGAGGTATGCCAAGCGCGAGCGCGAGTTGGACTCGCGGGCGCGAGAGCAAGAAGACGAGGGTGGTTCTTCCTCCGCCGAACGCTCGCCGCGTTCAAGCTGGGCCGAAGGGCACGGCGCCAGTGAGCGAGCTCCGCGCCCCGAGCGCCCTGGCCGCGAAACGAGTTGGTCCAAGTCGTCGGATCGTTCCGAACGTGCCGCGTGGCCAGAGCGTGCGGCGGGTTCCGATCAAGCTGGCGCGTTCAAGAGCGGACAGGTCGATCAAGAGGCGCCGATCGAGCAGGGGCCCAAGCCGCTGAATCGTCGCGAACGCCGGGCGCTGGAGCGCGCCGAGCGTGAGCGTCTTGCGGCTGGAGGCGAAGGATCGGCAGTCAGTGGCGCGCAGGGCGAAGATACTCAGCCTCGCGAACCTGCCGCAGCGAGCGGTGCTCAAGCGAGTGCCCGTCCGCACAGTGGCGCCGAGTCGCAGAACGTTGAGGAATCTGCCCGTCCTCGCAAGCGTGCTGCCGAGTCTGCTTCTTTCGATGAGGGTGACCGCCCGCGCAAGCGTGCCGAATCGCGCACTTTCGAGGAAGGCGAGCGGCCTCGCAAACGCTCCGAAGCGCGTGACTTCGGCGACGCAGATCGTCCCCGTGAGCGCCCGCGCCGCGGCGGCGACGAGGAAGTCGAGACCTATCGCATCGAAGTGGGTCACGACCACGGCGTAAAACCAGGGAATATCGTAGGCGCCATTGCGAATGAAGTCGGGCTCGAAGGCCGGCTCATCGGCAGGGTGTTGATTCGCGACGATCACAGCTTCGTCGACCTGCCCACCGGCATGCCCAAGGACGTCTTCCTTCAGTTGCAGAAGGTCCGCGTCGCGGGTCAGCCGCTGCAGATCAGCCGTGCCCTGAAAAGCCACGTCGAAAAGCTCCGACGCGAGCGTCCCTCGGCGCCGAAATTTCGCAAACCGAACGAAACAAGAGGCGCGGCGCCCCGGGCCCGCAGCCCGCGCGATCCCAAGCGACGCCGCTGATCCAGGCGGCGTCCAGCCCCTTTTTGAAACGCATAAAAGCCTATAAATAAAGGCTTCCAGCCATTCGACCGCCCGTCCGGTGAAGTGTGAGGCAGCTCACACTTCGTCGGCCGCCATCGCTAGCAAACATCGCGAATGTTTGTTTGTTCGCCTCCCCGCGCGTCTGAAGACGGCGACGTTGCCTCTATTCGCCGACAGGATTGAGGATTCGCCGGGGGTGGTTATGCTCCATCCCGCGTCGAGTCATTGGGTGCCGCTCCGATGGGTAAGGAGCCGCGAAAGCGTGACACTGGCATCCACTGATCAATTAGAAGGGTTCGCAAGGAAAGCGAATGCCGCAGCGGGTCGAGGAAGTTGAACATTCTCGTCTGACTGAAACTCTGTGAGAGCCCTACGGCTGCGCGTTTCTGCGCGCGGTCATGGGTTGTCACAACCTCGAAAGGAGCATTCGAGGCTCGCTACCGTCAAGGGCAAACCCGTCGAAAGTCGGGGACGCAAAGCAACCGGTCTACAAGGGCTTCGGCCCGACGACAGCGGGGCTGCCGAATCAGCGAGAGCAAACCGTGCCAGCGGGGTACGGCTGTTCTATGTGTACGCGAGTACACCGACTCATTCGTAGGTCGCATAGCGACCGCGTCGCCCTTGGAAATTCACGTCGAGCGCGCAGCGCCCGGCAGAAGTAACAAGGGTTCTTCAGATGCAGAAGGCGACAGTCGGTAAGTGGATGCAGCGTGGCGGTCTGTTCGCGCTGGTGATGACGGGCTTCGCGACCGCAGGCTGCGGTGGCGGCGGTGGTGGTGGCAGCGCCGCCAGCGGCCCAACTACCGTTGGCAATTCCGCTCCCACGATTGCTGCCAATCCGCCCGCACAAGCCGCGGTCGGCAGCAACTACTCCTTGACTCCGCAGGCCCAGGACGTCGACGGCGATCCGCTCGCGTTCTCGATCCAGAACAAGCCCAGCTGGGCGCAGTTCAACACCGCCACGGGCGCGCTGACCGGCACGCCGACTGCGGAAGCCACGTTCGCCGACATCGTGATCAGCGTGAGCGACGGCAAGGCCAGTGCGTCGTTGCCGGCCTTCTCGATCAGGGTGGCCGCCGCCGGCTCGACCCCGGGGGCAGGCGCCGGCACCGGCTCGAATAGCGAAGCACCGACGCCGGTTGCTTCCGGTCCGAACGTCGCATTGTCCTGGAACGTGCCGACGCAGACGGTCGACGGCCAGACGTTGCAGAACCTCGCGGGCTATCGCATCCACTACGGCACGAATCAGAATGCGATGGTGAATTCCATCGAAGTGCCGAGTGCGGGCCTGAACTCGTACACGGTGCAGAATCTGCGGGCGGGCACCACCTATTTCTTCGCGGTGCGTGCGATTACGGCGGATGGCGATGAGAGCGAGATCTCGAACGTCATCTCACGCGTGATCAGCTGATCGGCATCGGCCGACGGACTCGGACGGGCGTCGGTTGCGACGCCAGTCCTTTTCCAACACTTCAATTCGCAGTGGCTCCGGCCACGTAACGGTCCACTTCACGGCCGAGCAGTTCCAACGGGACGCTGCCTGTGCGCAGCACGACGTTGTGGAATTCCTGCGGCGAGAACTTCTCGCCGAGCGCCGTCCGGGCACGATCCCGCAGCTCGAGAATCTGCAGCTGGCCGATCATGTACGCGCACGCCTGCCCCGGATAGACGACGTATCGTTCCACTTCACTGGCTTCCAGGCCGTAGTCGATGGCCTGCTGACGCGTCCATTTCTTGGCGTGCAAGCCAGTGTCCACGACCAGCCGGCGCGCGCGGAACAGTTGCGCATCGAGCATGCCGAGCAGTCCTTCCGGATCTCCGTCGTACCAGCCATTGTCGGCAACCAGCTTCTCCGCATACAGCGCCCAGCCTTCGGATAGCGCAGAGAGGCCCCCTAGCACACGCGCCTGCCGGAACTTGGGCAGATCGGCGTTCTCCTGTTCCAGCGCGATCTGGAAGTGATGCCCCGGCACGGTCTCGTGATACACCAGGGTGCGCAGACCGAACTTGGTCATGCGCTGCGGACGCAGCGGCATCTGGAAGATCGCCGAGCGCGAGCCATCGAGTGGCGCGCGGTTGTAGTTGGCGGCGGCGCTGGCCTCGCGGAAACGAGGGAAGGGCTGCGCTACGACCGGTGACTTCGGCTGCAGATCGAATAGCGTCGGGCTGCGCTTGAGGGCATCGGCCATGAAGCCGTCGATGTCTCTCATGATGGCGCTGCGGCTGGATTCCGAAGTCGGATCTGGATAACGCAGATCCTCGCGCAGTTGCGCCGCACGTGCCGCTACCGTGCCTTCGGTACGGCCAAGCTTGCGAAAGATCGCATCCATCTCGCTCTCGATACGCGCCACCTGCTGCAAGCCGATCTCATGGATCTCCTCGGCTGTGAGCTTGGTGGTCGTGAAACGGCCGAGCGCGTACGCATACGCCTGCTCGCCCTTTTCGAAACGCCACAAGCCGGCATCGTCGGTCGTTTGCGGCAGGATGCTTTCGAGCAATGCGATGGCCCGGCGCCAGGACGGATACACCTGATCGGTGACGATCCTGGTGGCCTGCTGTTGCAGATCCGAGCGTTGCGCCAAGCTCAGTCCTTCGATGTTTTGAATACGCTGAGCGAAAGCGGTGACCAGCGGGTTCTGCGCCGGCGCCACATCGCTGAAGCTGCGCATGGACGCGAGCGTCGCCTGCACGATGAAGCGCGGCGGCAGCATCTTCCTGCTGGCGAGCTGACGGGCTTCGGCCACCGTCTCATCCATGCGCGTGCCGATCTGCTTCATGCGCGTCACATAGTTGGACGCATCGTCCGGCTTCACCAGTGGATGACGCAACGTCAGCGCTTCGACCAGCCCGACGTTGGCGCCGCTGAATTGCTCGAGCGGAAAATCGAAGTCGAGGAACGCCTCGCTGGCTGCGATCTGTTCAAGCTGCCACTGCATGAGGTCCGCCGATACGCGCTGCGACTCGTTCATTCTGCTGCGGTCGAACTTCGCGAGGTCGGCCAGACCTTTCTTCGCCCGCTTGATCCGTTCGAGCCTGTGCGCACGGGTGCGTGGCGTGAGCTGCTGCTCCAGCCGGCTTTGTTCTTCGCCGGAGAAGTAGCGCGAGCTGGTGGCGAGGTCGGGATCGGCGCGCACCCATTCATCGGTAAAGCGCTCGAAGAAGGCGTCAACGGTGGAGCGACTGGCCTGATTGGCCTGCGCCAGCGCCAGACATGGCAGCAGCAAGGTGTATGCAAGGACGAGCAGCAGTTTGGTTCTGTGCATTCTTTTCCCCTTCAGGTGAGGCCCGGCGCGGTGAGCGGTCATTCCGCCGACGCGATGTTTCCGCAAATGCCGACCCGAAAAACGCCGGTGACGATGCCATAATCGGCCGGCCTTGTCACAGCGGACGACCGAGCCTCGTCTGGTTGGGCCGAGCTTTCATCTTCATGAATCATGAGCGCCAACCCCACTGCAACAGCCCATGCTTTTGCCAGCGAACGCAACCGTTTGCTGGGCATCGCCTATCGCATGCTCGGTTCACGCGCCGATGCGGAGGACGTGTTGCAGGACGCCTGGTTGCGCTGGAATGAAGCCGGGCACGTGGACGTGCGTTCCACGCAGGCCTGGCTGACTACCATCGTCACGAGGCTGTCGATCGACCGGTTGCGTTCAGCGAAGGCGAGGCGCGAGGTATACATCGGGCCGTGGTTGCCCGAGCCGCTCGCCGAAGTCGACGCCGTGACTCCGGAATCCAAAGCGGAGCTGGCGAGCGAGCTGTCGCTGGCGTTTCTGCGCCTGCTCGAACGGCTCGGCCCCGATGAACGCGCTGCCTTTGTGTTGCACGATGCGTTCGACTGCGACTACGGCGACATCGCCGAAGTGCTGGGCAAGAGCCTTGCTGCATGCCGGCAGCTGGTGCATCGGGCGCGAGAGCGGGTGATGGCGGAGCGCCGGCGTTTTCAGGTCGACGAGCAGACGCGCCAGCGCATCCTCGAACGGTTCCTCGAAGTGGCTCGTGTCGGCGACCTACCGGCGATGAAGGCGCTGTTCGCTACGGATGCTCATCTGATCTCCGACGGCGGCGGCAAAGCGGTGGCGGCGCGCCGCATCCTGCATGGCGCCGAGCGGATCGCTCAATTGTTCACGATGATCCTTCGCCGCAACGCTCGCGATATCGAAAGACGGCTGCTGCGTATCAATGGCGAACTGGGCTTTGCCACCTCGTTCAGGGGCAAGCTGCACTCGGTCACGACCATCGATACCGATGGCGAGCGCATCTATGCGTACTACACGGTGGCCAATCCCGACAAGCTCGGCGCGTTCCTGACGGCGCCCTGACGCAGTTCGCGCTGGTCTGTCACAGACCGGCGGGCTGGCTCGTCCAGCATGTGCAATCACCTTGTCAGATGGAGAGCGCACGATGAGTCAGCAGCGACCGTTCAATTTCATGAAACTTCAGGGGATCTACCAGGCCATGATGGGCCTGAGCGCCGGATACGAGAATTCCACGCTGGAGCACACTTTGCTCGAGCTGGTGAAGTTGCGGGCGTCGCAGTTGAACGGCTGCGGCTTCTGCGTCGATATGCACACCAAGGATGCCCGCCTGGAAGGCGAAACCGAGCAGCGGCTGTATCTGTTGAGCGTGTGGCGCGAGGCCCCCGGTTTGTACACGCCTCGCGAACAGGCGGCGCTGGCCTGGACCGAGGCAGTGACCAGGCTGGAGAATCAGCACGTGGCCGACTCGGTTTACGATCAGGCGCGCGCGCAGTTCAGCGATGAGGAGCTGGCGAAGCTGACCTTGGCTATCGTCGCCATCAACGGCTGGAATCGTTTCAACATCGCATTCAACGTGCCGGCGGGCAGCTACAAGGCCGGCAGCCTCAAGGCGGCCCGCGCACGAGCATGAGGCCCCGTGTCCCGCTTACCCCAAAGATGAAGCTCCGGCGGCCCTGTGGCGATTAAACTCGCCGCATGGCTGTCGTTTCCACATCACCGGTTGTTCCTCGCGGCTTGCTCGCGGT
>Ga0182742_1002142_pt1 | contig 22687 bp, 25 predicted proteins | sample eDN5th37CBELigMG_FD_128880 | JGI IMG/M metagenome (GOLD analysis project Ga0182742, IMG submission 128880) | Enriched Miracle-Growth compost microbial communities from Emeryville, California, USA - eDNA 5th pass 37_C BE-Lig MG (version 2)... ... | reverse complement strand
GGCGGCGCAGTGCGGTTCTTCCACATGGCGCTGTTCGAGGGACACCTCCTCTCCCTGCATTACTACCTGGTAGATACCGCATTCTGTTTTCTGTTCGGTTTCTGGGGCTATCGGGTCACCCGGGCGGGACAGATGGCCGAGCAATATGGCTGGTTGTATCGGCGCGCCGGGCTGATCAACTGGGCGAAAAAAAGGCCCGCGCCAAACGCCGCAGCCCCGAAATCCGGCTGACGTTTTCCCCGCTTTGTCGTTAAATCCAGCAATGCGGCGGGGCCGAACGATTCCGGCGCAATCGACCCGCTACGTTTTGCTTACACGCTGTCACCAGGGGAGTTTCGAATGAAACGGATCACCGCGCTCGGCGTCGCGCTTGGCCTCGCGGTCGCGCTGTCGGGCCAAGCCTCGAGTCCGGCCGATGCCCAAATCAAGTTCGGCGTCGCCGGCCCACTCACCGGTTCGAACGCCGCCTTCGGCGCGCAATTGAAGAACGGTTTCGAACAAGCGATCGAGGACATCAACGCGGCCGGCGGAATCCAGGGTCAGAAAATCACCACCACGGTCGGCGACGATGTCGGCGATCCGAAACAGGGCGTGTCGGTCGCCAACAAGTTTGCGGCCGAGGGCGTGAAGTTCGTGGTGGGCCATTTCAATTCCGGCGTCACCATGCCGACCTCAGAAGTCTATCAGGAGAACGGCATGCTCGCGATCACGCCGGCCTCGACCAATCCGCGCGTGACTGATCGCGGCATGTGGAACGTGTTCCGGGTCTGCGGTCGCGACGACCAGCAGGGCGCGGTGGCCGCCGCCTATATCCTCAAGCACATGAAGGACAAGAAGATCGCGATCGTGCATGACAAGACCACCTATGGTCAGGGCCTTGCCGACGAAACCCGCAAGGCGATGCACAAGGGCGGCATGAAGGAAGTGCTGTATGAGGGCATCAACCTCGGCGACAAGGACTTCTCGGCGCTGGTCTCGAAGATCAAGGCCTCGGGCGCCGATCTCGTCTATTGGGGCGGCCTGCACACCGAAGGCGGCCTCCTGGTGCGCCAGTTGCGCGACCAGGGCGTGAAGGCGCCGCTGTTCGGCGCCGATGGCATCACCTCCGACGAGTTCGCCGCGATCGGCGGTCCGGGCGTCGAAGGCACGCTGATGACCTTCGCGCCGGATCCGCGCAAGCGTCCGGAAGCCAAGGCGGTGATCGAGAAATTCCGCGCCAAGAAGTTCGAGCCGGAAGCCTACACGCTCTACAGCTATGCCGCGGTCCAGGTGATCAATCAGGCCGCCGACGCGGCCAAGTCGCTTGATCCGAAAAAAGTCGCAGCGCAGATCAAGTCCGGCCAGAAGTTCAAGACGGTGATCGGCGAGTTCTCCTTCGACAAGAAGGGCGACATCACCCGGCCGGATTACGTCGTCTATGTCTGGAAGAAGGGCGCCGACGGCAAGATCACCTACGAGGAACTGCCGGCGAACATGCAGGGCTCCTAAGCTCCCGCAGCCAGCCTGAACGGAAAGCCCGCCGCACGGCGGGCTTTTTCGTTTCAGACCGCGACGGTTGAACGAGCGGCCACCGCTGCGTGGACGGCGTACCCCGTTCCGGCGCGGACACGACCGGAACCACTTCGACATCCGCGACTTGGTGTCCTAGCCTTCTACCGGGACGCCAGCACGTCGGGGATGTCTCATGAAGCTCCTGTTCGTCCATCCCGGCCCCCTTCTCTATACGCGCATCTTCCTGCGACTCGAACCGCTCGGGCTCGAACTGGTCGCCGGCGCGGCGCGGCGCGCGGGACATGCAGTGAAACTCATCGATCTGCAGGTCGAAGGCCACGCCGACTATCACCGGCTGGTCGCGGACTGGCAGCCGGACGTGATCGCGTTTTCCTGCAACTATCTGGCCAATGTCCCCGAAATCGTCGATCTGGCGAAACAGACGAAATCAGCCCTGCCGGCCTGCTTCATCTGCGTTGGCGGACACAGCGCCTCTTTCACCTCGCGTGCCATTGTGGAGCACGGCGAAGGCGCAATCGACTGCGTGCTTAGGGGCGAAGGCGAGGCCGGCATTCTCCAGCTCCTCGAAGCGGTGGCCGGTGACCGTCACGCAGTCGATCGGGTCCCCGGCGCGGTGACGATCGACGGCGAAGGCCCGATGCCGCGTTTCATCCACGACCTGGACGATTGTATGCCCGCCCGCGACCTGTTGCAGCATCGCCGCAAGTATTTCATCGGCATTCTCGATCCGGCGGCCTCGATCGAATTCTCGCGCGGATGCCCGTGGGACTGCTCGTTCTGCAGCGCGTGGACATTCTATGGCCGCAGCTACCGGCTGGTCAGTCCCGAGCGCGTGGTGGAAGATCTCGCAGCGATCACCGAGCCTGGCGTCTTCATTGTCGACGACGTCGCATTCGTGCAGGGCCGTCACGGCGTTGCGATCGGAGAGGCGATCGCAAAAGCGAATATCCGCAAGCACTATTATCTCGAGACGCGCGGCGATGTGCTGTTGCGCAACAAGGAGGTGTTCAGGTTTTGGAAGACAATCGGACTTGCATACATGTTCCTCGGCATCGAGGCGATCGACGACGAGGGCTTGCGCAAATACCGCAAGCGCGTTCCGCTGGGCAGGAATTTCGAAGCGCTGGAATTTGCGCGCACGCTTGGCATCGAAGTGGCGATCAACCTGATCGCCGACCCCGACTGGGATGAGGAACGCTTCGCGACGATCCGCGAATGGTGCCTGGAGGTGCCGGAAATCGTCAATATCAGCATCAACACCCCCTATCCCGGCACAGAGAGCTGGCTGACCGAACCGCGGCGCCTTGCGACCCGCGACTACAGGCTCTTCGATATCCAGCATGCGGTGCTGCCAACCAAGCTGCCGCTTGCGACATTCTACCGCGAGCTGCTCGAGACGCAGCGCGTGCTCTATCGCAAGCATCTGAACTGGCGCACCGCGCCGCTGGTCGCGAAAGAGGCGCTGGCCTTGCTCATGCGCGGCCAGACCAATTTCCTTCGCGGCATGATGCTGTACAACAAGACCTACAATCTCGAGAAGATGCTCGGCGATCACGCGCAGCCGGTCCGCTACGAAATCCCGCTGCCGCGGCCGGCCGCCACGAGCGCACCGCGCGCAAACGCGGCCGGCCTCTACATTCACGCGCCGCGTGGCCGCGCCGGCCGACATATCGACGATTCGACCGAGCAATTTGTCGACGAGACGCGCATCGGCGGCGCGATGCAGTGACAGGAAATCGGCTGCGGCCGCGATCCGGGCTTTTCGGTTTGCGGCTCGCAGACGTTACGGCTACACCGCTTCCCGCAAGTCACGACAAGCCTCCGAAAATGCCCGATTTTTCCCCGCAACAGGACGCGGCGCTTCGCGCCGTTTCGGACTGGCTCAAAGCCAGGCCCGGCACAGGCGGCACGCCGCAGGTGTTCCGCCTGTTCGGTTACGCCGGTACCGGCAAGACCACGCTCGCGCGTCATCTGGCCGAAAGCGTCGATGGCAAGGTGTCCTATGCCGCCTTTACCGGCAAGGCGGCGCTGGTAATGCGTGCGAAGGGCTGTGGCGGGGCCTCAACCATCCATTCGCTGATCTACAAGACGCGCGAGAGCGGCGAGGAGACGCCGAGCTTCGAACTGTGGGACGACGCGCCCGCCTCGAAGGCCAAACTGATCGTGATTGACGAGTGCTCGATGGTCGATGCCGAACTCGGACGAGACCTCCTCTCCTTTGGCATTCCGCTCCTGGTGCTCGGCGACCCCGCGCAGCTTCCGCCGGTTCAGGGCGCGGGCTTCTTCACCGACGCGCAACCGGACGCAATGCTGACCGAGGTCCATCGCCAGGCGCAGGACGATCCGATCGTGCGGCTGTCGATGATGGTGCGCGAAGGCGAGTGGCTGGAACCCGGGCGCTATGGCGACAGTGAAGTGGTACGGCGCAGCGACTTCGATCCCGACCGCGTGCTTGAGACAGACCAGATTCTGGTCGGCCGCAACAACACGCGCCGCGCCTATAATACGCGACTGCGTGAGCGGCTCGGCCGCGACGAAGGGCTGCCGGTGGCCGGCGACAAGCTGGTCTGCCTGCGCAACAATCGCCGCAAGGGCCTGTTCAATGGCGGGCTGTGGACGGTGAAGGAACGCGCCGCGGGAAGGTCTGGCAGCATCATCACCATGCGGATCGCGCCGGACGCGGATCTGTCGGGCTCTGCGCTCGGCATCAAGGGCATCAAGGTGTCGGTGCGCCGCGAATGCTTCCTCGGCGGCATCGAGGATTACGATTGGCCGCAGCGCAAGAAATACGACGAGTTCGATTACGGCTATGTGCTTACCGTGCACAAGGCGCAAGGTTCGCAATGGGATGACGTGGTGCTGTTCGACGAGAGCTTCGCCTTTCCCGACAGCCGCGCCCGCTGGCTCTATACCGGCATCACCAGAGCCGCCAAGAAGCTGACGGTCGTGGTGCCATAAGGCGTCGGCCCCCACGGCCTCAAGTCGTCAGCTCGCTTGCATCGTCGAACGATCCACCGGGCTGGGCGGGAGCCGCCTTCACGGCGCGTGACGCGATGCTTTCGCGCCCTGAGTGTTCCGCGCGGTTTCGAGCCAGGCATCCAGCTCGTTGGCGATCCATTCGTTCGCGGCGTTCTCCGATCTGAAATCCTTGATGTCCTCGCTGCGGCCGTCGGGCCACCTGGCCGCAACCCACCACCGATCGCTCGGATCGTGACGAATCTGCATGATAGGCACTGTCATGGCTGCGCCTTCCTCTTGCCGGAGAGAGTCCTGCCCGACCGCCCGGGGCCGGCGTGGCGCTGCGCCTCGGCGCCGCCGCCTTTCTTCAGGCCGTCCTTGAATTTGTCGGCTTTTCGCGTGCCCTGCTGCGGTTTGGTCGGCATGGTCTCACCCGGTTTCCGCTTGCAACGGCCGATCCGGTGTGGAGTTCCGCAGTGCGGGCAAAAGCCTCGCTGGAACCCTGCCTGCCGGTGCGCGCTTCTTCTGCAGAGGGCTCGGGAGACTGGCGAGACAGGAGAATTTGCAATGCCGGACGATTTCGGAAACGGTGACTTTCGCGGCAAGCCTGACAAGTCCGACGACAAGCTGAAATTCGCGACGGCGCGCGACGTGCAAGGCGGTGCTTATGACGTCGATCCGGCGCGGGCGAAGGACAAGGAACAAGGCGAATATGGTGGCCAGCCGCCGGAAGGCCTGACCCGCGAGCGCAAGGGTCCCCTCAATCCCTCCACCGGCAGACGCTAGTCGCCGCGGCACCGCGCGCGTTGACGTCACCGGGCGAGGAAAGCGGTGCTCCGGTTTTCGTGGGACCTGCGGCGCACGGGATGAGGGCTGCCACCGGGATCAACAGGCGGAGGCATGCGCAAATGGAACTTTCTCAGATGGAATGCCACCGCGGCGCCGGCGTTCAGCCGATCCGCCCGAGCGCCGGGAATGTCTCCAGAAGCCAGAAACTCATGGTCGTGATGGTCCCGGTGAGAAACATGATCCCGGTCAATACCAGCAGCGCGCCCATCGCCATTTCGACCTTCTGCATGTGCGAACGAAAGCGCGACAGGAACGCCGCGAATGGCTCCGCCGCGAAGGCCGCCAATACAAACGGAATGCCGAGCCCGAGCGAATAGACCGCAAGCAGCCCCGCGCCTTTGGCGACCGTCGCCTCGGACGCGGCAACGGCAAGGATCGCGGCGAGGATCGGCCCGATACAGGGGGTCCAGCCGAAGGCGAAGGCAAGGCCCATGACATAGGCGCCCCAAAGCCCGATCGGCTTCGCCATCCCGAGCCGCTTTTCGCGCAGCAGGAAATCGATGCGGGTCAGCCCGAGAAAGTGCAGGCCCATGATGATGATCGCGATGCCGGCAATGGTCGCGAGCACGTCGGAATAGGCGCGCAGCAGGCTTCCGATCAGGGTGGCGCTGGCCCCAAGCGCGATGAACACCGTGGAAAAGCCGGCCACGAACAGGCAGGCCGCCAGCACCGCCTGCCGGCGCACCCGCGGTTCCGGCTCGGCATCGGCGAGCCGTTCGAGCGAAGCCCCCGCGAGATACACAAGATAGGGTGGAACGAGCGGCAGAACGCAGGGCGACAGGAAGCTGATCAGGCCCGCGAACAGTGCGGCGACAAGGGAAACGTCCGGCATGGGGATGTCATGCCCGCCGGCCCGCGACGAAGCAAGCACGCCGGCGACGGCTCGCCATGATGTGACCGGCCGTTATGGATTTTGGCTGCGTTGCGACTAGAGTTGCAGGTTTCTCCGTTCATTCCCGCGAAACCGGGAATCCAGTCTGGGTACCCGCTTTCGCGGGGACGAGCGGAAAGCTTCGGGAATGCATCCTTGCGCAATCTCATCACCGATGTCGCCGGGGTCAGGGTCGGCCACGCCGAGGACGGAAAGCTCGGTTCCGGCTCGACCACAATCGTGTTCGACGAACCCGCGGTCGCCTCCGTCGATCTGCGCGGCGGCGGTCCGGGCTCGCGCGAGACCGAGCTGCTCGCCGCGCATTCGACGGTCGAGCGCGTGGATGCGGTCGTGCTGTCCGGCGGGTCCGCATTCGGCCTCGACGCCACCTCGGGCGTGCAGAGCTGGCTGCACGAACACGGCCGCGGCTATGCGATCGGGACCGCGCGCGTGCCGATCGTGCCGGGTGCGATCGTGTTCGACCTGCTTGCCGGTGGCGACAAGCAATGGGGCCGGTTCTCCCCCTACCGTGAGCTCGGCTATCACGCAGCGGCTTCGGCCTCCGTCGATTTCGCGCTCGGCAGCACTGGCGGCGGCCTTGGCGCGACCACGGCCAGCCTGAAAGGCGGCATCGGATCGGCCTCGGCTACGACTGCGGATGGCGTCACGGTCGGCGCGATCGTGATTGTCAATGCGGTCGGCAACGTGACCATCGGCGAGGGTCCGCATTTCTGGGCGGCGCCGTTCGAGCAGGACGGCGAATTCGGCGGTCGCGGCTGGCCGGACCAGTTTGGACCCGATGCGGTGGCGATCCGCACCAAGGGCGGCCCGCGCCAGGCCACGACCATCGCGCTGGTCGCAACCGATGCGATCCTGACCAAGGCGCAATGCCACCGCGTCGCGGTGATGGCGCAGACCGGCTGCGCCCGCGCAATCTATCCGGTGCATACACCGCTCGACGGCGACATCGTCTTCGCGGCGGCGACCGGGAAAAAGGCGCTGCCCGATCCGCTGTTCACGCTGACAGCGCTCGGCTCTCTCGCCGCCAATGTGCTGGCGCGCGCCATTGCACGCGGCGTCTATGAGGCCACCGCGCTGCCATTCGAAGGCGCGCTGCCGGCCTGGCGCGACAAGTTCGCGTAAAATCCGAGACGTAAACCATCCGCCGAATTTGCTGCGAACCGCCCCCTGTCGCTTCCGTTGCTCATCGAGCAATAATGATTGCGGGAATGCGATCATGTCAGCAAATGTGCGCCATGTGCTCCCTGGCATTCTGAGCGGGCAGCAAACCGGTTCGGCGGGAATCCGCGACGCCGTCTATCTGGCGGACCGGCGTGAATTACGAATCACCTTCAAATCGGGCCGGGCGTTTGCCTATGTCGACGTCCCGCAAGCGATCTACGACGCGTTCGTGGCATCGCCGGCCCGCGGCGCCTTCTTCAACATCGCCATCCGCGGCCGTTTCCAGTTCCATGAACTGTCGCCGTCGCAGCCGCGCACACGGCATTGATCACGTGGGGTTCGTAAACCGCTCTGCGCGGAACGGCGTCGGATCGGTCAGCGGCACCTCGCCGGTCATCATCTCGGCCAGCAGCCGTCCGCTAACCGGCCCGAGCGTCAGACCCCAGTGCGCGTGGCCGTAATCGAGCCATAGGCCCGGCTGACCCGGCGCGCGGCCGATCACCGGCATGGAATCGGGGAAGCAGGGTCGCCGTCCCATCCAGGGCTCCGCCTCGACCGGATCGCCGAGCGGGAACAGCGCCTGTGCCTTTGCCATCAGGCGGTCGAACTGCACCGGCGTCGCAGGTGCGTCGCGATGGGCGAATTCCGCGCCGGTCGTGAGCCGAAGCCCCTGCTCCATCGGCACCACCGCATAGCCGACCTCCGCATCCAGCACCGGACGGTTCAGGCCGCGATTCCCGAGCGGCCGGTAATGCCGGTGATAACCGCGCTTTACCTCCAGCGGCAGCCTGATCCCGAGCGGATCGAGCAGGTCCGACGCCCAGGGCCCGAGCGCGACGACAGCGTCTTGCGCATCGACCGGCCCTTCGGAGGTGTCGACCCGCCAGCGGCCGTCAGCCCGATGCAGCGAACGCGCGTCGCCAATCAGCGTCACGCCGCCGAGCGAGCGGAAAAGCTCGACATAAGCGCGCGTCACCGCCAGCGGATTGCTGACGCTCGCTGCCTGGGGCCAGAAAATGCCGCGCTCGAAGACCGGCGACAGACCGGGCTCGAGCGCCAGTGAGCCATCGACGTCGAGCGGCTCGAAAGCCAGCCCGGCGGCGGCGATGGCATCGAGATCGGGCTTGGCATCGTTGAACGCGCGGGTCGTGCGGTAGATCTTCAACCAGCCATTGGTGCGCAGATAGCGCTCGGCGCCCGCCTCCCGCATCAGCGTCTCGTGCTCGGCGATCGCCGCCGCGAATAGCGGACGCATCGTGGTTGCGAATTCGAGCATGGCTTCGCCGGTCGAATAGCGCAGATAGGCGAACAGCCAGGGCGCGAGCTTCGGCAGATGCGACAGATGATAGTTCGCCTCGGGCGCGCGCTTGAACGCGATCTTCAGGAGCGCGGAAAGCTTGAGCGGAAACGGATAGGGAAAATAGGTATTGCCCTCGATGATTCCGGCATTGCCGTAGGAGGTCTCCTCGCCGGGTGCACGCCGGTCGACCAGCGCCACGGACAGCCCGCGTTTGGCCAGGTGAACGGCGGCGGAAACCCCGACCATGCCGGCGCCAAGAACGATTGCATCGGTGCGGGCCATAACTTCCTCGGGGTGATTGGTCGCCTGTGCGGTCCCGCTATGCGCGGCATGGACCCGCGATTCGGGATGTGATGGCACAGATATATGGCTTGCGCGACATCCGTGCAGTATCAGGCGCCATGCTGTGTTTTACGTGGTCCTTGCCGCGCTGGCATGGCTCGGCCCGCAAGGCAGCCGCGCTGGCTATCGGGGTGATCCGTCGGCAGCGCAACATGGGGTTGACGGTCGTGCGCCCGGGGGCGCCGCGGCGGAACTGACTTCAGCTGTGTTTTGCGCTCGCCCGGTTCCAAGGTGGAGATCCTGCCCTGCCTGTTTGGGCCGGTTGTGCGCCGGCTTGCCCGGCATTTTGCCAGCGCGGACCTGCGGTGTAAGAGGAGGCGCCGACCCATGACCGAGAGCCGCATGTCCCGTCCCCTGCTGATCGCGCCGTCAATTCTCGCCTCCGATTTCGCCAGACTCGGCGAGGAAGTGCGCGCCGTCGACGCCGCCGGCGCAGACTGGATCCATCTCGACGTGATGGATGGGCATTTCGTCCCTAACATCACCTTCGGCCCTGACGCGGTGAAGGCGATGCGGCCCTGCACGAACAAAGTCTTCGACGTGCACCTGATGATTGCGCCCGCCGACCCGCATCTGGAAGCCTTCGCCAAGGCCGGGGCGGACATCATCACCGTGCATGTGGAAGCGGGCCCGCATCTGCACCGCTCGCTGCAGACGATCCGGGCGCTCGGCAAGAAGGCCGGCGTGACGATGAACCCGGCGACGCCGGAAAACACCATCGAGCATGTGCTCGACCTCGTCGACCTGGTCCTCGTCATGTCGGTCAACCCCGGATTCGGGGGCCAGGCTTTCATTCCCGCTGCCACCGAGAAGATCGCGCGCATCCGGGCGATGGTCGGCGCCCGCCCGATCGACATCGAGGTTGATGGCGGCATCACGCCCGAGACCGCGCCTCAGGTCGTGGCCGCCGGCGCCAATGTGCTGGTTGCCGGTTCCGCCATCTTCAAGGGCGGCGCGCAGGCCTATCGCGGCAATATCGCAGCGATCCGCCATGCCGGCGCGCTGGCGCGCGGCGAAGCGGCGTGATCGCGCCGGCCCATGCGCTGACGCTGCTCGCCGACAAGCTTGAGCCGGGCGAGCACGTTCGTTACGCGGTCCGTCCGGATATCCGCGTCGCATTGCGCAACAAGCTGGTCCTGGCGTGGATCGGCATCCCGTGGTGCGCTGGCTCCCTCAGTCTGTATTTCGCAGGGCGCGCCTCCGCCATGATTGCCTTCCCCTTGGCGATGATCGGGATCGCTCTCCTGGCCGCTCCAATCCTGATGGCAATCGACAGGCGCTACACCATTTACGCGATTACCGATCGCCGCGTGCTGGTCGTGCACCATGGCCTGCGGCCCGGCGTCGTGAGCTGCCCGTTCGAGCGGATGGATGCGACGTTCGAAGTCGCGGCCCCTTCCGGCAAGGGCGGACATCTTTATTTTGCCTCCGGCATGCCCACGAAACTTCGCGATGTCGACTATACCGGCAGGCTCGCCTTGCGCGACCTGGCCGATCCACAGGAGGCGGCCATGCGGCTGGAGGCGGCCCGCAAAGGCCGCTAAGAGCCTATAATCCCGATCCCTCCGAATCGCATGCTCTGCGAACCTTTCCGGACGTCCGACATGAAGCAGATCGCGTGGGCGGCATGCCTCGCCGCCACATTGGCCACGACGGCAGATGCCGCGAACCGCCGTGTCGAGAAGAAGCTGCACACCCTGGATCCAATGACCCGGCTGGAGCAGATTTGTGCGATGGAGACGATGGCTCGGGTCCACAAGGACGCCAATCCTCATCGCCCCGACCGTGCGATCATCTATGCGCTGGCCGCCCCGGTCCTGAAAGGCGACACCGTCACCGGCAACGGCGGCGCCTTCCGCAGCAAGGGCAAGTGGTATCGCTATTCCTTCACATGCAAGGCGACCGCCGACCACATGACCGTGTCCTCGTTCAGCTACAAGATCGGCAATCCGATTCCCGAGGACCAGTGGGAAACCTACGGTCTCTATTGAGAGGCAGGTGAATACCGCACCGTTGCAGCCCGCCAGGGTTTGCCCCGCAGCCACAGCGTGTTACGCGACGGTTCACGTCATGCTTATGAGCCGCCGATGATCCCCCGTTATACCCGCCCGGAAATGGCTGCTGTCTGGTCGCCGGAACAGAAATTCCGCATCTGGTTCGAGATCGAGTCGCATGCGGCCGACGCGATGGCCGAACTTGGCCTGATCCCGAAGGAAGCCGCCAAGACCATCCGCGAGAAGGGCAGCGCCGCCACCTTCGATGTGGCGCGGATCGACGCCATCGAGGCCGAGGTCAAGCACGACGTCATCGCCTTCCTGACCCATCTCGCCGAGATCGTCGGCCCCGAGGCGCGTTTCGTGCATCAGGGCATGACCTCCTCTGACGTACTGGACACGTGCCTGTCGGTGCAGCTTGCGCGCGCGACCGACATCCTGATCGCCGATACCGAACGGCTGCTGGACGCGCTCAAGCGCCGCGCATTCGAGCACAAGCTGACCCCGACCATCGGGCGCTCGCACGGCATCCATGCCGAGCCGACGACCTTCGGGCTCAAGCTCGCGCAAGCCTATGCCGAATTCGATCGCGGCAAGGCTCGCCTGATCGCTGCCCGCAAGGAGATCTCAACCTGCGCCATATCCGGCGCGGTCGGCACCTTCGCGCAGATCGACCCGCGGGTAGAGGCGCATGTCGCCAAGGCGATGGGACTGACGATCGAGCCGGTCTCGACCCAGGTGATCCCGCGCGACCGTCACGCGATGTATTTCGCAACCCTCGGCGTGATCGCTTCCTCGGTCGAGCGGCTGGCAACCGAAATCCGTCATCTTCAACGCACCGAAGTGCTGGAAGCCGAGGAATTCTTCTCGCAGGGGCAGAAGGGTTCCTCGGCGATGCCGCACAAGCGCAACCCGGTGCTGTCGGAGAACATCACCGGCCTCGCCCGCATGGTGCGCGCCTACGCCCTGCCCGCCATGGAGAATGTGGCGCTCTGGCACGAACGCGACATTTCGCATTCCTCGGTCGAGCGCATGATCGGGCCGGACGCGACAGTAACGCTCGACTTCGCGCTCAACCGGCTCGCCGGCATCATCGACAAGCTGGTGGTGTATCCGGAAAACATGCGGAAGAATCTCGACCGGCTGGGCGGGCTTGTGCATTCCCAGCGCGTGCTGATCGCACTGACCAACAAGGGCGTGTCGCGCGAGGACGCTTACAAGATCGTACAGGACAGCGCGATGAAGGTCTGGCGCGGCGAAGGCGATTTTCTCGCCTTCCTGAAAGCCGATCCGCGCGTCACGGCAAAGATGAGCGCCGCCGAAATCGAGGAGAATTTCGATCTCGGCTATCACTTCAAGCACGTCGATACGATCTTCAAGCGCGTGTTCGACGAAGCGTGAGCTTCTCTTGCGAGGTCGGCTGCGGCGAAGCGTCAGCCCTCCTCCCTCGAGCGAATGTCGATCTCCGACGTCAGCGTCCGATGCACCGGGCACTTGTCGGCGATCTCCAGAAGCCGCTTGCGCTGCGCGTCGTCCAGATTGCCCGTGAGCGTCAGAAGGCGCTCGATGCGATCGATCTTGCCTTCCTTGGTCTCGCAGTCCTCGCAATCGGCGGCGTGGATACGCGCATGCTTCAGCGTCACCGACACACGCTCCAACGGCAGCCCCTTGTGATCGGCATAGAGGCGCAGCGTCATCGCGGTGCAGGCACCAAGGCCTGCGAGCACGAGGTCGTACGGGGTCGGCCCTGAATCGTCGCCGCCTTGCGCCATCGGCTCATCTGCGATCAAGGTGTGACGGCCAGCGCGGATCGCCTGCTGGAATTTGCCCTGCCCGGTCTCGCTGACCGTGACGCTGCCCGGGTCCGGCTCGACACTCTCCATCGGCATCGACACGTCGAGATAACGTTCGGCCCAGGCTGCGATGACATGCGCGACATAGGTCGAATCCTCCTTGCGGCTCAGGAGATGGTCCGCCCCCGCGAGCGAGACGAAGCTCTTCGGATGCTTGGCTGCGACGAAAATTGCGGTCGCATTGTCGATGCCCACGATCTCGTCGGTCGGCGAATGAAACACCAGCAGTGCCTTGCGCAAGCGTGCGATTCGCTCCGCCTGCTTTTGGCCCGCGATATCGTCCAGAAACTCGCGCTTGATCGTGAACGGCCGGCCGCCGAGCGACACCTCCAGTTCACCGGCGTCGCGGATGGCATCGACATGGTCACTGAACAGGTGCGTCACATGTGCGGGGTCAGCCGGTGCCGCGATGGTCACGACCGCACGCGCGTCCGGGATTGATCCAGCCGCGGCGAGGATCGCAGCTCCCCCAAGGCTGTGACCGATCAGAATCGCAGGTCCGTGGCCCTGTTCGCTCATGTGCCGGGCTGCCGCGACAAGATCGGCGACATTGGAGGAGAACGTCGTATTTGCGAACTCGCCCTCGCTGGAGCCGAGACCAGTGAAATCGAAACGCAGCACCGCGACACCGAGCGCGGTCAGACCCGCCGCGATCCGGCGGGCGGCATGGATGTCCTTGCCGCAGGTGAAGCAATGCGCAAACAGCGCATGGGCGCGTACCTTGCCGGCGGGAATGTCCAGCAAGGCGGAGAGACGCTCACCATGGTCGTTGAGAAAATCGAAGCGTTCGGCAGGCATGATGCTCTCCGTGTCTTCGTGACCGGCGACCGACGCAAGACCAAGTGTAACCCGATTTGGCAGTCCTCCTCCAATCGCTTCTCACCGTCCAGAACAGCGGACAGGGTCCCGGCTGCTCTTTGCCGGTGCCGGCGGGCATGTCAGAAACAGCGGCTCATCAACAAGGACACTGAGGAATGCCCAAGACAGTCAAAAGCAAGCGCAAGGCCGCCGCCATTCCCGCCCCGCGCCTGTCGATCCGGGCGGAGAGCGACCTGTCGCCGAAGCAACGGGAGTTGCTGGCAGACATCCGCAAGAGCCGCGGCACAGGACCGCTCGGCGGACCCTTCGCCGTCTTCCTGCAGGCGCCCGAATACGGCGACCTCGCGCAAAAGCTGGGCGCCTTCTGCCGCTACAAGACTTCGGTGCCGCCGCGCCTGTCCGAGTTCACGATCCTTGTCCTCGCCCGCTTGTGGCGTTCGCAATACGAATTCTGGATTCATGCTCCGATTGCGCAAAAGGCAGGCGTAAAACCCGCGACCATCGAAGCGCTGCGCACCGGCCGCACTGCACGTCTTCGCAAAGACGAGCGAGCGATCTACGATTTCATCGCCGAACTGCATAAGACGAAGCGTGTCACCGACAAGACCTATGCCCGCGTGCACGCGCTCTTCGGCGACGCCGGCATGGTCGAGTTTGTCGGGATCCTCGGCTATTACACGCTGGTGGCGATGACGCTCAATGTCTTCCGCGTGCCGCTGCCCGACGACGAAGTCTATCCATTCGCCGAGCCGCGGGCAGCCATGCGGGGCTGACACGCCGGTTCCGGTATCCGGCTGCCGATTGCTGCGCATTGGCCGGAGCACCCATTGCGAATTGCGCTTTCCATTGCCACGCGAAATCATCATGCTTTTGCGTTTCAATCTTGATTCCGGGGGCAACATGAAGAAGCTGGTCGCCGAATTCATCGGCACATTCACGCTTGTCTTTTTCGGATGCGGCGCGGCCGTGATCGCCGGCATGGGCAGCGGTCCGACCGCGATCGACATTCTCGGCATCGCATTCGCTTTCGGTCTTGCCATCGTCGCCATGGCTTACGGCATCGGCCCGATCTCCGGCTGCCATGTGAACCCGGCGGTCAGTTTCGGCGTGCTGATCGCTGGCCGGATGTCCACGGCCGAATTCATCGGCTATGTGATCGCGCAGGTGCTCGGCGCGATTGCCGGTGCGCTGGTGCTTTATCTGATCCTGTCCGGCAAGGCTTCAGGCTGGACTGGCGGGCTCGGCCAGAACGGCTGGGGACAAGGCTATCTGGGCGAGTACAATGTCACGGCCGCCTTCATATTCGAGGCGTTGGCGACATTCCTGTTTCTTGTCTGCATCCTCGGCGCAACGCATGGCCGCGCGCCGGTGCATTTTGCCGGTCTGGCGATCGGCCTGACCCTGACCGCGATCCATATCGTGGGAATCAACGTGACCGGGGTGTCCGTCAATCCGGCGCGCTCGATCGGCCCGGCGCTGGTCGGTTACGGAAGCAACCCGGCCGCGGTCGGGCAGCTGTGGCTGTTCATCGTGGCTCCGCTGATCGGCGCATCGATTGCCGGACTGATGTTCAAGTCGGGGCTGCTCGAGCCGGATCCGTCCTGATTGCAAAGCTGAGTCGCGTCGCGGCGCGTCTCATCCGGGTGGCTCCGCGCGATTCGCGTGATCGCGTAAGTTTTCCCGTTAAGGAAACGTCGACCGATCCATCAGGGGCAGGAACACAAGTCCGTCCGACTCGGTTGTCGGACGGACATAGTCCGCAGCCGAGAGATCGTGCTATGAGGAGGGGGAAATCGTAACGGGACCTGCGATGCCAGACCGTCCGTCATCAACCGCCGATGACCGGGTTGTCATAAGCCTGCGCACGCGACGCAGATATCAGCCCGTGGAAAGCGCACCGAAAACTTCGTCGCGAGCAAACGAACGCGCTCAAGACGAACTCGCGCAATATGCGAGGGACGGTGAACCTGACGACTTCCGCCACCGCATGATCGTGAACGCAGCGGCGTTTGTGTTTGTGTTGGCTTTGGTGGCCGCCGGCGTGTGGCTCGCCGATACGATCACCACGATGCGCAAGACTCAGGATTGTCTGCTGGCGGGCAAACGCGGATGCGCCCCAGTCGAAGCGCCGGTGACAGACCGCTAGTTCCTGGCGACGCGCTCGGCGCCGACCCGGGAAAGCGTGACCGGAGCCAATCCGGAAAACCCGAGCGCAGCCGCCGCACGGGGCGTCAGATCGATGATGCGGCCGCGCACGAACGGGCCGCGATCATTGATACGGACCACCACGGAACGCCCTGTCTTCTTGTGGGTAACGCGCACCATGGTGCCGAAGGGCAAGGTGCGATGCGCCGCGGCCAGCGCCTGCGGGTTGACCCGCTCCCCGCTCGCGGTTTTCGCACCCGCGTGTCTGTCACCCTTGAAACCATAGACCGACGCGATGCCATCCATCGCTTCAGCCGGAGCAGCCAGAAGAAAAAACGACAGAAGAAACCCTCCGATCGTGCGGACGACCATTCTGCTTCCCCCCAATCAAAGCACTGAAGGAAGCGAGTACGGTCCAAATCGTCCCTCAACCGGGCGCGATCATGAAAAGTTTGAGCTGATTGGGAGGCGCGGGGCGCCACATTTGCTACGTCGGAGGTAGCATCCGCCGCTACGCACCCCGGCGCTACACAATTCTACCGGCGCTCCGACGGTCGCGCCGGTCGAAGCGGCGAACGTGTGTCTGCTCAGAACCGCAGTTCGGGCTTCGCGCTGCTCTCGGCGCTTGCGGGAGTGCGCTCGGGCTGCTTTTCAGTCGAGACCGATGCCGGCCGCGACACCACGGGCGGCGACGCTGACACGGCGGGCTCTGCCGCGGGCTTATCGACCGCATTCACGCTTGCCGTGGTGGCCGGTGCAGTCCGTTCGGCAGACGCGGCCGCCGCTACCGGCTCGGCCGGCGCCCTTGCGGCCGCCGGCTTGTCCGGCATCGCGGGTGCAGCGGCCGGCGAGGCTGCGGAGGCCGGCTTTGCCGAAGGCGCGGATTCCTGTGGAGCGACCGAACGAACCCGGGGCGCAGGCTCAGCCTGTTCGACCGGACGCGAGCGGGTCCGAATCACGGACTGAATGCGGCCGATCACCAGCGCGTGCAGCCGGGGCGATTTGTCGATGTCGATATGCCCGTAGCCCTGGCCGCTCACGTCGACATTGTTGAGCTGCCCACGAAAACCGGGACCACGCCGCATATGCGCATAATCGCGCTGGGTCAGATTATAGACCTGGCCGATATTGGCTGATGCCGCGAACGAACCGGTCCCGTCGAAGGGGACCACGAGCGCGACAGGGACCCCCTTCTTTCCGAGATATTCCGCCATGAACATGACCGCATCGGCTCCGAGGGAGTGACCCACCAGCACGATCGGGCCGTGCTGGCGCGCCTTGTACTGCACCGCGATTGTATCGGCGAGGGATTGCCACTCACTGTGATTATGGACGCTCGCGCTGATGCCGCGCGCCTGAATCTTCGACGCCAGATCGTCCATGCCCAGGGAGAAAATGTTCAAAAGACCGCGCAGAAGATAGACGTGCCCGTTCGACTGCTGCGTGCGCTTGGACTTGGACGACTTGGCCGGTCGTTCGGCTGCGGCCATGGTCTGCGCTTGCAGCGGCGCGGCCAGCGCCATAGTCGAAATTACGATGGGCACGAGCAACCAGCGTTGTCTGATCCCCTTCATCGGACCCGATGCTCCACGTCTTTTATGACTTTTTCTATTATCGGGCCCATCCCTGAATCGCCCGTCAACACATTCGAAGGTTTACAACAGCGTCCCAGCCCAAGGCCACACGGCCAGGACGCTTTCAATGTGAACATTCACCGGTGTTGCCGGTATGCCACGGCACCCGGGTCAGTAAAGTCGAGGCTGGTCAATAAATCCCAGGAATGAGGCGCGCGGTCCGCTTCATATACGCGCGGTAGTCGTCGCCGAAATTGTCGAGCATCATCTCCTCCTCCCGGCCGACGCGGAATAGGAAGAGCGTCCCAAAGCCGACGAGACCGGCCAACCCGGCGAACCAGTTCGGCAGCAGCAGAGCCTGCGCCACCGCCCACAGGAAAAATGCCGTGTACATCGGATGACGCACATGGCGATACAGCCCGTCGGTCACCAGCTTGTGCTGTTCGCGCACCTCGAGCGAATCGGACCAGTTGCGACCCAGTTCCTTGTGCACGCGGAAGAACAGCCACAACGAGAGGGCAAAAACGGCAGTGCCGAGCCAGGCCAGGACCGGCTGGAAGGGATAGTTCGCAAAGCGCGGCATTCCGGAGATCACGTAAAGGAACGGGATGATTCCGAGACCGGTGAACGAGCAGGTCAGCAGGATCTTTTCGAGCGTGCTGCGCCGATTCACCCGGGTCTTCGTCTTCCAGGATTTGATCTGATGCGGGAGCCGGATGACGAACCAGGAGACCGCGCCGATCACCAGGATGATTTTCGCGATGTCAGGCGTCATGAAGCGGGCATCCTTGCGGCGAAAATCACGGTGCGGTCATCCTCGTAGAAGGCGCGCTGCGCGCGCCGGGGGGATCGATCAGGCTGCCATCGGCGGCAAAGCTCGGAACCACGAGATCCGGTTTGAGGACACGCATGTCGAGCGGCAGCGGCCCGCAGCAGATCATGTAATAATCGTAGAAGTATCGCTTCTCGTTACCCATCACCAGCTGGCGATGCAGGCGGAAGAAGTTTGCCTTGAACCGCCGGTAGGTCGAGGCCTCCAGCATATCGCGGATATGCACGCGGCGGATGATGACGTTTGGACGCGCCGGCAGCTTCAGCGCCGCCAGCGCATCGACCTTGTAGAACGAGATCGGGTCGGCCATCGACTGGTACTCGATCCACAGCACCGCCGGATGGGCGGAGACGCGGGCGACCATGTCCCGCAGCCAGCCCGCCTTCGGATGGAAGGCGATTTTCAGCAGCGACGAGCCGGTCGACAGAAGCCACAGCCGCTGGCCGTCGCGACCGAAATCGGGTGCGAGCTGCAACGCCCGGTCGACCACCGCGATCTTCAGGGCGCAGCCGAGGCTGTGGGCCGCAAACACCACCTCGTCGCAGTCGCCGCCCCGCAGGGTCTGCGCCAAGGCCTGTGCGAATCCCTCCAGGCGGTCATCGAAACCGGCCCTTGCGCGGTGGACAAGTTCGTGTCCGAAGATCCAGTCGTCCATCATGTAATCGAGCAGAAGGAATCGCCCTGGCCAGACCATCAGCAGGGCGAAAACGGCAATCGCCACTAGCGGCGTCAGCAGGACCGAGAGCGGCAATCCCATACCCGGTACAAAGGATGCCGCATAAATCGCTAGCGCGGCGAACGCGGTCAGCAGCATCACCGGATAGGCGAAGAACAGCCCATAACGCCAGTTCACCCGGAAATACCGGAACGCGGTTCCGGTCAGGATGAAGTCGCCGAACGCCACCACCGCCCGGACCAGGCGCCGCCAGGTCGGACGGGCGAAATCCGAAAGCACAATGTCATGCCACAACAACGAGTGATATGTCGCCTCGGTGGACCAGTTCGGGCCGTTGGCGGCGATCCGCCACGTCCCGATCATGCGGCCGGGATCGAGATCGAGCGGTCCGACCTCGGTTTTGGCCGCCCAGGTGCGTCCGGACCGGGCGAGTTCGCGGATGTACCGCTCGCGTTGCCGCTCCGGAGGGATCGGCTCATAGCCCCCCAGAAAGAAAACACAGCGTTTTTTGACCTGCGGGTCGACCATCGTCTACCGATGCCGGATGCGGGGCTGCTGGTTAGGGAATTGGGGAGCGCTGCACAAGACCGAAAACTGGGAAGGTCCCGGCGTTGAACTTGGGGCCCGCCTTCGCTATAGGCTTGCCAAACCCGAAAGCGGCAGACTTTCGCCGTCCCTCCTTCGTCTTCCTTGGGCCGTCCGCTGCCTGCCCGCGATCCTGAGAGCACCGATGTCCACCACTTTCGACAAAGTCGCCGATATCATTGCCGAGACGTGCGATATCCCGCGCGACACGATCACGCCGGACAGTCACGCGATCGACGATTTGAAGATCGACAGCCTCGATTTTCTGGACATCGCCTTTGCGATCGACAAGGCATTCGGGATCAAGCTGCCGCTGGAACAGTGGACCCAGCAGATCAATGATGGTCAGGCGACCACCGACCAGTATTTCGTGTTGAAGAATCTGTGCGCCCGCATCGACGAACTGATCGCGGCCAAGAGCGCGGCCTGAGACGCCGGCGGATGAGAGTGCCGGTTCGCTGTTCCAGGCCGTTGCGAGTACGGGCGGGCATCCATGCGGCTTGAATATTTCCAGATGCTCGACCGCTTCGTCGAGGTGAAGGCCGACGAGCGCTGGATCCGCACGGAGAGCACGGTCCCGAACGAAAGCCCGGTATTCGAAGGGCATTTTCCCGGCTATCCGCTGATGCCGGGCGTGCTGCTGATTGAAAACATGGCGCAGACCTGCGGCTGGCTGGTCAGCGCGATCACCGGCTTCACTGGCCTGCCGGTACTCGCCGGCGTGAAGGAAGCCAAGGTGCGCGGCGCCGTATTCCCCGGCATGCAGCTGTCGACGGAAGGCAAGATCGTGCATGACGGGTCCGGCTTTGCGATCGCCGACGGCAAGATCAAGTCTGGCGACACCGCAATTGCCGATGCGCGCCTCACCTACCGGATCATTCCGTATCCAAGCCCGGAATTCCAGAACACCATGGTGACCTGGGCCAAGCAGCTCGATTTCCCGCTCGAAAAATTCCGCAAGACCGGCAGCCAGGAATAAAGGTGCATCCGTGAGCGAGCGCCACGAGGTCTGGATAACCGGCATCGGACTTGTCTCCGCGCTTGGCGAGGGGCTCGATCAGCATTGGGACAAGCTGATGGCTGGTGGAGAACCGCCTTACGACGACAAGACCTTTGCGCCCTATATCACCTTTCCCACCCAGCCGATCAGCTTCGACAGCCAGATTCCGAAGAAGGGCGATCAGCGCCAGATGGAAGCCTGGCAGCGCATCGGCGTCTATGCGGCAGGCCTTGCGCTGACCGATGCCGGCATCGCCAGGAACACCGACATTCTCGACAAGACCGACATGATCGTCGCCGCCGGTGGCGGCGAACGCGATGTCGCGGTCGATACCGCGATCCTGACCGACATGCGCAATGTCGAAAAGCGCGACGCCTTCGTCAACGAACGGCTGATGAGCGATCTGCGCCCTACTCTGTTCCTTGCCCAGCTCCCCAACTTGCTCGCCGGAAACATCTCGCTGGTGCATGGCGTGGTGGGCTCATCGCGCACCTTCATGGGCGAAGAAGCCTCGGGCGCCGATGCGATGCGGGTTGCGCATGCGCGAATCGCGGCCGGGCAGAGCGATATCAGCCTCGTCGGAGGAGCCTATAATGGCACGCGCTGGGACCTGGTGTTGCTGTTCCGGCTCGGCGCGCCGCTGCTGGAAGCGCCGTTCCGCCCGGTCTGGGACCGCGGGCCGGACGGGGCGCTGGCGCTGGCCGCCATGGGCGCGTTTGTGGTGATCGAAAGCCGGGCGCATGCGGAGAAGCGCGGGGCGACGCCTGTGGCACGCCTGACCAGCGTGCAGTCGAACCGCAATCCGCGTCGGGCGGGCGATACGACCGCGACCCTGCTCGAAGAATGGAAAGCGATCGAACCACTGGTCGATCGGAGCGGCGCGGTGGTGATTTCCGGGGCTTCCGGCGCCGAGCCTGCGACCTCCGAAGAGCGCGGGGCGCTTGAACGGATCGGGCTCCCCGTCCGTGCCACCACCACCTATATCGGTAACGGCATGGAGGCGCAGTTTCTCGCCAATATCGCCATCGGTTGTCAGGCGGTACGCAAGGGAACGCTGTTTCCTCCCAATGGCAGCGGCGATATCGGCGAGGCGCCCGCCTCCGGCATCCGCCAGGCCGTCGTCACCAATGTCGGCCATTGGCGCGGCGAAGGGTTGGCGCTGATCGAGCGCGTCGATTAGCGCGTAATACAATAAGGATTGAGTGGCAACGCCCCTCCTCCGCTTGTCCCGCGAAGGCGGCGACCAGAACCAAAACACTGGATTTCCCGCTTGCGCGGGATAGAGCGGATTCGGATAGGCTCCATTCAACGGAACCACGCTCGAAGGAGATGCGAATGGCGGGCAAAGCATTGCGCGACAAGAAGGGGCGTCCGGTCGTCGTCATCACCGGCATGGGCATCGTCTCGCCGCTCGGCTCGGGCAAGGAGGAGAACTGGAAGCGCCTGACCGCAGGCGAATCAGGCATCCGCTCGATCACCCGCTTTCCGACGGAGGGCCTGCGGACCACCATCTCTGGCGCGGTCGATCATGTCTTCGAAGAGGGGATGGTTTCATCCGAACTGTCCGAGAAGCTCGCGCGGCTGGCCGGCACCGAAGCGATCGAGCAATCCGGCATCTCCAAGGGCGACTTCCCCGGTCCGTTTTTCCTCGCCTTTCCGCCGATCGAGATCGAATGGTCGCAGCGCTACGCGCTGGCGGAAGCCTCTGGGGCAAACGAGAAGATCGAGTATGCCGATCTCGTACGGGTGGCGCCCAATCCACAGTTCCGGCCCTTCTACGAGGAGTCGAAATACGGCGTGGTGCCTGAGCGCCTCGCCGAGCATTTCGGCACCAAGGGTTCGCCGATCTCTCTGACCACCGCCTGCGCTTCAGGGGCGACCGCGATTCAGCTCGGGGTCGAGGCGATCCAGCGCGGCGAATGCAACGCGGCGCTTGCGATCGGCGCAGACGGATCGATCACGGCGGAATCGGTCGTTCGGTTCTCGCTCTTGTCGGCTTTGTCGACCAACAACGCAGCGCCCGCAGGCGCCTCGCGTCCGTTCTCGAAAAACCGCGACGGATTCGTGCTCGCGGAGGGCGCCGGCGCGGTGGTGCTGGAAAGCTATGAGCACGCCGCCGCGCGCGGCGCGACGATACTCGCTGTGGTCGAGGGGTGCGGCGAGAAGGCTGACAATTTCCACCGCACGCGTTCGAG
>Ga0182742_1002140_pt1 | contig 22694 bp, 22 predicted proteins | sample eDN5th37CBELigMG_FD_128880 | JGI IMG/M metagenome (GOLD analysis project Ga0182742, IMG submission 128880) | Enriched Miracle-Growth compost microbial communities from Emeryville, California, USA - eDNA 5th pass 37_C BE-Lig MG (version 2)... ... | reverse complement strand
GGAGGTATTCTAGCAAGATTATTAGGGAAAGGCCGACAGGGGGCAGCTGGTGGGGCAGTAAGAGGCTTTGGAGGTGGAGCCCTACAAGGTGGATCGCGAACTGCTGGCGGCGGTCTACTTAACGCCATCTCAAACCCCGGCAATATAAATAGTTTTTTAAATAATACGCAGCAAGTGCTTAAAACAGCGCAACAGGTTGGTCCCATGATTCAACAGTACGGTCCAATAGTAAAAAATTTACCAGCGATGTGGAAGCTGTATCGCGGATTTAAAGACTTACCTGACGAACCAGAACAAAAAGAGCAAGCTAAGGAGACAAAAGAAACTAAAAATACTTCTAAAACAACGAGAAGAACCACCACTACCCGAAGAGAACAGACTTCACAAGAACTTAACGAAAAACCCAAAAGGTCTTTAAACACAGAAAAACAACGAGAATCGCCCCCAAAGTTATTTTATTAAATGGCTCTTTACTCAAACCTCGTTACTATATGAACACAAAAAAACAGTTTCATTTATGAAAAAAAGAACTTGCAAATTTAATTTAAACATACGTAATGGATACTGGTGTGTTTGAATCAGCACTAGGATTTTAACAACAATCTCTCCGAAACAGCCTATTAAATAGACTGTTCATAAACTCTAGGTTCTGTTAATCTCCTGCTGGAAATAAACTATTTTTGTAATCTGTTTTTAAGTTTACTATAATAGAGACATAGAAATAGAGCTTTCTGCAGGAGGATGACTTAATGAAAGTAATCAAAATCTCTCCGCGTGGCTATTGCTATGGTGTTGTCGATGCCATGGTTATCGCCAGAAACGCGGCTCTCGATAAAAGCTTGCCAAGACCTATTTACATTCTTGGTATGATTGTTCACAACAAGCATGTTACCGATGCCTTTGCTGAAGAAGGAATAATTACACTAGATGGAAATAACCGCAGGGAAATTTTAGAGAAAGTGGACGGAGGCACTGTCATTTTTACAGCTCATGGAATCTCTCCGGAAGTTCGCGAACTTGCTTCTCAGAAAGGACTTGTCTCCATTGATGCAACTTGTCCCGATGTAACAAGGACCCATGAACTAATTGAGGAAAAAGTACAAGAAGGTTTTCAAGTCATCTATATTGGAAAAAAAGGACATCCTGAGCCTGAGGGAGCAATTGGAGTAGCCCCTGGAAAGGTACACCTTGTCGAAACAGTGGCAGATGTTGAAGCACTTTCCTTAAACCATGACCGTTTAATTGTTACCAATCAAACTACTATGAGTCAGTGGGATGTGGCCGACATCATGGAAAAAGTGCAAGAAAAGTACCCAGCAGTGGAAGTCCATCGTGAAATTTGTATGGCCACACAAGTCCGTCAGGAAGCTGTAGCGGAACAAGCGAAAGAGGCCGACCTACTAATCGTTGTCGGTGATCCAAAAAGCAATAATTCGAACCGATTAGCACAAGTTTCTCAAGATATTGCTTCGACACCCGCCTATCGAATTGCCGATGTATCCGAGTTAAAGTTAGAGTGGTTAAAAAATGTAGAAACTGTCGCTGTTACGGCCGGAGCCTCTACTCCAACACCAATCACCAAAGAAGTCATTGCATTCATAGAACAATTTAATCCTGAAGACCCTAGCACTTGGGATCACGAGAAAAAAGTACCACTTAACAAAATCCTTCCTAAAGTGAAAAGGGCAACAAAATAGAAACAAAAACCCAATCTTCAAAGATTGGGTTTTTGTTTTGCCTTTCTAGCGAATCCTGACAAGCAACGTCAAAACTAAATGTTTTTAAACAAAGTAAAATGGATCAGTATGAATTTCAGAAGAAATAAACTCAACCTCAAAACCATTTTCTTTACACATGTTGGCAAGCTTATTGGCTACTCCCGCTTTCATTACCTTTTCGACATTATGCCCAGGGTCAATCATATTTAACCCATCCATCATAGCATCATGCGCAGTATGATAATAAATATCTCCGGTTACATAAACATCTGCTCCGCGGAATTTCGCATGAGAATAGTATTTGTTCCCATCTCCACCCAAGACAGCGACCTTTTTTACTCGATCATTTAGATTCCCCACTACTCGTACAGCTTGAACATTCAACACATCCTTCACATGCTCAGCGAATTCTTTCAAGCTCATTTCCTCAACTTGCCCAATACGCCCTAGTCCTAGCTCTTCTCCTTTATTTTCAAGGTGATATAGGTCATAAGCTACTTCCTCATAAGGGTGTACCTTAAACAAGGTCGAAAGCACTTTCTTTTCTAGCCTTTTCGGAAAAACCGTTTCAATCCTTTCCTCCTGAACAGCTTCAAGTTTTCCTTGCTCACCTATATGAGGGGTTGTTGACTCACCTGGTAAAAAGCGACCAGTTCCCGCTACCGAAAAAGAACAATGGCTATAGTTTCCTACTGCACCTGCCCCGACATTTCCAAGAGCTTCCCGGACTTTGTCGACTGCTTCCTCAGGCACATAGACAGCTAATTTAAGGAGCTTTTCTTCATATGTAGGTACAAGCACCTCCGTGTTTTGCAACCCCAATGCTTCAGCTAATAAGTCGTTTACACCACCTTTTGCTACATCCAAGTTGGTATGCGCTGCATAAACGGCTATATCATGTTTTATTAGCTTGGTAATCAAACGACCCGAAGCTTGATCATCGGTAACTTTTTTCATTGGGCGAAAAATAGGAGGATGATGTGCAATAATTAAGTCAATCTCTTTCTCGATCGCTTCGTCCACGACCTCATCGAGAACATCAAGTGCAATCATTACCCTAGTAACGGGCTTATTTAAAGAACCAACTTGTAAGCCAATTTTGTCACCTTCAACTGCATAAGCCTTTGGTGAAAACTTTTCAAATAACTGGATAATTTGATGTCCATTCACTTTTTTCAAGAAAGAACCTCCTCAGCCATTTTTATTTTTTCAATAACCTCTGTCTTCTTTGATTGCGTTGCCTCATTTAGATCTGCTTTTTCTAACTGATTGAGAATTCGCTCCCAGTTTTGTTTTTCCAGTCCCCACTTTTCTTTAAAAGCTTCGTTCTTTTCCTTCAATAAATAGGGACCAAATAAGATTTCTAGTTCATGTCGGTTGCCGTAAGGTTCTTCGGGATTCCCGATTTCAGCAACAAGGACTTCATAGATTTTCCCATCTTCTTTTAAAATGTTTTCAGCAGTAAGCTTCCAGTTATTTTCAATTAGCCACTCTCGAATGGCTGATGCCCCTACATTTGGTTGAAGTACCAGTTTCTTTACATTCTTAAGCTTATCCTTACCTGCTTCCAAAATATTAGCAATCAATGCGCCGCCCATTCCGGCAATTGTAATGCAATCTACTTCACCTGGCTGAACAACCTCTAATCCATCGCCTTTACGCACGATAATTTGCTCGCTTAAGCCCTCTAACCGCACTTGCTTCCTTGCAGATTGATATGGACCTTCCGCTACTTCACCAGCTATTGCAAACGGTACAACGCCCTTTTTTACCAAATGGCATGGTAAATAGGCATGATCTGATCCAATGTCAGCAATTCTTAATCCTTCTGATACATAACTTGCAACTGTCGCCAGTCTTGCTGACAATTTATCTGTATTCATTTATTCACCTACTAAAATCATTTTGTTATCAAACTATTGCTTAATTCTTAGTATAAGAAAAGTCCTTTGCAGTTGCAAAGGACTGTTTCATATAATTATTTCATTTCAGCAAGCCACTGGGCCATCTTTTCTTCATTACCTGGAACTAGTCCACCAGGCATTCCTCCAGGAGTTCCGTTTGCAAGGATGTCCTGAATTTCTTCTGCTGAGTACTTTCCTCCAACATCTGTTAAAGCTGGTCCTGAAACACCTTGCATTTGGTCACCATGACAAGCGACACAGCTCTGCTGATAAATTTCCTCAGGGCTTGCATCAGCGACCTCTTCCGTCGCTTCTCCACCTTCGCTTTCCTTAGCAATTTGTTCAGCATCCCCTAAGCCTTTGAAAGAAAGGAAAAACATTAAGCCAATCCCAAAGACCATAATCAGTACAAATGGAATAATTGGATTTCGATTCACATATACCCCTCCTTATGTATAAGTTATTAGTTGTTATAACTATTGCAAACAACTTTATTTTACTTGAAAAATGTTCCTATTAAAAGTATAAAAACAAACTTTATCACACTATTCCACAATTTAGACACATTTTTCTGTTTTTTCAACGAAAAAATAAAATTTTAACCGCAGTTTGGAAAATAATCCTAAGGGCATTTGCAAAGTGAGAGACAATTCAGTAAAATAGCTTTAGATAGTGTTAATTGAAACTTCCTTGTAGGGCAAAACTAATTTTCCCTTAAAAGAAAACTCGCCGGCTGGCGAGCTTAAAGGGAAAACAGCGGCGTAAAAGCACCGTCTTTTTGAAAAAGGAATAATTCACCTAAGCAAATTATTCCTGCTTTTAAAATGTTACTCTAAGAAATCCTTTAACCTTTTACTACGACTAGGATGTCTAAGCTTTCTTAAAGCTTTGGCTTCGATTTGACGAATCCGTTCACGGGTAACTCCAAAGACTTTACCAACTTCTTCAAGAGTTCGAGTACGTCCATCGTCAAGCCCAAAACGGAGTCTCAGTACATTTTCTTCACGATCGGTTAATGTATCAAGAACATCTTCGAGTTGTTCTTTTAATAATTCATATGCAGCGTGTTCAGATGGAGATGTTGCATCCTGATCTTCAATAAAATCTCCAAGATGAGAGTCATCTTCTTCACCGATTGGTGTTTCAAGAGAAACCGGCTCCTGTGCAATCTTGAGAATTTCACGTACTTTTTCAGGCGTTAAATCCATATCTTCTGCAATCTCTTCGGGTGTTGGTTCACGACCTAGATCTTGCAACAACTGCCTTTGCACGCGGATTAGTTTATTGATTGTTTCAACCATATGAACTGGGATACGAATTGTTCTTGCTTGGTCGGCAATTGCTCTTGTAATCGCTTGGCGAATCCACCATGTAGCATAGGTACTAAATTTAAAGCCTTTGCGATAATCGAACTTTTCGACTGCTTTAATTAATCCCATATTTCCTTCTTGAATGAGATCCAAGAATAGCATTCCACGGCCAACATAACGTTTCGCGATACTAACAACTAGACGAAGATTGGCTTCAGCAAGGCGTCTTTTTGCTTCTTCATCACCTTGTTCAATTCTTGTAGCCAAGTTAATTTCTTCTTCAGCAGAAAGGAGATCGACACGACCAATCTCTTTTAAATACATACGAACTGGATCATTAATTTTAACACCCGGAGGAACACTTAGATCATTCAAATCGAATTCTTCATCATCTTCCTTTGCGAGTTCCTTTACAGCTGGATCCTCATCAGCATCTGCTTCACTGTCGCCTACTAATTCTACGCCTTGATCACCAAGAAACTCATAAAATTCATCCATCTGGTCTGAATCTAACTCATAACTTGACAATTTTTCAGCAATATCATCATATGCAAGGACACCGGTTTTCTTACCCAGTGCAGTTAACTGGTCTTTCACTTGTTCTAAGGTAACTTCTGGCTCAACCTCTTTAGAACGGGCCGACTTTTCAGCCATATGTACCCCTCCTTCCAAAATCACGACACATTAATCAAACTCTATAAAGATTTACGCAATTGGATAATCTCCATTGCGATTGCGGCTGCACGTAAATAATCACTTTGACGTTCCGCTTCCTTTTGTTCTAACTCTTTAGCTTTTATTTTTAACATCTTTTGATGTTTCAACACCTGCTTGATATAATCATTTAATTCCTGATCACTAAGCTCTTCGTTGATGGTCATCATTCCGATGTCTGCTACAATCCTTTTTAGCTTATTATCTTCTAGATAATTTAAGAACCCATTTAAATCTGGCTCATGTCCTTTTTCATAAAAACCTAATAAGTAAGTAATGATTGCTTGGTGTTCATCGACATTCAGGGTTTGACCTTGTAGCATTTCATGAACTTTATAAGCAACCTCACTATCTCTAAGCATATGTGAAATTAATCTTCTCTCTGCTTCGTAGTGAGCCGGCTTGAGGGTTCCTTGCCTGATTACTGGTGTTGGAATAGTGTTCATCTCAGGCGCAGATCTACGTTCTTCTGTCTTTGGCTGCTTTTGTCTCGCTGTCTGACTTAATTGTTGTTGTAAAGCCCCCAACGAAAGGGAGAATTCATCGGCCAATTGTCTTAGGTAAAAATCTCTTTCGACCGCTTTGTCTAAGCGCCCAATCTCATCTACTACTTCTTCGATATACTGTAGTCGATCTCCTTCATTCTGAAGATTTTTGCCTCTTCGGTAATAAAGGAGCTTAAACGCCATAAGCGTAAGGCTTGAATGAATGACTTCGTTTCGAAACTTTTCTTCGCCGTATGTTTGAATATAGTCATCAGGGTCTAACCCGTCAGGCATTTTGGCGACCTTCACAATAAGACCCGCTTCTTGAAGCATCAAAGCAGCTCGGTGGGCAGCTTCGATTCCCGCATTATCGGAATCATAGCAAATTGTTACAGTCTGAGCGTTCTTTTTTAGAACGGTAATATGTTCTGAGGTTAAAGATGTTCCCATTGTGGCAACACCGTTTTCAACCCCTGCCCTGTCAGCAGCAATTACATCGGCAAACCCTTCAAACAATACAATATGTTGTTGTTTCCGAATCGCCGCTCGAGCTTGATTAAAACGATATAAAATTTTACTTTTATTAAAGATTGGTGTTTCCGGGCTATTCAAATATTTGGGCTCATCGTCCCCTAATGCTCTTCCGGAAAATGCAATCGTATTCCCTTGATGATCGTAAATTGGAAACATGATTCGATTCCGAAACCGATCAAAATAACTGTCATCACGCTCGCGTTGGATAATTAGACCAGCCTTTTCCATTTGCTCTGGAGAAAATCCTCTTTTCTGAAGAAGATTACTCACAAACTCCCAAGATGGTAGAGCGTAACCAATTTGAAATTTTTCAATTGACTCTTTTGAAAAACCCCTTTTCGTTAAATATTCAAGGGCATTTTGCCCCTCATCTGTATTAACCAACAAATGATGGTAAAATTTGCGGAGCAATTCATGCGCTTCTACCATTTGACGGAAATGCTCAGGAATAGCTTTCTTTCTCAATGTGGCAGAAGCATCAAAATCCAACTGAACATTCGTTCGTTCAGCTAATTTGATGGCTGCTTCTTGAAAAGAAAATCCTTCTATCTCCATCAGAAAGGAAAATACATTTCCTCCCGCTCCACAACCAAAACAATGATAAATTTGTTTATCAGGTGAGACGGAAAAAGATGGAGAATTTTCCCCATGAAAAGGACAAAGACCGAAATAATTGCGTCCCTGCTTCTTTAGCTGGACATAATCACCAATGACATCGGCGATATCAACCGCCTCACGAATTTCATTAATTTTCTCTTCGGCAATCCTTTCCGCCATGTGCATTACTCCAATTATTTTCTCTCTTGAAATTTCGACAAAAGTTTTGTTAATTCCTGCTTTAAATTTTCACGATCTTTTTCACTAAAAGGTTTCGGACCTTTCCCATAAATCCCTCTTCTCCTCGCTTTTGTTTAAAGGTGCCGAAGTTCAAGGGCTGTTTCGATTTCCTTTTCCTCGAATAAAATCCCCCTAGGTGAAAGAACATAAACTCCTTTTACGAGCAGTGTCGAAGCTAGACCAATATCCTGTGTAATCGCAATATCTCCTTTAGAGATATAATTCATAATGTAAAGGTCTGCAGCCTCTTTAATAGAATCCACATAGGCCCATTTAACAGAAGGAAAATTCGTTACTCATATGTGCATACGAAGCAACAAAGACTAATTCTACCGAAATGGCTGAAGCAATCTGAATGATCTCCTTCTTAACAGGACAGGAATCTGCATCGACAAAAACCGTCAAATATTCCGATTCATAACTAGTAATTCTACATCACTCCGCGTTTTCCTTCTTAGTAACAGGAATTTTTCAAAATCAGTTTTTGTCGAAATATTATTCACCCAATAACTTGACATGTAACAATAAATAGTTTATTCGTAAATAGTCAAGTCTAAACCTAAAGATGGGTATTTTTATCACAATTTTTTATTATAGTATAAGAAAATCAATTTTGCCATCCATTTTTTCAAAAAAATTCGGACCAATCACGAAAGGCTCAGGCTTGCTAGGGATGGCAAGCGACAAAGGTCATTACAAAAAAAGTCCTCGAGGCGTTTCAACAGACTCAATGATGTTCCAACGCCTCTTAAAGATTAGACTCGCTCAAAATCGAGAAGGTCTCCACGAAATGTTTCTTTGCCAAGGCTGCCTCATAAAGTTAGTTGTTATATCCTAGAGCCACTCTTAACGTGAAAAAGCTTTTCTCTGCGTTACTACTTAATTTTTAAGCTCAATTCTAATTATGTAAATGATCTTTGGAATAGAATCATTGCTTAATTTTCCTTTAAAAAGCAACAATCATTGAGAAAGAGCCTTCGCCAAAAAAGAATAGCACATCTCTGTGCTATCGTCGCAAAGAATTTTTTATTTTATCGATAAGCTTTTTTCATAATGATATTCATAATAACATTAGCACTTTCTTCAACCGCTTTATTCGTTACATCAATGACTTGGCACCCGATTTTATCAACAACTGAATCGAAATAATTGATCTCTTCTTTAATTCGATCGATGTTGGCATAAATGGCCTTTTCATTTAACCCTAACGAAATTAAACGTTCCTGTCGGATTTGAATAAGCTTTTCTGAAGAAATACGTAGTCCAAAACATTTCTCCTTTGGAACTAATTTTAATTCTTCTGGCGGTTCAATTTCAGGGACAATCGGAACATTCGCAACCTTGTAACGCTTATGAGCAAGATATTGAGATAACGGCGTTTTCGACGTTCGGGATACTCCAATTAACACAATATCAGACTTTAAGATCCCCCTAGGATCTCGGCCATCATCATATTTGACAGCAAATTCAATCGCCTCAATCTTTTTGAAATAATGCTCATCTAATTTGTGAACAAGCCCTGGCTCATATAAAGGGGTTTCACCACATTGATCTTGAATTTGCGTAATGAGTGGACCAAGAAGATCAGAAATGATAATTCCCTCTCTTTTAGCAACTTCTTTCATATAATTGCTGATTTCTGGTTTTACCAATGTATAAGCAATCATTCCGCCATCTAGTTTTGCAAGGGAGATTACTTCATCGACATTAGAGATATCTTCTACAAAAGGAAATCGTTTAATTGTTATTTCAGTTTTGTGAAATTGGCTTACTGCAGCCTTCGTCACTAATTCAGCTGTTTCACCAACTGAATCAGAAACTACATAGATGATCGGCTTTTTATCCATATCAATACCATCCCCCTAAATTGTCTTCTTCTAATCCTCATCCACTAAAGCGACAAAAGCTTTCGTTATATTCGTTTTTGTCAATCTTCCAACAATTTCGAATCCTAAGTCCGTCTCTTTGACAATTGGTAATGCATCAATTTGTTTTTCAATCAGTTTCTTTGCTGCTTCGATTAATAAATCCTCTTTCTTACACACCGTTATATTTGGCATGCGAGTCATAATAATATTCACAGGTATTGCAGACAGCTCTTGTTTACCAATACTAGCTCTTAGCAAATCTTTTCTTGAAAGGACACCTGCTAAACACCCTTGATGGTCCGAAACAAATAGTGTTCCGACGTCCTCTAGAAACATCGTTACAATTGCATCATAGACAGATACATTTTCTGAAATCACTACTGGAATAGATTGATAGTCACGCACATGGATCTTTGTTAGGCTTTCTGTTAATAATTGAGTCCCTGTTTTCCCCGTATAAAAATAACCAACTCTCGGTCTTGCATCAAGGAAACCCGCCATCGTTAAGATTGCTAAATCCGGTCTTAATGTCGCCCTAGTAAGATTAAGACGGTCAGCAATTTGTTCTCCAGTAATTGGTCCATTCTCTTTTACGATTTCTAAAATTTGTTCTTGGCGTTTATTCAGTTCGATTGTTCTCACCACCCATAATAGACCATTCTTAAATTCAAAACAGGAGAAAGTACCTATCGATGATGATAGGCACTTATCTCAGGGATTATTTCACATTGATATCATTAACCTTAGCAAACTTTAAAATCAATGTAGCTAAAGCTGACATTTGATTCAAACGGTTTTGACGTAAATCCTGATTCTCTGCCATGACCATAGTGTGGTCAAAATACTCAGTAATGGTCGGTCTCAACGAAGTAAGTAGTTCATATAAAGCTGAACCTGAAATTCCTTCCTCTGCTTGTTTTGCAGCTTCAAGAAATTCTTGATAAAGTTGTTGCTCTTGGTCGTTTTCAAATAATTCAGGGTTAATATCCCCTCTTACCTCAGCCTTCTTCGCAATATTTAACACACGACTTAGGGCCTCAATACTTTCTTTAAATCCTAATTCTTCTTTTTTCACTTGAAGAATGTGGGCATTTTCCAATAGGCCAGGAATATTTCTCAAACCACTGCCGATAATCGCATCTATTAAATCATAGCGAATACCATGCTCTTGTAGCAAATGTTTGATTCGCAGACCGAAGAAATGAGCAAGGTCTTCATAAACTTCTTTATTCGTACGTTTAAGGATACCTGATTCATCAACAAGATCCAAGGAAAGACCGATTAATAGCTCCAGCGACAAGCTCCATTGCTTGTTAATAAGCGTTTGAACAATACCTGTAGCTTGTCGACGAAGCGCATAAGGATCTTGTGAGCCACTTGGCACAACGCCGATGGCAAAAAATGAGCATATCGTGTCTAGCTTCTCAGCAATTGAAACTACTGCTCCAGTATCACTTTCCGGGGTAGAGTCTTCGGCATTTCTTGGCATATAATGTTCGTTAATTGCCTTGGCAACTATAGAGGATTCTCCTTTTTGAAGAGCATATTTCTCCCCCATAATCCCTTGCAACTCTGGGAACTCATAAACCATTTGACTAACCAAGTCAAACTTACTAATTTCAGCTGTGCGATTTATAGCCGTCGCCGTTTCAGCATTAAGACCTAAGCGCTCACTTATTAAGTTTGCCAGTCTTTGTACCCTTATGGTCTTTTCAGCTACTGTACCGATTTCTTCATGATAGACAACGTTCTTCAACTTTGCCAATGCATGATCAATCGATAACTTTTGGTCCTCTTTATAGAAGAAAGCTGCATCTGCTAAACGTGCTCTAAGCACTTTTTCATTTCCACGGGCAACTTTTTCGAGGTTTTGATGATCACCGTTTCGAACAGTAACGAAATAAGGGAGTAAATGTCCATCCTTTGATTTGACCGGGAAATACCGTTGGTGTTCTTTCATCGATGTGATGAGTACTTCTTCCGGGATTTCTAAAAACTCTTCCTCAAATTTCCCATATAATGCTGTTGGATATTCAACTAAATTCTTTACTTCATCTAATAGGTCTTCATCTACTGGAATCACCCAACCATTGTCATCTTCAATATTTTCAATTTGGGATAAAATGGCTTGTTTTCTCTTTTCTGTATCCACAATAACAAATTGATCAAGTAATTCATCTTGATAGTTTTCTGGAGAAGAAATTTCCAATTCAGAACCTAGGAATCGGTGTCCCTTCGAGTGATTACTTGCAGCAACCCCCGTAATGGAAAACGGAATAACCTCTTTTCCAAACATAGCTACTATCCACTTAATTGGCCGAATATAGCGTAATTCCTCATTTGCCCAGCGCATGTTTTTAGGGAAGGTCAGGCCTGTAATAAGACCTTTTAATTCAGGAAGTAAGACCGCCGTTTCCTGTCCCTCAATAAATTTCTTAACATGAGCATATTCAACCCCATTGATTTCTTTAAAGTAAATATCATCAACGGTCATTCCTTGACCTCTAGTAAACCCTTGAGCTGCTTTAGACCAAGCCCCGTCTTGTCCTAGAGCGATTTTCTTTGCAGGACCTTTAGCTTCTTCATGGATATCTTCTTGACGTTCGGCAACATCCGTCACAAGCACAGCAAGTCGGCGGGGAGTGGCGAAGGATTGGACTTCATTAAATGCAATCTTTTGATTTGATAACCAAGATTCGAGCTTTGACGCTAACTGATTAATACTATCATCAATAAACCGGGCTGGCATTTCTTCCAGGCCGATTTCAATAAGCAGGTTTCGTTTACTCATGTTCGTTTTGCTCCTTTCGCGCTAATATTGGGAAGCCTAGCTTTTCACGTTCTTCATAGAATGTTTTCGCTACTTTTCTAGCTAAGTTCCGGCATCTACCGATATATCCAGTGCGTTCTGTAACCGAAATAGCACCTCTTGCGTCAAGGATATTAAAAACATGAGAACACTTTAAAACGTAGTCGTATGCAGGGTGTACTAACCCCTCTTCCATTTGGCGATGAGCCTCTTTTTCATAAATATTGAATAGGTTAAATAACATCTCAGGGTCTGATGTTTCAAATGTGTATTTACTGTGTTCAAATTCTGGTTGTCCAAAAATGTCTCGAACGGTAAATCCATCTGTCCACTCTAGTTCAAATACATTTTCCTTATCTTGAATATACGAAGCAAGTCGCTCAATTCCATATGTGATTTCAACGGAAACAGGTTTACACTCAAGACCCCCTACTTGTTGGAAATAAGTAAACTGTGTGATTTCCATCCCATCTAGCCATACTTCCCAACCTAAACCAGCACAACCTAGGGATGGATTCTCCCAGTTGTCTTCTACAAATCGAATATCGTGTTCAAGTGGGTCGATTCCCAAAGCACGCAAAGAATCCAAGTAAAGTTCTTGAATATTATCTGGTGATGGTTTCATTATGACTTGGAATTGATGGTGCTGATAGAGGCGATTTGGATTTTCACCATAGCGTCCATCGGCAGGACGACGGGAAGGCTCTACATAAGCGACATTCCAAGGCTCTGGTCCAATTGCTCGTAAAAACGTGTATGGACTCATCGTTCCTGCACCTTTTTCCACGTCATATGCCTGCATCAAGATACAGCCTTGTTCAGACCAATGCTTTTGCAGGGTTAAAATCATATTTTGGATATTCATAAATGCTAACACCTCCAAATTTATAAGCACTAAGGCAGTGACAGGAAAACAAAAAACTCCCGTCACTATGCCTTAATTAAGACATAGGGACGAGAGTTACCCGCGGTTCCACCCTAATTGCTGCATTTAAGCAGCCACTTTGAGCCAAGTTGCTCCGGAACGCCATTCTCTAATGCTCTATAACCTGGCTCACACCATCCCAAGTTCGCTTTTATAGAGGAAATTAGATACTCCTTTCCTTCACCGCAACATATGTAAGTTAATATTAAAAATCATAGCGGAAACAAAATCAAATGTCAACCATCTACAGCTTGTCCTTAAAACGATCCAATTGGTTTAAGAACTTCTTCGTTTTTAAGTTCAATCCAGAATACTCATCATAATAAGCGTTAATTACTTGCTTTAACTCAGCTTTTGTAGAGTCCTTAACAGAGATATTGCCAAGCCGTGAAAGATCTAACATATAAAAAATCCTTAGCAAGCGAATTGTTGCTGAAGAAACCTTATAATGGTACGGATCTTTCTCAATACAACGATGGCAAATTAAACCACCTTCACGGATTGAAAAACTAAAATTCCCTTCAGTACTTCCACAAACCGTACAGTGATCCAAAACAGGATATAAACCAAGAACATTCAACATCTTCATTTCGTAAATATTCACTAGAATATCAAGGTCATATCCTTCATTCATATAATTTAACGTTTGTAAAAGTAATTCAAATAAAAATGGATTCGGTTTTTTCTCTTCAGTACTTTTATCTGTTAAGTCAATCACATAACTCGCATAAGCGGTTAAAAAGATGTCTTCGCGAATGCTTCGCATAGACGTAATCATTTCACCTTGTTGTAAACTTCCCAATCCTCTACCTTTTTGGACAAGATAGTAACCATGAGTAAAAGGCTGGGAGATAGCCGTAAGGCGACTGTTAGGCTTTTTCGCCCCTCTAGCCATCACTCCAACCTTTCCCCATTCACGAGTAAATAAAGTTACAATTTTATTGGTTTCAGCATAATCAGTTGTTCTTATAACGATGCCTTCACACTTTTCCAGCACCATTCTTCACCATCCATTGAGGAGACAAACCTATGAGATGGGGAAATCAATTTCTGCTAGCTCATCTTCCTGATTTTCGGGTATTTCTCGTTTTTCCTGCTCCAACTCCTTGAAGAGGAGATAAGTGTCAATATTACCTGTTTGCTTAAACACCTTCCAGGTAAAATCCAACATCGAAAACCCCACCTTTCATTAATCGGTACTAGCATTTATTACATCCCAAATCCTTAACATTATCATAGCCTGTCAATCAAATTTTCATGTTTCATAAAAATTGTAAAAAGGTTGTATGCATATTATACGACTACACCTAATACATTAAATAGGACTTTCTTATAGGCATGTGTAACGATTAATACTCATCTTCCCTAAATCCATAATCTCGGAGGTGGGAAGCACGATTTCTCCAGTCCTTTTGAACTTTCACCCACAATTCCAAAAACACCTTACTACCTAGTAAATTTTCAATATCGAGTCTAGCTCGTTTCCCAATTTCCTTTAGCATACTTCCTTGCTTTCCAATTATTATGCCTTTTTGAGAAGCTCTTTCAACAATAATGGTAGCCATTACATGCACTTGATCCTTTTCTGAATGTCGCTCCATTTTTTCTATTACAACTGCTAGAGAATGCGGAATTTCTTCACGTGTCAAATGAAGCGCTTTTTCCCTGATTAACTCAGAAACAATGAAACGCTCAGGATGGTCAGTAACTTGGTCACTAGGGTAATATTGAGGTCCCTCCGGCAAATAAGCCTTAATTTGTTCTAAAAGCGTCTCAATATTATTTCCTTCTAAAGCTGATATCGGAACAATCTCTTTGAAGTCAAATTTTTCCTTATAACCATCAATTAGTTCTAATAATTGATCTGGGTGAATTAAATCAATCTTATTGATTATAAGAAAGACCGGTGTTTTGACAGACTGAAGCTTTTCAATGATAAACTCTTCTCCCTTGCCATAGCCTTCCTCGGCGTTCACCATAAACAAAACAAGGTCAACTTCCTTAAGAGTATTTTGTGCAACTTTCATCATAAAATCCCCAAGCCGATGTTTTGGCTTGTGAATCCCTGGAGTATCTATAAAGACCAATTGCGCATCATCTTGTGTGAGAACACCTTGAACTTTGTTGCGTGTTGTTTGGGGCTTATCACTCATGATCGCAATTTTTTGTCCTACTACTCTGTTTAAAAACGTTGATTTACCTACATTTGGTCTACCGATTATGGATATAAATCCTGATTTAAATTCTTTATTCATTTAAGTCCTCCGCTGAAAAAGCTCCTGGTAGTAGATCTTCAACTGTAATCTCTAGTGTATCACCTTTTAAGTTTGTTAATGTAACGGTCATATCCCTTGGGCATAATTCTGATATAACCTGGCGACAAGCGCCGCAAGGAGAAACTGGGCGATCTGTGTCTGCGATTACAGCAAGTGCTTTGAAATTACGATCTCCATGAGCAAATGCACTGAAAATCGCGGTTCGCTCCGCGCAGTTACACATACTGTATGCGGCATTTTCTATATTACATCCATGGTAAACCTTCCCACCATCAGTTAGAAGTGCAGCGCCTACCTGAAATTTAGAGTAAGGAACATAGGCCTTTTCCATCGCTTTCTTTGCTTCACTGATCAACATTGTTGTATTCATTTAAAGGATCTTCCTTTCCACTATTTTACCTTATTTGAAAGGTATTTTCACTGAAAAAAGTTAAAAATTTTAAATTTTCTAAAAAATTATTAATACTATTCAGTTTCATATTCATTTTACATTTTTTCGGTTTCATACTCAAACCACCATTCCAAAAAGATAAAAAGCTGCCCAAAATGAGCAGCTAAGGTTGGATGTACATCAATAATTTGGGTCCCAAAACGATAAAACCAACTAAAACAGAGGTTACAGCAAATAAGAATACCGCTCCGGCTGCCATATCCTTTGCTTGTTTTGCTAACGGGTGATATTCTTCCGTTACTAAATCCACAACCCTTTCAATGGCACTGTTTATCATTTCCGCAGTTAACATCCCCCCAATAGCAAATACAAGAAGAGCCCATTCCAGCTTTGTAAGGGAGAGGAAACTCCCCACAATAATGATAAAACCCGTAAAGAATAGGTGGATTTTTAAATTGCGCTCAGTTTGTATTGCCTTCTTAATTCCTTCTAAAGCATTCCTAAACGAAGCAACAATCGAAAGGTTTTTTTTATTCCCTTTACCTTGTGAGTCCATACTCATCTAAAATTTCCTTTTGGCGATTAAACATCACCTTTTCCTCAGCTTCTGTTTCATGATCATAACCTAATAAATGAAGGAAGCCATGTACAGCTAAGAAGCCCAGCTCCCTCATAAACGAATGATTGTATTCTTCAGCCTGCTCTTTAGCTTTAGAAATCGAAATAATAATATCTCCTAAAACACGAGGCATTTCCAGACCGATTACTTCGATTTCCCCTTCTCCAAGCTCTTCCAATGCAAATGAGATGACATCGGTTGGTCTATCTTTATCCCTGTATTCACGATTTATCTCGTGTATTCGTTCATTTGAAACAAAAGTAATAGAAACCTCACAGTCTTGCTCAATTCCCTCTTTTTTTGCAGCAAATTGAAGCAATTTTTCAATTTCAATTATTTGTTCTTCCGTTAATGCTTCTACTTCATCAATAATATCAATCTCTAAATTCATGTTTTATTCACCTTCTGCTTATTCATTTCTGGGTATTCAATACGTGAATGGAAAATCCCTTTTAGGGTTTCACAAAACGACTCCCCAACTATATTCAACTCTTTTAATGTAATGTCACAATCGCTTAATTGACCATCCTGTAGACGGTCAGCAATAATGCTCTTCACTAAGGATTCAATCTGTTCGTGTGTCGGATTAGACATTGAGCGCACTGCCGCTTCAACACTGTCGGCTATACCAATAACCGCGGTCTCCTTTGTTTTTGCCTTAGGTCCTGGATATCGGAAATCCGCTTCTTTAACATCGTCTCCATTCTGTTTTGCTTTATGATAGAAAAATTTTAAGAGCGTAGTTCCATGATGCTGTTCAGCAATATCGACAATTTCCTTTGGAATTTTATTCTTTCTAAGCATTTCAGCTCCATCTATTGCATGGGCAATGATGATATTCTTACTCGTTAATGGTGGTAATTTATCGTGCGGGTTCTCAATATTCATTTGATTTTCAATGAAAAACTGCGGTCGTTTCGTCTTACCTATGTCATGATAATAGCAACCTACTCGAGCTAATAAACCATTAGCACCTATCGCTTCACAAGCCGATTCCGCCAGATTTGCAACCATCACACTATGATGATAGGTACCAGGAGCTTCTGTCAAGATTTTCCGTAAAAGTGGATGGTTAGGGCTCGAAAGTTCAATGAGCTTCATTGTTGATAGGACACCAAAGCCAGCCTCAAAAAAAGGAAGCAACCCTATGGTTAAGACAGCTGAGGATATTCCTGACAGAAAAGCAACCAATAAATTGATACCGTATTCTAAACCAGTATATTGGCTGTTCCGTAACAGAACCAAAGCAATAATTATAAATAGGTTAACCAGCGAAACAAATACACCTGCTTGTAGGATCTTTGAACGTTGATTTTGCTGACGTAAATATAAAACACCAGCCAAACCACTTGCAATAATATAAATTGCCACCATAACATTTAACGTTCCAGTGATCCCCTGATTAAACATAATACTTCCAGAAATCCCTAAAATAACAGCTTGAAAGATGGCCAGTCGCTCATTGATTAAAATCTTTATTAACATCGGTCCCATAGCAGCTGGAAAAACATAACCAATCTCCGATAGTTCATATTCTGTAAATAAACTTAGAAGCTTCATAATTAATAAGGCTGTAACAAATATTAAGCTGAAAATCAAAAGTTGCTTATGTTTGTTTTCTGCAGTATTCATCTCATCGAAGATAAACAAGAGAGTACCTATGATAATAAATATGAACATTGCAAGTCCAACAAAAGGTCTTAGTGAATTTTCATTATCCAATAAACCTGCTAACTCCAACTTATGATAAACATCTCTACTAATAAGTTGCCCTTCTGACACGATAATCTGACCTTCTAAAATTTTTACAGGCTCGACACCATCACCGGCTTGTTGGCGAAGATCTTCTGTCGCTTTTGGATCATAAAATTCATTTTGAATAACCGCAAATCGACCTAGTTCAATGACAGCTTTTTTTAGTCCGCTGTTTAGACTAGTATATTTTAATTCTTCTTCAACACGTTTTTTAGCGTTTTCCACACCATCAGCTGGAATCCGATTGCTCATCACATTGTTAACCGCTGTTACTGTTAAGTCCTTAGCAATGGACAAATCTCCATTGCTTGCGTTTATCATTGAAATAAACGATTGATCTGAAACTTCATCTGTAACCCCTTCAGTCAGTTTCTCCTTGACCCTAGTCAATTTTTCTGACATTACTTCTTCAGGACTAGAGGGACCTTCTCCTTCACCCTCATCTGTTTTTTGAGTGATTTCTTCGTTTACTTCTTCATGGACTTCAGTAATCGTATCAAAAATAGAGGTAATGAGGTCCACCTGATTTTGTGTATATTCCTTCTTAACTGTATATACATCTTGGACCTGATCTATGGCATCTTGTTTCTTTTTTTCTGTGTTCACCTTATCTTCAACGGTTATGGGGGAACGGATTGTCTGGTCTGCAATCGAAAATAGGGTTAGATTCAGCTTTTCTGGTTTTACATTGCTATACATAGACAAAAACATAACCAAACCAAGGATCAGAAAAAGTAAAACCCGAAAAAGCCTGATTTTTAATAAATTTAGTATGCTAGTAAAAGAATGTTGAAGCTTTTCCATCCCAATTCCTCCTTTCCCGTCCTTAAACCGTTAAAATGATTTAATTTGGTAAATTTTATCTTCATTATTTTACATCATACCAGTTTTTTTTCGATTTTTCACCTTTCATCTGGAAAGCGAAAACATGAACATAAACGTGATTTATATGCCCCCCTCGCTCACAATTTATGGAGGAAAGGAAAAAGTCTGCCCAAATAGGCAGACTATTTCACATTATCGACTTGTTCGTAAGCTTTAATGATTCTAGCGACTAATGGATGACGCACTACATCTGATTGTTCGAGATGGACAAACTCCATCCCCTTTACACCTTTTAGAATATCCTCAGCAACAATCAGTCCAGACTTCACCCCTTTTGGTAAGTCTACTTGTGTTTTATCCCCTGTAATGACCATTTTTGACCCAAATCCAAGTCTTGTTAAAAACATTTTCATTTGAGCCTGAGTTGTATTTTGAGCTTCATCTAAAATGACAAAAGCATCATCTAACGTTCGGCCACGCATATAAGCTAATGGGGCTATTTCAATCGTTCCCCGTTCGATTAACCTCTGAGTATGTTCAGCACCTAGAATATCATGGAGTGCATCATACAATGGTCGTAAGTACGGATCTACTTTCTCCTTTAAATCCCCAGGCAAAAAGCCTAGGCTTTCTCCTGCTTCCACAGCAGGTCTTGTTAAAATGATTTTGTTTACATTTCCATTTTTCAGGGAACTAACTGCCATTACCACAGCTAAATACGTTTTCCCTGTACCAGCTGGACCAATCCCGAACACTAAGTCATGTTTTTTAATCGCATTGATATAGTATCTCTGCCCAAGTGTTTTAACTCTGATGGGTTTCCCTTTTGAGTTTCTAGCAATTTCCTCATCATATAAATCATGGAAAAACTCAAGGGTGCCTTTTTCAGCCATTTGAAGAGCGTTAATGACATCCCTCTCACTGATCGTTATCCCTTTTCTTACAACTGCTAGAAGTTTTTCAAGCACATCTCTTGCTAACTCAACCTTTTCTGATGAACCGGAAAGACTAATTGATTCTCCTCTAGTAACGATTGAGATGTTAAGTTGGTTCTCAATTGCTTTTAAATTAGCATCTGCGTTTCCAAATAAAGCAATTGCTTCTTCATGATTAACTAGTTGAATTTCCATCGTTTTTATTTCTTCCGTCATTTTCGTCTCCTTGAATAATTGGTTGACTTTTTGCAATGTCTTCTATAATTTGAAAAAGTATGGATAATTTTACTTTACCATTGTTTATTGACTGATGTAAAATTTCTTCCCCTTTCACTATAGCATCTTCAGGTAACTGGTTTTTTATATCTTTTCTTGCTAAATCCATTGCACGTTTTACGGCTTCCTTCTCAGAATAGCTTCGATTTACTTCTTCCCGCTCGCGAATTGTTTTCGTTGTAACTGCAATCGGTGTTTTCCATTTAAATATTTTTAATTGATGAGTGTTCAATTCTTCTTCATACTCTTGAAATTCATGTTTACCGAAGCCCCAAATTGGGATTTCAGCACCCGATATATCAAGGTAAAATTTCCGTTTTTCTTCCCCACTAAAAACTTGAAAGGTGGATTCTAACGGAAGTTCAACTTGTGACTTATACCAAGTTTCCCCTAAAATTTCACCCCGTGCTGCCACTTTTTGCTTCTCATCCTCTTTCCCAATTAAACCCGATACAAGTAGCTGTCCAGGTTTAACATGATCATGAATGCTAACTACTTTTTCTCCTTCCTCTACGAACATTTTTACAATCGTTGCTTTTTTTGTTGCTACAAGGTTTTGCGCATCATATATTTTCGGCTTTTCTGGCTCTTCTTTCTCGACTACTTGGAAGTGATAGGTCGTTCCTCGCAGTTCCACTCCGACCCACGTCAATGCCTTTACCTGATCCGTTAATTCACGTTGAATCACATCGACATTTTCAATTGTGAATTGGGGTTTGCCTATTTTAACCCCCATTTCTTTTAATTCCTTACGTATCTGGTATTCCGTTGCGGGACTGGCTCCTTTTATTTCTATTCCCCACACCATATTTGAAAGGAAAAGAATGAGAGCAAAAAATGCGACACCCCCAAGGACAAATCCACTGTTTGTCCATAATCGTTGTAAAAAGAAAGGGCCACCTGCCCTCTCAATAAATCGGATTTTACACTCACTCTGCCTAGCAGGGCCACGCACTTTTTTAACATCATTTAACTTTATCTGAAATGTGATTGCTTCTGTTCCGTGTCTTTTGACATTCCAGATAAGGATTTCATTTCGGGTCAACTGATTTAAAAAACGTTCAACACCTTTGCCCGTCACTTTGACTCTTACGATCCCAACCAAACCGCTTATCCACTGATTTTTCATGCCCTTCCTCCTGAATCATTCATTGATATATATCACTTGGTCGATTTTTCCTTCGAGTAGGATTTCTTCTGGTAAAATCATTTTTATAACAAACGCTTTCCCTTTTACAAGCAGCTGACCTTGCTCAAGTAACAGCCGAACTTCCCTATCAGAGAAAGCCAATAAGCCACGGTGGTTCTCAATATAAATATGGATTTGACCAACCATTGTAATTCGGGGGAGATCCATCATGACATCCGGTGGAAGTTCCATTTTTTGAGTCATCCAATTTCGTATGAGCTGGCTCCATTTTTTTGCCATAAAAAAAGAACCCCCTTTCATCTCATATCTATGAGCCAAAAAGGGGTTCTAGCACTTCTTTTTCAGTTTGGAAACGGTTGGAATAAACGTTTATCTCCGTCGGTCACGGTGGTATGGGTTACGCGCGCGCGGCGGTCCTAAAACTTGTGACCAAGCAATACCTTCGATTACTCGATCTGGGCTTGGAGTTAAGTCAAGTGATGTCTCCCCATCGGTTTTTGGATCGACAGCTCGGGTTGGAGCTGTTGGCCGATTAACACTTGAATGAGTTCGTTCAGATGCAATTTGTTCCAATTCTTTTCTTCTTTCCTCGTACTTTTTTTGAATATCGAGGAATGGGTTTTCAGGAACCATTTGCTTTGGATCCATTCTAGGTTCTTCATGCTCTATTGTTTGTGCCATTGTCGGCTCCATACTTTCCGATTGGCTTGCTCGACCATCACTTCTTTGTTGTTGAACAGGACGTGATGGTCTTTTTGGTTCCTGCTTTTGTTCTTCTTTTCCTTTTCTAAAAAGACTTGAAAGAATACCCATTATGATAAAAATTAATAAGGGATTTTCAAATAAGAACTCCATCTGATCTACCCCCTCCCAAGACTAGAATTCCTTTTAGTCATTCTTCTTATCGTCTTTCTTTCCACCAGAGAGCTTACCAAAGGAATCTCTCATGTCCGTATCCGCAGAGATATTTTGGATGTTCATATAATCCATTACACCAATATTTCCTTCTTTTAACGCCTCTGCCATCGCTAATGGTACAGTCGCTTCTGCTTCAACCACTTTCGCTCTCATTTCTTCTACACGTGCCTTCATTTCCTGCTCTTGAGCTACCGCCATTGCACGACGCTCTTCAGCTTTAGCCTGGGCAATCTTCTTATCTGCCTCTGCTTGCTCTGTTTGCAATTCAGCACCAATGTTTTTACCGATGTCCACATCAGCAATATCAATCGAGAGAATTTCAAAAGCCGTCCCAGCATCTAATCCCTTTGCAAGAACCGTTTGAGAAATCATATCAGGGTTTTCCAAAACCTTTTTGTGATTATCAGAAGAACCAATTGTCGAAACAATCCCTTCCCCAACACGT
>Ga0182742_1002139_pt1 | contig 22699 bp, 22 predicted proteins | sample eDN5th37CBELigMG_FD_128880 | JGI IMG/M metagenome (GOLD analysis project Ga0182742, IMG submission 128880) | Enriched Miracle-Growth compost microbial communities from Emeryville, California, USA - eDNA 5th pass 37_C BE-Lig MG (version 2)... ... | reverse complement strand
TTGAGGCGCAGGTCGAGCACGTAGCCCTTCAGCTTGTCGGCCGGGACATCTTCCTTGATCTTGGTGATCGCGGCTTCCAGGTCGTCATAGGTCTTTTCCGTGAAGGAGATGACGCGGAGGTAACCGACGTCGCCCTCGACGCGCGACTTGACCGCCTTCACCGCGATGATGTCGCGCATGATGGTCAGCTCGATCGGCTTGTCGGCGCCCTTGCGGATCAGCGTCAGCTTGATCGGCGTGTTGACCGCACCGCGCATCTTCTCGACCGCTTCCTCCAGCTTGAGGCCGCGGACATCCGCGCCGTCGATCTTGGCGATGAAGTCGCCGGCAAGGACGCCGGCGCGGGCGGCCGGCGTGTCGTCGATCGGCGTGATGACCTTGACGAGCTCGTCCTCCATGGTGACCTCGATGCCGAGGCCGCCGAATTCACCGCGCGTCTGGGTACGCATGTCCTCGGCGTCCTTGGCATTCATGTAGGAGGAATGCGGATCGAGCGAGGTGAGCATGCCGTTGATGGCATTCTCGATGAGCTGGTCTTCCTTGGGCGGCGTCACGTATTGCGCGCGCACGCGCTCGAAGACGTCGCCGAAGATGGAAAGCTCGCGATAGGTCGACGAACCGGCGGCTTCGGCCGGCAGCGTAACCGTGTTGATGACGCTCATGGCCGTGGCACCCATGAGTGCACCGACGAGAACAAGTGAAGCCCTACGTATCATTGCGTGCCTTTCCAGAATCTCTTGCGGACCACCACGGCCGGGAATCAACCGGTTTTCCGTTCTTTCGGAATTCAATGTAAAGTGTCGGCTTGTCCGTTTCCAGCGTCAAAGCGTTGACACTCGCCACCCTTTTTTCGCCCATCACGGCGAGCGGCTCTCCCGCCACGACGAACTGACCCTCGCGTACGCTCACCTTGTCCATGCCGGCAAGGACCAGATGATAGCCCTCGCCCGCATTGAGGATGATCATGCGCCCGTAACTACGGAACGCACCGGCAAAGACGATCCATCCGTCGGAGGGTGCGGTGACCAGCGCGCCGGGATTGGCGGCGAGCGTCAGCCCCTGCGAATCATGGCCGGTGCCGTCCGCCTCGCCGAACTGGCGCAGGACATCGCCGGCCACGGGAAAATCGAGTTTTGCCTGCAACTGCGAAAAATCATATGCGGGAGCAATGCGGTTTTTGTCGGGCACGCTGTCGCGCGCCAGCGCCCTTGCCTTCTCCCGCTCGGCCTCGCTCTGGCCGCGGCGTTCCTCTTCCTTGGCGCGGGCGAGCGCGGCGGCGTCGCGCACCGAGCCGATCTCCCGCTCCAGGCTGCCGATCAGGCCTTCGAGGCTCGTGGCGCGGGCGGCAAGCTCCTCGGCGCGGCGGCGTTCGGCGGCGAGCGTGCGGCTGTTGGTCTGCGCGACCGCCTCGTTCTGGGCGACGAGCAATTCGGAGCGCTTCTCCTCCTCAAGGCGAAGCTGCATGGCGTCGGTGAGCTCCGTGCGCTCTCGGTCGATGTCGCTCTTGATGTCCATCAGCGCCGTCAGGTCGTCGACGAGTTCTTCGGTTTCCTTGCGGATGCCCGGCACGACCGCGCCGAGCAGGATGGCGCTGCGCACCGAGGCGAGCGCGTCGTCCGGCTTGACGAGGAGCGCCGGCGGCGGATTGCGGCCCATGCGCTGGAGCGCGGCGAGAACTTCCGTGAGGAGGCCGCGCCGCTCGTGCAGCGAGGCGCGCACGCCGGCCTCGCGCTCGCGCATGCCTTCCAGCCGCTTTTCGCCGGCGAGGATCTTCTCCTCCATGCTCTTGCGCATGGCGGCGGACTTGACGATCTCTTCGCGCAGGGTCTGGCGGGTCTTGTCCAGATTGGCGATTTCCGCTTCGAGCTGCTTCGTCTTCTCCTCGGAAACGGATAGCGATTCGGATAGCGTTGCAAGCTCGCGGCGCGTGCTGTCGCGGCGTAGCGCGAGGGCCGCGGCGGGATCGGGCTCGACCCGCGGCAGCGAGCCGGTCTTTTCCAGCGCGACGGCAGCTTGCCCCGGGGTCTCGTTCGGCTCGGCGGCGATGGGATAGGGTGCAAGCGCCAGCGACAGGGCGGCGCAAAGCATGGCCGGCCGCAGAAGACGGCCGACGGCCCTGTCCGCAATGACTGTGCCGGTTTTCTTCATCGCTCCCCGAACGTCCGTTCTCTCCCGCTCTATGCTGATTTGGCGATTTCGCCAAGAAACCAGTCGGCAGGAATCATCCGACGCAAAATTCCTTGGCGAGAAACAGCGCCAAAAATACGGCTTCCATGATCCTGAACCCGCAGCCTTGCGTGGCGATGACGCGTCAGCTGCGATGATAGGGATGGCCGGAAAGGATGGTGACGGCGCGGTAAAGCTGCTCGGCGATGAGGATGCGCACGAGCTGGTGGGGCCAGGTCATCTTGCCGAGGCAGAGCGTGGCGGCGGCGCGCGCGTGGAGGGCGGGGTCGAGCCCGTCGGCGCCGCCGATGGCGATCATCAGCTCACGCTTGCCGGCATCGCGGAAACCGCCGATGAGATCGGCGAAAGCGGGGGAGTCGAGCGCCTTGCCGCGCTCGTCGAGCAGGATGAGCACGGCGCCGTCGGGAAGCGCCTTTTCCAACATGGCCGCTTCCTCGCGCTTGCGCGTCTCGGCGTTGCCGGCGCGGCTTTCGCCGACTTCGGCAAGCTTGCCGAGTTCGAGGCCGATGGCGGGGCCGGCCTTGGCGAAACGGTCCAGGTAGCGGGCCGCAAGATCCTTCTCAGGGCCGGCCTTCAGCCGTCCAACCGCAAAAATTCCAACCCGCATCGCCTTGGCCCTGTCCGTTCGGGCGGCGCCCAAGCCGCGCCGCCATTTTCCTCGCCGGACAGGCGCCCGGCGTCATTTCAGTGTACGGTGCCGTCCTCGATCTCGGGAGCCGCCCACATCCGTTCGATGTTGTAGAACTCCCGGACTTCCGGCCGGAACACGTGGATGATGATATCGCCCGTATCGATCAGCACCCAATCGGCCGATTCCAGGCCTTCGACCCGGGCGCCGCCCAGACCTTCGTCCTTGAGATCGGAGATGAGGTGATCGGCAATCGCCATGACATGACGGTTCGAGCGCCCGGACACGACCACCATGTAGTCGCCCAGCGCCGATTTCCCGGCAATATTGATGGTGACGATATCTTCTGCCTTGGAGTCCTCAAGGCTTGCGAGGACCAGTTGGAGGGCACGGTCGGCGGCATCGTCGCCCCTTCCCGCGCTCTTGGAGAAAACGCCGACGACGTTTCCCTTTGCGTGCATTGTTGTCAGGTTCGTTCCTTTCTGGATACAAAACAGCACGTCTCGCACCGGCCAAATACGCCGACACCTACTAAATGTAGGCACCAATGGGTATCAGTTTCAAGACGTCACTTCTGAGGGATGGTTTTCCATAGGTGCCCGGACACCTGGTGTCCCTGATTTCGGCTCCCCGCGCGGCGAAGTCTTCCTCGCTCCTATCCGGCCGGCTTCGGCGTTTCCTGCCGGCGCAGCGCGGTGGAGCTGAGTGGGGAGCGCGGCCCGTGGATGAAGGTCCAGGCGGGCGCCGGACGGCCGGCAAGCGACAGGGCATCCTCCTCGTCGACCCGTGCATAATCGAAGGTCTTCGCCATGCGCGAGGAGAGATAGGAAAGCGTCGACCCCGGCCGATCTATGACGGCGATCGGGAACGTGCAGGCGATCTTCTGCCAGTTCTGCCAGCGGTGGAAGGTGCCGAGATTGTCGGCGCCCATGATCCAGACGAAGTGCACGCCGCGGTTCAGCGCCTGCACGCGCTCCAGCGTCTTTGCCGTATAGCTCTGGCCGAGCCGCTTCTCGAAGGCCGTGACCTTGACGCGGGGGCCGGGGGCGATCGCCTCGCTGAGACGGATGCGCTCGGCAAGCGGGGCGAGTTCCTTGTGATCCTTCAACGGGTTGCCCGGCGTCACCATCCACCAGAGCTGATCGAGGCCGAGACGGCGCAGCGCGATTTCGGCGACGAGCGCGTGGCCCTGGTGCGGCGGATTGAACGAGCCGCCGAAAAGACCGACCGCCATGCCCTTTTCGACATGCGGCATTTTCAGGTAGCGTTCTGCAACGATGTCCGCCGCCACGTCAGGGCCGCACCTGTCCGGTGCCGCGCACCCGGTATTTGAAGGAGGTGAGCTGCTCGACGCCGACGGGGCCGCGTGCATGCATCTTGCCTGTCGCGATGCCGATCTCGCCGCCCATGCCGAATTCACCGCCGTCGGCGAACTGCGTGGAGGCATTGTGCACGAGGATGGCGGAATCGATCTCGGTGAAGAAGCGCTCGACCACGGCCGGGTCGTCCGCGATGACGGCTTCGGTATGGGCGGAGGACCAGCGATTGATATGCTCGATCGCGCCGGAAATGCCGTCGACCAGTGCGACGGAAATGATGGCGTCGAGATACTCCGTCGACCAGTCCGTTTCCGTCGCCGCGACGAGATTGTCGATCCTGGCGCGGATTTCGTCCGTCGCGCGCACCTCACAGCCGGCCGCAAGCAGATCGTCGACCAGCGGCGCGAGATGCGTTGCGGCGGCGGCGCGGTCGATCAGCAGGGTTTCCGCCGCGCCGCAGATGCCCGTACGGCGCATCTTGGCGTTGACGACGATGCTTTTCGCCATGTCGAGATCGGCGGACTTGTCGATATAGATGTGGCAAAGGCCTTCGAGATGGGCGAAGACGGGCACGCGGGCCTCGTTCTGCACGCGGGCGACGAGGCTTTTGCCGCCGCGCGGCACGATGACGTCGATGGCGCCGCCGAGACCCGACAGCATGGCGCCGACGGCGGCGCGGTCGGTCACAGGCACGTACTGGATGGCATGCTCCGGCAGGCCGGCGGCCTTCAGCCCGGAAACGAGGCAGCTATGGATCGCCTGCGATGAATTCACGCTGTCCGACCCGCCGCGAAGAATCACGGCGTTGCCGGCCTTGAGGCAGAGCGCACCGGCATCCGCCGTCACGTTCGGCCGGCTCTCGTAGATGACGCCGATGACGCCGAGCGGCGTGCGCACGCGCTCGATGTGGAGACCGTTCGGCCGGTCCCATTCGGCGATGACGCCGCCGACCGGATCGTTGAGCGCGGCGATGTCGCGAATGGCGGCGGCAATGCCCTCGATGCGCTCGGGCGTCAGCGTCAGCCGGTCGAGGAAGGCGGCGGCGACGCCGCTCTCCCGGGCATTGGCAAGGTCGATGGCATTGGCGGCGAGGATGGTGTCGCGATTGGCGAGGATCTCGGCGGCCATGGCTTCCAATGCACGGTTCTTCTCATCGGCCGTGGCGATGGCGAGCGGGCGGGCAGCGGCGCGGGCGTTGCGGCCGATCCCGGCCATCAGGCTGTCGATATCGGTTTTCACCTGGTCAAGCATGGCTCAAATCCTTTCCCGCTTCCGGCACGGCCGTCACCACGAGGTCATCCCGATGCACCATGGCGGCGCGGCCGGCATAGCCGAGGATCGCGGCGATCTCCGCCGATTTCTTGCCGACGATCAGCCGCGCCTCCTCGGCGTCGTAGCCGGCAAGGCCGCGGGCGATCTCGCGTCCGTTCGCGCCGTAGATCGACACGGTGTCGCCGCGCGAAAACGCGCCCCAGACGCCGCGCACGCCGGCGGGCAGCAGGCTTTTGCCGGAGGCCAGGGCGTTTTCCGCGCCGGCATCGATCTCCAGCCGGCCGGCCGGCTGCAACTGCCCGGCGATCCAGGTCTTGCGCGCCGTCACCGGCGAGCCCGAGGGGGCGAACCAGGAGGAGCGTGCACCTTCCTCGATGGAGCGCAGCGGATGGTCGACCTTGCCGGAGGCGATGATCATGGCGCAGCCCGCGCCGGTCGCGATCTTGCCGGCGTCGATCTTCGTGCGCATGCCGCCGCGGGACAGCTCCGAGGCCGCGCCGCCGGCCATGGCCTCGATCTCGGGCGTGATCGCCTCGACGGTTTCGAGGAAGCGCGCATCGGGATCGAGATGGGGCGGGGCTGTATAGAGCCCGTCGATATCGGAAAGCAGCACGAGCAGGTCGGCGCCCGTCATGGTGGCGACGCGGGCGGCCAGCCGGTCATTGTCGCCGTAGCGGATTTCCGTCGTGGCGACCGTGTCGTTCTCGTTGATGATCGGCACGGAGCCGAGTTTCAGGAGCTGGTTGATCGTGGCGCGCGCGTTGAGATAACGCCGCCGCTCCTCCGTATCGCCGAGCGTCAGCAGGATCTGGCCGGCGACGATGCCGTCCGCCGAAAGGCTTTCCGACCAGGCGCGGGCAAGCGCGATCTGGCCGACGGCGGCGGCGGCCTGGCTCTCCTCCAGCTTCAGGGCGCCTGCCGGCACTTTCAGCACGGAGCGGCCGAGCGCGATGGCGCCGGAGGAAACGACGAGCACGTCCGTTCCGCCGGCCTTCAGCGCGGCGATGTCCTTGCACATGGCGTCGAGCCAGGCTTTCTTCAGGCCCGTCGCGCGGTCGACGAGCAGCGCCGAGCCGATCTTGATCACAATCCGGCGGTGTTTTCCGAGCGGTTTGCGTTGTTTCGTCATCTCACTCGCCGGATTGCTGGGCTTCAACGATGATGTCGCGCAACGCGCGCAGCGTGCCCGTCATGCCGACATTGGCGACGGCGGAAAGCTGGAAGGGGGTCTTGCCCGAGGCCTTGGCCAGCGCCTTGGTCTTCTTCTTCAGTTCCTCCTCGCTGAGCAGGTCTATCTGCGACAGCGCGACGATTTCCGGCTTGTCGGTGATGCCGCCGCCATAAGCTTCGAGCTCTCCCTTCACCGTCCTGTAAGCCTTTGCGACATCCTCCTCCTGCGCCGAGACGAGGTGCAGCAGGACGCGCGTGCGCTCGACATGGCCGAGAAAGCGGTCTCCGAGGCCGACGCCGTCATGGGCACCCTCGATGAGGCCGGGAATATCGGCAAGGATGAATTCGCGCCCGTCGATGGTCGCAACGCCAAGATTGGGGTGCAGCGTGGTGAAGGGATAATTGGCGATCTTCGGCCGTGCCCGCGTGCAGGTGGCAAGGAAGGTCGACTTTCCGGCGTTCGGCAGGCCGACGAGGCCGGCATCGGCGATCAGCTTGAGCCGGAGCCAGATGGTCTTCTCCTCGCCGGCAAGGCCGGGATTGGCCCAGTTCGGCGCCTGGTTGGTCGAGGATTTGAAATGCGTGTTGCCGAAGCCGCCATTGCCGCCCGCGGCAAGGCGGAAGCGTTGGCCTTCCGTCACCATGTCGACGATCAGCGTCTCGTTGTCTTCCTCGAAGATCTGCGTGCCGACTGGCACCTTCAGCGTCACGCTGGCGCCGTTGGCGCCGGTGCGGTTGCGGCCCATGCCGTGCATGCCGATCGAGGCCTTGAAATGCTGCTGATAGCGAAAGTCGATCAGCGTGTTGAGGCCGTTGATGGCCTCCACCCACACATCGCCGCCGCGTCCGCCATCGCCGCCGTCAGGCCCGCCGAATTCGACGAATTTTTCACGGCGGAAGGAGACAGCCCCTGCCCCGCCGTCGCCGGAGCGGATATAGACTTTTGCTTCGTCCAGGAACTTCATCGGCTCGCCGTTCGCTTTTCTTCTATCGTCATGGTCATGTTGCCGTCTTCGATATAGCCGCTTCCATGAGAGGTCAAAGACTATCGTGAAATTCGTCAGCTACAACGTCCAGTACGGCATCGGTCTCGATGATCGATTCGACCTGCCGCGCATCGTCTCCAGCATCCACGGCGCGGATATCATCGCGCTGCAGGAAGTGACGCGGCATTTTCACCGCAACGGCCATGTCGACATGGTCGCCGAGCTGCAAACGTTGCTTGCCAACCATTATTCCGTCTTCGGCGCGGCCTGCGATCTGGATGCGGGATCGGCGATCGAGCAGGGGCGCGTCGTCAATCGCCGCTTCCAGTTCGGCAACATGATCTTTTCCCGCTGGCCGATCCTGTCGACCCGCACGATCCTTCTGCCGCGCACCCGCACCCTCGACAAACTGAACCTGCAACGCGGCGCGACGGAAGCGGTGATCGGAACGCCCAGGGGGCCGCTCCGCGTCTATTGCGTGCATCTCGACCATGTCCACCGCGACGAGCGCATCGCGCAGATCCGTTTCCTGAAGGACCGCGCCCAGCTCTACCCCGTCGAGGGCGGGGCGGTTTCCGGCGCGCATGAACTCGGCCTCGCCGAGCCGCCGGTGCCGGAGGACTATGTGCTGATGGGCGATTTCAACATGGTGCCGGAATCGCCGGAATATTGCGAGATGGTCGGCGGCGTGGATGCGCTTTACGGCCGGCAGATCCGCGCGACGCATCCGGTCGATGCGCTGGCCGGCCTCGGCAAACGCCATGCGGCAAGCTATAGCTGGATCGATCCGAAGAACCATGCCGAGCGCCTTTTCCTCGATTACTGTTTCCTCAGCCATGGCCTCGTCGAGCGGCTGACGGATGCCTGGGTGGACGAAACCGCCTTCGGCTCCGATCATCTGCCGGTGTGGTTCGAATTGTCCTGACCGGGATGGCCTGCCGGGGCGGATCGCTCCGCCCCGGCCTTGTCAATGCCGCGGCGATACCGGGCGGAAATCGCCCGGTTCCAGCCGCGTTTCGATATGCGGCACCATCGCGCCGCGGGCGACGCAGAAAAGGTCGCCGCATCCGGTGATGCGGAAGCCCGTCTTCTCCTGCACCCGCAGCGAGGCGACATTGTCGGCGACGATGCCGGAATGGACATCGGTGCCCGGCATGCGCGTCAGGAAACGTGCGGTTGCCGCACGCACCGCCTCGCTCATGTAGCCGCGTCCCCAATAGAAGCGGTTCAGCCAGTAGCCGAGCTCCCATTTGCCGCCGCGCCGCTCGAAGGAGACGCAGCCGATATGCACGTCGTCTCCCGTGGTTATGGCGAAGGTCCAGCCATCGTTGAGGTCGGTGGTCATGACGGAAAGCCATTCCGCCGCATCCTGCCGGTCATAGGGCGCGGGTACCCGCGCCAGCATGCGCGAGACCTGGAAGTCGTTGAGCGACTGGGCGATGGCGTCCGCATCGGCCATGCGATGCGGACGCAGGACGAGGCGCGCCGTCGCGATGGTCGGGCAGGGCCCGGGCCCGGCGATGCGCTCCTGTTCCATCCGGGGCTGCATGGCATTCATCGCATGCCTCCCCAGCTCTTCAGCGAGATCCAGGTCTTGCGGTCGAGCCTGTACCATTCGACCGGAACCATGCCGCCCACGGCAAGGCTCTGCACCATGCCGGTCGCCTGGAACTGGAAGCCGCACTTCTGGATGACCCGGCGCGAGGGAATGTTCATGACCCGGCAGCGCGCATCGATCTGCTCAATGTCGCGGGTGCGGAAGACCATGTCGATCAGGGCGTGGGCCGCCTCGGTGGCATAGCCCTGGTTCCAGAAGGGCTCGCCCAGCCAATAGCCGAGTTCCACGGTCCGTCCGTCCTCGTGCGGCTCGATCCCGCAGCAACCGAGGAAGGCGCCGTTGTCGGCTTTCGTAATGGCATAGACGCACTTGCCAATCGCGCCGGCGCGTGTGCGTCGCACGAAATCGGCAGCATCCGCAACTGTGTAAGGATGCGGCATGCGGGCGACCATGTTGGCGATATTGGCGTTGTTGGCGAGATGGGCAAGGGCGTCGATATCGTCTTCGTGCGGGGCTCTCATGACGAGCCTCTGCGACAGCAAGATCGGGCAATCGGTCCTCGACCGTTCAGGCCTCAGCCTTTCCTTGGGAGACCTTGATTGGTCTTCCCGCAACAATTCGGTTTGCATGGCTCGGTCCTCCAGAGCAAAAAGGGGAGATAGGACTTGCCCCATCTCCCCTTTTGTCTTCAGGTCCGAAACCTGTGGCGTCAGCCGGGTCGATGAGACGCCGGCTGTTTTAAAGCGCTACCGGCTTATTCCGCTGCTTCCGCTTTCGGGGCTACGGACACGTAGACGCGACCGTTGGCCTTCGTACGGAAATTCACATTGCCAGCCGTAAGGGCGAAGATCGTGTGATCCTTGCCGAGGCCGACATTGGCACCGGGATGCCACTGCGTGCCACGCTGACGGACGATAATGTTGCCTGCGATGACGGCTTCGCCGCCGAACTTCTTCACGCCAAGGCGCTTGGACTCGGAATCGCGACCGTTGCGCGAGGAGCCGCCAGCTTTTTTGTGTGCCATGGGAGTTCTCCTTTACCTGTCCAGATTATTCGGCTGCGGCTTCAGCGGCGGCTTCGGACTTCTTGGAAGCCTTCTTGGCCTTGCCGGCTGCGGCGATGTCGAGAATGCGGACGGTCGTGTTGTGCTGACGATGGCCGCGCGAGCGCTTCGAGTTCTGGCGACGGCGCTTCTTGAAGGCGATGACCTTCTTGCCGCGGCCATGCTCGACGACTTCGGCGGTCACGATGGCGCCTTCGACGAAGGGCGCGCCGATCGTGGCATCGGCGCCGACGCCGACCATCAGCACTTCGGTGAATTCGATCTTGGCGCCTGCGTCGCCCGACAGCTTTTCAATCGTCAGGACGTCGTTGGCGGCCACGCGGTACTGCTTACCGCCGGTCTTGATGACTGCGAACATATTTTATCCTTTCATGTTCGTGCCGGCTCTTTGCCTTTTGAAGGACAAGGCCGTCTTTTTGTCAGTCGTTACAATGGCGATGCATTGGCGCATCGCCGGCTCGGAGGGTTCATTGCACGGGTGGCGGTTTGCAAATGACAAGGCCAGGGCGCAAAGAACCAGCGTCGCGGCACAGGTGAGACCTATGCCACTGCACCTTGCGCAATAGGTGAGGCGGTGAAAACTGTCAAGCAGATTCCCGTCACCATGACAAATAGATGAACTTTCCGCGGCCCATCCCTCTTGCAAGCCCGCCCGACACCCGCTATGTACCGCCCGCGCTGAAAAGCGTCGACCCGATGCGGAGAGGTGGCAGAGAGGTCGAATGCACCGCACTCGAAATGCGGCATACCTGCAAGGGTATCGTGGGTTCGAATCCCACCCTCTCCGCCATAATTTCCTTCCCGCCACTACTGCGTGATTTGCCCGCTTTCCTGCGGCGACGCATGGACTTGGCGTGCTGCGTCATGGCATAGGGCGCGAAAGTACGACGGGGCCCGGTTTCCATGATCCGCATCGAGAATATCAGCAAGTCCAACAGCCATCGTATCCTTTTCATCGAGGCTTCCGCCGCGTTGAACCGGGGTGAGAAGATCGGGCTTGTCGGGCCGAACGGGGCCGGAAAGACGACGCTTTTCCGGATGATCACGGGCCAGGACACGCCGGATGAAGGGCAGATCTCGACCGAGAAGAACGTTTCGATCGGCTATTTCAGCCAGGATGTCGGCGAGATGGAAGGGCGCAGCGCCGTCACCGAGGTGATGGACGGGGCGGGGCCTGTGAGCTCCGTTGCGGCGGAACTGCGTGAACTGGAAGCTGCCATGGTCGATCCCGAGAGGCTCGACGAGATGGACGCGATCATCGAGCGTTACGGCGAGGTGCAGGCGCGCTACGAGGAGCTGGACGGCTACGGGCTGGAGAGCCGGGCGCGCGAGGTGCTGGCGGGCCTGAGCTTCAGCCAGGAGATGATGGACGGCGACGTCGGCAAATTGTCCGGCGGGTGGAAGATGCGGGTGGCGCTGGCGCGCATCCTTTTAATGCGGCCGGACGTCATGCTGCTCGACGAGCCGAGCAACCATCTCGATCTGGAAAGCCTGATCTGGCTGGAGCAGTTCCTCAAGGGCTATGACGGGGCGCTTTTGATGACCTCGCACGACCGCGAGTTCATGAACCGTATCGTCACGAAGATCATCGAGATCGATGCGGGTTCGCTCACCACCTATTCCGGCGATTACGGCTTCTACGAGCAGCAGCGCGCGCAGAACGAGAAGCAGCAGCAGGCGCAGTTCGAGCGCCAGCAGGCGATGCTCGCCAAGGAGATCAAGTTCATCGAGCGCTTCAAGGCGCGCGCCTCGCATGCCGCGCAGGTACAGAGCCGGGTCAAGAAGCTCGACAAGATCGAGCGGGTCGAGCCGCCGCGCCGGCGCCAGACGGTGATGTTCGAGTTCCAGCCGGCGCCGCGCTCCGGCGAGGACGTCGTGAGCCTGAAGAATGTCGACAAGGCCTATGGCAGCCGGCCGATCTACCGGGATTTCAGCTTCCTCGTCCGCCGGAGGGAACGCTGGTGCGTGATGGGCGTCAACGGGGCGGGCAAGTCGACGCTCCTGAAGCTCGTCGCCGGCGCCGCGAGCCCGGATGCGGGCAGCGTGACGATCGGGGCGAGCGTCAAGGTCGGCTATTTCGCGCAGCATGCCATGGATCTGCTGGACGGCGACCTGACGGTGTTCCAGTGGCTGGAGGCGGAATTTCCGCGCGCCGGGCAGGGGCCGCTGCGCACGCTCGCCGGCTGCTTCGGCTTTTCCGGCGATGACGTCGAGAAGAAGTGCCGGGTGCTTTCCGGCGGCGAGAAGGCGCGGCTGGTGATGGCGGCGATGCTGTTCGATCCGCCGAACCTCCTCATCCTCGACGAGCCGACGAACCATCTCGATCTCGACACCAAGGAAATGCTGATCAAGGCGCTTGCCGATTACGAGGGCACCATGCTCTTCGTCTCGCACGACCGGCATTTCCTCGGCGCGCTATCGAACCGGGTTCTGGAGCTGAACGGCGAGGACGTCCATCAATATCCGGGCGGCTACACCGAATATGTCGCGCAGTCCGGGCATGAGGCGCCCGGCCTGCACGGCTGATTTCAGGCCTTGCCGAGATACTGATCGTCCGACACCTTTTCCAGCCAGGTCACCGGCGAACCGTCCACGGATTCGGCGATGGCGATATGGGTCATGGCGGTCTTGTCCGTCGCGCCGTGCCAGTGCTTTTCGCCCGGCGGGAACCAGACGACGTCGCCGGGGCGGATTTCCTCGACCGGCCCGCCCTCGCGCTGCGCCCAGCCGAGGCCGGCGGTGACGATGACCGTCTGGCCGAGCGGATGGGTATGCCAGGCGGTGCGGGCACCGGGCTCGAAGGTGACGATGGCGCCGCCGGCCCGGCCGGGGGCTTCGGCCTTGAAGGGCGTGTCGAGCCGCACGGTGCCGGTGAAGTAATCCGCCGGTCCCGGGGTCGAGGGGCTGGTGCCGTTGCGCTTGATGTCCATCCGGGTCTCCCTGCTTTGCGTGCCGCGTCCGATCGTCCGGGTCACTGGCGAAGCCTTCGCAGACGATTTATGAGGACGGCTTGGGATTTCAAGGCGGGAAGAGCATGGAAAAGCGGCGGATCGGGATCGTCGGCGGCGGGCCGGCCGGACTGATGGCAGCAGAAATGCTGTCGGCGCGCGGCCATGCGGTGACCGTCCTGGAGGCGATGCCCACCATCGGGCGGAAATTCCTGCTCGCCGGCAAGTCGGGCCTGAATATCACCCATTCGGAACCTTATGCGCGCTTTGCCACCCGTTTCGGCGCGGCGGGCGATCGCCTGCGTGCGGCGCTCGACGCCTTCACGCCGGACGACGTGCGGGCATGGGCGCAAGGGCTCGGCACGCAGACCTTCGTCGGTACGTCCGGGCGGGTCTTTCCGACCGTGATGAAGGCCTCGCCGCTGCTGCGGGCCTGGCGCGCGCGCCTGGAGGGGCAGGGCGTCGACATCCGCGTGCGCCATCGCTGGAAGGGGTTTAGCCCGGGCGGGCTTCTGGTCGAAACGCCGCAGGGCGAGGCGGCCATGGCTTTCGATGCGGTCCTGCTCGCGCCGGGCGGGGCGAGCTGGCCGCGGCTCGGCTCGGATGCGGCCTGGATCGGGAGGCTGGCGGAAAAGGGCGTCGGGATCGCGCCCTTCCGGCCGGCCAATTGCGGGTTCGACGTGGAATGGTCGGCGTTCTTCATGGAAAAGTTTGCCGGTGCGCCGGTCAAGGGCGTGACGGCCCGGTCGGCCGCAGGTACGGTTCCGGGCGAGTTCGTCGTCTCGAAGACGGGCGTGGAGGGCAGCCTGATCTATGCCCATGCAGCGGCGCTGCGCGATGAGCTCGAGGAGAGGGGAACAGCGAGGCTCGTTCTCGATCTGGCGCCGGGACGCACGGCGGACCGGCTTGCACGAGACCTTGCGCGGCAGAGCGGCAAGGCGAGTTTTTCGAGCCGCTTGCGCAAGGGGGCAGGGCTCGATGGCGTCAAGGCGGCGCTCCTGCGCGAATGCGTTGCTGATGTCTCAAGCCTGCCGCCGGATGCGCTCGCCGCGACGATCAAGGCTTTGCCGCTCCGCCCGGTGCGGCCGCGGCCGATCGCGGAGGCGATCTCCTCGGCGGGAGGTGTCCGTTTCGATGGCATCAACGCGGCCTATATGCTCACGGCGCTGCCGGGCGTCTTCGTCGCCGGCGAGATGCTCGACTGGGAGGCGCCGACCGGCGGCTATCTGCTGACGGCCTGTCTTGCGACCGGCCGGGCGGCGGCGGCCGGGATCGATCGTTGGCTATGCAATCACGCCGGATGACGGCGGCGAACGCTCAGCCGTGCCTCGGGCCGGCGGGTGCGTGGCTGAGGCTGGCGGCGGCATCCTGCAGACAGGCGAGATAGCGCTGGCGATTGGCAAGGCCATCGTCCCGCGGAGTGACGAGGCAGAGCGTGGCGGCGGCATGGCCCTCGTCCATGACGGGCACGGCGAAGCAATGGGTGAAGCTGTCGACGATGCTGTTGAAGGTGAAGAAGCCTTCGCGCTCGGCCTGGCGCACCTCGCCGAGGAAGTGCTGCGGATCGAGCCAGTCGCCGTTCGGCAGGCGGAAATCCTCCGGCGGGATGAAGGCGAGAATCTCCTCGTCCGGCATATGCGCGACGAGCAGGCGGCCGGACGCCGTCCACGGGATCGGCACGGACTGGCCGATATCGGTCGAGATGCGGAAGGGCCGGGCGCCTTCGCGCATTCTGACGACGGTGTATTTGTTGCCGTCCAGCATGCAGAACTGCGCGGTCTCGCGCGTCTCGTCCGCCAGCCGCTCCAGCGCCGCCTCGCATTCGCGGGTGAAATCGAAATGGTTCTCATAGGCCGCGCCGAGAAAATAGAGCTTGCGGCCGAGATAGACGCGGCCCTCACCGCCGGTGAATTCGAGGATGCCGTTGCGCAGCAGAAGGTTCACCAACTCGTAGACCGATGAGCGGGGCGCGCCGATCTGCGCGGCGATCTCGTTCGGCTTCAGCGCCTGCCGTTTCTGGCGCAGGAAATCGAGGATCTCGAACGCACGGTCGAGACCCCGGGCGCGCTTGCCGCCTGTTTCGTCCGCAATTGCATCCATCACGTCGATCCTCGCCCTTCGTCTTCTGCACGCTTCTCCCGCCCGCCGCGGCATCTGTCAATCCGCAAGACCGCCGTGGCGGGACAGGATTTTTCCGCACCCCTCTTGCGGGGCGCAAAATTCGTCATAAGATCATCTCGTCCGCTATAAAGATCATATGTTCAATATATTGGACAAATAACGGATGGCAAGCCCGTACCTGCTGCCGAAAAAAGGGGAACGACATGAAAAATCTTGGAAATAGCCTGTCCGGCGCGCGCCTTCTTGTTGGCGTTGCCGCCGCTGCCACGCTTCTCGCCGTTACGGCCGACACCGCCTCGGCCGCCGCCAATTGCATCAAGGGCGACCGCAAGGCGCCCTATACGGTCGGCTGGGCGAACATCTATTCGGTCCCGACCTGGATGAAGCAGACCGAAGGCACGATCGCCGCCGAGGTCGAGGACCTGAAGAAGGCCGGCCTCGTGAAGGACCTGATGATCACGGACGCGCAAGGCAACGCCCAGACGCAGATCCAGCACATCCAGTCGATGATCGACGCCAATGTCGATGCCATCGTGGTCATCGCCGGTTCCTCCAATGCCCTCGACCGCGTCATTTCGGACGCCTGCGACAAGGGTATCGCGGTGGTGAATTTCGACAGTCTCGTCAACACCGACAAGGTGACGGCGAAGATCAACACCGATTCCAACGAATGGGGTGCGGGTGCCGCGCAATGGCTTTCCGACCAGCTCGGCGGCAAGGGCAAGATCATCGTCATGAACGGCCCGGCCGGCATTTCCGTCAGCGATGACCGCCGCAAGGGCGCGCAGCCCGTGCTCGACGCCAATCCCGGTCTCGAAGTGATCACCGAGACCAATACGGAATACAATGTCGCGCCCGCACAGGAAGCAATGACGAGCCTTCTCTTCGCCAATCCGGAGATCGACGGCGTGCTCTCGCTCGGCGGCGCGCTTTCGGCCGGTTCCGTCATGGCCTTCGACCGCCAGGGGCGCGATCAGGTTCCGATCACCGGCGAGAATGCCCGCCAGTTCCTGGAACTGTGGAAGGAAAAGGGCCTGAAGGGCTGGGCCACCATGCAGCCGAACTGGCTGGGCGCGCTCTCCGTCTATACGGCCGTGCAGGCGCTGGAAGGCAAGGACGTGCCGGCCTTCATCAAGGTGCCGCTGCCGGTCATCGACGACAGCACGATCGAAAGCTACCTCGCCCGCGCCGACCAGTTCCCGGCGGACGGCTACATCTATTCGGATTACGACAAGGCACTGTTCGACAAGCTGCTCGCCCAGTAATCCCGCGAAGGATGCCGTCATGACCGGAACAAGCCCCCTGCTGCAAGCCCGGCAGGTGTTCAAGGGATTCTTCGGCAACCCCGTTCTGAAGGGCGTCGATATCGCTCTTCATCCGGGCAGGGTCCATGCCCTGCTCGGGGAGAACGGTGCGGGAAAATCCACGCTGATCAACCTCCTGTCCGGCGCCCTCCAGCCGGACAGCGGGGCCATTCTCGTCGATGGCCGGCCGGTCGGGCGTTTCAGCCCGGCCGCCGCCCGCGCGGCGGGCATCGCCGTGGTGCAGCAGGAGCTGAGCCTCACGGCGGATCTGTCGATCGCCGAGAATATCGGGCTCGGCGCCTATCCGCGCCGCTTCGGCCTCATCGATTATGGGGCGCTTCATCGCGGCGTCCGCGAGGTCTGCGACATGGTGGGGCTCACCGAGCCGCTCGATATGCCGGTGGCGGATCTGGCGCTCGGCCGGCGGCAGATGGTGGAAATCGCCAAGGCGCTGTTCCGCAAGCCGCGTGTCCTCATCCTCGACGAGCCGACATCCTCGCTTTCCGCGCATGAGGCGGGCATCCTCGCACGGCTCATCGAAACGCTGCGGGATCGCGGCGTGGCGCTTCTTTACATTTCCCACCGTCTGAACGAGGTGCAGGCGCTCTGCTCCCATGTCACGGTGCTGAAGGATGGCGGCGTCACGGCGGACCAGTCGCTTGCCGGCATCGACGGCGAGGGCCTCGTGCGCCTGATGGTCGGCCGCGAGACGGGTGATCTGTTTCCCGCGCGCCCCGCGCCAGGTCCCGGCGCGACGCGCATCGTCGTCGAGAATTTTTCCGCGGGCCTCGTGCGCGATATCGCCTTTTCGGCCCGCTCCGGCGAGATCGTCGGCATCGGCGGCCTGGTGGGGCAGGGGCAGGAAGACCTGCTGCTCGGCCTTTACGGCGCCATTCCCGCCAAGGCATCCCGGGCGGAAGTCTGCGGAGCGCCCCGCCTGCCGGGGCATGTCGGCGATGCGAATGCGGCGGGCATCGTCTATGTGCCGGCGGACCGCAAGCACGAGGGACTGGTCCTGCCCCATTCCATCGCCTCCAACCTCATCCTGCCGTCGCTCGGCCGGCTAGCCCGCGGCGGATTCCGCAATCGCGCGGGGGAAAGCGGGTTGATCGCCGACCTGGCGCGGCGGCTCGCCATCAAGGGCGATGTCGCCCGCCCGGTCCAGGCGCTTTCCGGCGGCAACCAGCAGAAGGTGGCGCTTGCCAAGTGGTTGCCGCTCGATCCATCCGTGCTGCTGCTCAACGATCCGACGCGCGGCGTCGACATCGAGACCAAACGCGAAATCTATCTCATGCTGCGCGCCTTCGCGGCGGAGGGCCGGCTCGTCATCCTCGCCAGCTCCGATACGCCGGAACTCGTGCATCTCAGCGACCGCGTCGTGGTGCTGCGCGAAGGGCGGGTCGCCGCAACGCTCGAAGGAGCGGCGATCAGCGAAGAGGCCATTGTCGGCGCGGCCATGGGCGTCCGCAAGCAGGGAGAGGCCGCATGAGCGCCGTTTCATCCGCCGGCCGGCTCTACGGCGCCATCCAGGGCCGCCGCAACCGCGGCCTTGGCGGGCTCTATCTCGTCGTTGCCGCCTTCCTTGTTCTTTATGCCGTGCTCTTTCCGGGCATCCTTTCCGTCGGCGGGTTCTCGAAATTCACGCAGAACTGGTTTCCGCTGGCGCTCGTCACCATGGCGCAGGCGCTTCTGATGCTGAACGGCGGCATCACGCTCGCCATCGGGCCGCTGGTTAGCCTCGGGGCGGTGATCGCGGCAACCACCATGGAGGGCGTGCTCGGCGTGCCGGGCGGCATTCTCGCGGTCGCCCTTGCCGGCCTTGCCATCGGTGCCGTCACCGGCGCCATCGTGGCGCATCTGCGCCTGCCGGCGATCATCGTCACGCTGGCCGGCTCCTTCATCATCACCGGTGTCGCCCTCATCCTTCTGCCGCGGCCGGGCGGGTTCATTCCGGATTGGCTTTCCACGACGCTGGCCGGCCACACGCCCGTCGCCTTCCTGCTGCTCGTCCTAATCCTCGTTTTCTGGAAGGCGTTTCTGGCGACGCCCCTCGGCATCGGCATCTATGCGGCGGGGGACAATCCGATCGGCGCCTTTCGCTCCGGGGTGCCGGTGGAGCGGGTCAAGATCGTCGCCTTCGCGCTGTCCGGGCTTCTGACGGCGCTGGCCGGTCTCTTCGTCGCGGCACAGACGGGTTCGGGCGATCCCGTCATCGGGGCGCCCTTCACGCTGAATTCGATCGCCGCGGCGGTGCTCGGCGGCGTCGGCTTCCTCGGCGGCAAGGGCACCATGCGTGGGGCGATCTGTGGCAGCCTGCTGCTCTCGGTGATGATCAACGTGATGTTCTTCCTCGGCTTCCCGCCCGTCGCGCAATATGTGGCGCAGGGGCTGATCATCGTCGGCGCCGTCGCGGTGCCCGAACTTCTCAAGCAGTGGAAGGCAAGACGATGAATGCCGTGAAATCCATGTTCCGCAATCCGCCGCTGCTTACCTTCGTGCTGGTGGCGCTCGTCTGGCTGGTCGCCAGCCTCACGCTGCGCGGTTTCGGCGCCTATGGCCATCTGCGCTACCTTCTGGAACTCGCCGCGGTCATCGGCATCGTCGCGGCCGGGCAGACGCTGGTCATCCTGATGGGCGGCATCGATCTTTCCGTCGGCGCGGTCATCACCGTGACGGCGATCCTGCTGCCGCTGATCTCGCCCGCCGCCGACCCGACGGGCCTGACCGGCATCGTGCTCGCGCTCGCCATTGCCACTGGCATCGGCCTTCTCAACGGCGCGGGGGCAGCCTATCTGCGTGTCCCGCCGATCATCATGACGCTCGCCATGGCGACCTTCCTTCAGGGCCTCCTCGTCATCGTCGCCGGCGGCAGTGCGGTCACGGTCAGCAATCCGGCCGTCATCCTCCTCGGACAGGCCCGGCCGCTCGGTATTCCCGCCGGCGTCATCCTCTGGATCGTCGTCTCGGTCGTCGTGCTGCTCGTCATCCACCGCATGCCGATCGGCGCGCGGTTGCTGGCGCTCGGGGCCAATCCGCTGGCCGCGCGGCTTTCCGGCGTCAGCGTCACGCGCAACACGCTGATCCTCTATGCGCTGTCCGGCTTCTTCGCCGGTCTTGCCGGCATTCTGGTGCTCGGCATGAACCGGCAGGGCTATGTCGGTATCGGCGATCCCTATCTCCTGACGTCGATCGCCGCGGTCGTGCTGGGCGGAACCTCCATCCTCGGCGGACGCGGCACCTATGCCGGCACCATTCCGGGCGCCATCCTGCTGGTCACGACCACGGCGCTGATCACCGTGGTCAACGCTTCGCCCGGCTGGCGCTCCATCATGTTCGGCACGCTGATCCTGGCGCTGCTGCTCATTTCCAGCCGCGAGGCGCGACGATGAGCATGCGCTATGGAGGCCCGGTCATCGACCCGCATCACCATCTCTGGGATCTTTCGCTGAAGCGTCATCCCTGGCTGGAAAAGGCGAGGGCGACCGGTGGCGAGATGGTCTTCGGCAGCCTTGCCCCGATCCTGCGAAACTACGGCATCGCGGATTATCGCGCCGATGCGGCCGGCCAGAACGTGGTCGCCACGGTGCATGTCGAAGCCGGCTGGTCGGACGACCATCCGCTGGAGGAGAGCCGCTGGCTCGACGGTCTCGACCGGACGACCGGCGTCGCGCACCGCTACGTCGCCCGCGTCCCGCTCGACAGTCCCGATGCCGCGCGGCTCATCGAGGCGGAGACCAAAAACCCGAATGTCGTCGGCATCCGCGATATCGTCAGCTGGCATCCCGAGCCGGCCAAGAGCTTCGCGACGCGCCCCCACCGCATGGCCGATCCGGCATGGCGGGCCGGATTTTCCCGCCTTTCCGCAAAGAACCTCGTCTTCGACCTGATGCTCTATCCCTGGCAGATGGAAGAAGCCGTCGATCTCATCCGCGCTTTTCCGCAGTCGCTCTTCGTGCTCAATCACGGCGGCAGCCCGGCCGATCGCAGCGAGGAGGGCATGGCGCTCTGGCGCGGCGGTCTTCGCGCGCTTGGCCGCGAGCCGAACGTGCGGCTGAAAATCTCCGATCTCGTCGCCTATGACAATGACTGGACGCTGGAAAGCCTGCGACCGGTCATCGAGCATTGCCTCGACTGCTTCGGCCCGGCCCGCGCGATGTTCGCCAGTGATTTTCCGGTCGCCGGCCTGCATGCATCCTTTGACGACCTCTATGCGGTCTTCCGTACGGTCGCCGAGCGCCTCTCGCTTGCCGAACAGCGCGCGCTGTTCTTCACGACCGCCAACGATACCTATCGCCTCGGGATCACCGAGCCCAAGGGAGAAGACCATGTCTGACCTGCTTACGACGGGAACCCGCCCGCTGATCGACGATCGCATCCGCGGCTTTCCGCCGGGCCACGCACCCCTGCCGCTGGAGGCCATCGGCAAACAGGGCTGGAAGCCCTATGACGGCACGATGGCGCTGCCGCTGATCTCGCTCGACCGGCAGGCCTTCGCCGACAATGTCGCGCTGATGATGGCCTATGTGAAGGATCACGACATCGAGATCGCGCCCCATGCCAAGACGCCGATGTCGACGGCGATCGTCGACGCATTGGTTGCGGCTGGCGCCTGGGGCGCTTCGGTCGCCGATATCCGCCAGGCCGCGGTGCTCCTGAAGGCGGGTCAGCGCCGGCTGATCCTCGCCAACCAGATCGGCGGGCCTGCCGCCGCGCGCCGGCTTGCGGCGCTTCTTGCCGGCTTCCCCGATGCCGACCTCCATGTCTTCGTCGATTCGCCGGCCCTTGCCGAAGCGCTGGCGGCCGCATGGCGGGAGCGCGGCGACCTGCCGCGGCTCGGTCTTCTTGTCGAGTTCGGTGCCGGCCGCGCCGGTGCGCGTGACGGCGATACGGCGGACGCGATCCTTGACGTGATCCTGGCAGCCGAAACGCCGACCTTCAAGCTCACCGGCATCGCCGCCTACGAGGGCGCGGCCGCGACGGCCGACGCGCAGGAAACCATGCTGCGCATCGACGGGCTCGTCGCGTTGACGGCCGGCTTCCTGCCGAAGGTTCGCGCCCGTGTCGGCGACGGGCGGCCGCTGATCGTCACGGCGGGCGGTTCGGTCTATTTCGACCGGGTCGTCGCCGGTCTTTCCGCTGCCGTCAAGGCCGATCCCGATTGCCGGCTGGTGCTGCGCAGCGGCGCGATCTTCTTCCACGATCACGGCATCTACGAACATGGACTTGCCGGTCTGGATGCGCGCGGCGGCTTTCGCATCGGCGGGCAAAGCCGCTCCGCCTCCAGCGGCTTCCGCCCGGCGCTTCGCGTCTGGGCCGAGGTGCTGTCCCTTCCCGAGCCGGGCCTTGCGATCTGCGGCATGGGTCTTCGGGACGTCGCGATCGACCAGGGCCTGCCGCGGCCGCTGGCGCTCTACCGGGAAGGCGCACGACTCGCTGATCTTGCCGGCGCCGGCGTGCTCCGGCTCAACGACCAGCACGCCTTCGTGACGCTTGCCGCCGGCAGCGGCGTGCAGGTTGGCGACGTGGTCGAGTTCGGCATTTCGCATCCCTGCACCTGTCTCGACCGGCACGCCATCGTCTACGGGCTCGAGCCGGACCACACCGTGACGGCGGCTTATCCCACCAGCTTCGGCTGATCCTTTGCCGTTCCGGACCTTCGTTGCGAAACTGACCGCCATCGCCCATCACCCGAACTGGAGACATCATGCATAGCGGCCTCGTCAATCCGATCGACTTTTCCGCGGATGGCCGTCAAGCGGGCCATCTTGCCATTCCCTATTCGGTCGACCGTTCGCCCTATTACCAGATCCGCGTTCCCATCTTCCGGCTGAAGAACGGCGCGGGGCCGAGCCTCCTGCTGATGGCGGGCAACCATGGCGACGAATATGAGGGCGAGCTTCAACTCGCGCGGCTCATGCGCCTCATCGAGGTCGAGAAGATCCGCGGTGCGATCACCATCCTGCCGATGGCCAATCTGCCGGCGGTGATGGCGGCGAAACGCTGCTCGCCCTTCGACGGCAGCAATCTCAACCGTGCCTTTCCGGGCGATCCGGCCGGCACGCCGACGGCGCGGCTCGCCCATTTCCTGGAGCATGATCTGTTTTCGCGGCATGACGCGGTGCTCGATCTGCATTCGGGCGGCA
>Ga0182742_1002135_pt1 | contig 22727 bp, 20 predicted proteins | sample eDN5th37CBELigMG_FD_128880 | JGI IMG/M metagenome (GOLD analysis project Ga0182742, IMG submission 128880) | Enriched Miracle-Growth compost microbial communities from Emeryville, California, USA - eDNA 5th pass 37_C BE-Lig MG (version 2)... ... | reverse complement strand
TCCTAAAGGTAAGTTAGAAGCTGGACCAGAAAATTCGACTGCATCGACGACACCACGCTCTAATGATTGATACAGCTCGGGGCTACTAATTGAAACTACTGAAGCACCTACCTTTTCTAAAATAGCTCCCCAGTCACCAACAGCTCTAACCTTTAACCCTTTAAAATCCTCTAGTGTGCGGATTGGTACGTTGGAGTGATAGAAAATCTCAGGTGTCCCAGGACCCGAATCCAAAACTTTTAGATTATAACCAGCTTGATCATAAGCTTCTTGCCATAATTCACGTCCTTCGTCCGTTGTAATCCATCCTAAATATTCTTGCTCATTCATACCCATAGGAACCGAAGCAAATAAAGCAACTTGTGGAATTTTCCCAACCCAATAGCCATCCCAACTATGAATCGCATCGACAGTTCCATTTTCAACTGCATCCAAAAGCTCCGTTGGTTGAACAATTTCTCCGGCTGCATGCATCTCCACTTGCAGGCGACCACCTGAGGCTTCAGTGATGTCTTTTGCAATCTCTTCAGCTAATAATTGAAGAGCTGTCCCCTCTGGCCACGGGGAATGAGCGACCCATTTGTATGTTTCTTGTGAACCTCCTCCAGCTGCCCCCTCATTCGTTGTGCTTTGTTTGTTTAAGCATCCTACCAACACACCCAGTAGTAAAACGCTTACAAAAAAGACCTTGGTTGCTTTCTTCAAACGCATTTCCCCCTTTGGATCAAATTTTTGGTTTAATAGTTATGCATACGATAATGCAAGTTTTATGCCAAGTCCTTCTATCTATTAATTAATGGTTTTTATGGGTGAAAAATAAATTTCAAGCAAACTTGTAAGTAAAAATGAACAATCAGGTTTAAACAATTGTCAGGATTTCTGAACATTAAGAAAGCCCGCCGAATGGCAGGCTTTCCTTACATCTAAAAAAACCACACAAGCATCGGTGCGGTTTTTAAAGACAACAATATATTCGTACTATTTTAAATCCCAACTAATAAAATAATGAAAAAGCATAATTGTAATCGCTTCCACTTTTTGTAAGGATGTTAAGAGTTGCCCTTTAATTGTTTCAATATATCTGGCGGAAAGACAAGTCGACAAATAATCTTTGCTATAGCATGATAATTAGGTTCACTCTGATCCGTTCTCCTATCCGGCAGTTTTTCAGTTAAGGTTAAAATTGACCAAGCTACTTCAGTTAAATCAAGGTCGTCCCATGTATACCCTAACTTTTGAGCTTGAAGGAGACCTTCATAGATGCTACCATGTAGCTTTTTTCTGACCTCAGCATAGACTTGGGCGAGTTCAGGGTCATGAGGCAGTAACTCATGTAGTACATGGTGAAGTCCTAACTTGTCTAATCGTTGGTCATGTTTTTTTAACATGGAGGCTAATCCTATTTCAGGATCATGGTTCATCCAACTCGGATTCGGATTCGGCGGCATAAACCTGTCCAATTGATCTTTTATGAGAGCCATCAAAAGTTGCCGTTTATCACAGAAATAACGGTAAAAAGTTCCCGTGGCCACATTTGCATGGGCTGCAATATCTTTCGCAGTTGTTTGTTCATATCCTTTTTCACTAAATAATTTTCGGCCGCTTTCAAGCAATGCTTCACGCTTTTGATATGCACGTTCTTGTTTCGGCAAAGATGGAAATTCTCCAATCAAAGGCTGCCCATCCCGGTCTATCATAAAAATCACCTCAAGATTAATATAGCACAAAAATGATAACTGAAGAGAGATTCATTTTTTTCTTGACGATATTTCCCTCCTGTGGAATACTTGAACTATAGTTCATGTTTATCCATTTTGTTTTTCACCCCTCTAACAAAATAGGTAAACATGAACCATACAGATAATACTTCATTTGAGTAAGGAGCTGTGACAATTGAACAGTATGAAAACGTTAACAAAACAAAAACGAGTGGCAAATCTCGGAGAAAAGGTTCGTTTTATGAGAAATGATATGATCATTGTTGGCGAGGTTACGATTGTCAAAGATGAAAGCGTTATCGTCAATGTCAGTCGTTCGGATGCGCGTAGGTTAAATATTGACACTCCGCTCACGGTTGTTGCACATAAAAATTATCAAGTATTATAAAAGGCTCCTGTAAGTGAAAAGACAAAATGACCATACTCCCTCATCTAGAATAGGCCATTTTGTAAACGTTCAAAAAGCCTGGATCTTGCTAATGCCCAAGCTTTTTGAATGTTTCAAGTTGCAACCTTCATGAATAGAACAAACCTGAAAAGGCCTTAAGCTAAATTCCGTAGTAGTCTAACCAAAATAACAAATTAAACTCGCATCTGCCTCGTAACTAATTATAAACCTAAAGAAAGGCCAACGATTACGTTGGCCTTTCTTACTATGCTTTAAGACGATAAACCAGTGACTCATAAGGGCGTAAATTAATCTTAGTGGAAAATGCAGGTGAATTAGGATAATTTGAAAGTAAAAGTTCACTCTGATAGCCCGCTACTTTTACATCTTCAGGTAGTTCAAACTCAATTTCATTGCCATAAAAATTATTTACGATAACTAATTTTTCGTTCTCTCCATTACGAACATAAGCAAAGATTTCAGGATGTTCATCGAGAATTAATTGATAATCGCCATCTGTAATAATATCGTAGTCTTTCCGTAATTGAATCAATTTTTGATAATGATAAAATACGGAATCAGTATCTTTCAATGCGCTTTCGACATTGATTTCTGGATAATTTGAAGCCACTGGAATCCATGGCGTTCCCGATGTGAAACCAGCATGTGGCTCATTGTTCCACTGAACAGGTGTCCGAGAATTATCTCTGGATTTATGTTTAAGAATCTCGAGAATCTCTTCTTTGCTCATTCCCTCTTCTTGCTTAATTTTATAAATATTTAACGACTCAACATCACGATAATCATTGATAGTTTCAAACTTTGGATTGGTCATCCCAATTTCTTCTCCTTGGTAGATATAAGGAGTTCCTTGCATCATATGAATGGTTGTTGCTAACATTTTCGCGGACTCTCGATGATATTCCCCATCATTTCCATAACGAGAAACAATCCGTGGTTGGTCATGGTTACACCAGAATAACGCATTCCAGCCGCCACCTTTGTGCATTTCCTCTTGCCAAGTAGACAAAATCTGTTTTAACTTCAGGAAATCAAATTCTGCGATTGACCACTTCTCACCATTTGGATAATCCACTTTTAAATGGTGGAAATTAAAAGTCATACTCAGTTCATTACGCTCTGGGTTGGAGTATTTAATACAATGATCAATGGTTGTCGACGACATCTCACCTACCGTCATTGCATCATGTTTAGAAAACACTTCACGATTGGTTTCTTGTAAAAACTCATGGACACGTGGACCATCGGTATAAAACTTGCGGCCATCTCCTGGTGGAACAGAACCGTCATCATCAGGGAAGTCTTGATCTTTGGAAATCAAGTTGATGACATCCAGCCGGAAACCATCGACCCCTTTATCGAACCAGAAGTTCATCATTTCATAGACTTTCTTCCTCAATGTTTCATTTTCCCAATTTAAATCCGCTTGAGTGACATCGAATAGATGTAAGTAATATTGACCTGTTTTTTCATCATATTTCCAAGCAGATCCGCCGAATTTGGATTCCCAATTGGTTGGCTCGCTGCCATCTTCTTTCGGATCCTTCCAAATGTAAAAATCACGATAAGGATTATCTTTTGAAGACAATGCTTGTTTAAACCATTCATGTTCCGTTGAAGTGTGGTTGACAACGATGTCCATAATAATTTTAATACCGCGCTTATGTCCTTCCGCTAATAAGCGATCGAAGTCTTCCATTGTTCCGTACTCTTCATGAATGGAGTAATAATCACTAATATCGTACCCATTATCACGTTGAGGTGATTTGTAGATCGGCGTTAGCCAAATAACATCGACACCTAATTCTTTCAAATAATCTAGTTTTTCAATTATTCCTTGCAAATCTCCGACTCCATTGCCTTGGGTATCGTTAAAACTTTTTGGATAAATTTGATAAACAACTGCTTTTTTCCACCATGGTTGTTGCATGGATTCCACCACCAATAATTTATTTTACTAAAAAGACTTTTGCTTCATACGGTGCTAAGTTCATAGTAGAAGAAAGGTCCGTGTTCTTAGATTCGTAATTTGTAATCAGAAGTTCTGAGTTACGATTTTTTAGTTCCTCTGGACAATCGAAGAATACTTTTTTTTCAGCAAAATTACAGATGACCAACAATATCTCCTCGTTAAGCATACGCTTGTACACAAATAAGTCCGGATGCTCCTCATGTAATAAATCGTAATCACCATGTAAAATGACTTTATGCGTTTTACGAAGCTGAATCAATTTTTGATAATAGTAATATACCGAATTCTCGTCGTTTAAGGCTTCCTCGGCATTGATGTCAACATAATTTGGATTTACTTTCATCCATGGTGTACCCGTAGTAAAGCCGCCATTTTTTTCACGATTCCACTGCATCGGTGTTCTCGAGTTATCGCGTCCTTTTGCATAAATACTTGCCATAATCTCTGCTTCAGGAACACCTTCTGCTTTCATTTCTCGGTAGAAGTTTAAGATTTCAATGTCTTTATAATCGTCAATCGTTGAGTATTGGATATTTGTCATTCCCAACTCTTCCCCTTGATAAATATAAGGGGTACCCTTCATCATATGTAATACCGTTGCTAGCATTTTAGCTGATTCTTTGCGGTATTCTTTATCATTCCCAAATCGCGATACCGAACGCGGTTGGTCATGATTATTAAAATAAAGACTGTTCCAACCTTTCTGTTCGAGAGCTTTTTGCCATTTCGTTAAATTCGCTTTGAGATCAACTAAATTTAACGGTTTTAAATCCCATTTGCCATTTGGTCCATTATCAAGTCCCATATGTTCAAATTGAAATACCATATTGAGTTCTTTCCGATCTTCGGCCGTATAAAGCTGGGCTAGTTCTGGTGTCACCCCAGGCATTTCGCCTACGGTCATCACATCATATTGCGACAACACTTTTTCATTCATCTCTTGTAAATAGTCATGAATATGAGGACCATTGCGATAAAATGGGCTACCAGAAGCGTACTTTTTCCCTTCTTTTGGTTCGCCATCGACGAACACTTCTGGTTTGGAGATAAAGTTAATCACGTCCATACGGAAACCATCAATTCCTTTATCCAACCACCATTTCATCATTTTATAAATGGCATCACGTAATTTTGGATTCCGCCAGTTTAAATCGGGCTGTTTTTTCGAGAAAAGGTGTAAGTAGTATTGCTTTGATTGTTCATCATACTCCCATGCAGAACCTCCAAAGTTGGAATACCAGTTGGTTGGTTCTTTTCCATCTTTCCCTTGACGCCATATGTAATAATCACGATAAGGATTTTCCAGTGATTTCTTCGCTTCAATAAACCATGGGTGCTCATCGGAACTATGATTAACAACTAAATCCATGATCAATTTCATTCCACGGTTATGAACTTCTTGTAATAGTTCCTCCCAATCTGCCATGGTCCCAAATTCATCCATGATGTCTTGATAATCACTAATATCATAACCATTGTCGTCATTCGGAGACTTATATACAGGTGAAAGCCAAATCACATCAATACACAGCTTTTTTAAATAGTCGAGCTTTGAGATGATTCCTTGTAGATCTCCAATCCCGTCCCCATTGCTATCCATAAAACTGCGTGGATAAATTTGATACACAACACTTTCTTTCCACCAGTTTTCATTCATATGTATCACACTCCTATATCTATTCTAGGATCGTTTTGTTTAAGGTGCTAATAAGTAATTAATAATATTAATGATTGTAGAAAAGCTTATTTGAATAGATCTTTTGTGCCTTCTACCTATTTAGTGTTGACTGTTTGCTGGAAAAAGATAGCTTAAATTCTTGATTATTATCATAAAGGTAAGTAACTATGTGAAGGATCCTTTTAAATAAAACAGAGGGCCAAATTTTGTTTGGCCCTCTTTGGTTTTATTGTACTTTGCGCATTTTACCCCATGCAAACGTTAAGATAAATGGAACCACTAAGGTGATTCCCATTCCGATAAAGAACGCTCCCCAGTTTTGTGGGAACACGGATAAAAAGGCTGGCAAGCCGCCGACACCAATTGAAGGCGCTTGGACACTCATAAAGGAAATCACTGCCCCTGCTATAGCAGAACCAATAATTGCGGAGATAAACGCAAATCTAAAACGTAAATTCACGCCAAACATTGCTGGTTCCGTGACGCCTAAATAAGCAGAAACGGCCGAGGTAACAGATAAACTCTTTAACTTTTCATCCTTTAATAAGAACATCATCGCTAAAGCAGCCGTACCTTGGGCAATATTGGATAACGCAACCATCGGCCATAAGAATGTTCCACCAATACTGCCAATTAACTGAAGGTCAACCGCCAAGAAAGTATGGTGCATTCCAGTGATAACAAGTGGTGCATATAAAGCACCATATAATAATCCCCCAATAATTGGAGCAAATTCAAAAACACTAACTACTGCGTTTGTGATCCCACTTCCGATAGCAAACGTAATTGGGCCAATTGCTACGAATGAGACAAATCCCGTTATAAGCAAAGCAATCGGTGCAACAAGGAGCAATTGAAACGCATCCGGAATTCTCTTCTTTAAGAAAGTTTCAATCGATGCTAGCACATAAGAAGCAATCAATACTGGCAAGACTTGACCTTGGTAACCAACCTTTTCGATTTCAAGACCGAATAAGTTCCAAGTTGGAATTTCGTCAGCCGCACCATATGCCCAAGCATTTAACAAGTCTGGGTGAACAAGCATTAGCCCAAGTACAATTCCAAGTAATGGACTTCCGCCAAAACGTTTTACCGCGGACCAACCAATTAACCCTGGCAAGAAAGTGAAAGCGGTATTGGCAATTAAGTTAATAATGTTAGCTACATCCGCCCATTGTGGATAAACATCTACAACTGCCTCATCAAAGAAAATCCCAGGACCCGTGAGAAGATTATTTATTCCCATTAACAAACCAGCTGTTACAATCGCCGGAAGAATTGGTATAAAAATATCCGCTAATGTTTTAACGGCACGCTGCAATGGATTTAGGTTTTTTGCTGCTTTCGCCTTTACATCTTCTTTTGATACTTCGCCGATTCCTGTAATAGCCACCATCTCTTTATACACTTTATCGACTGTTCCTTGACCAATTACGACTTGGAACTGACCATTTGTTGAGAAAGATCCTTTTACTAGACTCACATTTTCTAGAGACTCTTTATCGACTTTCCCTTCGTCTTTTAAGGCAAGACGCAATCGAGTGACGCAATGGGTCGCTGCCGAAATATTCTCTTTCCCACCGACAGCCTGAACAATCTGTTCAACCGATTTCTTGTCAACACTCATTTGTATTCCCTCCTGTCAACGTTCTTTCTTGCTGCTAATGTTGTTTGAACAACAATACCTTTTAAACTAGAAACCTTACGATACCTTTGTTGCCGTTTTCATTCTGAAAAGTAAATATTTAAAGAAACACATTAAATATTTAGGTATTCGTTTACATTTCAAATTCGGTATTTGTATAGGCAAGTTTTATCTTGTATATACAAGATATTAAAACTACAAAAAATAATTGTCAACAAAAAACGACAAATTTAACAGTTTTCTATTTTTAAAGACCAAAAAAACGACATGGACATAGCGATTTCGGTCCAAGCTAAATATATTGTTAACACACAAAGGCTGTTTTCATAAAGTTTGTTGTTAAAACTCTAAAACCGATTTTTACGCAAAAAATGCCGTTCCCTGCGTTAATAATTAGTTTGTAAGTTCTTTTCTCATCTTGCAAACAAACTTTTTTGAATGAAATGATAGCTTAATCATTCTATATACCCTTTAAAACCAACAATCCTTGAGAAAGAGCCCACAAAAAAAACAACTGCTTTGTTCCAAGCAGTTGTTTTTATGTTAAGAGCTAAACCTCTGATGCTATTAGTGGTCTAACAAATAAATCCTCGATTGCTTTATGTGCCGTTAATGGGCCTGTACAATAAATATCTTGTTCTTGTCGTTTTCGTTTGCGAACGTTTTGCATGACTTCCGTTAATAACAATCCTGAAAATAATAAATATGGAACAACAATAACTTTCCCGGTTGCCTTTGTCGAAACGGTTTCTATCCCCTCTAAAAATCGGGGATGTGCTGCTGCTAAATAGCAGACTGAAACTTTCTTTGTTCCCAATCTTATTCCGATTCCAGACGCAATTTTCGCGAAGGCACGATGAATGCTTGAGTCACTACTTCCTCTACCCACAATCAACACAGAGTCCTTTTCTGTAATTGTTTCTACTTCACCCCGAACTAGGTCCGCAATTGCATCTAAAATCTCTCCTTGCACCCCAAAAGGGTCCATCATGGAAAGTTTTATATCCGGATAATGCCTACTTATCTGCTCTAATGCTTCAGGAATATCTTTTTTAATATGGCCAGCCGCAAGCAAAAAGAGAGGAACAACGGTAATCTCCGTTGCTCCTCGCTCTACACAGCGCTTAAAGCCTTGGTCAATGAGCGGGTCTGTCAGTTCAAGAAAACTGATTTCTTGAATTGGGATATTAACACGGTCGATGACTCTTTGTAAAAAAGATTTTGCCTCTTCCGCCCCTTTTTTTGACCTTGTTCCATGACCAATATACAAGATGGCTTTCAATGCGGTGTGCCCCTTTCTCTTCTAAAACGTCCCCGATTCTAATGATTGACTCTTACATTATATAATATTTTCATCTCGTAAGTAAGTGAGAACTTGTTCAACTGCTTCTTCCACAGAAAGTTGATCTGAGTGTATCGTAATCTCAGGCTTATCTGGTGCTTCATAAGGAGAATCAATTCCGGTAAAATCCTTAATTTCCCCACGACGAGCTTTTACATACAATTGTTTCGGATCGCGACGTTCACATTCTTCTAATGGGCAATCAACAAAGACTTCAATGAACTCCCCCGCTTCAAACAACTCGCGAACTTGGTCACGGTCAGAGCGAAATGGTGAGATAAAAGCAGTTGTGACAACTTTTCCACTATCAACAAACAGTTTTGCCACTTCGCCAATTCTGCGGATGTTTTCCGTCCGGTCTTGTTCAGAAAAGCCTAGGTCTTTATTTAAACCATGGCGGATATTATCGCCATCTAACACATACTCATTGATTCGTTGACGAAACAATTCATTCGAAACCGCGTTTGCAATCGTTGATTTTCCTGAACCAGATAAACCGGTAAACCAAAGAACACAGCTTCGATGCCCGTTTTGTGCATGACGTTCTAATTTCGTTACGGTTGAATCATGCCAAGTGATATTTGTAGCTTTTGTCATGTTTGCTCCTCCTTACACCGTTGTTTTTTCACGCATTCCATCAATTAATACTTCAACAACCTCTTTCCGACTAAAAGTCGATGGTGGAAGTTGACCTGAACGTAGCATTTCTCTAACCTTTGTTCCCGACAAAATCACGCGGTCTTCTTTTCCATGTGGGCACGTTTTATCTGAGGCCATGCCTTCGCATTTTGTGCAGTAAAAGCTGTGTTCAAAGAAGAGTGGTTTGATTCCTAATTCTTCTTCAGTGAAGTTGCTAAAAATCAATTGAGCATCATAAGTACCATAGTAGTTTCCAACACCAGCATGATCACGGCCCACGATAAAGTGAGTGCAACCAAAATTTTTACGTGCAATTGCATGGAAAATCGCTTCTCTTGGGCCGGCATAACGCATTGCCGCTGGATACACACCTAGTTGTACACGTTCAGTAGGATAATAGTTTTCTAGTAACACACGATAGCTTTTCAAACGAACATCCGCTGGGATATCATCTGATTTTGTTTCACCAACTAACGGATTGACAAATAATCCATCGACCGTTTCAAGAGCGGCTTTTTGAATATATTCATGTGCGCGGTGAATCGGGTTTCGCGTTTGGAAGCCGACGATTGTTTTCCAACCATTGTTTTCAAATAGAGTACGCGTGTCTTTCGGTTCAAGCCACACGTCTCCAAAAACGCCTTTTTCAGGCTTTTTAATTAACGTAACATCTCCTGCTACATACACGGAACCTCGTTCAAACAAACGTTTGACACCTGGATGGGAGAGTTCCTCCGTTTTATATACTTCGCGAGCCTCAATGGTTAAATCTGGCTCATACCAATCAGAAACGGTAATCACCCCGTAAGTTTCATTTTCAAAAGTTAAACGATACTGTTCGCCAACTTTTAGAGTGGTTGCTACTTCTGAAGACACTGGTAATGTAACTGGGATGGACCAGATTGTATTGTCTTTTAAGCGCATATTGCGGACTACAGATTCATAGTCTGCTTGACCTAGGAAACCTGTTAGCGGACTGAACAGTCCTACGCCGATTAGTTCAAGATCACTTAGAGCAATATTATCAATAACAATTTCCTTTAGGATGTTGCTAACATCAAAAGCAGGATCATAGGCTTGAATTAGTTTTCCACCATGTGGTTTTGGTAAATATGACATATTCTATCAACCTTTCTATTTATGTTTTGAGTTGTTGATTAACCTTCAATATTGGCTGTTTCTGAACTCGAACTTTTCATTAAGAAAAGAACACCTAAAATCGAAACAACAACGCCAACAATAGCAATCACTGGGTAAATATCATTTTCAATTAATAACTGGATGAGTGTGTAGGAAAGCACCATTGATAATACGGGAGACACGACCCACACCGTTAGCAATTGCACAACTATCCCTTTTTTCAAGACTTCTTTTCCTTGATTGACAAATCCAATGCCAATAATTGATGAAGTGGTAATTTGTGTTAGTGGAACTGGGATTCCGAATAAGGAAGCTACAGTCACAATGCTTGCACCTGTCCCTGAAATGACACAGCCTTCTTCAAGCTTAATGTTTGTGATTTTTTTTCCATTCGTCTCCAGAACTCGGCCGCCTAGAAAAAGTGCCCCTATTGCAACAAAGAGTCCACCCCACAAAATTCCGTTTTCAATTGACATCATCCCTGCTCCGACTAGCGGTCCAACGGCATTGGCCACATTGTTCATCCCCGCGGCAAATGCTTCAAACATCCCCATTATTAAGACAAGGATCGATAAAAAAGAGAATGCCTTTTGGGATGCAACCAATCTCTTGATCCACTTGGTTTTAAGCAGATACGCGGAGATAATTGCTAGAAGAAATGCAACCACTGGTGTAAGGACCCAAAACAAAAGAATCCACAGTAATTTTCCAACGAAAATACTTTGGTAAACGATCCCTACGCCAATAACAGAACCGACAGCAACTTCACTAGTTGATAGCGGGATTCCAAAAATATTGGCTAAAAATAACGACAAAGCCGCTGAAGCCAGCACGATAATTGCGATTTGCGTCGTAAAGGTACTACTAGGTACAATTCCGCTTCCTAGTGTTTTCACGACTTCCCCACCACCCAACCATGCACCAAGGAACACAGCCACACCACATAGGAGGAGAGCAATTCGTTTTTTTACGACGCCTGCACCATAGGCAATCCCCATTGAGGCAGCAGCGCCACTAGCTCCAATATTTAATGCAAAAAACAGTCCAATCGCTATGGCGATGATAACCAGCATGGGACCTCCTCCTTCCGGATAATAACGTGCTGTATAAAAGTCGCCGTTTACGTGTGTAAACCACACTCCGTTTTGCTACTACCTGTCCAGCGACCTGCACGGGAGTCTCCATTAGCAGCAACGGCTTGAGTACAGGGAAAACAACCAATGCTAGGGTAATTTTGATCATGCAGTTTGTTATATGGCAAGTCATTTTCTTTGATGTAATCCCAGACTTCGTCCCACGTCCAATGAATCAACGGACAAATTTTAATATTCTTAAATTTTTCATCCTTATTGAGGAATTCTGTATTGGCTCTCGTTGGTGATTGCTCACGGCGCAAACCAGAAATCCATGCTTGTTTTTGTGTCAATGTTTCCCGAAGCGGAATGACTTTTCTTATTTCACAGCATTTATTCGGATCTCTTTTCCACAATGCCGATCCATACTGCTCTCGCTGTTCATCAAGAGTCAATTCTGGCGTTTTCTTTTCAATCTTTAAAGAAGGAAATCTTGCTTGAATTTGGTCAATCACGTCATATGTCTCCGGAAAATGAAGACCTGTATCGAGAAAGACAATATGTGCGTCTGGTTTCACTTGAGCAATCAGGTCAATTAAAACGATCGCTTCGGCACCAAAACTTGATGCATAGACAATTTGCTGTTCTGGGTAAACTGCATAGGCCCACTTTAAGACTTCGAACGCACCTTTCGTCTCCGTTTCGATTGAAAATTTCTCTGAGATTGAGGACCAATCTTCATACGTTATCGCTTTACTCATTCAATATTTACCACCTTTCTGATGAAAAAAAGGCGGTCTACACCTTATACGAGATAAAGTGAAGACCGCCTCTAGTTTGTCTAGTCAGCGTGTTTTATTTGATTGAAGACGAACCTTCTCGTTCTTCTCAATTTGAATGACTTTTCCATCCTGAATTACTAAAGTGATGGAACCAAAGTTTAGACTTTCTAGCATTTGTTCCACATGTTGGGAAACTTCCTGCCATTCTGATGGTTTCAGTGTAGTTCGCCCTCCTCCCCGAAGTACTTTTTTCCTTTCTTAATCGAATGTAAATTAATCCTACCATACACATAGGATTTGTCAATATTAATATTTCAATTTTTCTTTTAATTGGACGAAAGTACTATAAATCTAGGAGTCATATACGGCTACAAGGGCGAAAAAAAGCCCTTTTCTGCATGAGCAAAGGGCTAAACTTGCGTGAATACAAATTCTTATTATTATTAATAGTATTTATAAAGGTTTATAAAGAAATAAAGACCCGTTCTTTATTTCTAAAATAACACCATTCTTTATAGCCGATGTCCTTTAATTTTTTTGCCACAAGTTCAAAATCATCTCCGACCCGCTCTGGATCATGGGCGTCTGAACCGAAAGTGATTTTCACTCCAAAATGATGTGCTCGTTCAAGAATGTCGTCTGCTGGATACCAGCCGCCAACGTCCTTGGTTTTTCCTGAAGTGTTCACTTCGATGGCCATGTCATGCTCGCCAATCGATTTTAACGTTTTCTCAACTGCGTTCGTTTCGATTGTGGAAAACTCAGGATAAAATCCCTTCATGGCATCAATATGACCGAGGATTTGATAAAGGCCACTTCGCGCAGAACGTTCGATTAAATCATAATACGTTTCCTTTGTTTGGACTTTTTCTTTTTCAGAAAGCCTTTTCCATCGCCGCCTATTAAAAATACTAATCCCATCGACTTGATGGACTGAGCCTATGATGTAATCAAATGGGTATTTGTCAAAATAGGGACGGTAATCTTTTACTTGCTCGGGGAAAAAATCCGCCTCAATCCCAAGTAAAACCTCGATTTTACCTTTGTATTCCTCTTTTAACCGGAGAACCTCGTTTACGTACTTTGGGAATTCACTTTTTGCCATTGCAACATTAGGTAGGGCATGATCTTCTGGTTTTGAAAAATATGGCGTATGATCGGCAATGCCAATCACGTGCAAACCTTTGTCTATCGCTGCTTCAATGTAATCACGTATACTTCCACGAGCATGTCCACACCGTTCATGATGAGTATGTAAGTCAAATTTGATTTGATCTTCTTGGTTCGTCATCTTCAAACCACTCCATTCATCGAATCATCCTTTTCAAATTATCTCCGACTTCCCTAACTAGCATTCATTCAGAATTGGAAGAAAAAAGGATGGTGCCTGGCACCATCCTTTTTTTACCATTATGAAAGTCCGATAATTTCACCGTTTTCTGTGATGTCCATGTTGTTAGCTGCTGGGGTTTTTGGCAAACCAGGCATTGTCATAATATCGCCTGTTAGTGCGACAAGAAAGCCTGCCCCTGCAGAGACTTTTACTTCTCTAACTGTTAGGTTAAAACCTGTTGGCGCGCCGAGTAATGCTGGGTTATCTGAGAACGAATATTGTGTTTTTGCCATACAAATTGGCATTTTATCAAACCCTAATTGAGCGATTTGAGCGATTTGTTTGCGTGCTGCTGAGGTGAATTCAACCTGGTCTGCACGATAAATTTCGGTAGCAATCTTGGTGATCTTTTCTTCAATGGTTCCGTCTACTTCATAGAGCGGTGCGTAGTTTGAAGTTTTCGTTTCACAAATCTCAACTACCTTCTTTGCAAGTTCGGCGCCACCTTCGCCACCTTTTGTAAATACATCGGTGAGAACCACATCGACACCTTTAGAAGCACATTTTTCTGTTAATAACTGAATCTCCGCTTCTGTGTCGGTTGGGAACTTATTGATTGCCACAACCGCAGGCACACCAAATTTTTCAATATTTTCAAGATGACGTTCGAGATTCACCAAGCCCGCTTCTAATGCTGACAGATTTTCAACACCAAGGTCACCTTTAGGGACACCACCATTCATTTTCAAAGCGCGAATGGTTGCGACTAGAACGGTTGCATCTGGCTTCAAGTCTGCTTCCCGACATTTAATATCGAAGAATTTTTCAGCACCAAGATCAGCACCGAAGCCCGCTTCGGTCACCACATAATCGGCTAATTTCAGTGCAACTTTTGTCGCCATAACGGAGTTGCAGCCATGAGCGATGTTGGCAAACGGACCGCCATGGAGAAAGGCTGGCGTATTTTCAATCGTTTGGACTAAGTTTGGCATAATTGCATCTTTTAAAAGCAACGCCATTGCACCAGTTGCTCCCAAATCTCCCGCAGTCACAGCTTCTCCGTCTTGATTATACGCGACAACCATTCGAGCCAAGCGTTTTTTCAAGTCTGATAAACTCGTCGCCAGGCAAAGAATTGCCATAATCTCAGAGGCAACGGTGATGTCAAAGCCACTTTGACGCACGAAGCCGTCCATTCGGCCACCTAGGCCAATAATGATATTGCGAAGCGCGCGATCATTCATATCAAGGACACGTTTCCACACAACCCGCTTTGGATCAATTTGCAATTGATTGCCTTGATGAATATGATTATCTAGCATCGCTGCCAGTAAATTATGGGCTGAAGTAATCGCGTGAAAATCACCAGTAAAGTGAAGATTAATATCTTCCATTGGGACCACTTGGGCATATCCGCCGCCTGCAGCGCCACCTTTGATTCCAAATACCGGACCTAATGAAGGCTCCCTTAATGCTGTGACCGTTTTTTTACCAATTTTATTTAACCCCATTGAAAGTCCAACATTCACTGTCGTTTTTCCTTCTCCAGCTGGGGTCGGATTAATTGCCGTCACGAGAATCAGTTTGCCATCAGGCTCATCTTCTAAGCGGTCAAGAACATCTAAAGAAACTTTTGCTTTGTATCTTCCGTACGGTTCTAGTTCTTGCTCATTAATTCCAAGAGCATTTGCAATTTCTGTGATGGGTTTCATTTTCGCTTCTTGTGCAATTTGAACATCTGTTTTCATTTAGGCCTCTCCCCTGTATGTAGTATGTATCATCTTCCCATTAGATTTTATCAGGAATCTGTTTGATTCGACATGATTAATTTCACAAATCAGGGTGTTTCTAAAAGGTCAACAGCCCGTGTATAGTTAATTTCCGTCCCCAACCGGTGAAATTTTTCTAGTTATTCGTTCTTCTAAAACAATAGTGAAATAAAATAAGACTTTGTTTCATGATTTATTGTTTGAACCGAAGATCAACCTCGGGCTCTGTTCGTTTGAACATAAATCGTTTTTGAATTGTAGTGGATTTACCGGTTGATTAAACAGTGACCTATCGGTACTCCACTTTACTTGGTTAGCTTGTTTCCATTTCGGAAATATACTTGTCCAATTCCGCCATCCACTCCTCAAAATTTTATATTCCACTATTTTCATCTAAAAAAGAAAGCATTTTCCTTGTATACTTATAGCATGGAAGGAGCTGAAGCGAATTTGAAATTTTTATTCATAATTATAATATTATCGATTCTTTTCAAACTAATTAAGAAATCCTATCAAAATACAAAAGATGTTCAGATAAATGAAATTATGGTTAACAAACACCTCTCTCCTGAGCAAAATCCAAGCTTATCAATTTTACAACTTTCAGACTTGCATCTTGAAAATATCTCGATTTCTCCAGAAGAACTTTATCAAAAAATAAAACATCAACCAATTGATATTATTACCTTGACTGGTGATTTTCTTGATCGGTCATGGACCATACCTAAGCTTATTCCGTATTTACTTGTTCTGAATAAAATAAATGCTCGTTATGGTATGTATGCTGTGCTTGGAAACCATGATTATGTATTAAAAGAGAAAAATTTAGATAAACTGATTCAAACATTAGAGGACCATAATTGTAAAGTTCTCCGCAACCAAAACGAGACCATTCACGTCCATGGACGCCCAGTCAATATCATTGGGGTTGATGACTTCAGTACAAAGCGAAGTGATTTGACTGCTTCGTATGCAAACCTATGCGATGGTACAAATCTGGTACTAACGCATGACCCTAATGTTGTGTTAAACATGAAAGACTATCATTTTGATTATTTGCTTTCTGGTCATTTGCATGGCGGGCAAATTTGTTACCCGAAGGCCTATCATCTTGTAAAAATGGGCAAACTACCGCGCATGAATATTATTAAAGGAATGCATATGATTGATGGAAAACCTTATTATATCAGTGAAGGGCTTGGACAAACGGGGATTAATATCCGTGTTGGTAGTCGTCCGGAAATAACAATTCACAAGCTTCCACTTTTTTCAAATACGAAACAGAGTCAACAAGCCATTTAAAGCTGCTTCTTATTAGCGGCTTTTTTATTTGCGATAACGTTCAGTTAACATGTTAGTTGACATGAATAAATAACTTGGTTTATGGTTTTTGACAATTTCTTTTATTGATGTATTGTGGTTGGATAACAATTCAATTGGCAAGAATGCAAAAGTTTTAAACAATCTATAAAGCGGATGCGAAATGTCAAATACTTCAAACCCTAGTCGTGTGCTAGCTTTATTTAACGTTGTAATCCCAATAATTCCTTTAATTTCTTCTCTCCGTGGGTGTCGCCGTCTGAACTTCTCCAATTCAGGTAATGAGTTTTGCATACCACGATAAATCATTTTTGCTCGTCGGAGTTCACTTTTGATTTCTTTTAGTTCGTATAAAAGTTTGGCGTTGTGAAGGTGGATTTTCACAAGAAAATCATTGTGATTAATTTTTGTTCCGTCCGACAACATGATTTCCCTCCCCTTATACTTTGTTAAACGTACTCTAAGGATGTTTCCTTTGCAGGGTAAACATTGAAGGCGATTAAAAAAATAATAAATTGGGTCGAGGAAATTCCAGACAGTTAGGACATAACTTCGCATCTTTCTGCTCCTTTTTTGATCATGAAAATGCACATAGGTTGCTGTTTTATTTTAACCAGTTCTGGCTTTCCTCATGTTTGTAAAAATATCCATGCATTTACCGCTGTCCTTTTTATAAATTATAAAAACAGTCAATTCTCCACCACAAGGGAGAGAATTGACTGTTTTTGGTTCCGTTAAGGCCTATTAAAGGTGATAGGGCCGTGCTCAGTTTGAATTTTTTATCTTCCGAGTTTTCCCTAAGAGATAGGTTAAAACGAACGGAACAATTAAAACAATGACCATCCCGATAAAGAACGAGCCCCATTTATCAGGAAAAATCGATAAAAACGCTGGCAATCCACCGACGCCAATGGACGGTGCTTGTACACCAGCCATTGCAATAAAAGCACCTGCCAGAGCCGACCCTATCACTGCCGAAATAAACGCAAACCTAAAGCGTAAGTTTACCCCAAACATCGCCGGTTCCGTAATCCCGAGATATGCGGATACAGCTGATGTGGCACTCAAGCTTTTAAGTTTCTCATCTTTCAACACGAAAAACATTGCTAATGCAGCCGTTCCTTGCGCAATATTGGAGAGTGCAACCATTGGCCATAAAAACGTCCCACCAGTGCTACCGATTAATTGGAGATCTACAGCCAAGAAAGTATGATGCATCCCAGTAATAACAAGTGGTGCATAAAGACCACCGTATATGAGACCACCGATTAATGGAGCAACATCAAAAATGCCAACTACCGCATTGGTAATTGCGTTCCCAATGGCAAATGTGATTGGCCCAATGGCAATAAACGAAATAAAACCTGTTACCAATAAGGCAACTGGTGCAACTATTAATAATTGAAAGGCATCCGGAATTCTTTTCCGCAACCCAACCTCAATTTTAGCTAACACATAAGACGCAAGTAAAACCGGTAAAACTTGCCCTTGATATCCAACCTTTTGGACGGTTAAACCGAATAAATTCCATGTAGGGATTTCCTCTGTAGCCCCGTAACCCCAAGCGTTCAATAAATCAGGATGGACAAGCATTAATCCCAAAACAATTCCGAGAAGTGGGCTCCCACCAAAACGGTTCACTGCTGACCAACCGATTAAACCTGGTAAGAAAGTGAACGCCGTGTTGGCGATTAAGTTGATGATGCTTGCGACATCCGCCCATTGCGGATAAACATCAGTGACCGCTTCTTCAAAGAAGATCCCAGGACCAGTGAGAACATTATTGATTCCCATAAGAAGACCAGCCGTCACAATTGCTGGTAAAATTGGAATAAAGATATCTGCTAAAGTTTTAATGGCTCGTTGAAGTGGGTTTAATTTTTTTGATGCTTCATTCTTGATATCCTCTTTGGTCGCTTCTCCAATACCTGTTTGAGCGACCATTTCTTTATATACTTTGTCGACCGTTCCTTGACCAATCACAACTTGAAACTGCCCATTCGTTGAAAAAGAACCTTTTACAAGGTCATTCTCCTCAAGCGCATCTTTATCGACTTTTGCTTCATCCTTCAAGGCAAATCGTAAACGGGTCACACAATGCGTTGCGGCGGAAATGTTTTCTTTCCCTCCAACCGCTTGGACAATTTTTTCCACGGACTCTTTGTTTACACTCATCTTCCATCCTCCTATTACCCACGTTAAAGAATCATAAATCTATACAGAAAAATAAAATAATATCAGCCTCTACTCTCTTTTACCTTTTGTTTACCATGCTCATCCTATTCTTTGGTAATTAACTGGAAGAGTCCTTTGAAGACGATAAAAAATGGGAACATACTTCCTTTTCGCTTTGAGGAAGACAGTTCCCATTTGGTGAAGTTAATTATTGTTTCAAGACAAATTGAGGCAATGCAAAACAACTGGTAACGACTTCAGAGTTCACATACTTTGTCTCTTTGTTATCAACCTTACTTGGTACCGGTTCCGTATACTGTTTTGAACCGATTGTGAAGCTCCAAAGACCTCCTGGATAAGTAGGAACGACAGCGGTATACCGCTTTACATGCGGAAATAATTCTCCAATGTGTTGATACGTTTGATTCATAATCTTTTTATGAAAAATCGGCGATTGACTTTGACAAACCATAATACCGTCTTGTTTCAATGCTTGATAAAGACTTTGGTAGAAGCTTTTCTTGAACAGCACCTCTGCAGGTCCAACCGGATCGGAGGAATCAACAATAATGACATCATACTCATTCTTTTTCGTTTTCGCAAAGGCCACGCCATCTGCGAAAATAAACTCGACCCTTGGATCCGAAAGATTTCCTGATACAATAGGTAAATACTGCTTGCACGCGGTTACAACTTGACGATCAATTTCAACCATATCAATCTTTTCAATATTTTCGTACTTACAAACTCTTTTGCGACCCCGCAATCTCCACCACCAATAATTAAAGCTGTATGAGGATTTGGATGAATCGCAAGCGGCACATGAGCAATCATTTCGTTATAAATATATCCGTCTAAGGATGTCGTTTGTACCACGCCATCTAACACCAACATACGGCCAAAATCATATGAATCGAGTATCATCAAATGCTGGAAAGGAGTTTGTTCCTCGTATATTACTTCTTTAATGCGATAACTCACTTTCAAATTATCTTGTTCATCTTCAAACAACCACAAATCCCCATTTATCTCTTTTAAATATTTTGCCAATCCGTTTCGTCCTCCTCACTAAGCAAATTCTTGTTGATTCGTTTTTTAGGTAATTTTTGTCAGGTGCCAGGCACCCTCCAGTTATTTGGTAATTAGCACCCTTCAGTCTAAAAGCGTAATAACCCTATGCTCCATACTATTGCAATTTTACAAGTGAAGCAGCTTGTCGAGACTATCTTAATAGAAAAGTAGTTTTTCGTAAAATGAATATACTTTTCAATCTAAATTGAGTGAACATACTGGTGCTTTTACTTGTGCCAATCAAGGAATTGAAACAAATCGTTTACAACTTCAGTAAAAATACTCTATCCACTCGTTCCAATAAAAAATTAGAACTAATTCGAAAGCAAATATGGTTGATCCAAAAAACCCGAATGCACCCCGTTGCTTTGCTGTACTAGAGGAGTTGAAACTGTTCTTCACGCATAAGAACTTAATCCGTTTGGTGTAGAAGCTGTTAATCTCTTCGCCTATGCTACTGACAAATTGACCAATCAATAGTTAAGACACAAAGCCTTTTAAGCTAAGAATTAGCCTGAAGGATTTAATTGATATTATTTGCTTCAGCTGTTGATAGGTTATGAAATGAAATTCTCTAAGAATCCTTTAATAAAACGACAAACAAACGCGATAAAAGCCTAAAAAGTTTAAACCTTGTAAAGGCGAAACTTTTTAGGCTTTTTCTCATCCTTTTGCTTTTTAAACTTGATTAAAACCAACTAAATAATTTAACAACACCATAAAACAACAAACTCAGTTAAAAAGTAGGTAACTGATCCAAGTTATTTTCTTTTACACCATCTGGCTCACTGCGAAGAATGTCACGCCCATATTTATGAAATACATCCACATGCGCTAATCTCCCAGCTTTTGCTTCTTCTAAAGCGGTCACGTAATCCAATTCCCGTCCACTCTCGGTTTTGAATGCAATCAGATCGCCATCGTCATTTTTACGCACAGCAACAATCTGTTCTTTGCCAGGTTGGACATCCACATTTGATTCCATTTGTGCTTGCTGCTCACTTTGTTGCTTATAATTTTGATAAATTTGGTTAAAATCTTGATTGTTGTCCATAAAATCATCCTCCCGAACATTAGTTTGTACTAATTAAGAGGTTTTATGTACGCATTCAAACATACTAAACGTTTTTCAAAACGCCCTATACTTCTTCTTATACTTTTCTTCCTCCTCTTCATTGATTAACTTTATAATGCGAGTGTTTTTACATGTTCATCATGTGTTTCATCATATAAGTTTCGCAATCCCTTTATAAGGTCAAAGCGAATTAACGTAAATTTTTTTCACCCACACAAGTATGGAAACGCTCGGTGAAGCTTTTAAGGACGAGTTCCTTTTGCTCACCTCCAGCAAGTGCGATCCTCCAAATGCTTTGCAAACTATGTCGTGCAGTCACGAACTTTTTATCTTGGGTAACTTCCCATATGAGGGATAATTACGTAAAATACGTTATTCAGGATCGCTAATGGCAAGCTGACTCAGGAACTGCGCTGCTCTTGAACGTTTATGAGCGTCCTTATCAGTTAACTCTGTAACCAACTGATTCCAAACTTCATAAGCCCAATTCACTGGTTCTTTAGTTACAAGCATAATTTTCTGATAGGCTTCAAACTGTGCTTCCTTATCAGGTGAAGTTAAATTCTTAAATATGTATCGGTACTAGCATCCACGGGTTTCTCTCTCCCTACCATTAATAGCGTTTTTCAAATCCACCGCCCCAAAGTTCACGACCACCGGTATGTCCAGTATGCTGATGATAGTCGCGGTCGACCAACTGCAGTTTTCCAGGTTCTTCATGATGGTGCCAAGCATAGCCATCAGGTATGTTGCCGACTTTTAATCTCTCAATATCTTGTTGATCCAAGTTTAGTTCATGAACTAAATCCGAATTTGTCTCCAAAGCTTGATGTAGTACTATATTTGCATAAGCAAAATGAACATCATCAGAATAAAGATACAAACTTTCTGGTAACTGTATTTCATATCCAACATCAAACACAGGAAAAGTCCCGGTTACTTCCCCAATCGGTAGTTCAATCGTTTTTTCAACAAACGGAACCTTTGTGTCTGCTTTGACATCTTCTTTTGGAATGGCCTGCTCTTTATGATTATTTTTAAAATCGACACTCCCCACAGAAAATATGAAACCAGCATTCATTTTACCGTTCTTAAGTCCAGCGGGTTTCCCTTCATACATCACTCCTGACGTTTTAACCTGATAAGTAAGAGAGTTGCCAGTTTCATCAAGTATTTCTAGAGCCGGCGCTTTCAATGGGTCCACACCTGATTCTGATTTTAGTTCCTTCTTTGAAAAAATATCAACACTGTCGTGGTCATCTTGATCGACTTTCTTCCCGACACGTTCCATCGCCTGTTTCGTACCTTCTGTTATGCCGGCACCAAATTCTTCGACCATCGGAGAATGAAGCTTTTTGCCAACAAAACGAACTCCACCACCTAGCACAACCCCTGCTACTGTACCAACGCCTTTTCCAATCACATGAAAGAATCCGATGATAATCCCCTCCATAACATTTCATCCTATCTACATGATTGCCAAAGATGAAACAGTGCATAAGTTGACCATTAGTGGAAAGTAAAAGAAATAATATGACTGAGGATAGAACATGTTTTAATGTACAGATAAAACAAAGCATAACCCT
>Ga0182742_1002134_pt1 | contig 22746 bp, 20 predicted proteins | sample eDN5th37CBELigMG_FD_128880 | JGI IMG/M metagenome (GOLD analysis project Ga0182742, IMG submission 128880) | Enriched Miracle-Growth compost microbial communities from Emeryville, California, USA - eDNA 5th pass 37_C BE-Lig MG (version 2)... ... | reverse complement strand
ATTGCAATTCCACCCAGTTCTGCGGCTGTTAATGTTGACAATGCTCCACCAAATTTTCCAATCGGTGTTCTCACTCCACTTAAAATGACTGTTTTGACCATATATAATCTCCCCTTTGTTTTTGGTAAACGCTTACAAACCTGACTGAACGCTCGCTCAATTTCTGTTTTAGAAAAACTTGGCCTGTCGCCAAGTCCTAATGGAAAAAACCTAAATTTTTCTTAAAATTTATATACTTTCTGGTAGTACAAGTCAAAGAGGGGTATGCCCCCTCCTTTTATTTTAGCTTATCAATCTTTGAAAAATGTCTATGAAACTTGCTCATTTCGTTCGCCAAAAATCGACTTCTCTAATAGTTCTGCTACATCATAGGTGCTCACAGCTTCTTCCACTTCCTTCGCCTTCGTCCCATCACTTAACATTGTTAAACAGTACGGACACCCTGAACTGATAACAGACGGGTTAACAGCCAAAGCCTGCTCTGTTCTTGCAACATTTATGCGGCTTCCTGTATCTTCCTCCGTCCACATTAAGCCCCCGCCTGCACCACAGCACATGCCCTTTTCTCGATTTCGTTCCATTTCAACAAGCTTAACACCAGGTAGTGCTTTTAAAATATTTCTTGGTGCATCATACACTTCATTGTATCTTCCTAAATAACAGGAATCATGGAAGGTAATCGTCTCGTTAACTGGAAGTGTAGGTTTTAATTTTCCTGATGCCACTAACTCAGCAAGTAATTCGGTATGATGATAAACTTCAGCTTCTAGACCAAAATCCGGGTATTCATTTTTAAAGATATTGTAAGCATGCGGATCAATTGTAACGATTTTTTTTACATTATTTTTCACAAATTCATCGATGTTTTTTGTTGCAAGTTCTTGAAATAAAAATTCATTCCCTAAGCGGCGCGGTGTGTCTCCGGAGTTTTTTTCTTTATTGCCAAGAATCGCAAACTTCACACCTGCTTCATTTAATAACTTGGCGAATGATAGGGCAATCTTTTGGCTGCGATTATCATAAGATCCCATTGAGCCCACCCAGAATAAGTATTCAAACTCTTCTCCGGCTTTGCTCAATTCTTTCACTGTAGGAACGATTACATCGGGACGAGCTTCACGCCATGTTTCTTTTTCCTTACGGTTAAGCCCCCACGGATTTCCCTGTCGTTCTATATTCGTCATGGCCCGCTGTGCATCTGCATCCATTTTTCCTTCTGTCAGCACAAGATAGCGGCGCATATCAATGATTTTATCAACATGCTCATTCATTACAGGACATTGATCTTCACAATTACGACATGTTGTACAAGCCCAGATCTCTTCTTCTGTAATCACATCTCCGATTAAAGATGCGTGATATCCCGAAGTTGTGGCCGCAGATTCCTGTGCACCGGAGCTTGATGCCATCATCGCAATTTGATTTCCCTTTGTGTTACTAAATGCAACGGCCGGAACCCATGGTTGCTTTTGTGTCACAGCGGCACCTGTATAGGTTAAATGGTCTCTCAGTTTAATAATTAAATCCATTGGTGACAGCATTTTTCCTGTTCCTGTTGCCGGGCACATATTTGTACAACGGCCACATTCTACACAGGCATATAAATCAATTAATTGGGGTTGAGTGAATTCCTCAATTTTTCCGACCCCAAAGGTTTCCTGTGTTTCATCTTCAAAATCGATTTTTTCAAGCTTTCCCGGGTTTGTTGTGCGGTTAAAATACACATTTGCCGGTCCTGCAATTAAGTGTGCATGCTTTGATTGAGGTACATAGACTAAAAACGTTAATAAAAACAGTAAGTGAACCCACCATGCGATATAGAAAATAACGATCGATCCGGTTTCCCCTACAAAGCCCAGGATATAGGCAAAAGAAGAAGCGAGCGGCTCAGACCAAGTAAGATCATGACCGTGCCAAATGAGCCCCATTCCATTTCCCAGTAACACCGAAAGCATAAGGCCGCCGATAAAAAGTAAAACAAGCCCTGATTTAAAGCCTCTTTTTAATCGTACAAGCTTTTCAACATAGCGTCGATGAAATGCCCAGACAACTGCCACTAAAATCATAAATGTGACAATCTCCTGGAAAAATGTGAAAGCAGGGTACAGAGGTCCCAGCGGTAGATGGGATCCCGGGATAAGTCCCTTGATAATGAAATCAATCGCTCCGAATTGAACAAGAATAAAACCATAGAAAAACATCACATGGATAATGCCGCTCTTTTTATCCTTTAACAGCTTTTTTTGACCAAATACATTCACCCATATTTTTTCAAGCCGCTCCTTCACTTTCCCTTCAAATTCAACCTTTTTCCCAAGCTTGATGTACGCCATCCTCGTGCGGATTAAATAAACAAAAAGATGAACTGCGTAAGCGGTTACAATTAAAAATGCTACAAAATTAATCCATAATAATGCATCCACTTTTGTTTCCCCCAATCTCCCGTTTGTTGCGGTCTATGTCTTTTCCCATATGAAAAGCGTAAGCGGCGCCTTGGTCAGCCTCAGGCAAATAAGACGCAAATGAATAGAAGACGTTCTTTGTCTTCAATTCATTTGTGGCTAGACACTAAAACTAAGTACAAAATTTTACCCTACCTTTAACATTTCAATATACTCCTATCATAATAAATGAATGAGCATTCAGTCAATACCTTTTGTTTCTTTGTACAATGTATTCTTTTCTATAGGAAATATGCCGTGTACATAAAAATGTGAAGTTGCGCAAAACCTATTATGAAATGGTGCAGGAATGCTGCTAGGAGGTATGCTGGTTGGAACTTTTTTTCATCTTGAGCTTTATCATAGTGGCGATTATTTGTTGGTGTATTGTCGATTACCATCTTGGACGAAAAAGTCATCTTCTTAAGTCTAAATATACACAATATCCACCTAGAAAAAGTGATATTACCTTATTCACCGATGGTGATTCTTTATACAAGGACTTGTTTGAGCACATTAAAAATAGCCGGAAAAGTGTTCACGTGCTATTCTTTATCATAAAAAATGATCAGATTAGCCATGAGTTCCTGTCTCTTTTAGGTGAAAAGGCCAGTCAAGGTGTTGAGGTCAGACTTCTTATTGATTATATTGGCAGCTCTAAATTAACAAAAAAGAAAATGACCCTTTTAAAAGAAAAAGGTGTAAAGGTCGTTTATTCTCATAAGCCAAAGCTTCCGTTTCTTTTTTACACACTCCAAGCCCGAAATCATCGAAAAATTACCGTTATAGATGGCATGATCGGCTATTTAGGCGGTTTTAATATCGGCAAGGAATACATTGGACAAGATCCAAAGCTTGGATTTTGGAGAGACTTCCATCTCAAATTAACCGGTGAAGGTGTGACAGATTTACAGACACAATTTTTGACCGATTGGTTTGATTCAACCGGTGAAAATGACCTGAAGGAAACACGGTATTTTCCAGAACAGGTTGCAGGTAAAAGCACCCACATGTTTATTTCAACCTATGGCGAAAACCTGGAAAAACATTTTATCTCATTTATCCAAGACGCAAAATATGAAATCATCATATGTTCTCCCTATTTTATTCCCGGGAAAAAAATACTCAATGAATTGTTAGCTGCTTTATCAAGAGGGGTAAAGGTTAAGATTACAGTACCCATGAATAAAGATCATCCGTTAGTGAAGGAAGCATCTTATCCATACTTCCGCCCCCTTCTCTTAGCAGGATGTGAAATTCATCAATTTTTCCATGGATTTTATCATGCCAAGATGATTATGATTGATGACCATTTTTGTGACATTGGGACAGCAAACTTTGATAAACGCAGCTTTTTTTTAAATGATGAAATGAACTGTTTAATTTACGATAAAAAGTTAATTGGAGAGATCAAACAGTTTGTTTACACAGATTTTCGTCGCTCACAACTATTAACATATAAGAAGTATCAAAAACGACCGGTTTTTCAGCGGATAAAAGAGGCGTTTGCTACACTAGTAGCTCATTTTTTATAGAAAAATCAGCAAAGGAGGAGTCCAATGATTATTCGATTTGGATATGTATCACATGCTCTTTCCCTTTGGGACTGCTCCCCTGCTAAATCCTTAACGTTTACTCGTTGGAAAAAACTCGACAAACAAGAGCGGCATGATCAGCTTTTATACGTCACAAAGCAGAACCTGGAACATACACTGCGGATGCTCCACTATAATATTGCCCACGAAATATGGGTTTACCGCTTATCCTCATCCATTGTTCCACTAGCAACACATCCTGAGGTGCTTTGGGATTATCGGACACCATTTAAGGAACTTCTTTTGGAAATTGGAACACTGATAAAAAAATACAAGCTGCGTGTAAGCTTTCATCCAAACCAATTTACTCTATTTACGAGTGATAAAAAGCATATTACCGAAAATGCTGTTAGCGACATGTCTTATCATTATGATGTTCTGGATGCGATGGGTCTTGCTGATGAAGCCATTATTAACATCCATGTTGGCGGGGCCTATGGGGACAAACAAAAAGCAACAGAGCGCTTCCATCAAAATATAAAAAGCTTGCCTGGACATATCAAAAAGAGAATGACACTCGAAAATGACGACAAAACCTACACAACCTCAGAAACATTGGCTATTTGCCAGAAGGAACAAATCCCGCTTCTCTTTGATTACCACCATTTTATGGCGAATAATGAAGAGGATGAAAAAATGGAAGAGCTGCTGCCTAAGATCTTCCCAACATGGGATTGGGTTGGGCTGCACCCTAAAATTCATGTTTCTTCCCCTAAGTCTGAGAAGGAATTTCGAAGTCATGCTGATTATGTAGACGCTGATTTTTTAATGCCTTTAGTAAAGGTTTTGAAAGAAATGAATGTCGATATCGATTTCATGATTGAAGCGAAGCAAAAAGATAAAGCGGCACTGAAGCTTTGTGAAGATATCTCGAGAATTCGCGGGGTAAAACGGATTGGAGGGGCTACGATTCAGTGGTAGCTTGTACGAGAAATAATGGTTGTGGCTACTTATTTGCGATTCTGAAATTTTATTTGCGATTTTGCAGATTTATTTGCGTTTCTCATATTTTATTTGCGATTTTTGAAATTTATTTGCGATTAGACAAATTTCGACTCATTTCGAGCAAAACAAAACTCAGATGCCTTCCAGCATCTGAGTTTTTCTTTTACATTTTTTCCGGAGCAGATACCCCAATAATTGTTAACGCATTTTGCAGTGTTACTTGTGTTGCCTTCATTAGCCCAAGTCTTGCTCGGCTTTTTTCTGTATTTTCTGGATCCAACACTTTTTCAGCGTTGTAGAAGCTGTGTAGTGTGGATGCTAAGTCATAAATATAATTTGTAATACGGTGTGGAATTCGTTTTTGCGCAGCTTCTGTGACAGCTTGCGGGAATTCTCCAAGCTTTTTCAATAAGTCGAATTCTTTTTCAGATGTGATTTCATCTAGCTTTAGATTCTCTTCATATGAAAGTCCTTGCTCTTCCCCTTGGCGCAGCATGCTGCAAATACGTGCATGAGCATATTGTGCATAGTAAACCGGGTTTTCGTTTGATTTAGAAACAGCTAAATCAAGGTCAAAGTCCATATGTGTGTCCGCACTTCTCATCGCAAAGAAATAACGTACTGCATCAAGACCAACTTCTTCGATTAAGTCTCTCATTGTGACAGCTTTTCCGGTACGTTTGCTCATTTTCATCTTCTCACCGTTTTTATATAGGTGAACAAGTTGAATGATTTCCACTTCAAGTGTATCTTTGCCATAGCCTAACGCTTCAATGGCTGCTTTCATACGCGGAATATAACCATGATGGTCTGCACCCCATACATTAATCAGCTTTGTGAAGCCGCGGTCAAGCTTGTCCTTGTGATACGCGATATCTGGTGTTAAATATGTGTAAGAGCCGTCGTTTTTAATTAATACACGGTCCTTGTCATCACCGAACGTTGTGGAACGGAACCATGTTGCTCCCTCTTCTTCATAGATATGGCCTTTTTCTTTTAATGCGGAAAGTGCATTGTCAATTTTCCCGTTATGGTAAAGAGATGTTTCCGAATACCATACGTCAAAAGGTACACGAAACTCCTCGAGGTCTGCTTTTAATTTTGCCATTTCATATTTTAAGCCGTACTCTCTGAAAAATGCTAAACGCTCATCACTTGATTGCTCAACAAATTTATCGCCGTGCTCTTCGGCAAGCTTTTTCCCGATACCAATGATGTCTTCGCCATGATAGCCGTCCTCAGGCATTTCAGCGTCTTTACCAAGTGCTTGGAAATAACGTGCTTCTACAGATAAAGCCAGGTTATTGATTTGATTACCCGCATCATTAATGTAATATTCACGTGATACATCATATCCTGCTTTCGCTAACACATTACATAATGAATCACCAACAGCCGCTCCACGTGCATGACCTAGGTGAAGGTCACCTGTCGGGTTTGCCGAAACGAACTCAACTTGTACTTTTTCATTGTTACCAATATTTGTTTCACCATAGCTTGTGCCAGCTTTTAGAATGGATGGAATCAAATCTGTTAAATAGCTGTTATTCATATAAAAGTTAATAAAACCAGGACCTGCGATTTCAATTTTATCAATAGAGCCTTTTTGCTTATCAAAATTGGCCACAATATCCTCTGCGATCATACGCGGGGCTTTCTTTGCGACACGTGCAAGCTGCATTGCCATGTTTGTCGCGTAATCTCCATGTGCTTTTTCCTTAGGAAGCTCTAATAACACTTCAGGAATCTGTGCTTCTTCTGCTAAACCGGCTTTTATGACTGCCGCTTTAATTTCTTCTTTTAACCGTTCTTTTACTAGCTCAACGATGTTCATTTTTTATCCTCCTTGTATGTGATCATCAGTTTATGTACATGTTTCTCATTTTCGTCTATTTGCAAATCATATAAAATAACGAGCCTATCTTCAAGCTCTGTTTTATCTATTGTTAATGAGTTTGTGTTGATTTCAAGCTGAAGCTTACCAAATGGTGTCGCATAATCTGTCATCGTTTTTTGTCCTTGAATGAACCGCTGTTTCATTGTAACAGCTCCTGATCTCATGACCATGACTTCTTCAGGTGCGATTTTCACTGTTGTTTTGACAGATCCAAGTTCATGCTCTTCATCATATCGCAGGTAAACGGTGTTCCCCTTTAGAAATTGCTCACCTGCAGTGTTCATTTCAATTGTTTCTTTATCTTGTTCATGCTCTTTGCGGATTTCAGATAAAACATGGATTTGAATAGGCGTGCTTTCTGACATGTCGACACTCCCTTTCCATCATTTCCTTTAACTTTAATAGTATAAAGAACCAAATGCAACTGCGCAAGAGGTGTTTGGGACGGAGGGACAGGTTCCTTGTCCCGATTTTCCAGTTTATGACGGGACACGGTACCTGTCCCCCTGTCCCAATTACGGCAAAAAGCGGCTAACCCTATCAAAGGGTTAGCCGCGTTCTATTATTATTTCCCTATAAATTGTTGAGTCCAGTAGTTACCTTCTGCTACGTAGCCTACTCCGATGTGAGTGAAGTTTGAGCTTAGGATGTTTTGGCGGTGGCCTGAGCTGTTCATCCATGCGTTAACGACTTCTTGTGGAGTGCGTTGACCTTTGGCAATGTTTTCGCCTGCCGCTTTATATGAAATGCCAAACTTTTTCATCATATCAAATGGTGAACCATATGTTGGACTTGTATGTGAAAAGTAATTGTTTTTTTGCATATCTAGTGATTTCTCACGTGCTACTTTGCTTAATTCAAGATCTACTTTTAAAGCAGGAAGTCCTTGCTTAGCACGTTCTTGGTTTGTTAAATCAACGACTTGCTGCTCATACTGACTTAATTGATAGCTTGCTTGTTCCTTTGTTTCTTCAGTTTGTGCTGGTTGCTGTTGAGCAGGCTGCTGTGTTGCTGGTTGTTCGGTTGCTGGCTGCTTCTCAGTTTGTGTTTGTTCTTCTTTTGGTGCTTCTACTTCTTTTTGAGTAGTAGATTTCTGATAGTTGCTGAAGTATTTTTTAATGAATTCATTGATTTGTTCTTGGTCTAGATTACCTGATTGATAGTAATAGACTTTTGCTTGTGTTGTGTTTGAAGCAGCATCTGCTTTTTGTGCAAGTGGATTTGCCATTAATAGAGCCGCACCCGCTACAACTGATAAAATGATTTTTTTCTTCATGTATATGTCATCCTCCTTAATCAACTCATGTGCTGACGAGAATATCGTAACATGTGTTTTTTTGTCATATTTGAGGATAATTTTAACAGTTTGTTACCGTTATAGGCGGTTGGTCTTATGTGGATTGACTTAACCTCGGAATCTATCATTGTTTTCACCGATTTACTAGCAGAAGCAAAACTTCCATCAAATAACCTAATAGTTGGAAAACAACCCACTATTTTGGTTAAAACAGCATGTTGACAAGGTTTTAAAACAGCCTGTTTCTTTACATATATATCGGTATTGTTACAATTTTTTCAATAAAAAAAGCCTGATACATCAAGTACCAGACTTCCAATCCATCTATTTTTTCTGTACTAATCCTAAAATCATTTCTCTTATAATTTTACTTGCTGTGTTCGCTGTTTGTTCAGAGTGATCATAAATTGGCGCAACCTCTACCAAGTCAGAGCCTACAACACGTATATCTGATTTTGCAATCTCGTGAATAGAAGCCAGAAGCTCTTTCGATGTAATACCACCAGCATCTACTGTACCTGTTCCAGGGGCGTGCGCCGGGTCAAGAACGTCGATATCAATGGTTAGGTAGACAGGACGTCCTGCCAGCTTTGGCAGTATTTCTTTTAATGGCTCAAGCACTTCAAATTTTGAGATGTGCATGCCCACTTCTTTGGCCCATTGAAATTCTTCCTTCATTCCTGAGCGGATTCCGAAAGAAAATACATTTGTTGGTCCAATTAAATTAGCAATTTTTTTAATTGGTGTTGAGTGGGAAAGTGGTTCTCCTTCATAGTCATCACGAAGGTCTGTATGTGCATCAAAATGAATGATTGCAAGATCAGGGTATTTTTTGTACATGGCTTTCATAACAGGCCATGATACAAGGTGCTCTCCACCCATACCTAGTGGATATTTGTCATCTGCGAGCAGCTGATCAATATATTCCTCAATCATGTCGATGCTTCGCTGCGGGTTTCCAAATGGCAATGGAATATCTCCTGCATCAAAGTATTTTACTTCCTCTAACTCACGATCTAAGTATGGGCTGTATTCCTCAAGACCAATTGATACTTCGCGAATGCGCGCAGGGCCGAAGCGGGAACCCGGGCGATAGCTTACCGTCCAATCCATCGGCATGCCGTAGATAACAGCTTCGCTTTCTTCATAGTTAGGATGGCTTTTAATAAATACATTACCTGAATAGGCTTCATCAAATTTCATTAATTATTACCTCCATTCAAAAAGTGAGAGATTTCCCTTCTCTCACTTTTTTATTTCTACATTATTTAATTAAATCACTTACAAATTTAGGTAATACAAAGCAAGCTTTGTGTAATTCTTTTGTGTAGTATTTTGTTTCGATTTCATGGAAGCGATCTTCACTTACTTCTAGTGGATCGTATTTTTTTGACCCAATCGTGAATGTCCATAGACCGCTTGGGTATGTTGGAATGTTCGCTGTGTATAGGCGTGTGATCGGGAAAATTTCTTTCACATCACGTTGAACATTTGTGATTAATTCCGGCGTGAACCAAGGGTTGTCCGTTTGGGCAACGAACACACCGTCTTCTTTTAGTGCTTTGGAGATACCTGCATAGAAGCCTTTAGTAAATAGGTTCACTGCAGGGCCCATTGGTTCTGTTGAATCAACCATGATCACATCGTATTCATTTTCACTTTCAGCGATATGCATGAAGCCGTCGCCTACTTTTACTTCCACTCGAGGGTCGTCAAGTTTTCCAGCAATTTCAGGAAGGTACTTTTTTGAGTACTCAATTACTTTACCATCAATATCAACAAGTGTCGCTTTCTTCACTTGTGGGTGTTTTAACACTTCACGAATAACTCCACCGTCCCCGCCGCCAACTACTAGAACGTTCTCAGGGTTTGGGTGTGTAAATAAAGGCACATGGGCCACCATCTCGTGATAAACGAACTCGTCCTTCTGTGAAGTCATCACCATACCATCAAGGAACAACATATTTCCGAACTCTTCTGTTTCCACCATTTCCAAGTACTGAAAATCAGTTTGTTCTGTATGTAACGTTTGCTTAACTTTTAACGTAATCCCAAAACTTTTCGTTTGCTTCTCTGTATACCATAACTCACTCATTATAATCATCCTTTCAAAACTGGGACAGAGGGACAGGTCCCCTGTCCCGTTCATTATGGGACACGGAACCTGTCCCCTTGTCCCTTATAGCAGAAAATGAGAAAAAAATCTATGACTTTTGTTTAAAATGTTTAAAATGTTTAAAATTCTGATAAAAAACTCATAATGGCTAACAGTATGTCTTTCATGACGAAAATAGGAGGTGAGCTTCATGGATGTGATGACACCTAGACGTTTACGCATCACCCTTAAAACAGTGCGGGCACTTATTTTTATAAGTTTATTATGTTTAGTGCTTTTTTCAACGATTATTTTAAGTATTGTGTTATATGCAAAGTGGCTGGGACCTCCTTCTTTATCAGTTCCACAATCAACTCTCATTTATGCAAGTGATGGGTCAAAAATAGGTGAATTGCATAATGGTCAAAAACGGTACTGGGTTGATATTGATCATATTTCCCCACATGTCCGTGAAGCAACCATCGCAATAGAAGATCGAAGTTTTTATCAACATGATGGATTTGATTATAAACGAATTGCAGGTGCTGCATTAGCCGACTTAAAAGCTATGGCAAAGGTACAGGGTGCCAGTACGATAACCCAGCAATACGCACGGAATTTATTTTTAGAGCATGAAAAAACATGGCAGCGTAAAGCGAATGAAGCCTTATATACCATTCGGTTGGAGCAAAACTATAGCAAGGACCGGATTTTAGAAGGCTATTTAAACACCATTTATTACGGACATGGTGTTTACGGCATTGAAGCAGCAGCTAATTATTACTTTGGAAAAAGCTCAAGTGACTTAACCCTTGCTGAAGCTGCCATGCTTGCCGGCATTCCAAAGGGACCAACCCTCTATTCCCCTTACGCAAACAGGGAAAAAGCAAAACAAAGACAAGACATCATTTTAAAAATGATGAAAAATGAAGGGTATATTACGGAAAAGCAATTCCAATCAGCACTTACAGCAGAGCTTGTATATAAAAAGAAAACAGACACTATTCAACCAAGATTAGCCCCTTATTTCCAGGATGCAATGTTAAGTGAGATATCCGACAAGTTAGGCATCGACGTACAAGCTATCCAAACAAAAGGGTTAAAGATCTATACAACATTGGATGCAGACATGCAAAAGCTTGCTGAAGAAACGGTTGAAGAAACGATTGATGAGTCCTCTGACATTCAAACAGGGATTGTCGCAATGGACCCTAAGACCGGTTATGTTCGGGCATTAATCGGCGGACGAAATTATGAGGAAAGTCCTTTCAATCGTGCTACTCAGGCAAAAAGGCAGCCGGGTTCAACGATTAAGCCTTTTCTTTACTACTCTGCGATTATGAACGGCTTTACACCATCTACCGAGATGAAAAGTGAACCAACTTCATTTACCTATGATGATGGAAAAGCGTCGTATAAGCCGAGTAATTATAACGACTATTATGCGAACGACTTTATTACAATGCTCCAGGCCATCGCTTTGTCTGACAATATTTATGCCGTGAAAACACATATGTTTATCGGGATGGAGGAGCTTATCAAAACAGGGAAACTCCTTGGTCTTAGTACAGGCATAAAGAAAAATCCTTCAGCGGCATTAGGTACGTCACCTGTCCGTTTGATTGACATGGTCAATGCGTACGGAATGCTGGGTAATGGAGGAAAAAAAGTTGAACCTACTTTCGTGACTAAAATTGAAGACACTGCTGGAAATGTCATCTATGAATCGAAACAGGCAAAAGAGCAAGTATTGAGCGAACAAGCAGCTTTCGTCACGACACATATGATGAAAGGAATGTTTGATACTACATTAAATGATTATACATCTGTTACAGGTCACAGCATTGCTGACTCCCTCACCCGGGACTATGCAGGCAAATCAGGTACAACCTCATCAGACAGCTGGATGATCGGATTTGCCCCACAACTTGCCGTTGGTGTTTGGACAGGGTATGACAAAGGAAAAACGATCAACCTTGTTCAAGAACGCGGTTATGCGAAGGTAATATGGTCCACCTTTATGGAGGAAGCATTAGATGATCAATCTGTGAAAGCTTTTCGCCCACCGGATGGAGTTGTCGGGGTTTATATTAATCCTGCCAGCGGAAAGCTCGCCACAAAAGGCTGCCCAACAAAGCGTCTTACGTATTTTATTGAAGGTACTGAGCCGACTGAGTATTGTGAGGAACATATGAGTGACGGTGAAGCTTCGGAAGCGGAGCAGTCATCAGATCAGAAGGAAAAAGAAAGCTGGCTAGATAAGTTTAAATGGTGGGATTGAAGTTGAGAATGTGGACGGATCGGTTTTTGTCGAAAATTGACAAATCGTTGATATATTCTTAAAATCGAAAATAAATCTTTATAATCGTTGATAAATCTTCAAAATCGTAGATAAATTCCCAGAATCGAAAATAAATTCCCAGCAGCAAATCAAAAACCCCCGGGCAACTAATATGCCCGGGGGTTTTTGTGTCCTAGTTTTATAAACTGTATATTCAGTCTACTAATTTTCATGAAAAACCACAAGATTTTACCAATTTGTTCACGAAAACTTCACACTTTCGACAAATTTACATTCTAGACTTTTAAATCGTCTTTTAATTTTTGCTCGGAATGTTCCCACATTTTTTTATCGTGATGTTTTAAGAAGTGGGTTAAAATCTCTTTTGAACGATCGTCCATATGATCAACGATTATATGACGTTTCATTGATTTATCCATGCGGTTTACATGTTCAGGCAGTGATTTGTAACCCCTTCTTATTGAGCGGTCAACTGTAAGTTCACATGCGGTTACTCCTGCATAGTAAGGACCATCTTCTTTACGGTCAATTGTGACCCAAACTAACCAATATGGTTTTCCGTTTGGAACCTCTTCTTTTGTTTTCAAAAATTTAATTCCTTTTTCCACGACACTTCTCGCATGCATGGCACCGATATCAACGAAGGCCTCTCCTTCTTCGATATCAATGAAAACCGGGGACACATTATCCAAACTAAGGGCACCCACACCGAAACCGCCATGGCCATCTGTTGGATCGCTTTTTATTATATTAAACCCAATGCTTTTTTTCTTTTTTTCTTGTTCCATATCATGGACCTCCTCATATGTAAGACATCATAATAATGGGCTAAGCAATAAATGAAAAATATTCATAACAATTGCCCGGCCAATCTCAAAAATAGGTTGAATCGTATAGGCATCCAGTGGTGTTATAACTAAAACTAAGAAAATAATAATTCCATAACTCTCAAATTGAACGAGTTTTGGCCGAATATGTGCCGGGACCAAATCCTCAATAATCCGATATCCATCCAGCGGTGGAAATGGAAGTAAATTAAAAATAAACAAAATCACATTAAGTGACACAAAAATATTAAAAAACTGCTCAAGTCCTGTTACATATTGTGATGGCAGATATGTCACTGCGTTTGTCGCTAATAGTATATACCAAATTGCAGTTCCTAAGAAGGCTAAGAAAAAGTTACTTAGCGGTCCGGCAACAGAAACTAAGACTCCGGCTAATCGGGGCCGTTTAAAATGAAATCGGTTTACCGGGACAGGTTTTGCCCAACCAAACCCTGCAATAAAAATTAAGATTGTTCCAAATGGATCCAAATGTGCTAACGGAGAAAGCGTTAATCTTCCTTGTCTTTTTGCAGTTGGGTCCCCAAACTTATAAGCAACATAGGCATGTGCAAACTCATGTAATGTAAAAGCAATCATTAGCGTAATGACCACATATGGAATCATTTCTAACGGAAAGGCTAAAAATTGGCTAAATTCATTCATCACTGGCTCCTCTGTTATAAATGTACTCATTCTTAGCTTACCATGATTAGGGGGTAATTTCGACTAATGGATACTGACAAAGACGTAAAAAACCGCCAGATTAATGATTGGCGGTTTCGTTTTGAGCGACTTGTTTGATTTTTTCAATATAATCATATGCCTCAGCAATTTCATCTTCTGTGTAACGCTGCTTACTTTTTAACGTAAACACCTTTTCTTTTACTTCTTCTCTGCTAAGTCCGTCAAAATATAATACGGTTGAAACTAATTCCAAAAATCTGGAGCTTTGCTCGTTCAAATCCAGCATGCAGTTCTTTAATGGGGGCATGTCCACATCATAATGGCCAAGAAATTCATTTCCTGCTTCTGTTAAAGTATAACGATATTGAAAATATCCGCCCTTTTTTTCATGGACCTCATCAATAAACCCTAAGTTACAAAGCTCTTCGATACGCAATGTAAGTTCTTCAGAGTATGGTCCAAAAAAGTGAAAATTGTATTTTTCATAGAAAGGTAAATCAATTTTCTTTGCGATATAAATCATTTTTTGCAATTTTTTCCGGCCAATGATTTCCCCTGCTGATGAGATCACCTTCATCAGCTTCGCATGTTCTTTCATCAATTCCCCGTCATCTCCTAACTTAAGAGCACTATTTCTTTATATTTAATAATTCAAGTATTTTCTTTTTCGCCGTACGCTTTGTAGAGAAATCTTCAATTAAGTCTAATGGAAAATACAATTTATGATCTGTTCTTCTTTTCCCAGAAATCGCATCGACAATCTCTGATTCCCGTGACAATTCGCGCAAATCTCCATTTGACATTAATAGATGGATCGGCAGTCTTTCCTCTTCTTCACCAGGACGATAAAAGTCATATGGAAGATCTGAGGAAGAATCAACAACCAGATAGTAATCCGGATCGATTCCCGCTTTTTTAAATAATGATGTTAATTCCATCAATGTCTTCATCTGTACATTCGGGTTAAATTCCACATATTTAAAAAGCTGGCGGTTCATAAAGCGGGTACATAAGTCACGCAGAATTGGATCTTCTTCCTCCTGCCATGCCTGAAAATAAAACATAATAACAGACTCATCCAGTTTTAAATAATCCTGAAGTGACAGCTCTTCTTCAAATAAAGAATAAAAATGAACAGGATCATGTTTGAAGGAATAAAACTCTTGATGCAGCTGTTTTGCACGGTGAAGAATTTTTGTTAAAATCACTTCGGCACTTCGTGTGACCGGATGAAAATAAACCTGCCAATACATTTGATAACGGCTCATAATATAATCCTCAACCGCGTGCATACCACTGCTTTTTATGACAACCTGCTCTTCTCGCGGACGCATCACTCTTAAAATCCGTTCCATATCAAAGTGACCGTAGCTAACACCTGTATAGTAGGCGTCACGCTGCAGATAATCCATACGATCAGCATCAATCTGACTAGATATTAAACTCACAACCTGTTTATTTTCATAGGTTTTGGCAATAACCTCTGCTACTTTCTTCGGAAAATCAACTTCTACCGATGTTAACACCTTGTTAACCTCTGTATCTCCCAGAATAATGGCTTGGGTGAAATCCTCATGATCAAGGTGGAATACTTTTTCAAAGGAATGGGAGAATGGGCCATGACCTAAATCATGCAACAACGCGGCACAAAGGCATAAAAGCCTTTCTTCATCATCCCATTCAGGTCTCCCATTGAACACATCATCCACTATTCGGCGAACAATTTCATACACTCCTAGTGAGTGATTGAACCTGCTGTGCTCAGCCCCGTGAAATGTTAAATACGTTGTTCCCAGCTGGCGTATTCTTCTTAATCGTTGGAATTCTTTCGTCCCAATGAGATCCCAAATGATTTTATCACGCACATGTATATATCGGTGAACGGGATCTTTAAAAACCTTTTCTTCAGACAACTTTCCATTTTCCATTGTCTTCCACATCCGTTCTACTTAGTAACTTTTGGCTGCTTTCTGTTTTTTAAGATCGTTAACCGTAAGAACAGGTTCGTTTCATTTCGCAATTCTTTTTATAAATCTTTGAAAGCAACAAACTTTGCAGAAAACAGCCTAAATTTTGACGCCATTCACTAACTTCCACTTATTATTATATCGGCTTCCAATCGACAATAACACCCAAAATCCGCAAAATCATTCGACAATAAGAAAAGCGGAGGCGCCTTGATCAGACTAAGTTGGCTTATGACCTCGTGGGCCTGGGCGCTGGCAGTCAAAACACGCGACGTCCTGTCGCATTGACTGCACTTGCACATCCTGTGCTTCGGACACCAAAACTAATTACTATAAACCCGTTCTCCCTCAAAATAAAACATCACCCATGTATACAAACACAAAGGTGATGTTATTTTGATAATTTCTGAACGATCTTTTCAATTAATTCGTCCTCTGACGGTGCTGCTAATGGACGATTGTTTACAAAACAGAATGATTTCTTTCTTCCCGGGCCACAATAAGATTGGCAGGCAATATCTATCTTAGCTTCTGAATCTACCTTTTTTAACTTAGGCACAAGTGTTTTAATATTTGTTGCTTGGCAATCATCACAAATACGAAATTCATTTGCCATTGATTTCCCAATCCTTTCCTTACAATAGGCGTGCTACCGTTTTTCACTAAGAGGTATTTTACCGTTATTCTTCCCTCTATGCAAGTAACGCTGGGCAAAGGACAAAAAGTTTTCACTTCCTTCAAAGGGTTGATTTACCATCGGTTTTCAGTAGATTTAAAAAAACCTATGAACATTTTTAAAAAATCTACTATCCTCTTAACAAATTTGTATAAAACATCTTCAACTTGTCCATGCTTACTAACAGTTGGAAGTAAATAATCTATTTATATAGGGAGTTGGAAAAAATGAAACAAAGACAAGACGCATGGTCTGAAGAGAATGATTTATTACTAGCTGAAACGGTTTTACGTCATGTGAGGGAAGGCAGTACTCAATTAAATGCTTTTGAAGAAGTAGGAGACAAATTAAATCGTACGTCTGCTGCTTGTGGGTTCCGCTGGAATGCCGTTGTTCGCCATGATTATGAGAAAGCGTTATCACTTGCTAAAAAACAGCGTAAACAGCGGATGAGAGCTTTGGGAAAAGGTCAACCAGTGAAAAAGCAGCTTTTATATACGCCTGATACACCTACTATGGAGATGGAAATCGATGATTTTGATCAACATGAAGAGCAAACCATGTTGGCAAGTTTAGAGAGTCATATGGCTGAAGTGATGCCGGCTGACGAAGATGTTAAAACACCATTCAGCCATCAAGCACCTGTAGCAACACCTGCAGCCCAACCAAAAGAAATGCGGCAAATCAAGCAGCCTGTAGGCATAAATAACAGATTAACAATGGATCATGTTATTGCATTCTTGCAGTCTTATAAAACAAACAATCTACAATCAGAAGCATTAGTAAGTGAAAATAAACGATTAAAGAAAGAAAACCAAGATTTATCTTTACAAAATGATGAGCTGATGAAAAAAGTCGAAAAATTAGAACAAGACACAGTAACCGTTCAAGAAGACTATGAAACACTAATGAAAATCATGAACCGTGCTCGTAAGCTTGTCCTATTTGATGAAGAAGACCGCACAGCACCTACAACATTTAAAATGGACCGTAATGGAAACTTAGAAAAGATGGCAGAGTAATACCTAATGGTGTGCCTACTTGTGGCACGCCTTTTTATTTTTTTGAAACTATTAAAGGACCTCCTACGTATTAACTTTAACATCACATTTCAAAAAGGTTGGTTTGATCATGGAAAACAAAGACTGGCTATTAACTGAACTAAAAACAATTGAAAAATGGGAGCAGGATCAGAAAGGAATCTTTTTTTGGGAGAAAATTGGCAGACTTCCATTTAAGCTATTAGATAAAATCACACCGGCATTTATCCAAAAGAAAATAGGTCTCCTTTTAGATGAGCTTGGACAATTCGTGCAAACTGGCGGTCAATATTTAACACAAGAAAAATTAATCTTAAAAAGGCTTCAAAAACAATCGAATCAACACCAAGAGCTGACTATACAAGATATTGCCTCCCTCCCTCTGTCTACTATGGATGAGGTTAGTGATCAATTAAAAACGAATCGGGGGAATCTAGCTACCATTCAGGGGGCAACAACAGGTGTTGGAGGTATTTTCACCCTTGCCATTGATATCCCTGTCTTATTGGGCCTGTCGCTGAAAACGTTGCAGGAAATTGCCATTACATATGGCTACGATCCTAAAGATCGGGACGAACGTATCTTCATTGTAAAATGCCTGCAGTTTTCTTCTGCTGATATTGTTGGAAAACAGGCCATATTAAATGAATTATCTTCTTTTTATAATAGAAAAGAAGTAACAAATAACGAAATGATTTCACAGCTCCAAGGATGGCGTGAAGTTGTCTATACGTACCGTGATCAATTCGGCTGGAAAAAGCTGTTGCAAATGGTTCCTATTGCAGGTATTTTATTTGGAGCGATCACTAACCGCTCCATGATCAATGATTTATCAGAAGTCGGCATTATGTTATATCGAAAAAGAAGAATTCTGGAAAAAATTAATGAAAACGAAAAGGAGCTAGCCGAATAATAACGGCTAGCCTTTTTTGGTAAATACCTTTTCATTTCGATCAATCATCCGAAGCAAATTTTGCTGAAATAAAAGCTGTTCTTCAACAGTTAAAGATGACGAGATTAGGTCCTGGCTGTGTTCTTTTAATGTGAAAAGCAACTGATATAGTAGCTTTTCAACAGTTAGGTCGACTCCCAATAAATCACTTAGAGACGACATTGTCTCAGGCTTTATTGTTGGAAAAACAAATTTCGTTTGTTCCTTTTTAAGAGAGAGCTCGTAAAATTGACGAATAAGATCTGCACGGTCTTCTCCACTGCCCGTTACACAAAGATAGATTTGAACCGCAACTCCTCCGCGTAGTCTTCTTTGTGAAATCCCTGCAAACTTCTTACCATTTATACTTAAATCATAGCTGCCCGGGCAATATGAGCCGACGATTTCTCTTGCTTCAATGTTTGCATCATAATCTTTTAGCATATGCTTGATTAAATCGAGCATCGCGTCATATCCACGGTCTATATCAATTCCCTTTTCAGACTCAGGGAAGATGAGGGAAATGTTTAAAACATCCTTATCCAACACAACCGCCAGCCCGCCGGAATTTCGTACAATCACTTGATAGCCCTGATCATGAAGAAATTGAAGTCCATCCTCTAAGAATGGTAGTTTTGTATCCTGTATTCCTAACACGATCGTTTGATGGTGCACCCATGTTCTGACTGTTGCTGGTGATTCATTTTTTCCGACACTTGCACAGAGTGTATCATCTATAGCAAACGAATGCTTAGCGTCAAACTGCGGTCCTAAGCTTGATTGATCAATGACTCTCCATTTTGGTTGGTAGATTAATGAGAACGGCTGTAATAGGCTCATGCTGTTTACTCCTTAACTTTTACTATCGCTTATTATATCACTTTCAGCTTTATAGTATAAACCTATTAAACAGAACCTCCTAAAGCCCCAATGAGATATATTTCACTTCCAAATATTCTTCAATTCCATAATGTCCGCCTTCACGACCAAGTCCACTTTCCTTAAAACCGCCAAACGGTGCTTGCGCAACAGATGGTAATCCATCATTTAGTCCAACAATTCCATATTCAAGGTCCTCTACCATTCTGATACCTTTGGAAATATTTTGTGTAAATACATATGCCGCTAAGCCATATGGAGATTGATTTGCCCGTTTGACCACTTCTTCAATTGTTTCAAACGTTGTGACTGGTGCAACAGGTCCAAATGTTTCCTCTTTCATACAAAGCATATCATCACTTGCCTGACCAACAATAACAGGTGTCATAAAGTAACCATTCTCACTGTCTAATGATTGTCCTAAATAGGTAATATCTCCACCTTTATCCGATGCATCTTCTAAATGGTTCTTTACTTTTTTTAAGGCATTACGGTCAATTAATGGCCCAATTGTCGTTTGATCTTGGAGCCCATCGCCAACATGGAGCTTTTGAAAAGCCTCTTTCAACTTGTTCATGAAAGGCTCATAGATTGTTTGGTGAACATACACTCGGTTCGTACACACACATGTCTGGCCGGCATTTCGGAATTTGGAGCTTATGACTCCTTCAACTGCCTGATCGAGGTCAGCGTCCTCTAATACAATCAGTGGAGCATGTCCCCCCAATTCTAAGGAGATTTTTTTAACCGTTTCAGCTGCTCCTCTCATTAAGTGCTTTCCAACTTCTGTTGAGCCTGTAAAGGAGATTTTGCGTACGCGGTCATCCTTTAACCAAACATCGCCTATTTCCTGGGCATCTCCGACAACTACATTGAGCACACCTTTTGGAATTCCTGCTTCATGTGCCAGTTCAATAAGTCGAATGGCTGTTAATGGCGTTTGTTCTGCCGGTTTAATAACAGCTGTACAGCCGGCGGCTAGTGCGGGTGCTACTTTTCGGGTAATCATGGCAGCTGGGAAATTCCACGGTGTAATCGCTGCCATGACGCCTACCGGCTGCTTACTCACAAACAGTCTTTTATTCGGGTGGGAGCTCGGTATGGTCTCACCGTAAATCCGTTTGCCTTCTTCTGCATACCATTCAATAAAACTATTAGCATATTGAACTTCTCCAAGGGCTTCCTTCAAAGGCTTCCCTTGTTCACTTGTCATGATTTTTGCGATTTCCTCTTTATGTTGATCAATTAGTTGATACCATTTTTTTAGGTAGCCGGCACGCTCTCCAGCGACAAGCTTTGACCAGCTTGAAAAAGCATCATATGCAGCTTCGACTGCCATGGCTGCTTCTTTTTTTCCACCATAGGCGCTTTTTGCGATAACTTCATTTGTTGCAGGGTTTTCTACATCAATTGTTGTGTCTGTTTGATGCCAGTTGCCGTTAATGTACATTGGTTTGGTTTCCATGTTTTCACCTCATGTCTTTTGTATGTAGCTCATGTATACTATTATTCGCTACTTTTTTTTACCTTCCTGTTACTTTATTTAATTACCTTGTGATTTGGTGGGCAAACCTTTTAATCAAAAAAGCTATTTTCGCATAATTTGTTTCAAATCCAATTAAGGTGAAAAATAGTTCGTTCCATTGCACTCCAGACACTCGCTTTCCGCGGGGAGGAAGCTGAGCCTCCTCGGCTTCGCGCAGGAGTCGAGTGTCTTCCGCTTCATTACACTATAGAGCTAAAATGTTGATCATGCGCAACAAGCCTTAGGAAAAAAACTTTCAAAAAAAAGAACCGACTAACTCAGCCGGTACTCTTCTCTATTATGAAATTAAGCCTGTGCAGCTGTAATCAATGCTAATTTATAAACATCCTCTGCATTACATCCGCGGGATAGGTCGTTTACTGGTTTATTTAAACCTTGCAGGATTGGTCCAACTGCTTCAAAATTTCCTAAGCGTTGGGCGATTTTGTAGCCGATGTTTCCAGCTTCAAGGCTTGGGAATACAAATATGTTTGCGTCACCTTTAATAACAGAATCGGGAGCTTTTTTCTCAGCTACAGATGGTACAAATGCTGCGTCAAATTGAAATTCACCATCTAGAACAACACTTGAATCAAGTTCTTTAGCAATTTCAACTGCGTTTGCTACCTTTTCTGTTTCAGGAGATTTAGCAGAGCCTTTTGTTGAGAAGCTTAGCATCGCCACACGTGGATCGATGTCAAACATTTTTGCTGTTTGTGCACTTGCGATTGCAATTTCTGCAAGATCCTGGCTATCTGGTGCAATGTTGATTGCACAATCGGCGAATACATATTTTTCGTCCCCACGGACCATGATAAATACACCTGACGTCTTTTTAATGCCTGGTTTTGTTTTAATGATTTGAAGAGCCGGACGAACCGTATCAGCCGTTGAATGTGCTGCACCACTTACAAGACCATGAGCTTTTCCAAGGTGAACAAGCATTGTTCCGAAGTAGTTTTCGTCTAATAAAATGTTGCGGGCATCTTCTTCTGTTGCTTTACCTTTACGTCTTTCAACAAACGCTGCAACAAGCTCGTCCATTTCCGGATAGTTTTGCGGATCATAAATGTCTACACCGTCTAATGTTAAGTTAAGTTCTGATGCTTTATTCGTAATTTCCTGCTGATTCCCAATTAAGATCGGTTGAAGGATGCCTTCACCTGATAAACGGTTTACTGCCGCTAGAATACGCTCATCTAATCCTTCCGGAAAAACGATTTTAATTTGTTGACCGCTCACTTTTTCTTTTAACGTAGCAAATAAATCTGACACGAAAAAAACCTCCTTGATATGTATAAAGAATGCTTCCTTATCTAGCATACTCCACTTATTTCTGTTTTCAAACTGTTCTGTTAGGCTATAACGCTTACATCATAAATTTCTTTCATTTCAAAAAAATCTAACTTTTTTATTTATCCCTTTTTAAGTTTCTCACAGATTGGTTTTTTTACTCCCCCGGTCTTACATGAAGTTCAAGTTTTATTCACATGGGTTCATGGACAAACTATGATATAGTTAAACTGTGTACATAATCATTAACTTTTTAGGAGTGAATATATATGAGTGAAGCAGCACAAACATTAGATGGTTGGTATTGTCTGCATGATTTCCGTTCGATTGACTGGTCTTCATGGAAACTTTT
>Ga0182742_1002133_pt1 | contig 22747 bp, 21 predicted proteins | sample eDN5th37CBELigMG_FD_128880 | JGI IMG/M metagenome (GOLD analysis project Ga0182742, IMG submission 128880) | Enriched Miracle-Growth compost microbial communities from Emeryville, California, USA - eDNA 5th pass 37_C BE-Lig MG (version 2)... ... | reverse complement strand
TTGAGTGGGTGTATAGCTCAATTGGTAGAGCATCGGACTTTTAATCCGCTGGTTTTGGGTTCAAGTCCCAATACACCCACTGTATTTTTATTGGTCTACTTCATTAATCTAATATTTATTAAGTAATTAAATGAATAATAACGGGTTCGAACCGCTGACCTTCTCGGTGTAAACGAGACGCTCTGCCAACTGAGCTAATTATTCTTTAATATTATTATTACTTAAAAATTTAAACAAATTATTTATATATATATATATTTATTACAAAATAAAATCCCATGTTGTATATACTAGGTGTAAATATCCCAAATAATAAATCTGTTAAAATAGCTTTAACTCATATTTATGGTATAGGTAAAAAAAGGGCAGAAATAATTTGTAACAAACAACATATTATGGCTGCAACACTAGTAAATAATTTATCTGATTCTCAAATAAATAATTTAACTAAAGAAATTAAAACCTATAATATTGAAACAGATTTAAAAAAATTAAGACGTGAGAACATAAAAAGATTTATAGATATAGGAAGCTACAAAGGATTTCGCCATAGCGCAGGTTTACCAGTTAGAGGGCAACGTACACATACTAATGCAAGAACTCAAAGGTTTTTATCTAAAAAATTAATTAAAAAAGTTGCATCTGCTACTGTTTCTAATACAAAAAAATAATTAAATATTAATATAAATAGCATGGTTAATACAGAAAAAAGAAAACCTTCGGATAAAAAAAAACTTGTTTTCAAAAAAAAAACAAAATTTCAAAAATTATTAAAACCAATAAAAGAAAAGTTATATAATTTATACAAATTAAAAATTCTTACATATAAACAATATAAATATTATTTATCTAAAGTAAAGAAAAAAATATTTAATTATATCGGCTGGTTAAATAAACAAAAAGAAAAATTAAATATTACAAATAAAAATTTAATCCCATTAAATAATCAAAAACGTATTAACTTAGATTACAATGGAATAGTACATATTTTGTGTACTAATAATAATACGATTATTACTGCTACAAATAATAAAGGAAATACTATTTTTTGGGCTTCAGGAGGAACTGAAGGATTTAAAGGTGGAAAAAAAGGATCTTCTTATGCTGCACATAAAATAGCTAAAAAAATAGCAAAAAAATTATTAAAAAGAGGTATTAATAAAATAAAAGTTAAAATCAAAGGATTTGGACAAGGCCGTCGTTCAGCAATCAAAGGATTAAAAACAACGAAATTAAAAATTAATATTATCCAAGATGTAACTCCTATCCCATATAATGGATGTAGACCCCCAAAACGTAGAAGAAAATAATAGAAATATTTTTGTCTAAAAAACAAAAATATTTTTACATCATTAATATACTATAAAACATATAATTAAGCAAATATCTATTAATCAAAAAGTATTTTATAAATTAGTACTAGTTAGCTCAATATATTACTATACTTTCACATCTAGCCTATCAATGCAATAGTCTTTTGCAATTATATTAAAGAAAACTTGTTTTGAGATATAATTCCCGCTTATATGCTTTCAGCGGTTATTACTTCCATACTTAGCTACCCGGCGGTGCTATTGGCATAACAGCCGGTACACCATTGGTATGTCCTTCCCGGTCCTCTCGTACTAGGGTTGGGTTCTCTCAGTTTTCTAACACTAACAGTAGATAGGGACCGAACTGTCTTACGACGTTCTAAACCCAGCTCACGTACCACTTTAATTGGCGAACAGCCAAACCCTTGGAACCTTTTCCAGCTCCAGGATGTGATGAGCCGACATCGAGGTGCCAAACGACTCCGTCGATATGAGCTCTCGGGAGTCATCAGCCTGTTATCCCTAGAGTACCTTTTATCCGTTGAGCGATGACCTTTCCACACAGGGTCACCGGATCACTATGACCGACTTTCGTCTCTGCTCGACTTGTTTGTCTTACAGTCAGGCAAGCTTATGCCATTACACTCTACAGCTGATTTCCGACCAGCTTGAGCTTACCTTCGTGCTCCTCCGTTACTCTTTGGGAGGAGACCGCCCCAGTCAAACTACCCACTTTACAGTGTCCGAGATTCTCGTTAGCTACTACAAAATTCAAGTGTGGTATTTCACTGTTGTTTAACATCTAGACTAGCGTCTAAATATAATAAACTCCCACATATTCTACACATGTCATTTGTATTAGCACTATAGAGTTGTAGTAAAGGTTCATAGGGTCTTTCCGTCTAGCTGCTAGAACTCCGCATCTTCACGGAGAATTCAATTTCACTGAGTCAATGTTGGAGACAGCGGAGAAGTCGTTACACCATTCATGCAGGACGGAACTTACCCGTCAAGGAATTTCGCTACCTTTGGACCGTTATGGTTACAGCCGCCGTTTACTGGGGATTCGATTCTTAGCTGTGAACTAATCCTCTTGACCTTCCAGCACCGGGCAGGTGTCAGACCCTATACGTCATCTTACGAATTTGCAGAGTCTTGTGTTTTTAGTAAACAGTCGCTTCTCCCAATTATGTGCCACCTTTTCAGGTACTCCTTATTCCGAAGTTACAGAGCTATTTTGCCGAGTTCCTTCAACATTGTTCTCTCAAAAGCCTTGGTACATTTATACCAGTTCACCAGTGTCGGTTTAGGGTACGGTTCTTATTGAAGTTATTTCCAGAATGATAGAAAAAGATCAAATAAATCCGGTAAACTTAATCTTTTTTTTCTCATTGTCACTTTCAATAAATGTTATTCACATTCCCATCAATACAGGCTCTCGCCTTTTTTTTAGGGGCCGTTTAACTTTACGAAACGAAATTGTAACGTAAAAACCCTTGAACATTCGGCTATAATGATTTTGACATTATTTTCGCTACTCATGTCAGCATTATCTCTTCTGATATATCCAATATATTTTACAATATATCTTCATCTACTTACAGAATGTTCCGCTACCAAAAATTTTATACATTTTTTCATAGTTTCGGTGAATAACTTAGCCCCGTTACATTTTCGGCGCGAACTAACTAATTAGACCAGTGAGCTATTACGCTTTCTTTAAAGGATGGCTGCTTCCAAGCCCACCTACTGGTTGTTATGGTTAATTTACTTCCTTTCTATCACTTAGTTATTACTTAGGGACCTTAACTTATGATCTGGGCTGTTTCCCTTTCGACTATAGATCTTAGCACCAATAGTCTGTTTGTTATTCTAATATTCATTCGTATTCGAAGTTTGGTTGAAGTCGGTATAACTTTGGGTTACCCTAGTCCATCCAGTGCTCTACCCCAAATGATTAATAAATAACACTATACCTAAATATATTTCGCGGAAAACCAGCTATTTCCAAGTTTGATTAGCCTTTCACCCCTAACCACAAGTCATCCTAGTATTTTGCTACATACACAGGTTCAGTCTTTCAATATGCGTTACCATATCTTCAACTTGCTCATGGCTAGATCACTTGGTTTCGGGTCTAATTTATATAACTAACGCCTTTTACGACTCGCTTTTGCTATGCCTACACTTACTAGTTTAAGCTTGCTATATAAATTAACTTGCTGACCCATTATACAAAAGGTACGTTGTAGTAAATGTTCTTACTTCAACTGCTTGTAAACATTTAGTTTCAGGTTCTTTTCACTCCATGTATTAATGGTTCTTTTCACCTTTCCCTCACGGTACTTGTTCACTATCGGTCATTGAGGAATATTTAGGCTTAGAGAGTGGTCTCCCTATTTTCAGACAAAACTTCACGTATTTCGTCTTACTCTATTTAAAACAATTAAATATAAATCAATATTTATTACAGGGCTGTCACCTTCTATGGCAAGATTTTCTTATCTATTTCTAATTGTTTGATTTATATTTTATTATTTTAGGCCTTTTTCGCTTTCGCTCGCCACTACTTACGAAATCTCGGTTGATTTCTTTTCCTTTAGCTACTTAGATGTTTCAGTTCGCTAGGTTGTCACTACTGGAATTTTTATTCAAGGTTTTCCTTTTAAGGAGATTCATGGATCACAAAATTTCCCCATGACTTTTCGCATATACTTACGTCCTTTTTCTCAATGCCAAGGCATCCACTAAATGTTCTATTTATTTTTTGATTAATATATGATATTTGTAATTTATCTAATTTAAGAAAAATTATAAAATATTTTTTATGAAAATAAATATTTTATAAATATATATATATATTGGAGACGACCGGACTTGAACCGACAACAACATGCTTGCAAAGCATGGGTTCTACCAATTGAACTACATCCCCTTACTTGTTATATCCCCTACGGGATTTGAACCCGCGTTTATGCCGTGAAAAGGCATGGTCCTAGGCCTCTAGACGAAAGGGACATATTTAAGATAATATATATATATATGACATATGTTTTATATTTTTCGGGATAGCGGGATTTGAACCCACGACTTTCTGTTCCCAAAACAGGCACGCTACCGGACTGCGTCATATCCCGTATAGGATAGAGTGGGATTCGAACCCACGGTATTTAATTAAAATACAGCAATTTTCAAGACTGCCTCCTTAAACCACTCGGACATCTATCCTTTTTTAATTATTTAAAATTGTAGGCCCATAGCTTAATTGGTTAAAGCGTTCCGCTCATAACGGTAAGAGTGTAGGTTCAATTCCTACTGGGCCTAAATATGATATAAGTTTTTGAAAATATTATTTAAATATTAAATCTTTGGGCCTAAGTAGATTTGAACCACTGACTTCGCGCTTATCGGGCGCGCACTCTAACCGCTGAGTTATAGGCCCCTAAATTATATTATTTTACGGGAGTAGGAATTGAACCTACGACCTTCAGGTCATGAGCCTGACGAGCTTCCTTCTGCTCTATCCCGTAAGTATGAAAAATAGGAGAGATTTCTCTCCTATTTTGAATTATTAGAATGCGAATAAAATTAAGAATGCCATCATTAACGCGAATAAACCTACGGCTTCTGTTAATGCGAATCCTAAAATTGCAAATCCGAATAATTGTTGTTTTAAAGATGGATTACGAGCTGTTGCGTTTACTAAAGCTCCGAATATTGTTCCAGCTCCTGCTCCTGCTCCTACTAATCCTATAGTAGCAAGACCTGCTCCGATTAATTTTGCGCTTTCTAACATGATATTTATTATTTTATAATATATATATATTATAGTGTGCATAGTCTATTTGTGTTTTGACTAATTTTCTTTCTCCTTTATTTTATACCCACTATCGGACTTGAACCGATACTTCTTTAACAGAAAACAAATTTTAAGTCTGTCGTGTCTACCATTCCACCAAGTGGGTTTATAAAAATATCTCTTGAAGAGATATTTTAAAGAATTACCAATTTGTAATAATTCCATTATATATATAGTTATATAGTCTTTGTAATTGATACTCACGGTCATGTCTTCTCATTAGACTACTTAGTGATGTTGGAAAGCAAAAGCAATTTGTAATGTTTAATAGTTCTGTATGACGGAAAACATATCTTGTATTATAGGCATAATCAAGAATAGTCTCTTCATGTAAACCAGGATCCCTTACTATTAAATTCGGATCTATCCAACTCAAATCCCAATGATATAAAAATGGACTTTCTCTAGTAAATAATTTAATTGCTGTGGTTAAGCCATTTAATAAACTCATTTTAAATTCAAAATTTTTTTCACATTCTTCGAATAATATAGATAAATAAGTTATTATATATCTTCTTAGAGGATCTGTAGTGTCTTTTAATAGAGCTTCTACTGTACTAGGTTCATTATTACATTCTTGTAATTGTTTATAAATATAAACAATACTATCTCCCACATGATACATATGATTGAAAAATGGAACTATTATATCATATTCTCTTCTCCACTTTAAAGGTTCTAAGTACGGATTGAAATTGAAATGTCCTTCAAAAACAGATTCAAAAAATTCTTTGGCTAAATTGTATTGTACATCTATTTCTAAGGTTCTGTAAAAGAATAAAGTTTCCGGATAATGAATAGGAATGATTTCTTGAATTATACTTATAGCTTCAGGGGGGATATTGTAATTATGTAAAATTCCAGCCAAAAAAGAAATAATAGAAATACTCCCAAAAATGACGGTCATTATAGGAGAGGATGTAACTAGATTATAATTAGTTCCAATTTCAATTGTATTGAATGTTGCAGCTATGGTTTCAGGAGATAAATGTAAATTTTCATAAAACGAATACTCACTATTTAAGGGGTTTAAATGTAAATTAAAAGGTCCTGTATTTAATCCTTCTATTACTTTTTCTATATTAACTTGTAAATTATTTAAATAAGGTAAATTCATTAGAATTTTATATAGATTAGTTATATATTTAAATTTAACATATAAACTTTATATTTGTATAAATATCCTGAAAATAAATTCAAATATATGAAAATAAAAAAGAAAAATATAAAATATATGATATATATATATATATATATTCCGTTAAACTAAAAATGAGTCCAGATAGCTCAGTTGGTTAGAGCGAGGGGTTGAAAACTCCTAGGTCGGTGGTTCAAATCCACCTCTGGACAATTATCCTCAATAGCTCAATCGGTAGAGCGTATGGCTGTTAACCATAAGGTCGTTGGTTCAAATCCAACTTGGGGAGGTTGAGGCGAATATAGCTTAGCTGGTTAGAGTGTTAGATTGTGATTCTAAAGGTCGCGGGTTCAAGTCCCGTTATTCGCCTTTTGATGTTTAAACTCATTTATTAAGATACGGGTATGGTGAAATTGGCAGACACGTCAGACTTAGGATCTGAAGATTTTATATCGTGAGGGTTCAAATCCCTCTACCCGTATTTTATATTTTATTTGTTTTTTATGCCAAATATTAATAAATATAGTAAGACAAGACCTTATTTTTCTATGTCTTTTAATAAATATAATCTTTATAATTTAAAAATTTTAAATAAAACTACTTTGTTTGGTAAAAAAGTAAGAAAATTTAAAAAAAGGATGACTATTTATAAAAGACAGTTAATTGCTAAACAAAGATTACGTAAATATTACGGAAATCTTAAAGAAAGCCAATTTTATTCTTTATATAAAAAAGCTTCATTTTATAAAGGGGCACCTTCTAGTAATTTATTTATTTTATTAGAACGTAGATTGGATGTAATTTTATTTAGAGGAGGATTTGTACCTAGTATTTATTCTAGTAGACAATTAATTTCTCATGGTCATATATTAGTAAATAATAAAAAAGTAACTATACCTAGTTATATGGTTCAGAATAATGATATAATTACTGTTGCACCAAATTCTATAAATATAGTTAAAACTATTTTATCTAATAAATTAAATCCACCTATTAAAATGAAAAAATTTATCAAAAGATATGTAGTAGTACCTTCTTACTTAGAAGTAAATTATAATATCTTTTCTATTATTTTAGTAAAAACACCATCTACTAAAAAAATACCTTATCCTATTAAATTTAGTAAAAAATTAATAGATAAATTTTATAGTCGTTCTTAAATAATTCTATATTATCTTAATAATAATAAATAGCCCCGGTTAGGGGCTATTTTTTAAGATATAGATTTTATATAGAACTTTGATTGATCTTTTTTTATTTTATATTTATTATTAGATTTAACATTAGATAAGTTAGAGTTTAAGAAATTTATATTTTTTGTATTTAGGATAATTTGTTTTACTCTTTTAATTTTACTTAAACTTTTTTTAATTTTAAAAGGTAATCTTTTACTTTTTTTTCTTAATCTCATATGACTATAAACTCTATTTGCTTTAGCTGATTTGTAAAGTTCTTGTTTTATTTTAAAGATTTTACTTTTATCTTTAGTTATACTAATTAATTCAGAACTTAATTTATCTGCCATTGTTTTTTCTATACGTTCTGAAGAAATTTCAATAATATTTTTTATTGCTAAAAAATATTGTCTTTTATAATTAATAGGAGTGGGGATCTGGAATGTTCTTCCTCTTTTTATAGTAGGTTTAAGTTCGATATAAGGTAAAGCTTTTTTAATTGCAATATAAAATACTTTTATAGGATTTTGTTTGTGTTTGTATTTTATAATTTTAAAAGCATTAAATAATAAATTTTCTGCTGTAGATTTTTTACCTTTTTTCATTAAATAATTTACAAATTTTAATAATAAGTTTTTATTTTGTATTGAATTATTTAAATATATTTTCTTTTTTTTTATTGAATAAGTTCTAGACATTTTCTATGTATTTTTTGGTTTTTTAGTTCCATAACGAGATCTGCCGTTTCTTCTTTTTATTACAGAAGCAGTATCGTATTTACCTCTTATTATTTTATATTTTACTCCAGGTAAATCTTTAACTCTACCTCCTCTTACTAAAACAATAGAGTGTTCTTGTAAATTATGACCTTCTCCTGGAATATAAGCAATTACTCTAGTACCATTATAGAATCTAACTTTAGCTATTTTTCTTATAGCAGAATTAGGTTTTTTTGGTTTAGTTGTATAAACTTTACTACAAACTCCTTTTTTTTGAGGGGAACCTTTTAAAGCTGCTACTTTATTTACACGAACTTTATTTGTTCTCCCGTGTCTGATTAATTGATTAATTGTTGGCATTAAGTTATATATAGTTTATAAATAATATTATAAATTCGAGAGAGACGGGACTTGAACCCGCGACCTTTGGCGTGACAAGCCAATACTCTAACCAACTAAGTTACTCCCCCTTTCGATTTCTTTTTATATTTAATATAGAGTATATATATATATATTCATAATAATATATATTTATGCCCGGAAAGACTTGAACTTTCATCTGAGGATTCGTAGTCCACTATTCTATCCAATTAAACTACAGGCACTAATAACATATATAAGCGGGTATCAATTAATGGTAAATTGTTTGCCTTCCAAGCAAAATCTATGGGTTCGATTCCCATTACCCGCATATAAACTAAACATCAAACCATTTAAGCGAAAGAAGGGACTTGAACCCTCAACATTAACCTTGGCAAGGTTATACTCTACCTATTAAGTTACTTTCGCCATTATTCTTATATATATATACATTTCATATTTTTCTGTGTTTAGTAAGGCTAAATAACATAAAGGTAATGTATGGGACTGCAAATCCTTTAATGACGGTTCAAGTCCGTCTTTAGCCTTTCTATTTTATTAGATATTTATAAATTTGACTAGTATCCCCGTTTTTTTTTATCTATCTGAATTAAAGTATAGATTCATTTATTTTTTAGTTTCTTTTTTTCTTATTGTTATAACTGCTTATTTTTATTCAGAAGTTATTTTTTATTTATTGGCTAATCCTTTATTAAATATTAGCAACTCTCAATCTATATCTTTTATTTCCACACATGTTTCTGAAATATTTTTATCTTATTTGAAATTAGCAGGTTTTATTGGAATAGTTTGTTCTTTCTTTGTTTTTTTATGTCATGTTTATATTTTTTTGGCTCCTGGTTTATATAAAAATGAAAAAAGTTATTTATTTAATCTAATTTTGGTTTCTTTTTTTCTTTTTATCTTATCTTTTTTTTGTACTTATTATTATTTAATCCCTGTTATTTGGAAATTCTTTTTAAGTTTTCAGTTTATTTCTAGTGACTTAGATTTAAATTTAAATCCTAGAATATACGAATATATCAATATAACTTTGAAGTTATTACTACTTTTTTCATTTTCTTTTCAATTACCTTTAATTTTGAAATTACTATTAGATTTTAAGTTAATAAGTTTGAATTTTTTGGTAAAGAAAAGACATTTTTTTATTTTATTTTCTTTTATTATATCTGGAATTATTACACCCCCAGATATTTATAGTCAGTTTATATTAGCAATAACTAGTATATTTTTTTTTGAATTTACAATTTTTTTTAAATTATTTTCAAATTCTATTAAATAGAATTTTAGTTTATAAAAGGTTATGAAAATTTTGCCAACGAGAAATAAAAAATTATTTATAATATAATTACAATGTCATCATCAATTAAATTACATCCATTCCATTTAGTAGATCCAAGTCCATGGCCATTTGTTGCATCTGTAGGTTGTTTAGCTACAACAGTAGGAGCAGTAATGTATATGCATAGTTATGCTGGAGGAAGTATCTTATTACCATTTGGTTTATTAATGATAATAACAACTATGGCAGTATGGTGGAGAGATGTTATCCGTGAAGGAACATTTCAAGGTAACCATACATTAGAAGTTCAAAAAGGTTTACGTTACGGTATGATATTATTCATCGTATCTGAAGTATTTTTCTTCGTAGCATTCTTCTGGGCATTCTTCCATGCAAGCTTAGCACCAGCAGTAGAATTAGGAGCAGTATGGCCACCTAAAGGAATTGAAATTTTAAATCCTTGGGAAGTACCTTTATTAAATACAATTATCTTATTATCTTCAGGGGCTACAGTAACTTGGGCTCACCATTCAATTGTATCTGGAGATAGAAAAGGGGCTATTATAGGTTTATTCTTAACTGTTGCATTAGCTTTAATATTCACAGCTTTACAAGGTTTAGAATATTATGAAGCACCATTTACTATTGCTGATGGAGTATATGGTTCAACATTCTTCTTAGCTACTGGTTTCCATGGATTTCATGTTATAATAGGAACAATTTTCTTAACAGTATGCTTAGTTCGTTTAATTAGATACCATTTTACAAAATTCCATCATTTTGGATTTGAAGCAGCTGCGTGGTATTTCCACTTCGTAGACGTAGTTTGGTTATTCTTATTCGTAAGTATTTATTGGTGGGGATCATAAAAAGTAAAATTACTTTTTATGACACTAATACTGGAGTAGGAGGATTCGAACCTCCGCATGACGGGATCAAAACCCGTTGCCTTACCTACTTGGCTATACTCCATTAAAAAAGATAAGCAATATATAGATAATATATATATTATTATCTCTTTATTAAAAAATAAGAATGATTCAATTTTTACAAGACTTATTAATTGTTTTAAGTAATCCTACTTTATTCCCAGGAAATCCTATTTTTCCAGGAGGTCCTGGAGAAGGGGATTATCTAAATTTCAGAGAATTAAGAGATAGATTAAATCAAGATATTGCAGTAATAAATAGATTGTTATTGTTAATGGCAGGATTTACTCTAGCTCTTGGTTATTTCTCTGTTTATTTATATTTTTATAAAAATAATGTTGAATTGAATGAACTAATTTCAAATAGATTAAGTTTTTTAAGATCTTTATTTAATGTAGTAGTGGTAGATATTTATGGGGTTAGTATTTTTGATATTCACACTTTTCTTCCTATGATAAAAGCAGAGATATTTCAAATACCAGATTTTAATTCTTATATTGAAAACATAAGGATAAAAGTTTTGAATAATGAAATTATAGATAAAGGAAACCCTTTAGAATTTTCAATATATCAATTACTACTAACTGATTGCAAATTACATTCTAATTTGGATTTATTATCTGAAAAAAACTTTTCTATTTTAGTTAAAGAACCTTTAGTTAAATTATTAATCGAATTAAAAATAACATATAGTAAATTAGCTGTGGTTACTATTTTAAATTCTTAATTTTAATATTATATTAGATTAATAATATTTATTTGCTCTATTTATGTAAGAGAGGAAAGTCCGGGCTTGTTAACATAGTATTGGATAACAACCAACGAGGTCAACCTTAGGATATAAAAACGTAGTAAAATTTAGAATGTTCAGTTTTTTGTAACTTTGGTCATATTTTTATGGCTTTAAATAATTATTTGGTGACAAGTAATTATATTTTAATCTACTATAAGCTTATTTTAATTTTATGGAAACATAAATTTCAGATAAATGAATAAATAAATAGTTTTAAAAACTATTTACAGAATCCGGCTTATATTAATCTAATATACCTTAATTATACAAATATGTTTAATTTTGAATCAATGTTATTTTTTCTTTTTTCAAGTATAGCTTTGATTGCTTCAATTATGGTTATAAATGCTAAAAATCCTGTACATTCAGTATTATTTTTGATTTTAGTATTCTTAAATTCAGCTGGATTATTTATGTTATTAGGGGTTGAATTTTTAGCTATTACATTTATAATTGTTTACGTTGGAGCCATTGCTATTTTATTTTTATTCGTAGTTATGATGTTAAATATTAAATTGGTAGAATTAAATGAAAATATGTTACGTTACTTACCAATTGGAGCATTAATAGGATTAATTTTCTTATTCGAAATTTTTTTAGTATTAGAAAATAATTTAGTAACATTAAATTATGCTATTGATTCTAATAACTTAAATATCAATTGGGATAGTAAATTAACTAGTTTCACAAATATAGAATTAATTGGTAATATTTTATTTACAAATTATGCTTATTTAGTTTTAGTTGCTAGTTTAATATTATTAGTTGCCATGATAGGTGCAATTATTTTAACTTTATATATTCAAACAAATGTTAAAAGACAAGACGTTTTCAAACAAACTTCTCGTCATTTTTCTAGATCTATAATATTAAAAACATAAAATGGGACAAAAAACACATCCAGTTGGATTTCGTATAGGAATAAATAGAATGTGGTCATCTACATGGTATGTAGATAATACACCTGCTATAAGTAACTATGCAAATTTACTTCATGAAGATTTACAGTTACGTAAATTAATAAAAAATTACTTTTTAAAAAAAAACTTTTTAATAGACGAACCTATAATTAATAGAAAATCAAAAAAAATTCAAATAATTATTAAATTATATGATTTAAAAAAAAAACAGTCTATTAAATATATTTTAAAAAGTAAATATTTGCGTCAAGTTTTAAAGAAAAAATTAAATCTAAAAAAACTAGTATCTATTATTAGTAGAGCAACGTCCTGTGATGTTTCTATTAAATTAGGGTTTGTAAATACAAACAAAAAAATTCCTATTTCAAATGCATTAATTCTAGCACAATACTTAAGTAAAAAAATGAAAAGCCGTAAATTTAATTTAAGAAAACAACTTAAAATAATCAAAAACATAGCAAAAAAGAAAACATCTTCTATTAGAGGAATTGCTATTAAAATAAGCGGTAGAATTAGAGGTAAAGCTAGGGCAAATAGTATGGTTATGAAGGAAGGAAAAATTGCATTACAGTCTCTAAATACTAAAATAGATTACGGAACTTCAAAAGCTATAACAAAATTTGGAGTTGTAGGTATAAAAGTATGGGTTGCAATGAAAGATTAAGGGTTTAATTAATAAAATTTTAATATTTTAAATAAAGTAAAGAAAAATATTTACTTTATTTAAAAGTACTTCATTAATTATAAATATAAATTAATTAACATCCAATTACTTGGATGTTAATTAATAGTTTAGTTAACATGTTCTAAGATATTAGATACAGAAATATGCATTGGATCTATAAATAAGCTAGGGTATATTCCCATTAATAATGTTAAGAATATAAATGGTACAAAAATTACAAATTCTCTTTTATTAACATCATTAAAAGCTAAGATGTGATTTGTTAATTGTCCAAAAGAAACACGATTATATAACCAAATAGAATATGCCGCACCTAAAATCATACCAGTAGAAGCTAAGATTGTAATTAAACTATTGCTTTGGAAAGTTCCAACTAAAGTTAAGAATTCTCCTACGAAACTACTTGTACCAGGTACACTTATGTTAGCTAAAGTAAATAATAAGAAAATTGTAGCAAAAATTGGCATTGTAATAGTTAAACCTCTATAATATTTGATAATACGAGTTTTATATCTATCATATAATACCCCGATACATAAGAATAAAGCACTAGATACTATACCATGGCTTAACATTACTAAAAGACTTCCTTCTATACCTTGAACAGTTAAAGAGAACATACCTAATGTTACGAAATTCATATGTCCTACAGATGCATATGCAATAATTTTTTTCAAATCAATTTGTCTTAAAGTAGTTAAAGAAGTGTAAATAATAGCTATTACACTCATAGTATAGATTAAAGGAGTGAAATATATTGTAGCATCTGGGAACATAGGGATAGAGAAACGTAAGAATCCATAAGTACCCATTTTTAATAAAATACCCGCTAGTAAAACTGAACCTGCTGTAGGTGCTTCTACATGGGCTTCTGGTAACCAAATATGTACAGGTACCATTGGTACTTTAACAGCAAAAGAAGCGAAAAAGGCTAACCATAATAATTTTTGTTTCTCTACAGAGAAAGAAGAAGTTAATAAAATTTGAACATCTGTAGTACCAACTTGGAAATAAATAACCATTATACCTAATAACATTAATACAGAACCCAGTAAAGTATAAATAAAAAATTGGTACGCAGCATGTATTTTTCTTTCTCTTGAACCCCAAATACCAATTACTAAGAACATTGGTATTAAGATACTTTCGAAGAAAATGTAGAATAATAATAAATCTAATACAATAAAAACACTAATTAATAATGTTTCTATTACTAGAAAAGCTATTACATATTCTTTAATATATGTTTTAATACTATTCCAACTAGTTAAAAGACAAATAGGTATTAAGAAAGTTGTTAAGATTACAAAAAATAATGAAATACCATCAATACCTAAAGAAAAACTTAAATTAGAATAAGGAATCCAATCTATTTTCGTTACAAATTGAAAATTTGCTGTAGAATTATCAAAGTTAATCCACAAATATAAAGATAAAATAAAAGTTAATAATGAAATATTTAAACCAGTTTGTTTTATTTTAAGGCTATTTTCTTTTGGAATAAAGAAAATAATAATGCAACCAATTAATGGTAATAAAAATAAAAATAAAAGAATATATGAATCTAACATCTTATGAAATAGGCATTAAATCAAAAGCTAATAAAGCCCCTGCAATGAAAACTAACCAACCTAAAGATAAAGGTAAGAATATTTTCCAACCTAATCTCATTAATTGATCATAACGATAACGAGGGAAAGCAGCACGAACCCAAACGAAAGTAAATAACATAAAACAGATTTTTAATCCAAACCAAACTAATTCTAAGAAGTTTGCATCAAAATAAGCACCTATTAAAAGAGGCCACCATCCTCCTAAGAATAAAATAGTTGTTAATGTTGACATTAAGATCATATTTGCATATTCTCCAATGAAGAAGAATACGAATCCTACAGCAGAATATTCAACACTGTAACCTGCAACTAATTCTGCCTCTGCTTCTGGTAAGTCAAAAGGTGGTCTATTTGTTTCAGCTAAAGCAGAAATAAAGAACATTAAAAATAATGGAAATAGTGGTATTACAAACCAAATATATTGTTGATTTAATATAATTTGGATAAAATTTAAAGAACCTACGCATAATAATACTGCCATAACGATTAAACCTATAGAAACTTCATAAGAAATCATTTGAGCAGCAGAACGTAATCCCCCTAAAAATGCATATTTTGAATTACTTGCCCATCCTGAACATATAATTCCATATACTCCTAAAGATGAAATAGCAAAGATGTATAACATACTTATATTTAAGTCTGCAACTACCATGCTTTCTCCAAATGGTATTACAGCCCAACTAATAATACTTAAAGATAAAGTTAAAATAGGAGCTATAAAGAAAATACCTAAATTTGCATTTGCTGGGAAAACTGTTTCTTTAATTAATAATTTTAAAGCATCCGCAAAGGGTTGTAATAAACCCATTACTCCTACAACATTTGGTCCTACTCTTCTTTGCATAGCACCCATTACTTTACGTTCAAGTATAGTTAAATAAGCAACTCCTATTAATAAAGGAACTACTACTATTAATATTTTAACAATAATTGATAAAACTTCTAATAAATATGACATAAAATATTTAATTCTAAAAATATTTTTATTTCATCACGAATACGCTCTACAGGATTCGAACCTGTAACCTACAACTTAGAAGGCTGTTGCTCTATCCAATTGAGCTAAGAGCGTATGTTATTTTACTTTATCTAAATAATTTAAAATATGACCAAAACTGTGAGTTTCTGTAATAATTAAATTACTTAATATTTTTTTGTTTAATTTGATATTATTTTTTTTTAATTGATGTATAAATTTTGAATAATTTTGTTCCATTAATAAAGAATTTATTCTTTGAATAAATAATAATGAAAATAGACGTTTTTTTCTTTTTCTGTCTCTAAATTGATATTGTAAACTTTTAAGTTTTATTCTTACTTGACTATTTTTCATTTTATTCCCAATCTAACGCTCCTTTTTTCCATTCATAAATAAATCCTACAGTTAATATGAAAAGGAAAATCATCATAGTAATGAAACCTATTTCGCTTATTTTACTTAAAGTTACAGACCAAGGGAATAAGAAAGTAACCTCTAAGTCAAAAATAATGAATAAAATTCCTACTAAATAGAATCTAACATCAAATTTATGACGGGCGTCTTCAAATGGATTAAACCCACATTCATAAGGAGATACTTTTTCTGTATCTGCTTGTTGTACCGCTAATAAATAAGAACCTATTAATAAAATTAGGCATAATACTAACGCGATAACTATTGTAATAAAAACTGCTAAATATTCATGCATCATGATAAATTATATTAAACTGTAAAACACTAATGTTAATATGAATATAAAATACAATACAACATCTAAGATAGATGAAATAAAGTTAGATAATCCTATAAAAGTAATAAATAAAGTTAATCCTACGAACATTACGAAAGCATAATGATAGATATAACCACTTTGTAAATTTGTAATAATTCTTGTTAAATTATTAACTGTTTTTACAATTCCATAAGGACCTATTACCTCTACAATACCTCTATCTAAAGCTTTAAATGAGATATTATATCCGAAATCGAAGAAAGATTTAACTATAAAATCATTATAGATTTTATCAAAATACCATTTTTTACTTAAGAAACCATATAATGTTCTTCCTATATTAGATATTTTAAATTGATATAAAAATTTAGCATAAAAAGTATATAATACAAAAGCTAAGATAGCTCCTGTAATACTAAACATTACAGGAATTAATTTTATCCAAGCAGGTATAAATTCTGATTCTACTAATGACACATTATTTGGTAATGTGAATAAAGAATTACCCCAGAAATTTGTACCTAATCCAATTAACATATCTTTAGTTATATATCCTATAAAGATACTACCAAAAGCTAAGATAATTAAAGGAATAGCCATTAATAGAGGAGCTTCATGGCTATTTTTCATATATTCTTTATATCCATTTGGATCATTTAAGAAAGTTAAATATAATAAACGGAAAGAATAGAATGAAGTAAAGAAAGCAGAGATAGTACCTAACCAATAAGCAATTGTACCATCAATTGTATATTTAGCATAAGCTAATTCTAATATTACATCTTTAGAATAGAATCCTGTTAAGAATGGGAACCCCATTAAAGATAAAGAACCAATTAACATCATTGAATATGTGAAAGGTATTACATTTATTAAACCTCCCATTTTTCTCATATCTTGTTCATCATTCATAGCATGAATTACAGATCCTGCACTTAAGAATAAAAGAGCTTTAAAAAAAGCATGGTTCATTAAATGGAACATACTTACAGAATAGTTAGATAATCCACATGCAAAAACCATATAACCTAACTGGCTACATGTAGAATAAGCAATAACTCTTTTTAAGTCATTTTGAAGTAAACCTGTAGTAGCAGCAAAGAATGCAGTTAAAGCTCCTATGAAAGTAACTACAATTAAAGCATTTGGAGCATATTCAAATATAGGAGAAGTTCTAATTATTAAGAAAACTCCTGCTGTAACCATTGTAGCAGCATGGATTAATGCTGAAACAGGAGTTGGACCTTCCATTGCATCAGGTAACCAAGTATGTAATCCAATTTGAGCCGATTTACCTACAGCTCCTACAAATAATAAAATACAAATTAATGTTAATTTATCTACTTCGAAATTAAAGAAAATAAATTTTTCATTTGCAAAGAAAGGAGCAGTTGCGAAAACTGTTGCAAAATCTACAGATTTAAACACTAAGAATATAGCGAACATGGCTAAGCTTAGACCAAAGTCTCCTATTCTATTTACAATCATAGCTTTCATAGCAGCTTTGTTTGCTTGAATTCTTGTAAACCAAAAATTAATTAATAAATAAGAAGATAATCCAACTCCTTCCCAACCTACGAATAATTGTATGAAATTATCTGCAGTTACTAATATTAACATAAAAAATGTGAATAAAGATAAATATGACATGAATCTTGGTACATGTGGATCTTGACCCATATATTCAATAGAATATAAATGAACTAAAGAAGAAACAATAGTAACAACAATTAACATTACTACAGTTAAACTATCAAATATAAACCCCCAAGAAGCATATAATAATTCTGAATCTATCCAAGTTATTAAAGTAATATAACAAGGATTAGCATTTAAAGCTACTTCTTTGAATGCAATTAAAGATAAAATTGCTGTAAAAGAAACTAAGAAAGTAGTTATGAATTGAGCTCCTTTTTTACCTATATATCTACCAAATAATCCTGATACTATCGCACTAATTAATGGTAATAAAACTATCAATAAATACATATCCAATTATAAATTTAACCTCTCATTAAATTAATATATTTTACGGCTATAGTTCCTCTTATTCTATAATAAGCAACTAATATAGCTAAACCTATTGCTGATTCTGCAGCAGCTACAGTTAAAATAAAAAGAGAATATACCTGTCCCATAAGATCATTTAAACTTACTGAAAATATAATAAAATTAAAATTTATTGCTAATAATATTAATTCTAGGGACATTAACATTATTATGATGTTTTTTCTATTTAAGAAAATACCTAAAACACCGATAATAAATATAATCATTGCTACTGTTAAGTATTCTACTAAATTAACTATCATATACACATAAAATAATTAAAAATCAATATATGTAATTTTATACTATATAAGCTTACGCTTTAAATTTTTTAACTTCTACAGTTTTGTCTTCGATATATATACTTTATGTATAAAGTACTAAAATTTTTTTAACATAAAATAATGAATTATCTTGAATTATTTCAAAATGATTTAAAATTAATAATACCTGAACTTTTTTTAAGTACAGGTATCATAATTTTATTGGTAGCTGGCGTTCTTTTTAATAGAGAAAATACAGCACTTATTAGTAATATAAGTTGGCTTTCAATTTTAACATTAATTATTTCTTTATTATTGATGTTAAATCATCCGTTTGAAACTGAAATCGTACTAAATGGTATGTTATTAATAAATAATTTTACATTAATTATTAGTAGTATTATCTTATTTAGTTCAATAATTGTTTTATTAATATCTTTTGACTACTATAAAGATGAAAAAATCACAGCATATGAGTATAGTATATTAATAATGTTAGCAACATTAGGTTTAATACTTTTAATTTCATCTTATGATTTTTTAGCTTTATATTTAGCAATTGAATTACAAAGCTTAACTCTTTATGTTTTAGCTACTTTCAAAAGAAATTCGGAATTCTCAACAGAAGCAGGATTAAAATATTTTATACTAGGTGCATTATCATCTGGGATCTTATTATTTGGAATATCTTTAATATACGGATTAACAGGTTCAACAAATTATGAAACTATTAATCATTTATTAATTGGAGTTTCTCTTGAAAATAATGAAAACTTAATTGGATTATCAATTGGTATACTATTTATAGCAGTGGCTTTATTATTCAAACTAGCAGCAGCTCCTTTCCATATGTGGGCCCCTGATGTATATGAAGGGTCTCCTACAATAGTAACAGCTTTCTTTGCTATTGTTCCTAAAATCGGTATATTAAGTGTATTTATAACAATTTTCTTAGAAACATTCTATGGTTTAATTAATCAATGGCAACATATTGTAATTTTCTGTGCGATAACTTCTATGATTATAGGGGCTATAGGAGCTGTAACTCAGAAAAAATTTAAAAGACTTTTAGCTTATAGTGCAATAGGTCATATTGGATATATTTTAATCGGAATTGCTTCTGCAACACCTGAAGGTGTACAAGGATTATTATTATATATAATAGTATATATTATTATGTCTATAAATATTTTCAGTTTATACTTATCATTATATGACAAAAATACATTTATAAAAATAAAAAATATTTCAGAATTGTCAGGGCTTTCAAAAGAAAATGGGATATTAGCAATTACTTTAGCTATAGCTGTATTATCAATGGCGGGTATTCCTCCTTTAGCTGGATTTGCAAGTAAATTCTATATCTTCTTAGCCGCCATAGAATCATCAATGTATGTTTTAGCTATAATTGGTGTTTTAACAAGTGTAATCGCTGCTGTTTATTATATCCGTTTAATAAAAATAATGTATTTTGAAAATACATCTAATAATGTAAATTATAAAACAATTGATTTAAATAAATCTATTATTTTAGCTACAACATTATTCTTCATATTATTCTTCATGGTTAATCCTTCTTATTTATTAATATTAACACATGAATTAGCTTTAAATTTATCATTATAATTTATAAATGACTCGTTCAATTTGGAAAGGTCCCTTCATAGATAAAGCTTTACAATACGTTCAAAAAAAAGAAAAAAAAATTTGGTCGAGAAGATCTGTAATTTTACCATTTATGGTAGGACTAAAATTAGAAATCCATAATGGTAAAAAATTTATACCTGTTTTTATAAAAAAAGAAATGATAGGTCATAAATTAGGAGAATTTGCATCGACTAAAAAGTCTGCAATATATAAAAAAACAAAAAAAAAAAGATAAAATATAAATTTATTTATTTTACAATAAATTAGTTTATAAGTTTTATAAACTAACTATAACTATAATCAAACTCTTTTATTTATTATGAGTAATATATTACCTTGGGTTTATAGATGGATTTTTTCAACAAATCATAAAGATATTGGAACACTTTATATCATTTTCGCAGCTTTTGCTGGTATGGTAGGAACTAGTTTATCTGTTTTAATCAGATTAGAATTAGTAGGACCTGGTAATCAAATATTACAAGGTAACCATCAATTATTTAATGTAATCATTACTGCTCATGCTTTCGTAATGATTTTCTTCATGGTAATGCCAGCTTTAATTGGAGGTTTAGGAAACTGGTTTGTACCTTTAATGATCGGTGCTCCTGATATGGCTTTCCCTAGATTAAATAATATTAGCTTCTGGTTATTACCACCTTCATTTATTCTATTAATAGCTTCAGCTTTAGTAGAACAAGGAGCAGGTACAGGTTGGACAGTTTATCCGCCACTAGCAAGTATTCAAGCACACTCTGGAGGATCAGTGGATTTAGCTATATTTAGCTTACACTTAGCAGGGGTTTCTTCTTTACTAGGTTCTATCAATTTCATAACAACTATCTTCAATATGAGAGCACCTGGTATTTCTATGCATAAATTACCTTTATTTGCATGGGCTGTGTTAATAACAGCATTCTTATTATTATTATCTTTACCTGTATTAGCAGGAGCTATTACAATGTTATTAACAGATAGAAACTTCAATACTACATTCTTCGACCCAGCAGGAGGAGGAGACCCTATATTATATCAACACTTATTCTGGTTCTTCGGACACCCTGAAGTTTATATCTTAATTATCCCTGGTTTCGGTATTATTAGCCATGTAATTTCTACATTCTCTCAAAAACCTATCTTCGGTTACTTAGGTATGGTTTATGCTATGATGTCTATTGGGGTTTTAGGTTTCATCGTATGGGCCCACCACATGTTCACAGTAGGTATGGATGTAGATACAAGAGCTTACTTCACAGCTGCTACAATGATTATTGCAGTACCAACAGGTATTAAAATATTCAGCTGGTTAGCAACAATGTGGGGAGGTAGAATCAGATTAGAAACACCTATGTTATTCGCTATAGGTTTCGTATTCTTATTCACAATTGGAGGAGTAACAGGAGTAGTATTAGCAAATGGTTCATTAGATATTGCTTTACATGATACATATTATGTTGTTGCTCACTTCCACTATGTATTATCAATGGGGGCCGTATTTGCATTATTTGCAGGTCTATACTATTGGTTAGGTAAAATGACAGGATATAGATATCCAGAATTATTCGGAAAAATCCACTTCTGGACATTATTCGTAGGAGTTAACTTAACATTCTTCCCAATGCACTTCTTAGGTTTAGCTGGTATGCCTCGTCGTATCCCTGACTATCCAGATGCATTTGCTCCTTGGAATTATGTAGCTTCAATCGGTTCTATGATTTCATTAGTTGGAATATTTGTATTCATTTATGTAATTTACAGAACATTTACAGATAAAGTAGTATGTTCTTCTGATTATTGGAATTATGATGAATTCTATTTCTCATCATTTGGAAAAGACATTACAAAAACAGCTGCACATTCATTAGAATGGACATTAACATCACCACCTCCATTCCATACATTCAACGAATTACCAGCTCAATAACAAATTAAGGGGGTTATACCCCCTTAATTTATTTTTAAGGAGAGATGGCTGAGTGGCCGAAAGCATTGGTTTGCTAAACCAACGTATGTTAAAACATACCGTGGGTTCGAATCCCACTCTCTCCTTAACTTAAAAGGAACTTTATTAGGAGAGTAGTTCAACTGGTAGAATAATGGTCTCCAAAACCATCGGCTGAGGGTTCAAGTCCCTCCTCTCCTGCTTAATAAATATTAGATTAATGAAGTAGACCAATAAAAATACAGTGGGTGTATTGGGACTTGAACCCAAAACCAGCGGATTAAAAGTCCGATGCTCTACCAATTGAGCTATACACCCACTCAA
>Ga0182742_1002132_pt1 | contig 22759 bp, 17 predicted proteins | sample eDN5th37CBELigMG_FD_128880 | JGI IMG/M metagenome (GOLD analysis project Ga0182742, IMG submission 128880) | Enriched Miracle-Growth compost microbial communities from Emeryville, California, USA - eDNA 5th pass 37_C BE-Lig MG (version 2)... ... | reverse complement strand
GAAGTGGAGCGCGATCGGCGCGCCGCCCGCCGTTGCGTGCAGGGCGGCCACACCCTCGAGCACCGGCACGAACGCGGGGCGGAAGCGGGGATCGACCGGGCGGAAGCCGCCGATCTGCCAGCCGTCGTTGCGCGGCTCCGTCGCCCAGACCGGCGCGCGCTCCGGGTACAGGAGCGTCGCCTCCAGCCTGCCGCCGCGGCGCGTTGCCTCGACGCGCAGCGCGGTGGACGGCGCCACGGCGAAGGGCGCCGAGGCGAGCTCGAACGCCGCCTCGCTCCCGTCCACGACAGCGCGGCCGCGCGCCACGAAGCGGTAGTCGCCCTCGGGCAGATCGCGCGGCGGCTCGTAGCGCACGCGCCACAGGTGCGCGCGCACCGCTGCCTCGGGGGCCTCGCGCCAGGTGGGCGCAGCCTCGTAGAAGGTGGGCAGCTCCGGCCCGCGCAGGTTGGTCACCGGGATCCAGCCGCGGATCCGCACCGGCTCCCATCCCTCGGCGGCACGCCGCTCCAGCGCCACCTCCGGCGTCCCCAGCACCGGATCGCCGCCGTAGAAGGAGAAGGCGATCTCGCTCATCCGCTCCACCGCCGCCGGCGGCTCCTCGACGACGCCGGGCGCCGGGGCGGATCCGCTCGGCTGCACGGGCAGCCGATCCCAGCGCGGCTCCACCGCCGGGCGCACCGCCTGTCCCGCGCTGCCTGGCGCGCCCTCCAGCGCCTCCAGCGCGCGCAGGCTCTCGCCCACCACGTAGTCCGCGTAGCGCCAGCCCCAGAAGGTGATGTTGGTCTCCGAGCCACCGGAGAGCCAGTCGTCGGCGAAGAGGATGTAGCCGTCGTGATCGAGGCTGTAGCCCAGCGGGATGGCGTGGGCGTAGCCGCGCGCCGCTGCGCCCTCCCGCAGCGCCCGCCCCACAGCAGCGGAGGGCTCGCCGGGCAGCGCCAGCACCGCCAGATCGCCGAGCCGCGCCGCCGCCACCCAGGTCTCGTACTTGCCGCCGCCCTCCACCGCACGGCCCAGGCAGTCGAGCGAAGCGGGATCGCGCGGTCCGTCGCGGCAGCTTGCGTCGAGGAAGTGGCAGAGCATCGCGCCGTCCGCGGGGAACTCGCCGGCCCTGTAGCCGAGCCGCTTGGCATCGAGGGGCACGCGCCGGGTGACGAGGCGCAGGTCGATCGACGGCGCCGTCTCGATCCCCTCGTAGAGATCGAGCACGCTCGCCGCGAGATCCCGCCCCACCCGGACCATCCCCTGGCTGCCCGACAGACCGGCGCCGTGCGGGCTCGCCGAGGCGGCGGCGCCCTGGAGGAAGACGGCCACCACCGGCCGATCGAAGCGCCGCTCCACCTCGTATTCCACGTGGCCGGGCGCATCGACGCTCAAGGCCCGGCTGTCGTGGTCGTAGAAGGTGCCGTGGAGCGCGTAGTGGAAGAGGACGGCGATCGGTCCGCCGTCGGCCGCGTCGTCCACGCGGAGGACGGTGAGGGTGGTGTCGCGATCCCCCTTGCCGGTGATCCAGTCGTCGTGGCAGCGGCGGTCGCGGTTGGCGGTCTCGTTCACGCCCGCCGCCCAGCCGAAGCGCGCGGGGCGGAGCGATTCCAGCGCCGCGCCGATCGCCTCCACCACCGCGCCGGCGATCCTGTCGGTGCTCTCCGCAGAGAAGGTGTCGATGCCGTGGGCGAGCGCCGCGCGGTGGGCGGGCGGCTCGGCGGCGAGCATGGAGGGGCGCAGGCTCGTCCACGAGAAGCGCCCCGCCGATCCATGGGTGTGGCTGGCGTGGAGGAGGAGCTGCCCGTCGAGATCGGTGCCGAGCCGCTCCCGGGCGAGCTGCTGCACGCGGGCGGTCAGCTCCGCGGTGACGAAGATCGCGTCGATCTGGGCGAGGACGAGGCGCCGCGTCCCCTGCGCCAGAACCACCGCCTTGGCGCGCGGCGCCGACTGGAGCGAGCGGGTGGCGGGGAAGAGCTCGGCGAAGGGGCTGCCGGGATCGTCGGGCGGGTGGGGCGCGCCGATGGCGTCGCTCTGCAGGTAGCCCGCGTGGGAGTGGCCGACGGGGATGGGGAGGAGGGCCGTGGCGGCGCCCGCGTGGAGCTGCGACGGCCTGCCCTCGCCGCCGCACGCGGCGAGGAGGAGGAGCAGGAGGAGAGCGCGGACCATGGGGCGAAATTCGCCACCGCCCGCGCAGCCGCCAAGCGCCGTGCAACGGCTGCACGGCTACTCGAAGGGGATCGCCGCCACCTTGTCGCCGGTCGAGACGCCGAGGAGGTCCTTCGCCCAGCCGGGCAGGCAGATGTTGGGACCGTCGATGCGGGTGGGGGTCTTCACGCAGCGGAAGCGGTTCTTCGGATCCTTGCGCTCCACCGCCACCAGGCAGAACTCCATCTCCTGCTCGAGATCCTTCTCCAGCACCTTGCACTGGCGGAGCGCCCGGATGAGCGAGATGTCCTCGGTGCGCGCCTCGAAGTGCGGGCCGCCATCGAAGGGATCGATCCGCTCCACGTAGCGGAAGCCGATCCGCTCCAGCATCTTCTTCACGCCCTCGGTCTCCGGCCCGACGCGGCCGATCACCCGCTGCGTCCGCTGGGGGAAGAGGGTGGCGTAGATGTCCGAGGCGGGGAAGAGCTCCTTGATGAACTCCTTGTTCTGCCTGCTGAGGCGATCCGCCTCCAGGTAGGTCATGCCGGTGAACTTCTTCCCCAGCGCCTCCCAGAGGAGCGACTTGCCGTTGGGCAGCAGCGGCGGGAGGAGCTCCGCCAGCACCGTGTCGCGGAACCAGTTGCGGTGCAGCCCGATGAAGAGGAAGCGCACGAAGGAGAGCTGCTTGCCGGGCTTGCCCTGGCCGCGCAGCTCCGGGTGGACCACGAGGCCGCCGATCTCGGTGGGGCCGTCGTAGTTGTAGGCGATGGAGAGGACGGTGTGCTCGAAGTGCTTGTCTACCGTCGCCGAGTAATGCTGCCGCTTGGAGACCTCGAAGAAGACGTGGGGCGCCTCGAAGGTGCCGTGGCGCGCGATGATCATCGAGGTGCCGACGAGCTGGCCGGTGCGCGTGTCCTCGAGGACGAAGAGGTACTCGCGCTCGAGGGGATCGCGGATGCGGCCGGCGAAGGAACGCACCGAGGTGTCGATGATCGACTCGAGGGCCTTCTCGTCGTTGGGGAGGTTGACGGTGTTGAGGACCGCAGCGAGGCGCTGCAGGCCGGGCAGGTCGCTGGCGGCGACGTCACGAAGCAGGAGCATGGGAGCCTAGGCGCAGAGGTTTCGGATCAGCTGTGCATACCAGCGGGCGGCGGTCTCGATCTGCGCGACGCTCTGCCACTCGTTCGCGGTGTGGGCGTTGCCGGTGGAGCGGCCGGGGCCGAAGACGATCGCCTCCAGCCCCGCGGAGACGAAGACGCCACCCTCGGTGTTGGTGGGCTTGGCCTGCGGGGTGGGATCGAGGCCGAGGGCGCGGGAGGTCTCCATCGCCACGTCGCGCAGGCGGGACCGCGCCGGCAGGGCCATGGCGAAGTTGCTGCGCCCGCGCTCGATCTCCACCTCGACGCCCGCCTCGGCGCCGAGCCGGGCGCCGAGGGCGTCGAGCTTGTCGAAGATGTCGAGGGGATCGTGGCCGGGCAGGAGGCGCGCGTCGCAGACCACCTCCGCCGAGCCGTCCTCCGAGGTGTGGATCACGTTGTGGTTGCAGATCGCCACCGCGGGATCGAAGCGGGGATCCTCCAGCGGCTCGCGGTTGAGCACGTCGTCGCGCAGCGCCACGGCGAGGCGCCTGCCGAGGGCGATCGCCGGCAGCGCGGAGCGGCCGCCGCCCTCCACCTCCTCCACCGCGATCCCGTCGGCGCGGGCCGCCTCGAGGATCCGCTCGTTGAACGGCACCTCGATGATGCAGCGGGCGGGGATCTTGTTGGCGAGATCGCCGCCGTCCGCGCGCTCCGGCAGGACGCCGAAGCGGGCGCAGAAGGCGAAGGCGAGCTCGATGGCGTTCTTTCCGAGGTGCGGGGTGGAGGAGTGGGCCGCCTTTCCCTGGAAGGTGAGGCGGAGGCGCCGGGGCGCGCCGGCGGGCGCCTCCTTCTGCCGGAGGCGGACGTTGGCCACCAGGTAGCCCTTGTGGGCGTCGATGATCCGCAGCTCCGAGGGCTCGCCGCACGCCACCCACGCAGGGGTGAAGGGGCGGTTGGCGAGGAAGTGCTTGGCGCCCAGGCAGCCGACCTCCTCGGCGAAGGTGCCGCAGAAGGCGACGCGTCCTGCCGCTTCCGGCGGCGCCTCGGCGAGGGCCTGGAGCTTGGCGAGCGCGTCGAGCTTCACGTCGGCGACGCCCAGGCCGTAGAGCGTGTCGCCGTCCTGCTTGAGCACCCACGGGTTGGTCTCGGTCCAGAGATCGAGCGGCCCCGCGCCCACCGTGTCGGTGTGGGTGACGAGGAGGAGGCCGCCGTTCTTCGGGGGCGCGCCCTTCGGATGGACGATCAGGTTGGCCTGGGGAACGCCCAGGGCGACCGCCTCCTGGCGGTAGCTCTCGAGGCCGAGCGCGTGGGCGATCCCTTCCAGGACCGCGACCGCCTCGAGGTTTCCGTGGGCGGAGACCGAGTTGGCGGCGATCAGGTCCCGGGCGGCTGAAAGCAGGTCGAAGTTCATGGTCGGATTCCGTGTTCCGGGCAGCCTACCATAGGCACCGTGACAGCGGCGCGGCAGGTCCGGAGAGCCGCGTTGCGATGGAGGAGAGCGGATGCGCGCGGTGGTGCAGCGGGTGACCCGGGCGTCGGTGACGGTGGGCGAGGAGGTGGTGGGGCGGATCGGCGCGGGCCTGTGCGTGCTCGTCGGCGTGGGGCGGAGCGACGACGAGGAGGACGCGGCGGCGCTGGCGGAGAAGGTGGTGGGGCTGCGGATCTTCGAGGACGAGGGGGGGAAGATGAACCGCAGCCTCCTCGAGACCGGCGGGCGGTTGCTGGCGGTGTCGCAGTTCACGCTCTTCGGCGACGTGCGGAAGGGAAAGCGCCCCAGCTTCGTGGAGGCGATGGAGCCTGCGCGCGCCAACGCGCTCTTCGAGCGGTTCTGCGCCCACTGCCGCGCCCTGGGGGCGGTGGTGGAGACGGGGCGGTTCCGCGCGGAGATGCAGGTGGAGCTGGTCAACGACGGGCCGGTGACGATCCTGCTCGATACGAAGAAGCTCTTCTGACGCAGCGGGCCGGCGGCTCGCTCGGCGCTGGACGCCGCCCCGGCTCCGGTCCCATGGGCGCAGGACCGGCGCGTGCGCGAAGCGGATCGGCCGCGCGGTCGCGCGCGATGGCGACGCGACGTGCTTCAGCGCAGGCGGAAGCGGATCGGCGCGGTGATGCAGAGATCGCGTGCGGCGAAGGGCGCCGACCTGCGCACGACGCAGGAGGTGGCCGCCTCGTCGAGGAGGCGGGAGCCGCTCGAGGCGACGACGTCGATGCCGGTGGGGTGGCCGCTGCCGTCGAGGCAGAAACGGACCTCGACGGTGCCCTCGGTGCGCAGGCGCCTCGCGGTTCGGGGGTAGCAGCTCGCGGTGTGCCAGCGGAGGGCGTCGAGGATCGAGGCATCGCCGGCGCCTGCGCCCTGGCCCGTGCCGCTGCCATCGCCGCTGCCCGCGCCCGTGCCGGCGGTCCGCCCCGCGCCGCCCGCTGCCCCGCCGGCCGGGGCGTCTGCGCCGATCGCCGCTCCGCTCCAGGGATCGTTCGTTGCTCCGGCCGACGCTGCGGGGGCCGCAGCGAGCGGCGCTTCGCTCGCCGGATCGTCCGGCGCTGCCGGGATCGGGCCGTGCAGCGCCGCGTCCGTCGATTCGTGGGGCGCGATCGTGTCGAGCGGTGCCGCGTCCGCCGTATCGCTCGGCGCTGCGGGGATCGCAGCGAGCGGCGCTTCGCTCGCCGGATCGTCCGGCGCTGCCGGGATCGGGCCGCGCAGCGCCGCGTCCGTCGATTCGTGGGGCGCGATCGTGTCGAGCGGTGCCGCGTCCGCCGTATCGCTCGGCGCTGCTGCCGCGACGAGCGGCGCCGCCCGCACGGCATCGACACGAGCGCTTTCGAATGGGACCGCGTCCGGAGCAGGGGGCTGCTGCTGCGTGCGCAGCGCCTGGCGTGCGAGCGCGGCGGGGTCGGATCCTGGCGCACGCCGCGACGCATCGGCAGATGCAGCCGGGGACGCAGCCTTGTGCGTCGGATCCTCCGCGCCCTCGTTCCGTGCGACGCCCCCGTCCGCCCCGCCGCCGGGCGGCTCGCCCGCGAGCACCACCTCCACCAGGCGCGGCGCGGGGCGCTCCCGCGGCGCCGGCCGCTCCGCCGGAACCAGGGCGGCGAGCCCGAAGAGAGCTGCGTGGAGCGCTGCGCTCGCTGCCAGCGCGCGGGGAAGGGACGACACGGCGCGCACCCTACCGCAGGCGCTCCCGGCGATCATCCGCCGCGGCGGTCATCAGCGTCCGCGCAGGCGCAGGGCGGGCAGGAGCCACGGCTCCCCGCTGCCGGGGTGGACCGCCCGCACGAAGGGGACCTCGAAGACCTCCGCGAGCAGCGACGGGAGGAGCACCTCCCGCGGCGTGCCCGCGGCGACCAGCGCGCCGGCGCGGAGCACCGCCACCCGATCGCAGATCTCCGCTGCCTGGGCGAGATCGTGCAGCACGCAGATCACCGTCCCGCCCCGATCCACGTGCTCCCGCGCCAGCCGCAGCACCAGCTCCTGGTGGGCGAGATCGAGGTGCGCGGTCGGCTCGTCGAGGATCCAGATCGGCGCCGCCTGGACCAGCACCCGCGCCAGGTGGACGCGGCGCCGCTCGCCGCCGGAGAGGGCGCTCATCGGGCGATCGGCGAGGGCGGTGGCGTCGACCCGCGCCAGTGCCGCGGCGGCCCGCGCCCGATCCGCCTCGCCGTCGAGGCCGAAGGGACCGAGGTGCGGCGTGCGCCCCATCAGCGCCACCTCCGCCGCGGTGAAGGCGAGGTCGGGCGGCGGCTCCTGGGCGAGGAAGGCGATCTCCCTCGCCACCGCCCGGCGATCGAGCGCGCCGATCGGCGTTCCGCGCAGCTCCACCGCGCCGGCCGCTGGGGCGACCAGGCCGGCGAAGGCGCGGGCCAGCGTGCTCTTGCCCGCGCCGTTGGGGCCGAGCAGGCCGAGGAACGCGCCTTCGGTCACGTCGAAATCGACGCCGCGGATCGCCTCCACGCCACCGGGGTGGCGGAGGGAGAGGCCGCGGGCCCGGAGCAGGGGGGCGCTCACGGCGCCGCCGGCTGCCGTTCCGCCGGCCGATCGAGGAGGTAGAGGGTGACCGCGCCCGCCGCCAGCCCCGCCGCCACGCCGTAGAGGAGGCGCGAGGTGCCGATGGTGTCGAGCGCGTCGCTGCGCGTGGAGGCGAAGGGTTTGCCCTCCGCCTTGAGGTCGCGGGCGTCGTCCATGGTGCGGGACGCGTCGAGGTGGGTGGCGATCGCCGCCGCCAGCGCGGCGACCGCGGCGCCGCCGGCGACGTAGCTGCCGGTGCGCATCCAGCGGTGGGGCGCCTCCGCGATCGCCGGGGCGAGGACCAGCTCCACCTCCGCGAGGGAATCGGCGCGGATCGTCACCTCGCCGGTGGCGCTGCCGCTGGCGCCCCGCAGCTCGAGGCGGTGGGGGCCGGGCGCCAGCTCCAGGGGCTTCTCCAGCGGGAGCGTCGCCACCGCCTCGCCGTCGACGAAGAGCTCGCCCGCCTCGTTGGAGCGGACGAGGAGCCGGCCCCGCGGCGGCGCGAGGAGATCGGGCGGGAGGATCGCCGCCAGCTCCTCGCGGAGCGCCACCTCCCAGTCGGGACCCGGCTCCGCCCAGGTGCCGGACTCCGCCGCGGCGAGGTCGGAGCGGCGATCGACCAGGCGAAGCTCGAGGCCGTAGATGCCGCCGAAGCGGCCGATGCCGATGCCGAGGACCCAGCGCGCGTCGAGGGCATCGGCGATGGCGCGCAGGCAGCTCGCGTCGGAGCCGCAGGTGAGGGGATCGGGGCCTGCGGCGGCGCGGAGGGCCTGGCCCGCCTCCACGGGATCGAGGACGGTGGCGCCGCCCTTCCCCACCGCAGCGGAGGCGATGGCGGCGAGGCGATCGGCGAGGGCGCCGACGCCGACGGACTGGGTGATGACCACGGCGATCCTCCGATCGCCGTCCGCGCGGGCGGCGTCGGTCGCCGGAGCGGCCGCCTCTGCCGCCGCATCCGCGGGGGCGCTCCACGCCCGCACCGGCAGCGCCGCCACCGCGCAGGCGAGGGTCAGCGCCCAAAGGCGCGCCGGCGCGCCGCGCCGCTCAGCGCGCGAAGGCAAGGCGGCGCTCCTCGAGCAGGCGATCGAGTTCGTCGAGCTGTCGCTGCAGATCATCGTGGTGTCCCGGATCGTCGATGAGGCGCTGGAACTGCGAGTCGGTGGCGCGCACGAGGCCCGCGATGATCCCGCCGACCTGATCGGCGCCGTGGGTCCGCACCAGCGCTTCGTACTTGCCCATCACCCGGCGCCGCTGGGCGAGCAGTGCCTGCTTCGGATCGCGCCGCGGGGGGCGCTTCTGCGGCGCGGCGGCGGCCGGTGCGACGGGCGCGGGCTCGGGCCTGGCGGGAGGCGGTTCCCGGGGCGCGGGTTCCGGCGCCGGTTCGGCGGGCTGCGGTGCGGCGGCCAGCGGCGCGGGCGCGGGTACGATCGCCGGCTCGGGGGCCGCCACCGCCACCGGCGCCTCGACCCGCTGCTGCACCTCCGCCGGTGGTGCGGGGCGCGCCGGCGCTTCCTCGTTGCCTCCCCGTGACGCCACCACGATCCCGCCGAGCACGAGCGCCGCCGCCGCGCCCACGAGCAGACCCCGCCGGCGCGAGGGTCGCGCCGCCTCCGCAGCCTGCTGGCCCGCGTCGGAGCGCGTCGGGTCCACGAGCGCGGTCGCCTCCACGCGCGCCTCCGCCTGCATCGCCGGATGCCCGGCGCCTGCGACCAGGACGTCGCGCGGTGGCGTCGCGGCGATGCTCGCATCCGCGCCGATCGGCGCGGCATCTGCACCGGCGATGGCGAGTCCCGGCGGCGGCGTGGTTTCGCCGCGCGCATCGCCGTGCGGCACCTCGTTCGCGCCTGAACCGACGAACCCACGCGGCGTCGCGTCCGCACCCGCGCTCGCCTGCGCGGCGCCCTCGCCAGCGAACACCACGCCGCGCGGCGGCGTCGCAGCGCCGCCCCCGGGCAACGCGCCCTCGCCCGCGGCATCCGGCCCATCCGCCTGCGCAGCGCCGAAGACCGCCTGCGGCGTCCGCTCGAGCCAACCCGCGCCGGCAGGCGCCCCGCGCGGCGGCGTCTCGCCGTCCTGCAGGCGCTCCGCCCCCGCCTCGACCCGCGGCCGGAGGTGCGCCGGCATCCGCGCCGGCGGCGTCGGTCCGTCCTGCACCGCCCAGCCCGCCTCGGTCGCGCCGGGCACCTCCACCTCGACCGCCACCCGGTGCACCGGGATCGGCGTCGGCGGCGTCGTCTCCTGCCGCGGCACGCTCGGCGGACGCCAGCCCCGCGCCGAGGCGCTCTCGTACCAGGGCACCCCGCGCGGCGTCGAAGTGGCCGCCGCCGCAGCGGAGCGGAGCGCCGCCGCCCCGTTGCTCCTGTCCCGATCCCACGGGACCACCTCGCCCGGCGGAAGTGGCGCGGCCAGCCGCGGTTCGGTGATCGCTCCCGCGTGGCCCGGCGGCGCCGCCCCGGTGGCGAAGGGTTCCCCGGCCGGCGGTGCCGCCCGCGTCGCCTCGTCCGGCGGCACCGCGGCGGGATAGAGCACCGCCTCGCCCCCGTTGAGCGAGGCGAACCACGCCCGCTCCCTGGCGTAGTCGTCGGCGAAGGTCCGCAGCAGCAGATCCGCGAGGAGCTCCGGCCCCGCAGCGGGCGCCACCTCCGCGAGGCAGGCGGAGAGCGCCGCGCGCATCTCCTCGGCGCTGCCGAAGCGCTGCGCCGGATCGATCGCCAGCGCCCGCGCCATCGCCTGCGCGAGCGACGGCGGCACGTCCTGCGCCAGCCGCTGGATCGGCGGGATCCGCGGCGTCGCCGCCCACTCCACCACCTCGGCGGGCGCCGCCTCCTCGAAGGGATTCCAGCCGGTGATCGCCTCGTAGAGCACCACGCCCACCGCGTAGAGATCGGCGCGCCTGTCGAGGGGGAGGTTCCGCGCCTGCTCCGGCGCCATGTAGTGGAACTTCCCCATCACCACCGCGGGATTGCGCTCCGGCTCGCTGATCCGCGATCGCGCCAGCCCGAAGTCGATCACCTTCACCTCTCCCTCGTAGGAGAGGAGGACGTTCTGCGGCGAGACGTCGCGGTGGACGAGCCCCAGATCGTTGCCCGCCTCGTCCTTCTTGCGGTGGGCGTAGGCGAGCGCCTCGAGGATCTTCACCGCCACGTAGAGCGCCGCGTCGAGGGGGATCCGCCTGCCGGAGGCGCGCATCCGCTGCATCAGCCGGCGCAGATCCTTGCCGTCGACGAACTCCATGGCGATCCACCACTCGCCCGCTTCCTCGCCGCTGTCGTAGACCTGCGCGATGGAGCCGTGCTGGAGCTGGATCAGGGTGCGCGCCTCCTCGCGGAAGCGCGCGGCGAAGCCGGGATCGCGCGCCAGCTCCGGGAGGATCTTCTTGATGACGCAGAGCTTCTCGAGGCCGCCGGCGAAGCGGGCGCGGGCCAGGTAGATCTGCCCCATCCCGCCTGCGGCGATCGGCGCGAGCAGCGTGAACCTGCCGAACTGCTGCGGCTGGAAGGGGCGCAGGCCCCCGCTGCTGCGCAGGGTGCTCAAGCGGCCCGCTCCTCGCCGACCAGCTCGAGCACCCGCACCGCGCAGGTGCGGCCGCGGAGCTGGCGCAGGCCGAGATCGCAGGTGACGAAGCCGGGCCCCGCCGCGGCGAGGGTCGCCTCGCCCACCACGATCTGCCCGGGGCACGCCTCGCCCACCAGGCGGGAGGCGACGTTCACCGCGTCGCCCACCGCGGTGTACTCGAGCCGCTCGTCGCCGCCGACCGTGCCGGCGAGGACGCGGCCGGTGTTGATCCCGATCTTGAGCCTGCAGCGCTCGTCCTCGGGCCAGCTCTCCATCATCGCCGCGAAGTCGGCCCGCATCGCCAGCGCCGCCCGCAGCGCCCGGGCGGCGTCGTCCCCCCGGGAGCGCGGCGCGCCGAAGATCGCCATCACCGCGTCGCCGATGAACTTGTCCACCGTGCCGCCGAAGGCGAAGACCACCCGCGCCATCCGCTTGTAGAACTCGTCGAGGAGCGCCACCACCCGCGCCGCCGGGAGCCGCTCGGTGAGCTGGGTGAAGCCCGAGATGTCCGCGAAGATCAGCGTCGCCTCGCGCTCCTCCATGTGCGGACCTTCGGCGAAGTCGCGGACCAGGTCCGCGGCGAGGTTGGCGCCGAGGAAGCGGGCGAGGCGGAGGCGGAGCTGCTCCTCGCCGGCGGCGCGCTCGCGCAGGCGCTGCTGCTCGATTCCGGCGCCGGCGAGGTGGGCGAGGGCGGCGATGGCGTCGACGAGGGGCTGCAACGCCGCGTCGTCCGCCTGGCGGGTGACGTAGATGTAGCCTTCCACCTCGCCCGCGCGCAGCAGGGGCGCGCAGATCACCTGGGAGAGGCCGTAGTGGAGCACGCTCTCGCTGGTGGAGAAGCGCGCGTCGCTCGCCACGTCCTCCACGCAGAGGGCGGCGCCGGAGCGCATGCACTCGTCCACCACGCTGCGGGAGATGGGCAGCTCGCCCTCCACCAGGCCGCCGCGGTGGCGCACCACGGGTGCGTCGTCGCGGAGCTGCACCACCACCGTCCGCGCCCGGGCCATGTCGAGCACCAGCTCGGCGAGTTCCTCCAGGAAGCCGGCCAGCGAGGCGGCGGAGGCGAGCCGCTCCGACACCTGGTAGAGGAGCACCAGCGCCGCCACTTCCGGCCGCTTGTCGAGGGCGTCGAGGGCGCGGGCCTGCCGGATCTGCTCCAGCGAGATGCTCGGCTCGCGGCGCACCAGCACCGTGCGCTCCCCCTCGCGCGCGCCGGGCTTGCGCACCACCACCCGGTTCTCGCCGAACTGGATCACGTCGCCCTCGCCCAGCGGCATCGGGCGATCGATCACCACGCCGTTGACGGTGGTGCCGTTGCGGGAGCCGGCGTCCTCCACGACGAGCTCGTCGCCGCGCACGAAGAAGCGCGCGTGCCGACGCGAGACGAGCTGGCCCGCGAGGACGATCTGGTTGTCGTCCCCCCTGCCGAGCATCGTCTCCCCCTCCGGCAGCTCGTACGGGGTGTCGAGGTAGCCGGGGCCGTTGAGGACGATCTGCCACATAGCGAGGTCTGGCGCCCCCAGAAGGCGCGTCGGCGTTCGGCGCCGGACGGATGGTGGGTCGGTCGAATCCGCGCGGATCGTACCCGACCCCTGCGGGGTGTCAAACGGAGCGCCGGCGGAGGAGGAAGAGGAAGAAGGGGCCGCCGGCGAGGGCGGTGAGCGCGCCCACGGGCAGCTCCGTGCCGAGGGGCACGAAGAGCGCGCGGGCCGCGGTGTCGGCGAGGACGAGGAACGCTGCGCCCCCCAGCGCGGAGGCGGGGACGAGGAGGCGCTGGTCGGGGCCGAGGAGGAGCCGCGCCAGGTGGGGGACCAGCAGCCCCACGAAGGCCACCAGGCCGGTGAGGGAGACGGCGATCGCCACCGCGAGGGAGGCGGCGAGGAAGACGGTGCGGCGGAGCCGGCCCACGTCGATCCCCAGCGAGGCGGCGCCGTCGTCCCCCAGGGCGAGGAGGTTGAGCCCCTGCCCCTGCGCGGCGAGGACCGCCGACGCGGCGAGGGTGGCCACCGCCGCTGCCGCCAGCGTGCCCCAGCCCTCGTACCCGATGGCGCCGGTGAGCCAGAAGAGGAGCTCCTGCGCCTGCTCCGGTGAGACCACCGTCTTGAGCAGGGTGATCAGCGCCGCGGCGAAGGAGTTGAAGATCACGCCGGTGAGGAGGGTGCGCGCCGGATCGAGGCGCCCGTGGCTCCGCCCCGCGGCGAAGGCGAGGAGGGTGGCGAGCGCGGCGCCCGCGAACGATGAGGCGGCCACCATCCCCGGGAACGAGAAGAGGAGGCCGCCGCCCACCAGCGCCAGCGTGCCCCCCAGCGCGGCGCCGCCGGAGACGCCGAGGACGAAGGGATCGGCGAGCGGATTGCGCAGCAGCCCCTGGTAGGCGGCGCCCGCGGCGGAGAGGCCGAGACCGGCGATCGCCGCGAGGGCGAGGCGCGGCAGGCGGAGGCCGAAGAGGATCCGCCCGTCGAGGGAGGCGGGATCGGAGAAGGCGCGGAGGAGATCGATCCGCTCGGCGCCCACCGTCGCGGCGAGGAGGATCGAGGCGGCGAGCAGCGCACACAGGAGCGCCATCGTCGAGGCGAAGCGCGTGGCGGTGAAGCGGCGGTGGAGCGCCGGCCGCGCTGCTGCGGTGATCATCGCGCCGCCACCTCCGGGTGGAGGAGGCGGGCCAGCTCCTCCAGCGCCTCGAGCATCCGCGGCCCGGGGTGGAAGAAGCCGGGGGAGGAGAGGGTCCGCACCCGCCCCTCCCAGCCGGGCAGCGGCCTGCCCGCGCCGTGGCCGCCGGTGGCGTCGATCACCAGCGCCGGATCTGCGGCGAGCGCCGCCTCCGCGGAGAGGGTGGGGTAGGCGCCCGCGGCGATGGCCGCCACGTTCTCGCCCCCGGCCGCGTCGAGGAGCTCGTGGGCGAACGAGCCGGGGCCCGCCACCACCAGCGGCTGCCAGCCGTAGACGAGGAGGACCTTCTTCCGCTGCGCGCCGGCGACCCGCGCGCGCACTGCCGCGATCCCCGCGCGGATCTTCGCGGAGAGCCTCTCGCCGCCGCCGGGATCGCGCAGCGCCGCGCCCACGGCGCGCACCGAGGCGAGGGTCTCCTCCACGTTCTCGAGGGGCAGGACGAGCACCGGCACGCCGAGGCGGGCGAGCTGCTCCACCGCGCCGCGGTTGCCCGGCGAGGGCTGGACGAGGATCAGGTCCGGCGCGAGGGCGAGGATCGCCTCCGGCGCGGGATCGAGGAAGCCGCCCACCCGCGGCAGCTTCTCCACCTCGGGCGCGTCGTCGTAGCGCGACACGCCCACCAGCGCGCCGCCCGCGCCGAGGTCGAGGACGATCTCGGTGAGGGACGGCGCCAGGGTGACGATCCGCTGCGGCCGCTCCTTCGGCGCGGATCCCAGCCAGCGGGGCTCCGCCGCGACGGCGAGCGAAGCCCAGAGAAGGGCGCAGGCGAAGACGAGCAGCCGCAGCGTTCGCATCACGGGACCACGAGGACGTCGGTGTTGAACTCCCAGGCCGCCTCGGGGCAGACGTCCACCTTCTCGATCGTCGCCTCCTCGCCGCTTTCGTCGATGGCGAAGAAGCCGCGGCCCGCCGCGTCCGCCACGTAGACGAAGCCGGGGCGGCCCTCGTCGAGGGCGACGCGCGCCGGTGCGCCGCCGGTGGCCAGGCGCCGCACCACCTGCGCGCTCTCCGCATCGACCACCGCCACCTCGCCGCTCACGTAGGAGTCGGTGCAGGCCACGTAAATCTCCGTGCCGCGCACCGCCATGAAGCCGGGGTTGGTGCAGGTGGCGCCCAGATCGATCATGCCCCTCTCACCGCTGCTCCGCTCGAAGGTGGCGAGCCTGCCGTTGCCCGCGGGCTGGTAGTTCTCGTCGAGGTTGTTGAGGCTGACGTAGACCGTATCGCCCACCACCGCAACACCGGTGGGGTAGGGGGTGCCCTCCACGCCGGTGGTGTCGAGCTCGATCGGCTCGCCCGCCACGCCCAGGTTGCCGCTGAAGTCGACGGAGTGGAGCCGCGAGGAGAGCCAGGAGGAGATCCACAGCGTCCCGGACTCGTCGAAGGCGCCGCCCATCGGGTTGACGCCCGCGCCGAGCGCGACCTGGTCGGCGGTCTTCGGCGCGGCGGGATCGGTGAGATCGATCACGTGCACGAGGTTCTCGCCGGAGGAGATGACGTAGGCGCGCTGGCCGCGGACGAGGATCTGGTTGGGCACGGTGGCCACGGTGATCTCGCCCACCTTGCCCATGGTGGCGCGGTCGAAGACGTAGAGCACGTTGTCGAGGCCGCCCGCGGCGAGGACGTACGAATCGCCGAGGAGCGCCAGCGCCTGGGGGCTGTCGATGCCGGTGGCTCGCGGGCTGACGATGGTGTTGCTCGCCTTGATCAGCGGCACCACGCTCCCCTCGGTGGCGCACGAGGCGTAGAGGTCGCCGAGGGCGCAGACGCCGCCGAGGCAGGAGGTGCCGTCGGGGCAGGCGTTGCCGCAGGCGCCGCAGTGATCGGCGTTGGTCTCGGTGTCGACGCAGAGCTCCTCCTCGCCCACCGCGCAGAGGGTGCCGTCGCAGCCCTCGCTGCAGGCGCCGTCGACACACTGCTGACCGGCGGCGCAGGCGTTCCCGCAGGCGCCGCAGTTGCGCACGTCGTTGTCGAGGTTGGTGCAGGTGTCCTCGCAGGCGGTCTGGCCGGGGAGGCAGGCGCAGCCGCCGTCGATGCACTGGAAGTCGCCGCCGCAGACGATGCCGCAACCGCCGCAGTTGAAGCGATCCACCGCGAGGTTGGTGCACTGGCCGCTGCAGACGGTGTTGCTCTCCGGGCACTCGGCGGCGCCCTCGGTGCAGGCCGCGAGGAAGAGGACGAAGAGGAGCGGCAGGAGCCGCAGGACGGTCGCTTTCACGGAGTCTCCTCGAATGGCGCCGCGGCCCGGGGGGAGTGGGCGCGCAGCGTGACGGTGAACGCCCTGCCGGGCTGGGGGAAGCCCAGCTGATCGCGCAGCAGCGCGTCGAAGGCGTTGTCGACCTGGGCAGAGAGCCAGAGGGCCCAGGGAACCTCGGTGATCCTGTAGCCCGCGCCGGCGCGGACGATGGTGCCGCCGGGGAGGCTGTCGGTGTTGGCGCGGTTGATGTACTGCGACGACTGCCAGCTCCCCTCGACGAAGGCCTCGTAGTCCCCCTCGCGCGCCGCGGCGCGGCCGTGGAGCCGGTAAGGCGGGCGGAAGAAGAGCTCGTTGCCCAGGTAGCGGGGATCGTCGCGCAGGTTGCGGGTGAGCATGAGGCTGTAGCCCGCCGAGAGGGTGAGCCAGCGGAGCGGGTGCCAGAGCGCCTCCACCTCGCCCCCGTACACCTCGGTGTCGTGGAGGTTGAAGGGCTTGCTGATCCCCAGGCTCAAGGTCTCGTAGAGGATCAGATCCTCGGTCCGCGCATAGAAGCCGGTGAGCTGGAGCAGCGCGCGGGGGAAGCGGAGGACGAAGCCCGCGTCGGCGGTCCAGCCGGTCTCCGGATCGAGATCCGGGTTGGCCTTGACCAGCGCCTGCTCCATGTAGAGCTCGCCGAAGGTCGGGGCGCGGAAGGTACGGCCCCAGTTGGCGCGGAGCTCGAGGAGCTCGATCGGGCGCCAGGCGGCGCCGATCCGCGGCGAGAGCCCTTCGTGATCGCCCACCCGATCCCAGCGGAGCGCGGGGGCGAGAGTGACCGAGCTGCCGAGGTAGATCTCGTCGGCGAGGCCGAGGGCGAGGCGCTCCCGCTGCCGCGTACCGTGGTAGGGGCTGTCCAGCCAGTCGCTGCCGACCTGCGCCTCCGCCCGCACCAGGTTCCACCCGACCGGCGCCGCCTCGCCGTGCAGGCGCGCCGCCAGGGCGTTCTCGATCTGCCAGGGCTTGCCCGCACCGGACGCCGCAGGCTGCGAGACGATCCCCCTGTTGGCGCCGTCGGACCAGACCGCCATCTCGTCGTGGCGGAGGGAGACGCCGGCGCCGAGGAGGAGATCGGCGGCGGGCCTTCCCTCGATGCGCACGGCGGCGAGGAGGCGCCGCTCGTCCCTGCGGTGATCGTCGGGGAAGTAGAGCGTGCCGGGCAGGCCGCGCTCGCCGAGCCAGCCATGGAGGAGCCCGTGGGCCTCCGCGTCGTCGCCGAGGGCGAGCCGGCCCTTGAGGAGCGCGCCCGCGCCCTGGTCGTCGTTGTTGGCGAGGGGATCGCGGGTGGTGTCGGCGGCGCCGTTGTGGCGGGTGGGATCGAACGCCGCCGGGTAGTCGCCGTCGCTGCGGCGCAGGGTGATCGCCGCGAGGCCGCTCGCCGTCTCGCCTCCGCCCCAGGCGGCGCCGGCGAAATCCCAGGTGCCGAAGGAGCCGTGGGAGAGGGTGACCGAGCCGCCGCTCTCGCCCCGCAGCGCGCGGGTCTCGAGGAGCGCCACCCCGCCCAGCGCACCCGCGCCGTAGCGGGCGCCCTCGTTGCCGCGGAGGAGGGTGATCCGCTCGAGGAGGCTGGCGGGGATGGTGCGGAGATCGATGCCGCCGCCCGCGGCAGCGTTGAGCGGGATGCCGTCGAGCAGGACCAGAGACTGGTCGGAGGAGGCGCCGCGGAGCATCAGCGTCTGGGCGCCGGGGGCGTGGTGGATCCGCGTGCCGGGCGCCTGGAGGAGCAGCTCCGCCACGTCGAGCTTCTGGCCGTCGAAGGCGCGCGTCTCGATCACCGTGCCGAAGCCGGTGGGCTCCTCGGCGACGGTGGGCTCCGGGGGCGGCGTCGGCTCCGCGGTGGCGGTCACCTCCACCGGCCCGACGCGCACCTCGCGATCGTCCTCCGCCCGGGCGCGCATGGGCGCCAGCACACAGGCGGCGATCAGGGCGGCAACGCTGGCGAGCTGGCCCCTCCGCTGCGAACCACGCCGCGGATCCGGCCGACGGGCGACCATTTCCACTCCGCCATCCCGTCCCCACGCGGGATTGCGACCGCGGCCCATCGCTGGGCCACATCGGAAGCGCGCCGCCGCGACCACCGCGGCGTGGACGTGCGCTCCCTCGTCGAACCGTCGGGCAGGTTTCCTGGCTCCCGGGGGCAGGGCTTTCGCCCTGCGGATCCTCCGACCTTCCCCTCCCGGCAGGGAGAGTGGCCACTACGCTGGAGGCTCCACGACCCGGTTACAGTGGCGGGACCGCGCCGGATTCACACCGGCTTCCCTTTTCCCCGCGCGTCGCGCGGGCACCCACGGCTTTCCGTCCGGCGCGCAACCTAGGCGAGCGGCCGGCCTTCCGTCAAGCAGGCGACGGGGCCACCGCGGGCCGGCCCGGATGGGAGCGTGCTACGCTCCACCGCCGAGAGGGGGACGACCATGCCGATTCGCATGCACTTCGAGGAGCAGATCGCCGCGCCGCCCGAGCGGGTCTTCCAGGCGCTCACCGACGTCGAGGCGGCGAAGGCGTGGATGCCCAACCTCGTCTCCATCGAGTGGGTGGAGCAGCGCGCGGAGGGCGTGGGCTCGCAGTTCCGCGAGACGCGCAGGATGTTCGGGCGCGAGGCGACCGAGCACTTCGAGGTGGCGGCGCTGGAGCCGAACCGGATGGTGGAGCTCTACGTCGACGGGACGAAGGGCACGTCGGGCAAGGGCTGGTACCGCTTCCGCTACCACCTCGAGCCGAGCGGTGGTGGCATCCGCCTGCGCCTCGACGGCGAGATGGGCGGCATGGGCCGCATCGGCGAGCTGATCGGCAGGCTCTTCGTCGGCATGTTCAAGAAGGCGATCGCCCGGGACATGCAGGCGATGAAGCGGCACCTGGAGCGCGGCGCCTAGGCCGAGCTGCGCGCCTCCTCGAGCGGCGCGCCGCGGGCGCGCGCGAGGAGCCAGCCGCGCAGCTCGGGCCAGAGGGTCTCGCGGTGGGTCTGCCGGAACGGGCCGAAGTGGCCCACCTTCCGCACACCGAGATCCCGCGCCCGGACCAGCACCAGCTCCTTCCGCGCCCGGGGGTAGAAGTCGTAGAGCGCCTCGACGGTGCGCGGCGGCGCGTAGCGATCGTCCTCCACCGCGTAGAAGCGCATCGGGCCCTCGTAGTCGAAGTGGTCGATGCCCCGCTCGCGCCTCGCGAAGCCGAGGATGTACTGCGGGTCGCGCCCCCACGCCGCCCACTGCCGCGCCACGCCCACGGGGATGTCCTCGCCCTGGCCGAAGGTCGACATCGGCAGCCTGCCGAAGGCGCGGGTGAGCAGGGGGATCACGCCGTGGTAGAGCACGCCCACGCCGAGCCGCCCCGGCAGCGTGGGGAATCCGCGCCAGTAGACGCTGTGGCTCGCCACGAAGAGGGTGGCGCGCACCTCGAGGCCGCGCACCAGGCCGAAGAGCTGGCCGCCCACGCTGTGGCCCAGCCAGAGCAGCGGCGCGCCGGGGGCGTGGCTGCACAGCTCCCGCGCCGCGGCGGGGAGGTCGAGGTCGGCCCAGTCCTGCAGCCGCCCCGGGTGGCCGCGCAGGTCGGCGGGCCGGGAGTCGCCGACGCCGCGGTAGTCGAAGGAGAGGGCCTGCAGCCCCCCGGCGGCGAGATAGCGCCCGAACGGGGCATAGTAGCGGCGCGGCACGCCCAGGGCCGAGGCGATCAGCACCGCGCCCACGGGCGGCGTCGCGGGGCAGTAGAGGTCGCCGACGAGCGGGTGGCCGTCGCTGGCGCGGAAGCGGATCGTGCGCCCTTCCTGTGGGTCGGAGCGGGTCATGGAACGGGGCCTCCGCGGGCGATTGTGGCATCGCTTCCCCCCCGCCGCCAGCCGCCCCTTCGCAATTCTGTGGACCCGGCGGCGTGCCGGTGTAGTTTCACCGCATTCAACGAGTTGTGTTCATCCCGGAGTCCCCATGGCGCGTCTTCCATCGCTCCTCCTTGCCGTCTCCCTCCTCGCCGGCTGCGGCTCGTCCGGTTCGGACGAGCCGGCGGCGGAGCCCGAGCCCGAGGCCCCGCAGGAGGAGGACTACCTGCCCGAAACCTCCACCATGAAGATCGGGGACGCACTGGAGGCGGGCGAGATCGATCTCCAGCGCGCGACCCTGCTCCACCTCTACGCCCAGTTCTCGCCGGAGCGGCTGCCCGCGGCGTTCCTCACCGACGCTCCGACGTACGGGCCGGTCGACACCACGTGGGCCCTGCGTGCGCTGCGGACCATCGACAGCTACTCGCCCGAGGAGCAGCAGGACATCCGCGCGATGCTCTCGCCCCCGGACAGCCCCGACTTCGGCAACTTCGGATCCCGCGCGCTGCGCGGCGCCGGCGAGACGAAGCCCACGTGCAGGCAGTCGTTCATGGTCGGCAGCGAGTCGCTCACCATCGGGACGCCGATCGACACGCAATACTTCCGCTTCAAGACGATGATCCCGGTGAAGGAGGGCGTGGATCGCCAGCTCGAAGTGCGCGAGCGGCTGGCGAAGGCGCTCGCCGCCCCGGTGAAGAACATCCCCGGCAGGACGCCCGCCGAGCTGCCGCTGGGGGACTACTTCGACCGCGTCTTCGAGCTCTTCCTGAGCAAGGGCTTCAACGATCCCCGCGACACCTTCACCACCGACGAGATGAACGACGGTCGCATCCCGATCTATGTCGTCACCTGCGACGGCGATCGCAACGACGCCGCCGCGGTCAACGGCTGGGCGTTCGTCTCCGTCGGGGTGGGGCTCGAGGATCCCAACTTCCGCCGGGTGGTGGTGCCCCACGAAATCTTCCACCTGGTGCAGGAGACCTACGTGGGCTTCGACCCCAGGCCCGAGCACGCCTGGCCATTCGAAGCCTCCGCGGTGGCGATCGAGGACTGGATCGCACCGGACGTGCGGCGCTCGGCAGGCCACCTGCCGGTGAGCGACACCTCGCCCGCGCAGTTCGCGCGGAACCCGATGAACCGCTCGTTCCGCTGTCCGGAGGAACCGTTCCACTCGATGTTCGAGGGGATGTGCAAGTACCGGTGGAACACGCCGGCCCAGGCGGGCAAGGCCTACCTCGGCAGCTACAGCAAGTTCGCCTTCTTCAAGTACATGGAGGCGAAGCATGGCCTCGACCTGGCGGACTCTGGCGGCGCTACGGTGAGGCGGAAGGGGATCCGACCGGCATCATCGAGCCGTACCAGATCCACGGCTTCCAGGTGGCGCTCCTCGCCGACGTGAAGGGCGAGACGCCCTCCTTCTCCGCTGCCGATCGCGCCGAGTTCTACAAGCAGAGCGCGAAGGTCAACCTCGACGTCGCGCCCAGCAACTTCACCCGCTACACGTTCAAGCTGGAGGAGAAGCACCTCAAGAACAACAAGGGCCGCAGGGTCGCGCCGACCGAGCAGGTCTTCGAGAACGCGTACCGGATGTTCGACGCCAACAAGGCGCCCCTCGCCCCGGGCGCCACCCACCGCTGGCTGATCGAGCTGCCGCCCTCCACCTCGGAGGGCGACTTCGACAAGTTGCTCGCCCTCACCTGGGAGGCGCAGGCGGCAGCGGAGAAGCTGTCGATCACCATCGTGCCGCTGGACGGAAAGCCAGGCGCGCCCGGCAAGGTGATCGACACCGCGTCGGATTTCTCCATCGTGTGGGACTACCCGCTCTCCGCGAAGCAGCGCGAGCACTTCCCCTTCTTCGCCGAGGGCCCCGGCGTCGCGCTGCCCCGCCTCTTCCTCGCGGTGCTGACCAACTTCGGCAAGGAGAGCATCAACTACCGCGTGGGCGTCGCCCAGCCGCTCGAGTGCACGCGCGACTGCGTCTCCACCTACTCCAAGCGGCTCAACTCTCTCGGCTGCCCGGAGCGGTGGTGCGCCAGCGGCGACGATCCGGGGGACCCCGCCTGCATCTCCGGCTGGCGCGACTGGCTGCCGGAGCTCCTCGAGACGGGGGCCGCCGGCCTGGGATGGGGCTTCTGCCAGTTCGTCTGCGACCCCGCCAATCCGGAGCAGCCCTACCCCGACACGAAGCAGGACCACCCGGGCGGCGACTGGAGCCAGCTCGTCTGCGACGGCGGCGGACTCTCGCGCGGGCAGTGCCGCGAGACGCCGGCGGGCTTCGTCCCCTGGAAGGACGACTTGCCGCTCCGGTGCGAGGACGTCGTCCGGTAGCACGCCGCCCGGAAAGCGAGGCGGCCCGCCGCGATCACGCGCGACGGGCCGCTCGCCGGTTCGCGCGACGCCTTCAGCGCGACGCCTGCAGCGTGGTGTTGCCGCCGCGTCGAACCTCCACCCAGGCGAGATCGGTCTCGCCCTCCACCTTGAGTCGGTCCTTGTGCTTCTTGAAGAAGGCGGGACCGATCCCCTTCACCCGGATCACCTCCCAGGGCCGGGTGAAGGGGCGCTTCTGCCGCATCTCCACGATGCGGCGGGCGGTGGAGGGTCCCACCCCCGGAAGCATCGTGAGCTGCTCCACCGTGGCGGTGTTGAGGTTGATGCTGCCGACCAGCTCCCGCCCCCGCTTCGACGCGCCCGCTTCCGGCGCGAAGAGGGCGAGGACGAGGGCGAGCGTGGCTGCGTGGCGTGCCAGCCTGCGAATCATCTCCACCCTCCTCAGAACGCCGCCGCTTCCGCGGTGGCGAGGGGCAGCGCGCCGTTGCTCCTCGAGGGGAGCTGCGCCACGTCGCCGCCGTTCTGCGTGGTCTCCTCGCGCCACTCGCGCATGTGGAGCTTGCCGTCGAGGGGCTGGGCGTCGAGGTAGAGGCTGAACGAGCCGTCGCGGTTCATGAAGGCGATCCCCACCCGCAGCCAGATCGGCTTCTCGAGGCCGCTCCGCTCGCGGATGGTGTAGACCGCCCACTTCTTCCTGCCCGTGCCTTCCATGCGTTTCTCCTGGCTTGGTCCGCCGGTCCGTCCGACGGGCAGGCCGGTCGCGTGCGCCGGGCATGCCGGGGCGGGGCGCCGCGATCCCGATGGGTTGCACGGCGCGTTGCGGGGCCGCGGCGCGGGCCGGGGCGCCGTGCGCTCCACCACCGCCTGTGCTCCTGCGCGCGGTGCTCGACGGCGTCGGTGCAACCCGCGGCTACCCGACGTGAGCTATCCTTCGAACCGCTCGGTGCCCGCGCGAAGCTCGG